>Ga0079226_10000009_pt1 | contig 109964 bp, 102 predicted proteins | sample Poulit2014_FD_76345 | JGI IMG/M metagenome (GOLD analysis project Ga0079226, IMG submission 76345) | Agricultural soil microbial communities from Georgia to study Nitrogen management - Poultry litter 2014 | ecosystem: Environmental > Terrestrial > Soil > Agricultural land | place: USA...
ATCAGGCGTTCGAAACGTCCATCGGCATAGCGCACTGCTGGGTGACGCCGGCCACCATGCGCCAGTTTCTTCCCGGTGCCGCTGCGTTCGCACTCGATACAGTGGCCACCCCGGGCTACCGGGTCGTGTACCTGCATGCCGACGGACGCGCCACCAGTCACGTCGAGCGCCTCGATCAGGCTGCCGGACAGGCGTCGCAATGTACAACCCGCCGATGATGCACGCACGGCCTGTGCGGCCGGCACCGGCCAGTTATTTTGCAAGCTCAATAATATATTGATAATAATGTATTTATTCTCTCTCCTTAATGCCTTTAACAAAATCCGCTGTGGTTAACAACCCCGACCGCGGCTTTCCGCTGCCGAGGCAAATGCACACATTGATTCAACAGTTCCGACTAAATGGCTGAGGGCCAAATCAAAACCGGGTTCCTCAACAGAAGCTGTGGATAACTCTGTGGAAACAGCTGGCGCTACACGCTCGAAGGCGCATGTTCATGAGCTTTCGATCAAACCGGCCAAATTCTGACCAAATATGATTATCTGTTTATTTTCCGTATGTTATATGAATGAACAAAATTCATTGCGCAGCTTTCGAGACCTGCATCGGAGCATCAGCGACTTGCCTGCCGGCTGTGCATAACGATGCGCATGCGGGTACACTGACAAGCCGTGAAATACCCCGGCCATTTCCGCAACCGCCCTGCCGACCGGCAAGGCGAACGACGAACGCATGTTCGTTGCCGGGGCGACTGAACCGGCTTCTGCAAGGAGATCTCGACCCATGACGCGCCCGCAGCAACACGCCCAACAGGCCATGGCAGCCGCCACCCGCGCCATTCCCGGTGGCGTCAATTCACCAGTGCGCGCCTTTGCCAGCGTCGGCGGCACGCCCGTGTTCATTGATCACGCCCAGGGACCGTATGTGTATGACACCGACGGCAACGAGTACATCGACTACGTCGGCTCCTACGGCCCCATGATTCTGGGCCATGCCAACGCCCGCGTCATCGAAGCGGTGCAGCAGCAGGCGGCGAACGGGCTGTCCTATGGCGCGCCCACGGAACTGGAAACAGAACTGGCCGATCTGATCCGCACCATGATCGACTCCATCGACAGCGTGCGCATGGTCAACTCGGGCACGGAAGCGGCCATGACGGCGTTGCGCCTGGCACGCGGCCACACCGGGCGCAACAAGGTGCTTAAATTCGCCGGCTGCTACCACGGCCATGTCGATGCACTGCTGGTGGAGGCCGGTTCCGGCGCCCTGACGCTGGGCATTCCCGGCTCGCCGGGCGTGCCCAAGGGGGTCACCCAGGATACGTTGGTGGCGCGCTACAACGACATCGAATCGGTGCAGCAGGCTTTCGATCAGTACGGTCATGACATCGCCTGCGTCATCATCGAGCCGGTGGCCGGCAACATGAACTGCATCCCGCCGGTGGCAGGTTTTCTCGAGCAGCTGCGCAGTCTTTGCGACATGCACAGTTCTCTGCTGATCTTCGACGAAGTGATGACCGGCTTTCGCGTCGGCCCGTCCGGTGCACAGGGACTGTTCGGCATACGTCCCGATCTGACCTTGCTGGGCAAGATCGTCGGCGGCGGCATGCCGGTCGCCGCCGTCGGCGGGCGCAGTGACATCATGCACACGCTGGCTCCCACCGGACCGGTCTATCAGGCCGGCACGCTGTCCGGCCACCCGCTCGGCATGGCCGCAGGCATCGCCACCCTGAAACAGCTGCAGCGGGGCGACTTTCACGCCCACATCGAAACCCACCTGACGCAATTGCTCGACGGCCTGAGGCAGCGTGCGCACAAGCACGGCATTGCACTGGCCACGCAGCAGGCGGGTGCCATGTTCGGCCTGTTCCTGACCGATCAGACGCCGCCGCTGACCGGTTTCGACGACGTCGCCGCCTGTGACGGCGAGCTGTTCACGCGCCTGTTTCATGCCCTGCTCGACGAAGGCATTTACCTGGCGCCGTCGCCCTTCGAGGCCGGCTTCATTTCCGCTGCGCACACCGAACCGGTGATTGACAAGACGCTGGCGGCAGCGGAGCGCGCTTTCGCCCGCATTGCCTGAACCGCCGGCGTCGCAGTGGCGTCAGCACGGCACGGCGCGAGGCACGGCCATTGCCGGCGGCAAATGCTACAGTATCGCCCGTAGCCGGCCCGCACGGGCCATATCCGCAACTCGCAGTTCCGGTCGACGACGATCGAGCCGGCCCGCATCACACCCGACAATCACGGCTCATGGCACTATTTTCCAAGCGCTCCAGGCAGACTCAGGTAAAACAGCCCGGCTTTCTGACCCGCATGCGGGCCAGCCTCAATCAGGGCAACTCGTGGCTGACATATGATCTGCGCAACCTGCTGCCCGGCGACAAGCTGGATCAGGAGGCGCTGGATGATCTGGCCGACCAGCTGATGCTCGCCGACATCGGCGTGGATGCCACCCAACAGGTGATGGATCGCCTGCAGACCCTGTTCGACGGCGGCCGCCTGAACCGCCGCGATGATCTCGGCAAGGCGCTGCGCGAACATCTCGGTGCCATTCTGGCGCCGGTCGAGGAACCGCTGCGCATTGCGGATGACACACGCCCCTTCGTGTTGATCATGGCGGGCGTCAACGGCGTCGGCAAGACCACCACCATCGGCAAGCTGGCGCGCAAGTTCCAGGACGACGGCCTGTCGGTCATGCTGGCCGCCGGCGACACCTTCCGCGCTGCCGCCGTCGAACAGCTGCAGGGCTGGGGTGAGCGCAACAACGTGCCGGTGGTGGCCCAGGGCAGCGGCGCCGATGCGGCATCGGTGGTGTATGACGCCTACGCCCGCGCGCAGGCGCGTGGCATCGACGTGCTCATCGCTGACACCGCGGGGCGGCTGCACACGCAGGACAACCTCATGGCCGAACTGCAGAAGATCAAGCGCGTGCTCGGCAAGCAGAACAGTGACGCCCCGCACGAGGTCATGCTGGTGGTCGACGCCACCACCGGCGGCAACGCCCTGCAACAGGCCATCGCCTTCAACGACGCCGTCGGTCTGACCGGCATCACCGTCACCAAGCTCGACGGCTCCGCGGCCGGTGGTGTGGTATTCGCCATCGCCCAGCAACTCGGCATACCGATTCGCTATATCGGCGTCGGCGAGTCGGTGGAGGATCTGGGCCCGTTTCAGGCCGAGCAATACATGGACGCCCTGTTCAGGGACTGAGCCGCAACGGACCCGAGCCCATGACCGACATCGTCAATTTCCAGGATGTGGTCAAGCGTTATCCGCGCAGCCAGACGGCGCTGGACGGCGTGTCGCTGTCGCTGGCGCGCGGTGAAATGGCCTTTCTGACCGGCCATTCGGGCGCCGGCAAGTCGACCCTGATCAAGCTCATCGGTCTCATCGAGCGGCCCACGCGCGGACGCGTCATCATCAACGGCACCGACCTGTCGCAGGTGAAACGGCACCAGATTCCACGTTACCGCCAGCGCCTCGGGCTCATCTTCCAGAACGACAATCTGCTGTTCGACCGCACCGTGTTCGACAATGTGGCCCTGCCGCTGGTGATCCGCGGTCTGTCACACCGCGACATCCAGCGCCGGGTGCGGGCGGCGCTGCATACGGTCGGTCTGCTCGATCACGAGCGCAAGCTGCCGATCACGCTGTCCGGCGGCGAGCAGCAGCGGGTCGGCATCGCCCGCGCAGTGGTCAATCGGCCCTATCTGATTCTGGCTGACGAGCCGACCGGCAACCTCGACCCCGAGCTGGCGGCCGACATCATGTCCCTGTTCATGCGCCTGAACGAGGGCGGTACCAGCGTGCTGATCGCCACGCACGCGCTCGATCTGGTGCGTCATCTGGGACATCGGCGCATCGCGCTCGACCATGGCCATATCGATGCACCGCGCAATACACCGGCATGAAGCAGCGTGCCGCCAACCGCCGCCACAGCGCCTCCGTCAGCAGCGCCGTACAGGGCCGGCTGGCATCGCACCTGCGTTGCCTGGTGGATGCACTGGGCCGCCTGCATCGGCGCTGGCTGGCCAGCCTGCTGACCACCATCGTCATCGGCATCACGCTGGCGCTGCCCGCCGGCCTGTATGTGCTCGCCAAGAATCTCAATCAGCTCAGCTATCGCTGGGAAACCAGCGTGCAGATTTCGATGTATCTGCAGCAGACCATCGGCGCGCACAACGCCCACGAACTGGCCGAGCGGATCGGCGCGCGGGACGGCGTCAGGGAAGTGCGCTACATCAGCGCCGAACAGGGCCTGGAAAGCTTCCGCCAGGCTTCCGGCCTGGGTGAGGCACTCGACGCCCTGCCCGCCAACCCGCTGCCGCCGGTGCTGGTGGTCACGCCGGCGCCGGACCTGTCCTACGCACGCACCACAGAACTGCGCGATGAACTGCGGCAACTATCGGGCGTCGATCGTGCCGAACTGGATCAGGACTGGCTGCGGCGACTGCGCGCCATTCTCGCCGTATTCGAACGCTCCGCCTGGGTCATCGGCCTGCTGCTGGCCGGCGCCGTCATTTTCATTGTCGGCAACACCATCCGTCTGGACATCGAGAACCGGCGCGAGGAAATCGAGGTCATGAAACTGGTCGGCGCCAGTGATGCCTTCATTCGCCGGCCGTTCCTCTACACCGGCTTCTGGTACGGTCTGGCCGGTGCCCTGCTCGCCCTCCTGCTGCTGGGGCTGTGCTTTCTCGCCCTGGCCGAGCCGCTGGCGGCGCTGACGCGTTCCTACGACGGCGCCTTCCGGCTCAGCGGACTGGGTTGGTCCGGCTGCTGCAGCCTGCTGGCAATCGGCATCGCGCTGGGCTGGAGCGGCTGCGCGTTGACACTCAACCGCCGACTGCGGGCGATCGAACCGGGCTGACGCAAGGCTGTTCTTGATTTTTTCTCGACAGTACACTTAACCTTGACAGGTTGCACATGAGTCGAGGGAAAGGGTGAGCGTACTTGTCATTGGCGGCGGTGTGCTCGGCACCACCACTGCCTACTTCCTGGCCGAAGCCGGACATCAGGTGACGCTGGTCGAGCGCGCCGCTGAACTGGCTGCGGAAGGCAGCCATGCTAACGGCGGCATGCTGCACGCCAGCCATACCGAACCCTGGAACACACCGGATGCCATACGTCAGCTGGTGGGCTGGATCGGCCGTGAAGACTCGCCGCTGCTGCTGCGCCCGTCGCAAATTCCCAATCTGGTCGGTTGGGGGCTTGGTTTCCTGCGCTACAGCCGTTCGCATCACCATCAGCGCAGTACCCGCATCAACACCCGGCTGGCCCTGTACAGCCGCGACCTGCTGGCAGGGATTCAGCAACACACCGGCATCGACTACGACAGTGCGCACAACGGCATTGCCAAGATCTATCGCAGCCCGGAGGATTTCCGCGACGCGCTGGACATGTCCGGCTTCCTCGAGCCCCTGGGCGTGCGTTTCGAACAACTGGATGCCGACGGCCTGGTGGAACTGGAGCCGGCGCTGCGCGACGTGCATCATGAGCTGGCCGGCGGTATCCACTATCCTGACGACAGCTCCGGTGACCCACAGCTGTTCACTACCCGTCTGGGCGAATACCTGCGCCGCCGCGGGGTGACGATACGGCTGGGGGAGACGGTGCTGGGCATCGACGGCGACAGCGCCGGTGTCCGGCGCGTGCGCACCGACCAGGACACACTGACGGCCGATCGCTATGTGCTGGCCGCCGGTGTGGAAGCACCCCGGCTGGTGCGCCATCTCGGCATCCGCCTGCCGATCCGGCCGGTCAAGGGCTATTCGGCGACACTGCCGGCAGCCGGCCATCCGGGCGTGCCGGACGTGCCGCTGATCGACGACAGCAACAAGGTGGTGCTGACGCGGCTGGGCGAGCGCCTGCGGGTATCCGGCACGGCCGAATTCGCCGGCCTGGACCGCAGCATCAATGCCCATCGGGTGCGAAAAGTCATTCGCCAGTCGCTGGCCAACCTGCCGCGCTACGCCGCCGCGGTGGATATCAGCCGGGCCGAACACTGGGCCTGCTTACGGCCCATGACCATGGACGGGCCGCCCATTCTGGGCGCCAGTCCGGTGCCGAATCTGTTCCTCAATGCCGGCCCGGGCCATCTGGGCTGGACCTTCGCCGCGGGCGCGGCCCGCGTCGTCGCCGATGTCGTCGCCGAACGCCGGCCCGAGATTGATCTGGAAGGTCTCGGCTATGACCGCTTCCGGTGCTGACTTCGCGCCGGCACAATGAAAACGGCCCGTTGGCCGTGCCAGGCATGACGCGTCATTGTGCCGGCGCCGGGCGAGCAATTGTTGCGTTTGCAACAGGTAGCACATGAGATCCACTGCCGATCGCATCCGACACGCGGTCTGTTTCGAGATCATCGGCGTGCTGCTGGTCACGCCACTGGCCGGCTGGGTGTTCAGCGCCCCGCTGCAGCAGGTCGGCGTGCTGGCCGTGGCCATGTCCATCATTGCCACGCTGTGGAACTATATTTACAATATCCTGTTCGATCGTCTCATGCTGCGACTACGTGGACGCGTACGCAAGAACCCCGTGGAACGGATCGTGCATGCCGTCGTTTTCGAGACCGGCATGCTGTGTCTCAGCCTGCCACCCCTGATGTGGTGGATGAACTACGGCCTGCTGCGGGCACTGCAGATGGACATCGGCCTGATGGTGTTCTATCTGCTCTATACCTACGTCTACAACTGGCTCTACGACATCGTCTTTCCACTGCCGGATACAGGCGCGACCACAAGCCACGGCTGAACCCGCGAACAAGGGAACCTTGTCCGCTTGCACCTGTCATACCAAGCGGATTTCATTGCATTTTACCCCCAGCAAAAGCACTTTTTCTGCTATAATACGGGCATCAACGTCTTGAGCCCGGGAGGCTTACACCATGACGACCACTACTGCGCCCACGCCGCAGAGCATGAACCTGCCCGCTCTGGCCTCGGGCAGCATCGAGGCCTATCTGCAGACAGTCGCCGGCATACCGGTGCTGGATGTGGACGAAGAGCAATCGCTGGCCCGTCGCCTGCGTAACGAGCAGGACATCGCCGCGGCACAGAAACTGATTCTGTCCAACCTGCGTTTCGTCGTGCACGTTGCGCGCGGCTACTCCGGTTACGGCCTGCCACTGGCCGACCTGGTGCAGGAAGGCAATATCGGCCTGATGAAGGCCGTCAAGCGCTTCGATCCGGATATCGGCGTGCGCCTGATTTCCTTCGCCGTGCACTGGATCCGCGCCGAGATCCACGAATACATCCTGCGCAACTGGCGCATTGTCAAGGTTGCGACCACCAAGGCGCAGCGCAAGCTGTTCTTCAACCTGCGCAGCTCCAAGAAGCGTCTCGGCTGGATGAGCAACCGCGAAGTCAACGCTGTCGCCGACGATCTCGGTGTCAAGCCGGAAACCGTGCTGCAGATGGAACGCCGACTATCCGGTGCCGATACCGCCTTCAATGCCGTACCGACGGCAGACGACAGCTACAGCTACGCGCCAGAGGACTATCTGTCCGCGGCGGACAGCTACGATCCGGAGCACAACGTCGCCAACGGCGATTGGCAGGATTACCAGCACGACAACCTGGGCCGGGCCATGGCCACGCTCGATGAGCGCAGCCGGGACATTCTCGAAAGCCGCTGGCTGCGCGAGAACGGCAAGATCGGCCTGCAAGTGCTGGGCGACAAGTACGGCGTGTCCGCCGAACGCATCCGCCAGCTCGAGGGTGCCGCCATCAAGAAGCTGCGCAAGGCGATGGCACCGGCCTGAGCGGCTGCCGACCCGGCCGAAGCACGCTTCACGCCGCCGCGACCGGCAACGGTTGCGGCGGCTTTTTCATGCCTTACTCACCGCCCTCGTCACGCCTGACGGCATCATCCTGCCGGCGCAGACGGGCCAGCTTCTCGCCGATGCGAATTTCCAGCCCGCGCGCCGGCGGCTCGTAGTAGCGGGTGCCGGCCAGGGCATCCGGCAGATAGGTTTCGCCGGCCGCATAGGCATCGGTTTCGTTGTGTGCATAACGATAGCCGTCGCCGTGGCCCAGTTCCCGCATCAGGCGGGTGGGCGCGTTGCGAATGTGCAGCGGCACTTCCAGCGAGCCGTGCTCGCGCGCATCCTGCCAGGCAGCGTTGAAGGCCATGTACACGGCGTTGGACTTCGCCGCACAGGCCATGTAGACGATTGCCTGGGCGATCGCCAGCTCGCCCTCCGGTGTGCCGAGCCGCTCATAGGTCTCCCAGGCATCCAGACTCAGCCGCAAAGCGCGCGGGTCGGCATTGCCGATGTCCTCGCTGGCAATGCGCGTGGCCCGGCGCGCCACGTAACGCGGGTCGCAGCCGGCTTCCAGCATGCGTGCCAGCCAGTACAGCGCCGCATCCGGGTCACTGCCGCGCACACTCTTGTGCAGCGCCGACATCTGATCGTAGAAATAGTCCCCGCCCTTGTCGAAGCGGCGCATACCTTCGCGCAGGACATCATTCAGATCCGCCTGCGTGATCTCCGGCGTGTCACTGTTGCGACCGGTGGCGATATCCGCCGCCAACTCCAGCAGATTGAGCGCGCGGCGCGCGTCACCGTCGGCCCGCAAGGCGAGCTGATCGCGCAGCGTCTCCGCCATGATCACGCCGGTGGCGCCCAGGCCGTGTGCATCATCGGTCAGCGCCCGATCCACCAGCGCGCGGATGGCACTCGTATCCAGCGCCTGCAGCACATAGGTGCGCGTGCGTGACAGCAATGCGTTATTGACCTCGAACGACGGATTTTCCGTGGTGGCGCCGACCAGGATCAGCGTGCCGTCCTCTACATAGGGCAACAGCCCGTCCTGCTGAGCCTTGTTGAAGCGATGCACCTCATCGACGAACAGCAGCGTGCCGCACCCGTCCTGCTGGCGTGCCTGCTGTGCCTCGGCAACGGCGGCACGAATGTCCCTGACACCGGCCATGACTGCCGACATGGACACGAAGCGCAGATCAACCAGCCGCGCCAGAATGCGTGCCAGCGTGGTCTTGCCCGTACCCGGCGGACCCCACAGGATCATGGAATGCATGCGCCCGGCCGCCAGGGTGCGGGTCAGCGGCTTGTCATCGCCCAGTATGTGCTGCTGACCGACATAATCGGCCAGTCGTGCCGGCCGCATGCGGTCGGCCAGCGGCCGCGCGGCGTCATCCGGTGCGTCCAGTTCCATTTCGTGTTGTGTGGACATATGCATCAACGAAGTTCAACCAACGCATGACACCCAGCCGGGCCAGAGCGAGACCGGCGACAATGCCGACGGCATCCGCCACCATGTCGGCCACCTCGAAACTGCGAAAGTCCGTCAGGCCCTGCACACACTCAATGCCGACACCGAGCGCCAGCAAACCACAGAAGATGCGCCCATAGCGCTGCGGGAACACCACGCCAAACCAGGCGCCGAGGCACAGATAGGCCACCAGGTGCACGAGCTTGTCGTAGCCCGGCACATCCGCCTGCGGCGGACTCGGCATCAGGCAGGCCGCCATCAGCGCGGTGCAGCCGGCCAGGCCGATGGCGGCCCACAGGCGCTGATGGTACAGCTGTCGCATCGTCACCAGTCCTGCCCGCCCATGCTCTCGCGTTGGTCGACGACGGTGGCATCATCCGGGATATCGATCGCGAAGCGAGCCGCATCCAGCACCGGATCCACCTCGATGTCGCTGAACTCGATGCGGGTCATCTGGCCCAGACGATCGTCCAGTTCCATGGTAACCGGCAGGCCATCCCGCAGTCCCAGGCGTACTTCCTCGAAATCGCTCTGTTCCGAACGTGGTATCAGGCGCAGCCAGCTCAGACCATCATGCTCGCCGTCGCTGTGCACAACAAAGGCATCCTGCAGGCCGGTGCCGCCGGTGAGCAATTGTGCCGGTGTCGCCTGCAGTGTGTCGGCCACCGGCCGTACCGTGACCTGATCCAGGCCCACATCGTAGAACATGAAGGTCTCGCCATCACTGACGATGATCTGCCGATCGGGATCCTGGTATTCCCAACGGAAGCGCCCCGGCCGTGACAGCAGAAAAATGCCATTGGAGCGCCGCAGCTCGGCGCCGTCCTCGGCCAGCTGTACCTGCTCGAAGCGGGCCGACAGCGAGTCGACCTCCTCATAGAACCGGGTCAGTGCACCGATGCCGTCGGCGGCGCAAACGACGCCCGTGGTCAGAAAAACGAGGGCGAACAGAAGAGATCGTACTGGCGTCATGCAAGTTTCCGGTCGTATGGTAAATTCCAGGGAACCAAGGGTGCATTCTGGACCATTGGCGTGAATCGAAGCTGAAAGCGGCGTCAGTCGTCCGGTGGTGGCGGCGGCGCCAGCACTTCACGCTTGCCGCCGCTTTCGGATGGGCCCACCAGGCCCGCGTTCTCCATCTGCTCGATGAGGCGCGCGGCACGATTGTAACCCACCCGCAGCCGTCGCTGAACATAGGAAATGGATGCCTTGCGTGTCTTGGTGACAATGGCCACGGCCTGATCATACAGCGGATCATCCTCAGCGCTGTCCTCATCGTCCGCCGCGGCGCCGCCCGCATCGGCAGTGCCGCCCTCGAGAATTTCGTCGATGTATTCAGGCGCCGCGATCTGTTTCAGATACTCCACCACCTTGTGCACTTCATGATCATCGACGAAGGCGCCGTGCACGCGCGTGCTGAAGCCGGTGCCCGGCGGCAGATACAGCATGTCGCCGTGGCCGAGCAGGCTTTCCGCCCCCTGCTGATCCAGGATGGTGCGCGAATCGACCCGCGATGCCACCTGGAAGGCGATGCGGGTCGGAATATTGGCCTTGATCAGGCCGGTGATGACGTCCACGGACGGGCGTTGCGTGGCCAGGATCATGTGCAGACCCGCGGCGCGTGCCTTCTGTGCCAGGCGGGCGATCAGTTCCTCGACCTTTTTGCCCACCACCATCATCAAATCGGCCAGCTCGTCGATGACGATGACAATGGCCGGCAGCGGCTCCAGCGTCGGCACCTCTTCGCCGGCCGCAGCCGCGTCATTGCTCTGCGCCTGCTGCTGCAGCGGGTCGGGCAGCGGCGCGCCGGCATCGATGGCCTGCTGCACCTTGCGATTGAAGCCCTTCATGTTGCGCACGCCGAGTGCCGCCATGAGCTTGTAGCGCCGCTCCATTTCGCCGACACACCAGCGCAGTGCATTGGCGGCCTGCTTCATGTCGGTGACCACCGGCGCCAGCAGATGCGGTATGCCCTCGTAGACCGACAGTTCCAGCATCTTGGGATCGATCAGAATCAGGCGCACCTGTGCCGGCTCGGCCTTCTGCAGGATCGACACGATCATGGCATTGATGGCCACCGACTTGCCGGAACCGGTGGTGCCGGCCACCAGCAGGTGCGGCATCTTGCCCAGATCCGCCACCACCGGCGTGCCGCCGATGTCCTTGCCCAGCGCCATGGTCAGCGATGAGGTCGAGTCGGCATAGCGCTCGGACTCGACGATTTCGCGCAGCGCCACGATTTCGCGCTTGCTGTTGGGAATTTCCAGTCCGACCACGGGCTTGCCGGGAATGACTTCGACCACGCGCACACTGGTGGTGGACATGGCACGCGCCAGATCCTTGGCCAGGTTGCTGATCTGATTGACCTTGACGCCGGGTGCCGGATCCAGCTCGAAGCGCGTGATCACCGGCCCCGGATGCACTGCCGTGACCTTGGCGCCGACATTGAAATCGGCCAGATGCTGTTCCAGATCGGCGGCCATTTTCTGCAGCAGGGAGTCGTCCTCCTCCTTGGAGCGCGGCAGCGCCGGCGCTGGATCCAGCAGATTGGTCGGCGGCAGCGGCGCTAGCGCTTCGACGGCAGCCGCCTGCGCCGCACTGCTGCCAGTCTCCGCCATCGGCAGATCCAGTTGCGTGGCCGCTTTCCACGCCCGTGCCGGCTGTTCCGCCACAACCCGGTCATCCTCGGCGCCCGTGGCCGCAAGCGTTGGCTCCACGCGTTGCTGCCCACGGCCCCGGGCGGCTCTGCGCTTGCGCGGCTTGCGCTGCGCGGCACCATCATTGTGTACCTGCACGTTGCGTCGATCCGTGTCGTCCTGCGCAGCAGCCGCAGCCGCCTTTTCCGCGCGAGCGTCGCGTCGGACACGATATTCGGCGAGCAGACGCTGCAGGCCGTTACTTGCCCCGCTGAGCACGAAATGGCCGATGCGCTCCGTCACCCACAGCCAGGAAAAGCCGAGCCCGGTCGACAGCGTGATGATGAATATAGTGAACAGCAGCCAGGCCGCCCCCAGCGGATTGATGATGCGGCCCAGACCGTCGCCGGTGGCCATGCCCAGAATGCCGCCGCTGCCCTGCGGCAGCGTACCGGCATCACCCAGCACCAGCCAGGTCAGACCACAACCGGACAGCAGCCACAACAACAGGGAGACGCCGCGAATGCCGCGCGACAGCGGGCTGGCACTGCCGTGGCGGATACTGGCAAAGACCAGCCAGCCGCCGTACAGCACCAGCCACGGGAAAATGAAGGCGAGCCAGCCGAACAGGCTGAACAGCACATCGGCAAACCAGGCGCCGGGGGTACCGAACATGTTGTGCACCGCTGCGCCGCTGCCGACACCGGACCAGCCCGGATCCGTGCGGTCGTAAGTCAGCAGGGCCGCCAGCAGGAAAGTGGTCATTGCCGCCGAAGCGAACAGCACCGCTTCGCGCAACAGACGGCCCAGCCGCTGCTGGTATCGATTCGGCGGCGCACCGGTGGCGGTTTTCGTGCCACGCCGCTGCCCGCGCTTGCTGCCGGTCTCGCTAGCTGCCTGTGCCATCAGCGCGCCACTCCGCGGAGGTTGCACACGCAATGGCCCGACAAGACGAATTGTTGCGCTTTCATGCAGACGATTGTACGCATGCTGCAGAGGCTTGAAACAGCCCACCGGATACATATATTGGACATTACAAGGGTTTCCCAGGAGGTAGCATGGCAACGCGGCACTTTTTACTGACCCATGACAACACGATAGAAGAATTCTCCGAAGAACAGGCCTCACGGGTCGCCGACGGCACGGATGCTCTGCCCCGCTTTGCCGACAAGCGCCTGCATTATGTGCAGGTGGACTTTGACGATGCGGTCGATGACAGCGGTGAACTGCGTGTGCGCACGCTCGGCGCAATCATCACCTTTGATGATCAGGGCCGCATGCTGAGTGCCGACAACGCCGATGACGACGACAGCGCTACGCTGACCAGCTTCGAACATGACACGTGCGTTCAGTTCGCCCTCAAGGATTCCATACCCGAATTTTATGCTCTTAACTAACAATAATATACCAGATTGTATTGAAGTGATTTCCAATAGTCACCCGGACTGACGTCAGGCCGCCCCGGGCGCATGGCGATGCGCCGTGCCCGACTTGGCGCAGCGCATGTGGCGGTTACACTGGTATGCATGTATCACGCCTCTCACATCGACAGCATCACGCTCATTGATGCAGCAGACTGGAATGCGCTGACGACCACAACGCAGCCGTTCTGTCGCCACGGCTTTCTGGCGGCGCTCGAAAGCGGCGACAGTGCTAGCGCACAACACGGCTGGTGGCCATGGCATCTGCTGCTGCATGACGATGCCGGACAACTGGTCGCGGCTGCACCGCTGTATGTGAAATCCCATTCCTTCGGCGAATTCGTGTTCGATTTTGCCTGGGCCAATGCCTATCGCCAGCTGGGCCTGGCCTATTACCCGAAGCTGGTCAACGCGATTCCCTTCACGCCCGTGGTCGGGCCACGTCTGCTGGCCAGCGACGCTGATGCCCGCCATGCCCTGGCCCGGCAGCTGACGGCGCTGGCCGCTGGCGACGCCTATTCCTCGCTGCACACGCTGTTCGCACATAATGCGGATCTGCGCGCCCTGGCTCGCGCCGGCGCCGCGCTGCGCCGCGACTGCCATTATCGCTGGTACAACCGCGGTTACCGCAGCTTCGATGATTTCCTGGCGGCGCTGTCCTCGAAGCGGCGCAAGGCCATCCGGCGCGAGCGCCGGCGCATCATGGAGGCCGGCATCAGGGTGCGGGTGCTGACACCGGAGCAGCTGACCGCACCACTGCAGCGCACGCTCTACGGCTTCTATGCTCGCACTTACGCCATGCGCGGCCAGCCACCCTATCTGGCGACCGCCTTCTTCGCACAGCTGCATGCACGCATGCCACAGCAGGTGCGCTACTTTGTCGCATTCCATGGTGATGTGCCGGTCGGCATGGCCTTCATGCTGCTGGACGACACCACCCTGTACGGCCGCCACTGGGGCAGCGCCGATGATTATCACAGCCTGCATTTCGAAACCTGCTATTACGCCGGCATCGAATACTGCATCGAACACGGTCTGGCCTGCTTTGATGCCGGCGCCCAGGGCGAGCACAAGCTGCGCCGCGGCTTTGAACCGGTGGCCACCTGGTCGGCGCATTGCATGGCCGAGCCGCAACTGGCGGCAGCGGTATCGGATTTCGTCGAGCGCGAAGGCGCACTCATGGCCGACTACCACGCCCAGCAGCAGGCGCGCAGCAGCTTCAGCGCCGCTCCCGATCGGGCGACGGCGCAAACGCCATGACTTCGCTGCGCATCTACTGGCTGGATCCCGCCACTCCGGACGCGGCATTCCCCGACCCGGAGCTGGCACTAACCCAGCCCAACGGCCTGCTCGCCATGGGCGGGGATCTGTCGCCACAGCGCCTGCAACGCGCCTATGCCGCCGGCATCTTTCCCTGGTACAACCCGGACGAAGCGATCCTGTGGTGGTGCCCCGATCCGCGCACCGTATTCGAGACCGGGCACCTGCACGTGTCGCAGCGTCTGGCACGCACGCTGGCCCGCCATGACTACGCACTGACGCTGGATGAGGCTTTCGGCGACGTCCTGTCCGGCTGTGCCGCCGACCGCGCCGGCCAACCCGGTACCTGGCTCGGCGCCGACATGCAGGCCGCCTACATGCGCCTGCACACACTGGGCCATGCGCATTCGATCGAGGTCTGGCGTCACGGCTGCCTGGTCGGCGGCCTGTACGGTGTCGCAATCGGGCGCATGTTTTTCGGCGAATCCATGTTCAGCCGCGTCAGCGACGCCAGCAAGATCGCTCTCGTGTGGCTGGCCCGGCAGCTGGCCGCCTGGGATTTTCCACTGCTGGACGGGCAGGTCGGTTCGGGGCATCTGTATCGCATGGGCGCCTACGACATGCCGCGCAGCTCCTTCCTGCAGCATGTCGAAAAGCTGCAACACCAGTCGGCACCGGCCGCGCCATGGCGCTTCAGCATCGAGGTGCCCGCTGCCGCAAAACACCTGCCCGTGCGCAGCCGCCGGCATCGGTGAGAACGCCGCCCTACAGGATGGATTCGAATTCGCCGAAGTGACCGCCCAGCTCGCGCAGGAAACGCAGGCGCGCCTGTGCCTGCGCGCCCAGCCGCGTGGCCACGGAATCGATCAGCAGATTGAGGATGGTGGTCAGCGCGGTGGTCGAATCCCAGAAGGTCCTGATGTTGGTATCGCCCTGCAGCACCAGCTCGCTCAGCTCATAGGCATAATGGTTGAAGCGATCGGTGACGAAAATGATGGGAATATCCAGATCGCGCGCCTTGCGCGCCAGCAGCAGGCCCTTGCTGGCATACGGCGCGATATCGACGATCACCAGACAGGTCTGCCGCGGGTCGGATTCCAGCACTTCCACATAGACGCCTTCGCTGCCCTCGATGAAATTGACGCCGGGCCGGGCATAGGTGAGCCGGCTGGCGAAATCCATGGCCGTGCCCTTGACGGCCTGATTGCCCACCACCTGCACGCTGGCGCGGCCGGCCAGCAGCTCGACGCATTGCTGCCAGCGCTCCGTGGCGACGAGGTCGTAGGCGGCAACCACGGCGCCCAGCTCCAGTTCGAGACTGTCATGCAGATCATCCGCCAGTTCCCGGCGGTGCAGTTGAAAGCGCTCCAGGATACTGTCCAGATCACTGTTTTCGCTCATCAGATCCGCCCGCAGCGCCTTCTTCAGCTCCTGCAGGTTGGTGTAGCCGAGCGAGCGCAGGAAGCGGATGATGGTCATTTCGCTGACACCGATCTTGGCGGCCAGCGACGCGCCGGTCTCGAATGGCACGAAGAACAGGTTGTCCTGCATGTAGGCGGCAATGGTGCGCTCTGCCGGCGTCAGATCGGCGCCGCGCTCCTGCAGGGCCTGTTCGAAGAGCCGGAAACTGTTGTGCGTATCGCTGGCCCGTGTCATGCGCCCTCCGTTGCCGCAATGCCCGCCAGACGCGGTATGGAATCCAGCAGCGTGCGCGTATAGGCCTGCTGCGGCCGGTACAGTACTTCGTCGGCGGCGCCGATTTCCACCAGCTGCCCGGCCTGGAACACGGCCACGCGATCGCAGAAGGCGCGCACCACGGACAGATCGTGCGAAATGTAGATCAGCGTCAGATTCTGACTCTGCTGCAGCTCCTGCAGCAGAGTCAGAATCTGTGCCTGGATGGTGACATCCAGTGCCGAGGTGATTTCATCGGCGATCAGCAACTGCGGGCGCAGTGCCAGCGCGCGCGCGATGCCGACGCGCTGGCACTGGCCGCCGGACAGTTGCGTGGGCCGCCGATCGGCCAACGCCTCGGGCAGTTCCACCAGCTCCAGCAGCTGCCGCATGCGCGCGCGTGCCTGCTGCCCGGACGCCAGGCGATGGCGCAACAGCGGTTCGGTGACGGCCTGCGCCACGGTCATGCGCGGATTGAGCGAGTCGAACGGATTCTGGAACACCATCTGCACGGCGCGTCGATACGCCGCCAGTTCGCCGCCGGCCAGATCGGTTACTGCCCTGCCCTGGTATGCGATGCTGCCGGACGTAGGCTGGATCAGGCGCACAATGGTCTGCGCAATGGTGCTCTTGCCGGAACCGCTCTCGCCGACGATGCCGAGTGTCTCGCCGGGCATGACGGTGAAACCGACCTGCTGCACGGCATGCACCTGGCGCGCCGTGCCGTGCCGTCGCAATAGCCGCTGCAGCGGGTTGCGCGAGCGCGTGCCGAAGGTCACCGACAGATCGCGCACTGCCAGCAGCGGTGCGGCTGCGGCAGCATCCGCGGCTGGCGTCGAGGCGGATTTGCGCTGCAGGTTGCGTGGCTGCGAGCTGATCAGCAATTGTGTATAGGCATGCTGCGGTGCATTGATGAGGCGCTCGGTCGGTCCAGACTCGACCACTCGGCCGTCGCGCATGACCACCACGCGGTCGCATATTTCGGCAATGACGCCGAGGTCGTGCGACACCAGGATGATGGACAGGCCGCGCTCGCGGTTGAGCTGCAGCAGCAGATCGAGGATGCGTGCCTGCACCGTGACATCCAGCGCCGTAGTGGGCTCGTCGGCCAGCAGCAGGCGCGGTGCGCAGGCGATGGCGGACGCGATCATGACGCGCTGCTTCATGCCGCCGGACAGTTCATGCGGATAGGCATGGATTCGCTGCTCCGGATTGTGCAACTGCACGTCACCAAGCATGCGCACCGCTTCGCTGCGCGCCGCGGCCGCGCCGTAGCCCAGATGCAGGCGCAGCGGTTCGGCCACGTGGCGGCCGACAGTCATGAGCGGATCCAGATGCGAAGCCGGATTCTGGAAGATCATGGAAATCTGACGGCCACGCACGGCGCGCATGGCCTCCGGCGCCAGCGTCGACAGAGCCCGGCCGTCGAACAGCACCCGCCCCGAACTGGACGCGCCGCGCGGCAGCAGACCGAGTATGGAGCGACAGGTGATGGACTTGCCGGAGCCGCTTTCGCCGACGATGCCGACGATCTCGCCGCTGCCCACGGTGAACGAGGCATCTTGAACGACCTGATCGGCGCCGAAGGCCACGGTCAGATTCTCGACACGCAGCAGCGTATCGGTTTTGGTGTGCGCTGGCGCGGTCATTGCGCCGCCTCGCCAAGCAGGCGTGTCAGGCCGTCGCTGACCCCGACCAGACCGAGACCGAAGGTGACGGCGGCGAGACCGGGAAAGAAGCTGATCCACCAGGCATCGGTCAGCACCACCTGACCATCGGCGATCATCACGCCCCACTCCGCCGTCGGCGGCTGCGCACCCAGACCCAGAAAGCCGAGCGTGGCGCCGGCCAGCATGACCAGCACGGCGTCGGACATGGCATACACCACCACCGGGGAAATGGCATTGGGCAGCACATGGCGGAAGATGATGTACAGATTGCCGTAGCCGAGCGTCTTTGCCGCCTGAATGTATTCGGCATGCTTGACCACCAGTACCTCGGCGCGCAGCAGGCGTGCATACGCCACCCAGCCAACGATCGCCAGCGCAATCAGAAAGCTGCTCAGGCCGGGCCCGAGAATGCCCACCACGACCAGCACAAGCACGAAGAATGGAAACGCCATGGCGACATCGAACAGCCGCATGAGTATGGTTTCCGCCAGGCCGCCGAAGTAGCCGGAAAACAGGCCGATGAGAACGCCGATGGTGGCCGGCGCGACAACGCCCACCACGGCCATGAGAATATCGATGCGCGAGCCGTACAGCACGCGTGCGAACACGTCCCGCCCCAGCTGGTCGGTGCCGAACGGATGCGCCAGACTGGGCGCCTCGAGCATGTGCTGCATGTCGATGGCATCCGGACTGAGCGACGTCAGGGGCACGACCAGTGCAATGGCGATCCATGCCAGCACGATGGCCGCACCCAGCCACAGACCGACCGAGAAATGCGCCAGAAAGCGATGCACGGGGCGTGAACGTGCCGGTGCCAGCGTGCTCATTGCATCACCCGCGGATCGATCAGGGCGGACAGGATATCGATGGCGAGCGTCACCAGCACGGTGAACAGGGCAAAGAACAGCGTGATGCCCTGCACCACGTAATAGTCACGCGCCAGGATGGACTGCACCATCAGCAGACCCAGGCCGGGAATGGCGAACACCACTTCCACCACCACCGAGCCGGCGATCAGGAACACCACCATGACGCCGAGCAGGTTGAGCGTCGGCAGAATCGAATTCTTCAGCACGTGGCGCGTGAAGATATAGCGCTCCGGCAGACCCTTGGACTGGCTGGCGACGGTGTAGTCGGCCTCTAGCTGCTGCAGGATTTCGGCGCGCAGATTGCGCAGCAGCAACGGTACCAGCCAGGCGGATGTACTGACCGCCGGCAGGAACAGATGGTGCAGATGTTCGGCGAACGTCTGGCCGTAGCCGCTGACCGGGAACCAGCCCAGATTGACGCTGAACACGCGCAGCAGAATGATGGCCAGCCAGAATACCGGAATGGTCATGCCGCACACCGACAGAAAGCGGATCACATGATCGACCAGCCGCCCCTGCTTGCGCGCGGCCAGCACCGCCAGGCCGAGTGCCAGCGGGATGCTGATGCACAGCACATAGACTGCCAGGAACAGGGTGCGCGGCATGAAGGTCCACAGCAGCTGCGAGACCGGCAATTCATAGCGCAATGAATTACCCAGATCGCCGTGCAGCAGGTTCCTGATGTAGACGAAGTACTGCTCGAACAGCGGCAGATCCAGGCCGTAATGCTCGCGTACGGCGGCAATGGTGGTTTCCGTGGCACGATTGCCCAGCAGCAGACGAATCGGATCGCCGGGCGACAGGTGCACCAGCAGGAACGAAATGATGCTGATGCCGATCAGCACCGGAATGAGATGCAGCAGGCGCCGCCCGATGAGATCCAGCTTGCTCACGTTCGCATCCGCCGCCAGAACTATACGGCAAGCCGGCCCGCATCTGCCGCACGGGCCGGCTTGTCCGGATTACTCCACAACCTCGGCCGACTCCAGTGTCCACTGCACGTACGGCGTCATCTTCAGCCCCTCAATGCGGGTGCTGTAGGCGATGTTGTGTGCCGGATAGTACAGCGGAATCTGCGACACCTCATGGGTCGAGATGCGCTGGATCTCGTGGTAATACTGCTCGCGCTGGTCGACATCCTGCGCACGCGCGGCCTTGTCGATCAGCTCGTTGACCTGTTCGTTGTTGTAGTTGGTGTAATACGAGCGGTTGCCGCACTCGCCGCACAGCGCCCAGCGCGTGGCCAGGTCCGGATCGCGCGTCTCGTTGAGGAACCAGTTCACGGTGGCGTCGTAATCACCACCCATGAGACGCTTCCACCAGTTGCCGGTATCGACCTGATCGATGCTGGCATCAATGCCGACCTCGGCCCACTGCGCCTGAATCAGCGTCACCGCCTTCTTCTCCGGCTGCGTGGTGATGATGGTGACTTGCGGATTTTCGGCGCCCGCCTCCTGCAGCAATTGCCGCGCCTGGTCCGGGTCATACTGCAGTTCGTCGAAATCGTTATTGTGGAATTCGATCGCATTGGTCAATGTGGTGTTGGCCACTTCGGAATGACCGAACGTCACCGCATTGGCGATCGCCGCACGGTTGAGTGCCAGCGCCGCCGCCCGGCGCACCTTCTCGTTGTCGAATGGTGCGCGGTCGTGATTGAGCAGCGTTTCGTAGATCAGGGTGGTCGGGTTCAGCGGCGCACGCGTATCGTCGCGATCCGCCAGCTTGTCGATGCGCGTCCACGGCACGGAACGCACCGCATCCACCTTGCCCGCCACCAGCATGTCGATGCGGGTGTTGGCGCTGCCGACCTCGATGAATACGGCGCCGTCATTCCTCGGATAGCCTTCGCGCCAGTAATGCGGATTGGCCTCCAGCACGAGACGATCATTGGGCGCCCATTTCTTGACCGTATAGGGCCCGGATGTGACCGGATCCGAGGCGAACGCGTCATCGTTGCCCTCCACCGCGGCGCGCGACACGATGCCGGTGTTGTAGATGGTGAGATTGGCCAGAATCGGCGCATGCGGATGCTTCAGCTCCAGCACCACCGTGTGCTCATCCTCGGCTGTCACCGCATCGATGGACGCCACCGGTGCCGGGTAAGCTGACTGATCCGATTGCGTGCGCTGCAGACTGAACACCACATCATCCGCGGTGATCGGACTGCCGTCGGAAAACCCGGCCTCACGCAGCTGCAGCGTGATCTTCATGCCGTCGTCGGAAACCTCCCACGACTCGGCCAGCGCCGGTGCCAGATTGCCGTCGTCATCGTAGCGCAGCAACGTGCTGTAGAGCTGGGGAAACTTGTCGATGTTGCCGCCCGCGGCCGAGCCGGCCGGGTCCAGCGTCGTCACCGGATAGGGCGTTGCAATGCGGATGGTGTCCTGACTCCATGCCGTGCCGGTGGTCAGCATGGCGAGCGCCACACTCGCCGCATAGACAAACAGGGTGTGCCTGATCTTGCTCATGAGTTCTCTCCTCTTCAGGTTTTGTTATGCGGCTGTTGGTGCTCCTGCGATTACAGCCAATCAGCTTGGATATTCGAGTATGCTATATATATAACAACATATCAATAAGTGATGCTTGAATAACTGCAACGCCATGAAAACACCATGAACAAGCCACGCGCTCGGGCGCTGGGGCTCGACCTCCCCGGCCATCCGGGGCCATGCAATGCGCTCACCGACGTGCCGGGCGTGCGCGTCGGCTACTCGACCCTCATCGAGGAGCGGGATAGGCGCCAGGTTCGCACCGGCGTCACCGCCATCCTGCCGCGCGGTCATCAGCCGCAAGCGGCGCCGACATGGGCCGGCTTCGACGCCCTGAACGGCAACGGTGCAGTGACGGGTACGCACTGGATCAACGATGCCGGTCACTTCACCGGTCCCATCTGCCTGACCAACACACACAGCGTGGGCCTCGTGCACCACGCAGCCACGCAATGGATCATGCGCAACCACGCCGCGCAGTTCCGGCGCGGACACGCCTGGGCGCTGCCGGTGGTGGCGGAAACCTACGACGGTGTGCTGAACGACATCAACGGCCAGCACATCAGCGTGGAAAATGCGCTGCAGGCCATCGAATCCGCCACCGGCGGCGCCATTGCCGAAGGCAATGTCGGCGGCGGCACCGGCATGATCTGCTACGACTTCAAGGGCGGCACCGGCACCAGTTCACGCCGTGTGCGCATCGGCGCTGCAAGCTACACTCTGGGTGCTCTGGTGCAGGCCAATCACGGCATGCGCGACTGGCTGACGATCCTGGGCGTGCCGGTCGGGCGTCACCTGCAGCAGGGCCGACTGCTGGCACGCGAAAACGGCTCCATCATCGTCGTATTCGGCACCGACCTGCCCCTGCTGCCGCATCAGCTGCGCCGCCTCGCCCGGCGCGGCGCACTCGGCATCGCCCGTCACGGCACGCCCGGGGGCAACAACTCGGGCGACATGTTCCTGGCATTCAGCACGGCCAATGCCCTGACCAGTGAACAACTGTCCGCCTCGCGGGTGGCCCTGCAGTCGATTCCGGACATGCATTTCGATGCCATCTACCTGGCGGCGGTGGAAGCCGCCGAAGAAGCAGTGATCAATGCTCTGCTCGCCGCCGAGGACATGCCGACCTGCAAGCCCGCCGGACACATGTGCCGGGCCATCGATCATGATGCGCTGCTGGCAGTCATGGCCCGCTACGGGCGCGTCGTCACACCGTCCGGCGACTGAACATGGTCAATCATTACCGTCGACGTGCTGCAAGGCAGCCTCGATGAACTGCAGGATGGTATCCCGCACCTCCGCATGGAAGGACAGCCAGTGTTGTTGCGCGCGCTCGTCCGGTGCGTGAAAGACGATCGAACGCTGCGCCGCACCTTCCATGAAAGCGCCGCAGTCGCCGTGCAGTTGCCGCAGTGCAAACCAGGGATCCGCCGCGCCGACCAGAGCCAGCACGGGCTGCGTGTCCGGTGCTGCCAGACCGCGATATTCCGGCCAGCCGGCGTGGCAGGTCCAGCCTTCGATGATGCGTGCGACCGCTGCCGGCATGGCGCCGATCGTCGCCACCGTGATGCCACCTTCGGAATGCCCCATGAGCACCAGCGGCAAGCCGTGCACCGCCTCCATTTCCAGTAGCTTGTCCATAGCAAAGTGCAGCTCGTTCTGTCGCCAGCCGAGCACCGCACGATGCAGACTGCCGGCATGGCGCGCCGGCTTGCAGCTGACCGGCTTGTAGCGGCGCGCATAACTGTCGGGCGCAACCACAACGTAACCGGCCCGCGCCAGATAGCGACCACTCGCCGTGGTAATGCCGGACAGGCCGTCACAGCCATGCGCGTAGAGAATGACGGCACGCGGCCGCCGTTCGCGCCCGGCCAAATAATCGTCCAGCTCCGTCGCGGCAACACGGCTGTACCCCGTCTCATTGGCAGCCGGCACGAACACCCAGGCGCTCTGCCAGGTGCGTTGCAGCTCTGCCTTGTCCGACGCCGCTGCAGCTACGGTGCAGGCAAGCAGCAAGCCGAGTACGGCCCCGAAAGTACGCGTCGACATCAGCCTGCTCATGGGCCCGAACCGGTTGCCATGCTTTAGCGACAGTCAGCATTTTCGGCTGCGGAAAGCACGGGTGCCGGTGTATCCGGCAGCAGTTCCTCCAGCGCCAGGCCGATCGACAGCAGCCGACCATCGCTACCAGCGGGTCCGTCGATCTCCAGACCGATCGGCAACCCTGCTGGAGTCAGGCCCACGGGTAATGTCAGCCCGGGTATGCCGGCATTGCTGTCCGGATCCATGTTGCGGATATAGGTCGGAAAAGTGGGTACCTGCTCGCCGTTGAGCAGCACGCTCTCGAGGCTGCCTTCGATCGGGCGAGCCGGCAGTGGTGTGGTGGGAAATATGATGGCGTCCACATCGTGTTCTTCGAAGTAATCGGCATACAGTTTCTGCAGTGCGGGCCGGAATTCATCGATGGCCTGCCGGTAGTCTTCGCCCGAAATGGCATCATCGTCCGTGCCGGCCTGCCCATCCGGCCCTACGGCTTCCTGCATGATGGCACGCACATCGGGGCTTGCTATCTGCTCGATGACGGCTGTCAAATCCAGATCCGTGCGCTGCAGATATTCGGGCAGCGCCCGGATCACTTCATGCAGCACGACCGGAAAGGCCACCTTGCTGTTGAGTTCGGCAATATCCTCCAGATCGGCCTCGACGAATTCCACGCCGGCCTCTGCCAGCGCCTCCCGGACCTGTTTCATGCGCGCCTCGACATGAGGATCGAGGTTGTCATGGAAATATGTCTGCGGCACGCCAAGACGCAGGCTTGACAGATCCGCCGCTTCCCGGGTGGTTGCCGAATCCGTGATGATGCCGTCCAGCAGCACGATATCCGCGACGCTGCGCGCCATCGGGCCGGGTGTGTCACGGGTCGGGGAAATCGGCGTCACATCATCGGCTGGATAGCGCCCCTTGGTCGGTCGAAAGCCGACAATGCCGGTCAACGCTGCCGGTATGCGCATGGAGCCGCCCGTATCCGTTCCCAGCCCGGCAGGTGCCATGCGCGCCGCGATGGCCGCTGCGGTGCCGCCACTGCTGCCACCAGCGAACAACAGCGGGTTATACGGATTGCGTACTGCACCGAATGCCGCATTGTCACTGGTTATGCCCAGGGCAAGCTCGTGCATGTTGGTCTTGCCGAGCACGACGGCGCCGGCAGCAACCAGAGCCTGTACCACAGGCGCGTTTGCTGCCGCAATGTTGTCGCTCAGTGCCGGGGTGCCCGCCGTGTTGGGAAGACCGGCCACCTCGATGTTGTCCTTCACCACAAACGGTACGCCATGCAGCGGGCCAGTCTGCTCCTTGTCCCCGGTGCGCTCGTCGGCCTGCCGGGCCGCCTGCAATGCGCCCTCACCATCGAGTGTGATGTAAGCGTTGAGATAATTGCCCATCTCTGCTCGCTGCAACAATTCGCTTACCAGCTGTTCACTGGACAGCTCGCCGGCTCGAATCCGATCGGCCGCTTCAGTCAGCGTCAGGTTGATCAGTTCCTGTTGCGCGCACACCTGGGCGCCGATTGCAACTGGCATCGTTGCAGTCAGGGCAAGCGCCACAAGCAGAGCAAGCCCGTATTTCTTCATGTGCATATCCGCTACTCCTGCAGCATGGACTCTCGTCGGAATTCGGTGCTTTCCGGCCCTTGTAACACTGGAATGAGTCCGCTCATGTCACTTCAATCATCGCGGTCATATTCCAGCTCTGTGGTCGACACGGCATGTGCTTCCACTTCCGCGGCCGTCAGCCACTCCGACTTGCAGTCGAAATCCTCATATAGATCCATCTGATCCCGATAATGCGCAGCCTCGGTCCCGTCTGGAGCCACGAAGCCACTCTGACCGGGAGGGGCCACCGTGCACAGGCTGACGCCGTCATCGCCGAAAATGACCCGGTGATTCTGGGTACCGCGATTCATGAACGTCGGCAGCTGCAGCTCCTCATCCGGTCCGGCCTGCGGCGCGCCCAGAAAATTGTCCGCAAGGAAGCGGTGTCTGGTCACCGGCGTCAGCCAGGTCGACTGATCGGGGCCGAACTCATCGGTCAGCTCCGCCACTACGTTCTCGAGGACGTCGCGCACCACGGCCAGTTTCTCCGCTTCATCCGCACCCTGGAAGAAATCGATGTGTTGGGGTACTCCAGCCGCGTCGCCCCGCAACGCGTTGTAGAGCAGCTTGGAGCCATTGCCCGGGCTGACACTGGCGCGGCTGAACTCCCCCGGATAACCTGCAGTCAATTCGACCGGCGCCAGTTCATCCGCCAGCACTGTTTCGATCATGCCGTCCAGCCAGGCACGAAAAATGGTGACGGCCGGCTCGGCATAGTAGGCTCCATCCACCGGATTGGTATTGCGCATATCCCAGTCGCGCAGGCGCCGCACGGCTTCGTGCACGGCGCCGTCGTCCGCCGTCAGATCACTGGTCGCCCGCTCGATGTACGGCATGAAGTAACGCGCATTCACATCGGCGAACGACGTTTCCTCGAGCAGTGCCCAGGCCTGTTCGCGCGTCAACGGGGAATTTTCCTCGATGCGCGCAATGAGTTCATTGACCCGGTCCACGGCGGACCAGTTGGCGCCATCCCCATGAGCCACTTCGCCCGGGGCTGGCTGGTTGTTCCAGTTGGCAATATAGCCCTGTGCCGGATTGTAGACTTTCGGCACGTCGCTGAACGGCCGGATGCCCTGCCAATCCATGCTGCCGTCGCCGACAGCCGGCAGCCGGATATCCTGTTCATCCGGGCGAATCGGCAGGTACCCGGGTGATACATAACCGATATTGCCTTCAGCATCAGCGTAGTACCAGTTAATGGTGGTTGCCACCTTCGAGGCCTGCTGCAGCCACTGCTCCCAGTTCTGCGCACGGGTCGAGTGGATCCATGCCATCAACGACTGGATTTCGTAGCCTTTCCAGCTCCGCCTGAATGCGTAGGCCGTGTCATTATCCGGATCGAAGCTGGTTACCGTGCCGTACTCGCTTGAATAGACGTCCAGCCGGACATCCTCCCCATCGCGGACACTGATGCGTTCGCTGCGCTTGTCCATCTGCCGGTACTCGCCCTTGTAAAGATATTCGTGCGGATTGTCGGGGTTGAGTTGCAGCTGGTAGTAGTCATTGACATCAAGCGGCCCGGCCGTGGAACCCCAGGCGATCTGACCGTTGGTGCCGAACAGGATCACCGGCAGGGCGAAGGGCGTGTTGCCGGTGACATCATAACCGGCGCCATGCAGGCCGATGCTGTAGGTATAGGCCGGATTGAACCAGCCGAACTGCGGGCCGTTGATGAAGATCGTGCTGCCGTCGACAGTCCTGTCCGGCCCGAGAATCCACAGGTTGCTGGCCTTCGGCCTGTCCGCGGGGCTGCCGATCCCGCGCCAGGCTAAGCGCCAGGGACTGTCGGCCTGCAGCAGTTGATCGGAAACGGGCGCCAGTTCAGACTGGCTGCGCATCGTCATTTCCGCTTCAGCGGCAACGCTTTCCGCGTCTGCAGCATCACGCGGTACAGTTGTCGGCGCCTGCGGATCCTCCAGCCATCGGATCTGATCAAACAGCTGCCAACCGGTTTCGTCGCCGAGCTCCTCCTGCAGATCCTCCAGCAGTGCCAGATTGCCTATTTCGCTGCTGCTGTTGGAGTAGCGCCCCGCCATCGTGCCGACATAGAGCATGGCCACGTCAAAGGCGCGCCATTGCGTCGGTTTGAAGTCGAATTCGCTGAACTGCCTGGGCAGCAGTTGATCCGGTTCGGCGAGCACTTCCTCGATGCGAGCATTGAAGCCGGCTGCATATCCCCTGAAGATGTCGAGATCCTCTTCCTGCAGCTCATCCAGTTGCTGACGGATCGCCTGCGGATTGAAATTCATGCGGGAACTTTCATCCAGGCTGATGTAATCCGACCCCATCACTTCAGCCACGGTACCCAGCACGGAGCGTTTGACCATTTCCATCTGGAACAGACGATCCACGGCAAGTGCATAGCCATATCCGTAATACAGGCCATAGGTATCCTCCGCATAGACGTGCGGAACGCCCCAGCCATCACGCTTTATGGTGACCTTTCCCGTTGCCGCCTCGCTGGCGCTGGCGCCATGTAAGGCGATGCTCGCCGCAAGTAACATGAAGCCGAGCAAAATCAGCAGGTTCATTTTATTGTCGCGTATTTTTCCAGTCATCACCGTTGCGCTCCAAGCCGATCAATCCGCGTACACCCGCAAGAGGGCATGTGAACTGTGATTTGTTCCAAGGAACCTCTGATGTGTGCGAAACCCAAATCAACAACACAGAGGCGCCGTGATCGGTCAGCAGTCAGCATCATGCATAGCCATATGAGTCAATCGTTTCAGGTGCGTATGTTGGCGATCGTCGCCTGCATTACGGCGATGGTCTTGTAGTCATCGCCGGTGAAGGCGCGCGCCTCGCCCGAACAGACCGTGAGCTGCCGACCGGCATTGATCACCCTGCCGATGGCGCGGAAATATTCGCCGATTGCCGGGCGCATGAAATTGACCTTGAACTCGACCGTCACCACGCCATGATCGGGCGGCGCTTCAGTCATGGCGGCGTAGCCACAGGCGCTGTCGACGATGCTGGTGATGGCCCCTGCATGCACATAACTGTTCTGCTGCGACAAGCGCGAAGAGAACGGCATGTCGATTTGCACCTCACCCGCCGTGACCGAGCCCAGGCGTGCTCCCAGCGTGTCCATCAGGCCTTGTGTTGCGAAACTGGCCACCACCCTCTCATGCTTTTCGTCCATGCCTTGTTCCAATCCGGGATGTGGGGCCGAGTGTAGCAGGCTCATGTACTGTCCATACGAGCAGCCGGTGACTGCCTGTCTGGTCGCTGGCAATTGCGCATCAACCGCCTCCGAACCATGCTGACAGCATTTGCCTTGTTCATTCAGCTTGCAGAAAGCTTGCGCAATTAATCTACAGTCTTTCCCGTACCTGCGCATGCTGTGACCAAGATCAGTTCACGGGTTGCCCGTTTTCTCGCCACCGGACATGTATTTCTGACAGGCCTGCTTGTAGCAGGTCTCGTGACCGGCTGCGTGCAAGCACAGCCCTCGACAACGGCCTCTTTCAACACGCCTGAGCCGCAACCCGTCGCCACGTCTGTTCCCGAGCCGGACGCGGACATGGCGACTGCGGGCGACCTCGCCGCGCAGTCCCCTGTATATCAGCAAGGCAAAGCTTCCTATTACGGCCAGCGCTTCGCCGGCCGAAGCACGGCCAGTGGCGAGCCCTTCAACCCGAAGGCATTGACCGCAGCGCATCGTTCCCTCCCCTTCGGCACGCGTCTGCGCGTGACCAACCTCAACAACGGCCGGCAGACAGTTGTGCGCGTCAATGATCGCGGCCCGTTTGCCGGATCGCGCATCATTGATGTATCACTGAATGCCGCAAGGAAACTCGGCATGCTGTATGACGGTGTCGTACCGGTCCGTCTGCAGGTGCTCAACTGAGGCAACGGCTGCGCCTCGCCGCGCATATGCCACGATCGAAAGCCAGCAACGATTGATGGTGGGCTGGGGGCTCAGCCGATGAAATGCCTGCACAGCAGCACCACGGCAATCGCGGTGCCAATTACAAATAGCATGTGCAGGCCGCGCCAAGCCACGATCACGGCAGCCACACCCGCCGCCAGACCGACGAGCGGATAGTCCGGATGCACACTCATGATGCCCGGAAAGATCAGTGCGCCCAGTACGGCGTAGGGCACATGCGACAACCATGCCTCGATGGGCGCCGTCGGTCTGGCCCGATCCAGCAACCAGGCTGGCAGCATGCGCGGCAGGGCCGTTACCAATGCCATACCGAATATGAGGAGCATGACCTTCATACGGCCTCTCGCAGCAGACGCAGAGGGCCGATGAAAGCTGCCAGCAGCGTGGCGCACACGATCGACCAGCCCGGTGCCATGAACTGGTTGAAGCCATAGCACAGCACCATAGCGAAGGCCGCAGTCAACGCCGCCCAAGCCGACTTGCGCGCCGCCGGCATCAGCAGAGCGATGAACATGGCATACAGCGCCACCGACATGCCGCTGCTGATGTCCGCCGGAATCACCGCCGCGAAAATCGCCCCCAGGGCACTGCCGCAAACCCAGGCCAGATACGCCGTGATCATGGTTCCGACAACAAAACCCGCTGTCGGCATTGGTTCCTGATGCTGTGTTCGTGCAATCAGTACGGCATAGGTTTCATCCGTCAGGCCGAGTGACAGGGCGGCACGGCGCAGCGGCGATATTTCCCGCAGGCGATCGAACAGCGACAGGCTCAGGATCAGATGCCGGAAATTGAGCACGAAGGTGGCGATGATGATCTGCACTACACCAGCTCCGGCCGCCACCATGCCCGCGGCCATGAACTGCGACGCACCGGCGAAGACTAGTAGCGACATCAGCAATGTGTGCCACCAGGTCAGCCCCGAGGCCACACCAAGCGCGCCATAAGCGACGGCAATGGGCACGTAGCCGATGGCAATCGGCAAACCGGCCTGAACGCCGTGAAGGAAAAGTCTGGAGGAATTCGAGAGTGAGGCCAATCGCGTCAGCGCTGGCACAGGCGGCGCCAGGTCGACAATGCATAGGTCAGCAGAAAATACGCCAGCAGCAGTTCCTTGACTTCGCCCGCATTGATGTGAAGCAGGGGCGGCAGGGGATCGTAAAAATGTTCCAGAACATGCTGTGGCACTGAACCCAGTGCCGTCAGCAGGCTGACCGGCACGCATACGAATGTCGGCAGCAGCCAGTAGGACGTGGCATCCAGGGGCAGCAACTTGCCGCGCGCGCGCCGCACCAGCGGCATGATGCCGCCGGCAATCAGCGCCATGAGGCTCAACAGCAGGCGCGGCAACTGATCGAACAGGGTGCGTTCCCAGCCATCGAGATTGTGCAGGTTGGTTTCACTCTGCACATTGGCGGCTTCCCAAACATCCGGCGTGCCCCAGCCGAACCAGTGCTGGCCCCAGCTCGCTTCCTCGCCGGCCAAGTAGAGGCAGCCAAGCGTCAGCAGCATGTACCAGGCGGCCAGCCGGGTCCGGCTGCGCCGCAGCAGACCGCGTGCGGCCAGCGCCATCATGACAGCCGCAGCCACAGCCAGTGCCGTTGTCCCCTCTTCGGTGAAGCCCAGTTCGCTGGTGAACCAGGTGCGGTAGGTCTCGTAGCTGAGCAGGGCGCGAAACAGGTAATGCACCAGATACAGCAACACTGGCAGCAGCAGCCAGTACCAGCCCGGCAGTTCATGACCTCGCCTTGCGGAAACATTGTCTGTCATCGCCAATTACCAGTACTCACGGCCACACACGAACTCATCATGCGACACCGTCCTGTCACCCGATGAAGCAGCACATGGTGGCAGCGCCGGTCGGGTGCATTTCACTGCAGGCTGGCGCTACGGAGCCGGGCAGAAATCGGCCGGCATGCAGCCGGCCGTTCCTGTCGCGGTGACACCGCGGTGATCGCCGATAGCGCTGCGGCATGGCAGCGCTTGCCTCGTATCAGCGCTTGGAGTATTGCGGTGATTTGCGTGCCTTGAGCAAGCCGATCTTCTTGCGCTCGGTCGCACGGGCATCGCGGGTCACATAGCCTGCAGCACGCAAAGGTTCACGCAGAGAATCATCATACTGAATCAGGGCGCGGCTCAGACCATGACGAATGGCGCCGGCCTGGCCGTTCGGCCCGCCGCCACTGACCGTGACCGTGACATCGAAACGCTCCAATGAGTCGGTGGCTTCCAGAGCCTGACGCACAATCATGCTCGATGTCGGCCGGCCGAAATATTCATCCAACGATTTCCTGTTGACCGTGATCTCGCCGCTGCCGGGCTTGATGAAGACACGGGCGGTGGCGGTCTTGCGACGGCCGGTACCGTAGCTGTGCTGCGATTCGTTCAAAGCCATGAATCAAAACTCCAGCGTCTGTGGCTGTTGTGCGGTGTGTGGGTGCTCGCCGCTGGCATAGACGCGCAGTTTGCGAAACATCTGCCGACCCAGCGGATTCTTCGGCAGCATGCCTTTCACGGCATGCTCGATGACACGCTCCGGGTACTCGGCCAGTTGCTTCTCCAGCGAAGTCTGTTTCAGGTTGCCGACATAACCCGTATGGCGGTAATACGTCTTCTGCTGGCGCTTGTTATTGCCGGTCACGCGGATCTTGTCTGCATTGACAACGATGATGTGATCGCCGACATCCATGTGCGGCGTGAATTCCGGCTTGTGCTTGCCGCGCAGGCGGTGAGCCACTTCCGTGGCGAGACGTCCGAGGGTCTTGCCGTCCGCATCGACCACGTACCAGTCGCTGCGCACCTCGTCTTTCTTGGCGGAATACGTCTTCATTACGGTTACTCGGGTGGAGTATGTGTCTACAGGCCCGGGCAATGCATTCATTGCCGCTTGTAAAGCATGTAATTATAGGCTGTATCGCGGCATTATGCAATACATTACGGTCGGGTGAACAGGACGTCAGCCACGGCATGCCGGCTTGTACGCGGTGAGCGCACGGCATAGCCATACCAGATCAAACCGACACAGTATTCTTGCATGTCATCGACGCCGCAGGCAGGCAGAAAATCGGCATGCCGGGTGACGGCGCCGGTAGTCCATTTCGAGGCCACACCGGCGCTGTGCAGATACAGCATCAGGTTCTGGATGGCACAGGCAGTGGCGGCATAATCTTCACGCGCCCGCAGATCATCGTCATCTTCGTGGCATGTGACGAGCAGCCAGCCTGGCACGGCGCGCCAGCGCCGGTCTTTGACAGCGGCCGCCTCGGCGCCGCGTTTTTCCGCAACCAGTGCGGTATTGAGCCGAATGACGGCTTCCCGGGTCTGCCCGCCGAGCAGGTAGAAACGCCACGGATTGGTCAGGTGGTGATTGGGCGCCCAGCGCGCCGCTGCCACGGCGGCGTGGATGAGATCCGCGGGTGGGCATTGCGGCTCGAAACGATCGACGGAACGCCGCCCGCGTATCAGCTCGGCGGTCTGTTCCGGGGTTACCGGGCTTGCTGCAAGCACGGCGCGATCCGCCATGTCATTCTCCTGTGGTCTGTTGTACATGGCGCAGGCGGAACAGAATGCGGTCGGCAAGCCGTTGCTGCAGCTGTTCCTGCAGCAGCCGGCGTTCCGCTGACTGCGCCAGGCGGGTGATGTCGTTGTAACTGTAGTGGCGGCTGATGGATTCGCGCTCGTTGTGCAGCAGTGTAGCGCCGCTGACCACATAGTCATAGACGACTTCGCTGCGCACCCGGTACTCGGCCTTGCGCCCATCCACCGGGCTGATGGCGGACACATTGCGTCTGTTGCGCACGCTGCGGATCACGAGTTGCGCATCCGCGCCCGGTCCGCCGAGCACGCCCCATTCACGCAGCCGCTGTTCCAGCGCCTGCACCAGTGGCGGTCGATCCGGGTTGTAGCGGCTGTTGTAGGCCACGTAGACCGCATCCGCATCCTCCGGTAGCGCATAGCCGCCCTGCAACTGGAAGCCGCAGGCCGTCAGCAACAGAACCAGCAGGCAGACCGCCGCCCCGCGCCGCAGCCGCCGGTCGTTGGCAAGCGGCACCGTCATACCACCAGGTTGACCAGCTTGCCGGGCACGACGATGCTCTTGCGAACCGGCCGGTCGTCAACGAAGCGCTGCACGTTGGGTTCGGCGAGCGCCATGCTTTCGATGGCTTCCCGGTCGCTGTCCGCCGCCACTTCGATGCGCCCGCGCATCTTGCCGTTCACCTGCACGACGATCTGCAGGGTGTCGCGCTGCAAAGCGCTTTCGTCCACCTCGGGCCAGGCGGCATCAAGCAGCAGATCCTTGTGCCCGAGGGCGCGCCACAGCTCGTCACACACATGCGGGATGACCGGCGCGAGCATGCGCACAACCGCCTCCAGGACCTCCTGGCGCACGGCCTGCGCTTCTGCGTCCTGCGCTTCGAACTGCCCGATAGCATTGCACAGCTCCATGTTGGCGGCAATCGCCGTATTGAAGGTGTAACGCCGGCCGACGTCGTCGCTCACCTTGCCGATAGTTTCATGCAGTTTGCGGCGCAAATCGCGCCCTGTCGGCGTGTCTGCGGATGTCGCCGGCGTGGCGCTGCCCGCCTCGACATGCTCGGCCACCAGCCGCCACAGACGCTTGATGAAACGGTGCGCACCCTCGACACCGGCATCGGACCATTCCAACGCCTGTTCCGGCGGCGCCGCGAACATAGCGAACAGGCGCACGGTATCGGCGCCGTACTTGTTGATCAGGGTCTGCGGGTCGACCGTATTGCCCTTGGATTTGGACATCTTGGCGCCGTCCTTGAGCACCATGCCCTGCGTCAGCAGGCGTGTGAACGGCTCGTCGACGCCCTGCAGATAGCCCAGATCGCGCAGCAGCTTCTGGTAGAAACGGGCGTACAGCAGATGCAGGATGGCATGCTCGACCCCACCGATGTACTGATCCACCGGCATCCAGTAGGCGGCGCGCTCATCCAGCATGGGTTCGGCGTCCGGGCAGGCGAAGCGGATGAAATACCAGGACGACTCCATGAACGTGTCGAAGGTATCCGTTTCGCGCCGCGCCGGCCGGCCGCATTGCGGGCAGTCGCACTGCACGAAGTCTGCCATGTCCGGCAGCGGCGAGCCGGCGCCTTCCGGCGTCACGTCCTCGGGCAGCACCACCGGCAGATCCTCGTCGGGCACAGGCACAATGCCGCAGTCGTCACAATGGATCATGGGAATCGGTGCGCCCCAGTAGCGCTGCCGCGACACGCCCCAGTCGCGCAGGCGGTATTGCGTCTTGCGCCGGGCGCGGCCGCCATCCTCCAGCGCCACAGCGATGGCATCGAAGGCGGCATCGAAATCGAGCCCGTCGAAGCGACCGGAATTGATCAGGCACCCCTTTTCGGTCGTGGCGCCAGCGTTGACATCGGGCGTGTTGCCTTCGGCATCGCTGATGACTGGAATGATGGGCAGATCGTGCACGCGGGCGAAATCCCAGTCGCGTTCGTCATGGCCCGGCACACTCATGACAGCGCCGGTGCCGTAGCCCATGAGCACGAAGTTGGCGGCATAGACCGGCAATGAGTCGCCGGTCAGCGGATGAATCGCGGTGGCATCGAGGCGGTAGCCGCGCTTGGCGCGCGTCTCGATATCGGCCTCGGCGGTGCCGGCACGACGGCACTCGTCGCAGAATGTGGCCAGCTTCGGATCGCTGCGCTGCGCCTCGACCACCAGTGGATGATCTGCCGCCAGCGCCATGTAGGTGACGCCGTAGAGCGTATCCGGGCGCGTCGTGAACACAGTCAGAGGCTGCTCGGCGCCGTCCACCGCGAAGTCGATTTCCAGGCCCTCGGAACGCCCGATCCAGTTGCTCTGCATGGTGCGCACGGCATCCGGCCAACCCGGCAGATCATGCAGCGCCTCCAGCAGTTCATCAGCATAGTCGCTGATGCGAATGAACCACTGTGGAATGGAGCGCTGCTCGACGACGGCGCCGGAGCGCCAGCCGCGGCCGTCCACCACCTGTTCGTTGGCGAGCACGGTCTGGTCCACCGGATCCCAGTTGACGATCGACTCGGCGCGGTACGCCACGCCCTTTTCATACAGGCGCGTGAACAGCCATTGCTCCCAGTGGTAATACTCCGGATCGCAGGTGGCCAGATCGCGCGACCAGTCGTAGGCAAAGCCGAGCTGCTTGAGCTGCTCGCGCATGTAGCCGATGTTGCTACGCGTCCACTCGGCCGGCGGCACGCGATTCTGAATGGCGGCGTTTTCCGCCGGCAGGCCAAATGCATCCCAGCCCATGGGCTGCAGCACGTTGCGTCCGCGCATGCGCTGGTAGCGCGAAATGACATCACCGATGGTGTAGTTGCGCACATGACCCATGTGCAGACGCCCGCTCGGGTAGGGAAACATGGACAGACAGTAGAAGGGTTCGCGTTCCGGATCCTCCGTGACCCGAAAGGCGTTGGTGTCCTGCCAGCGTTGCTGTACCGCCGGCTCGATGTGCTCGAAGCGATAAGTGTCGTCCATAACCGAAATGTACTTGAAAGAGCGGGAACGCGCGTTAGTTTACTAGGGGCGCGCGGTATTTCATATGTTGCGCCGGCGCCGCCCCCACGCCAGCCCCAGCGCGGTCAGCAGCAGTGCAGCGAACCAGACAGGCGTGTTGCCGAAACGCACATAGGGGGTCACCCCCGAACGGGGCTGAACCGTGGCCTCAAGGATGGCGATCTCGAGCTGGTTGCTCCGCTTCAGAACACGCCCGGTCGGGCCGATCACTGCGCTGATGCCGGTATTGGCAGCGCGCAGCAGCGGCCGACCGGCCTCCAGTGCCCGCAAGCGGGAGATTTCCAGATGCTGTGCCGCTGCCACGGTGCCGATGAACCAGGCGTCATTGGTGACATTGACCAACACATCGGCCGCCGGCAGCGCGCGGCGAACCTCGCGGCCGAAGGCGTCCTCGAAGCAGATCGACAAGCCCAGTTCCGTATCATCGGTGCGTATCGGTTCCTGGTGATCGGCGCCGCGTCCCAGATTACTGTATGGCATGTCCAGTTGATCCAGCCAGCGCTTGGCGAAATCCGGCAACGGGAAATATTCGCCGAACGGCACCAGATGGCGCTTGTCGAAGCGCCCGCTGCCGGCGCCCAGCGCCAGCACGCTGTTGTAATAAGCGTCGCTGTCACCGTGCTGAGTCATGACGCCGACCAGCACGGTCTGATCCTTTGCGTGCGCCGCGGCGCTCACTGCCTGCAGATAATCCGGCACATTTCGCGCCACGGTGGGTACGGCCACTTCCGGCCATACCACCAGGTCGGCATCAACCTGACGGGTCAGGCGCCGATAGCGATCCAGTGTCGGCTGGAACCAGTTCCGATCCCACTTCACTGCCTGCGGAAAGTTGCCCTGGATGATGGCGGTACGCAGCGGCTCGCCGCTCGGCGCTGTCCAGTCGATCGCCGGTGGCACCCACCACAGGAAGACCGGCGTCAGGGCAATCAGCATGACACTGACCAGACGGCCGGTGACGGAGCCGGCCAGCAACAGGAGCAGTGCGCCGGCGGCCGCCATCACGCAGGCACCCAGGAAATACACGCCGCCCAGCGGCGCCAGATCTGTCAGCGGCGTATCCACCAGCACATAGCCCAGCGACAACCACGGAAAACCGGTCATGAACCAGCCGCGCAGCAACTCGCTCAGCAGCCAGCTGGCGGGCACGAAAACCAGCGCCCATGCCGTGCGCGGCAGACGCCGCATGGCACCGGCCAGGGCCCCGGCCAGCATGGGGAACAGCGACAGATAGGCGGCCAGCAGACACACCAGCACGACGGCCAGCGGCACGGGCGCGTTGCCGTAATAATGAATGCTGACGAACGGCCAGTGCAGGCCGGCGCCGAACAGACCGAGACCGAACACAAAGCCGCGCCACGCCCCCCGGCGGGCGCCACTGCGCCACCACAGGGCGACCAAGCCGGCCATGCACAGCCAGGCAACAGCGGCATGGTTGTAGGGCGCGAACCCCTGTACGGACAGCGCACCGAAGGCCGCCGGCAACAGCAGATCGAACAGCGCGACGCGCAGCGGGCGCAATACGATGCGTGCCATTTATGAGCGGGGTGCTTCCGGCAGCACCGTCATCTGAAACAGGTGGATGCGGCGTGAGTCGGCACGCTGCACGTTGAACTGGAAACGATCGACGGTGGTGGTTTCGCCGCGACGTGGCATGTGGCCGAAGGCATGCATGACAAGGCCGCCGATGGTGTCGAAATCGTCGTCGGGTAGGTCGGCGCCGAAATAGCGGTTGAACTCTTCCACCGGCGTCAGGCTGCGCACCTGGAAGCGATTTCTTTCCTGGCGCAGAATATAGGCGCCCTCGGCACGGTCGTGTTCGTCATCTATATCGCCGACGATCTGCTCCAGCGTATCCTCGATCGTCACCAGCCCGGAAACGCCGCCGTACTCGTCCACCACGATCGCCAGATGATTGCGTGAACCGCGCACTTCCTTGAGCAGCATGTTGACGCGCTTGGATTCGGGCACGAACACTGCCGGGCGCAGCACGTCGTCGAGCGAGAACAGAGCCGTATCGATGTCATCCTGCGCCAGGCGCAGCAGATCCTTCGCCAGCAGAATGCCGATCACCTCATCGCGCGATTCACCGATCACCGGAAAGCGGGAATGGCCGGATTCTATGGCCAGGGGCAGGATTTTCGCGGCCGTGGCGTCCGATGCCACCACCACCATCTGCGAGCGCGGCACCATGATGTCACGCACTTGCAATTCGGAGGTGGCGAGCACACCGCGAATCATCCACAGGGCATCGGTGTCGAGCAGCTCGTGCTCGTGTGCCGCCTGCAGGACCTTGATCAGTTCGCCCCGGTCGCGCGGCGGGCCGGCAAGACTGATGCCGATCTGGCGCAGCCAGTTACCGGAGCGAGATTGCTCGGATTCTTCGTCTTCGCTCATGCGTTTCAGGCAGCCTCGATTCGCATTTCGCCATGGGGAGAACTTCTGACGCGTGGCACGGAGGATGCATGTTCGTCAACCCGAAGCATACGGATCATCATATCCCAGTGCGGCAAGAATTCGACGTTCCAGCGCCTCCATGACCCGGGCCTCATCGTCGCCGACATGATCATATCCGAGCAAGTGCAATACACCATGAACCGTTATGTGTGTCCAGTGTGCGGCAACGGTCTTGCCCTGCTGCCGGGCTTCGCGCTCGACCACGGCCGCACAGATCACCAGATCGCCCAGCAGCCACAGGCCGGGCACTTCTACTCCACCAGAGAAAGATAGCACGTTCGTGGTCGCTTCACGATCACGGTATGCGGCATTGAGTGCCGCCGACTCCGCTTCTCCGACAATGCGGATGCTCACCTGTGCGATGGCCGCCGTGTCCGCCTGCGTCGCTGCCAGCGTTGCCGCCACGGCCGCCTGCAGCAGTGCCGTATCCGGCACCAGCTCGGCTGCCACTGCCGCTGCCCGGTCGAGTTCGATGTTCACGCCGATCCGCTGTCCCCGGCGTTCTGTTCATCATCCCGGTCATAAGCTTCCACGATGCGCTGCACCAGCGGATGGCGCACCACGTCACGCGGTTTGAAACGCGTAATGCTGATGCGCTCGACGTCCCGCAGAATATCAACCGCATGATGCAGACCCGAGCGCTTGTGCGGCGGCAGATCGGTTTGCGACATGTCGCCAGTGACCGCGGCCGTCGAACCGAAGCCGATGCGGGTCAGGAACATCTTCATCTGCTCGATGGTCGAGTTCTGCGCTTCATCGAGAATGATGAAGGCTTCATTCAGCGTGCGCCCGCGCATGTAGGCGAGCGGTGCAATCTCGATCACGTTGCGGTCGATCAGGCGGCCGACGCGATCGAAACCAAGCATTTCGTACAGCGCGTCGTACAGCGGGCGCAGATACGGATCCACCTTCTGTGCCAGATCGCCCGGCAGAAAACCGAGGCGCTCGCCGGCTTCCACCGCCGGGCGCACCAGAATCAGACGCCGCACCTGCTCCGCCTCGAGTGCATCCACCGCTGCCGCCACTGCCAGATAAGTCTTGCCGGTACCGGCCGGGCCGATGCCGAAGCTCAGGTCATGCGTCTGCAGCCGGTGCAGATAACGCCGCTGATTGGTGTTGCGCCCGCGTACCAGACCGCGACGCGTCTTGATGACGACCTCGGCGCGGTCTTCCGCGTCGGCGGTTTCCGGGTCGTGCCGCTGGCTTGCGGTGCGCGCCACCAGGTGCACGCGATCCGGTGCTATGGCGCCCCCGGCAGTGGCCTCGTACAGTTCGCGTATGCTTGCGGCCGCGGCGCGGGCCGCCTGCTCGCTGCCCAGCACCTGAAACTGATGACCGCGGTTGTGCACCTCGACCTGCAGCGTTTCCTCCAGCATGCGCAGATGCTGATCCTGCGGCCCGCACAGCCACGCCAGCCGCTCCGGATCGGGCGGCGACAGTTGCAGTGATTGACGCACGGACTCGCTCAAGCGACGCCCACCCGGCCACCATCGACCGTAATGACGCGGCCACGCAGCGAATTATCCAGCGCCTGCGTGATCATGACATCGGCGAAATGCCCGACAAGTCGCTCGTGGCCATCGAAATTGACCCAGCGATTGGACTCGGTGCGCCCGGCAAACTGACCATTGCCGCGCTTCGACGGCCGCTCGACCAGGACGCGCTGGGTGGTGCCGACCAGACTCTGCATGTACGCCACGTTGAACTCGCCGATGCGGTTCTGCAGACGCGCCAAACGCTCCTTCTTGACTGCGTGCGGCGTTTCGTCCGGCATGTCCGTGGCCGGTGTGCCCGGGCGCTTGCTGTAGATGAAGGAGAACGCCTGATCGAAGCGCATCGCTTCGACCAGCTCCATGGTGGCCTCGAAATCGGCGTCCGTTTCGCCCGGATGGCCGACGATGATGTCGGTCGACAGACTGATATCCGGGCGCACTTCCCGCATGCGGGCGATGCGTTCGCGGAAGCGTGCGGCCGTATAGCCGCGGTTCATCAGCTCGAGCACCCGGTCGGAGCCGGACTGCACCGGCAGATGCAGGTGATTGGCCAGCTTCGGTACGCGCGCATAGGCATCGATCAGGGCATCGGAGAATTCCAGCGGATGCGATGTCGTGTACTGAATGCGCTCGATGCCGTCGATTTCGGCGACATATTCGACCAGCATGGCCAGATCGCAGATGGTGCCGTCCGCCATCGGCCCGCGGTAGCCGTTGACGTTCTGCCCCAGCAGCGTGATTTCCCTGACGCCCTGCTGTGCCAGTTCGGCGACCTCCAGGATCACATCATCGAATGGCCGGCTGATTTCCTCGCCGCGCGTATAGGGCACGACGCAGAAGCTGCAATACTTGGAGCAGCCCTCCATGATCGACACGAAGGCCGTCGGCCCCTCGGCGCGCGGTTCCGGCAGATAATCGAACTTGTCGATCTCCGGGAAAGTGATATCGACCACGCCGACGCCATTGTCGCGCACACTGTCGAGCATTTCCGGCAGCCGGTGCAGCGTCTGCGGGCCGAACACCATGTCCACATAGGGCGCGCGCTCGCGAATGGCATGGCCCTCTTGCGACGCGACGCAGCCACCCACGCCGATGACCAGCCGCGGATTGTTCTCCTTCAGCTCGCGCCAGCGGCCGAGCTGCGAAAAGACCTTTTCCTGTGCCTTTTCGCGCACGGAACAGGTATTCAGCAGAATGACATCGGCCTGCTCCACCTCGTCGACGCGCGTGGCGCCGCGCTGCCTGGCGAGTACATCGACCATGCGGGCCGAGTCGTACGCGTTCATCTGGCAGCCCCAAGTCTGGACAAATACCTTCATTGTCATGAGCGTATATCGTGGTCGTTCCGTGTCAAACAAGCCGGCGGCATGGGCGCGAAAATCATCAGCGGGACTTCCCGGCCCACAGTGCCATGTCCGTGCCCATGATGCGCGCACATGGTCCGGTCGGCAAGTTCCGCGGCCGGCCCGCCCGCTTGCCTTCAGCCGGCTCCGGCATGAGATGCTGCCCGCTCACGCCGCCGGACGCATGAACAGGCGCAGGAGCAGCGCCGTGCCCAGCCCCCAGATCGCATTGAGCACAAGCATGCCGGCGATGAAGTGCATGTCCCAGCCCACCGCCGCGGTTCGGCCGGCCATGGGCAGGGCCACGAACAGGGCCGCGGCACTGGGCAATGCAGCGCCGAGCAGGATGGCGCCCACGTAGTAACCGGCCGCCTCGGCGTTGCGCAGCAGGCTCCAGAGCGCGACTCCCCAGACACCGCCCCACAGCAGATGTGTCAGCAACACCGGCATGCCCAGCGGCCAGCCGGGCGTCATGCGCCATGCCTCGATGCCAGTCGCGCCCAGCTGGTGCAAACCCGCCAGTGCCCCCTGATGAAAAACGAGCATGGACAACAAGCCGGCAGCAAATGCCCGCAGCAGCACAAGAATTATTCGAAACATGACAAGCTCCCGGCCCGGCATCGGGCTGCTTGAAGCAGTGGAAAATACAAACCAGCAAGCATCATGAACAGTCCCGAACCCACTCGACGCGATGAAAAGATATATTAAGACCCCGTTCAGCCGTCAGCGCAGAGAATGACAGGCAATCGTCCTGGTTGGCGATTCGACAAGAGGAAATCAAGGAGCTTCGTTATGCGTAGACTGATTACTGTAACTCTGCTGGCTCTGGCCATGGGTGTTGCTGCTTTCTCGCTGTCCGCCTGCGACGTCGACGGTGACGGCGGTGGCGCACCGGGTGGCGGCGGTGGTGCACCGGCCGGTGGCGGCATGAACTGATGAATGGTGCGGATGATACCGCACTTGCCACCTGTACTGAACAGGCAGCACAAGCCTGATCAGCTCAGATACCTCCAGGCCTGCGTCACGTCGCAGGCCTTTTTTTGCACGCAAACGCGGCAAATTCGCCCTGCCGGACTTGAAATCCATTGTTGCAATACCGAAATTGGCCATTCAACCTGCAACAATATGGAGTATTGCCATGCCTGTACGTAATGCCAAAGCCCGGTGGGAAGGTGATCTGACCGGCGGTCACGGCAACATGGCGCTGGGCAGCGGTGCCTTTGAAGGTCCCTTTTCGTTCAAGACACGCTTCGAGGATGCATCCGGCACCAACCCGGAGGAGCTGCTCGGTGCCGCCCACGCCGGCTGCTTTTCCATGGCCTTCTCCAACGAACTGGCTGAAGCGGGGCATACGCCGGAATCGGTCAACACCCAGGCCCGGGTACACTTCGAAGTCGGTGACTCCGGCCCGGCGATCACGCGCATCGAGCTGACCACACAGGGTCGTGTCCCCGGCATCGATAATGACGAGTTTCAGAAAATTGCTGCTGCGGCCAGGGACAACTGCCCTGTCTCCAGGCTGTTCCAGGGCGCAGCCATCGAACTGACGGCAACGCTCGAATCCTGACACCACCGGCCTGGCGGGGCGATTGCGCTCAATCGCCCCGTTTTTGCATTGCAATTTGCCGCTATACACTCCATAGTCCCCCCTCGTCCAGGCACGCCCTGACCAAACTTTTCCAGCCAGTTCCCTGCCCGGCAAGCTGGCTCGGCAACGACCGGCCTACCGGCCGCAACAGCCTATGCAAGCAACCAATGACCGAGTCGTCAGCATCAAGTACGTGCTGCGCGACACCGAAGGCGAAATCATCGACGAAATATCCACCGGCGAGCCGTTACAGTATCTGCACGGCCACGACAACATCATAGCGGGGCTGGAAGAAGCGCTGGAGGGTCATGCCAGCGGTGATGAAGTGAAAGTCACCCTGCCGCCGGAAAAGGGCTACGGCCATTACCGGGAAGACCTGATTCAGACGGTGGACCGGGCACAATTCGAAGGTATCGACGAACTGGAAACAGGCATGAGCTTTCATGCCGAGTCGAACGAAGGCCCCATGATCGTGACCATAACCAAAATTGACGGCGATCAGGTCACGATCGACGGCAACCACGTGCTGGCGGATCAAACACTGGACTTTTCCGTGCTCATCGTCGACGTCCGCGAAGCCTCGGCGACGGAACTCGAGCATGGTCATGTCCATGACGACGACGTGACCGCGCACTGAGCACGGACTTGACAGCGGCCCCGGGCACCAGCCGGTGCCCTGCGATCAGAGCTCGCCTAACAGCGCCGCGCTGACCCAGCCCGTGCGTCCGTCATCGAATTCGATGTAATTCCAGCCATTGCGCTGCTCGAGGCTGCTGACCCGGTCGCCGCGACTGGCCTGAAACAGCACCGCGGCTTGCGTCGTCGGCTGTGCACGGACATTGACACCGTCCCCGGCGATGCGTTTTTCAGTGCTTGATGAGGTCACGGGCGGCACATCCGCTGCAAACAGCGGCAACGGCTCTTCCTCTTGTGCAGCGGTGGTCGCGGTGTTGTCCGCACCGCCACCGACCGCGGTATTCAGCCCCTTGTCCAGCACCGTGTCGGCCAGTTTGTCATGCTGCAGCAGCGATGATGTGTCGACATCATCAGCCACTGCGGCAGCCACCGCGGCGCGCATGATCCAGCCCAGCGCATAATCATCCGGGAACAGAACCTGAACCCAGTCGGCGTTGGCCTGCAGCAGCACGACTGCCGTGCCCGCCTCCACCCGTCTGATGACACCGGCATCCGAGTCCGGCTCGAGCCGGACAGCCACCGCATCCGCCTCGATTTGCGCCGCCGGCAACTGCGGTGTGATAATGTCCAGATTGGTGCGTGCCGGGCGATTGCCGGCGCGTGCGGCACGCGCCGCCCAAGCCGCAGCCACTGGCAGATTGCGTGGCACCCCCTGGCCTTGCGCATACATGACGGCGAGATTGTTGCCAGCCGCCGGTTCGCCGTTTTCGGCAGCTTGCCGGAACCAGTGAACCGCACGAGCGTAATCCACTGCCACGCCATGTCCCTTCTGATGCATGATCGCCAGATTATGGGCAGCCCTGGCGTAACCCTGCGCCGCGGCCTTGCGGTACCACTGACGCGCCTGTTCATGATTCACCGGGACGCCATAGCCCCGGTCGTAAATCACGCCCATGTTGTACTGCGCCCTGGCATTGCCCTGTTCGGCCAGGGGCTGCACGCGCTCCAGCACCGCCCGCCCCTGCGCGTCGGTCGGCTCTGCAGATGCATGGCTGAAGATCACGCCGAGTGCCAGAAACAGTAGTGCCGGTATCCATGCGGTCATTGCTCTGTGCATGCCTTCCTCGTTCGTGTTCTTGTAATGCAGCAACTGGGTGATGATCGACAAGCGGTCAGGTCAGCGCCGTGTCGGCTTTTCAGTCCCTGCAGGTGCCGGGTTCTGCGCTGAAGCAGAAATCGGGCTCAGGATCCGCTGAATACCTTTCTCGGGAACCCGTCGCAAGTCATTGTGCACGGATCGCTTGGAAACGGCCTCAAACCCTGTCATGTGCCTTGAGATCGTTCAGCAGTGCCTGCACAAGTTACTGCTGGCTCGCTGTGACAAGTCGCAAACGCAGCCAGCAGTTGGCGTGCAGCCTCGTTCACCGATGCCGATACCGGACAATGGATGGACCCGGCCCCGAGTCGCAGAGTGCTGCAAATACCGGAGCCGAAGTGGACGCTTGAGCGCCCGGTTACTGTCGTCATGCCTGGTGCCTCCTGGTCAAAGAATGCTGCCACAACATCTTACCGCCAAGACGTGAATAAAGCTGACAAAAGAACTCGTCTGCCCGGGACTTCCGTACCGCGATCGTGCCAGCTGCACCAGCCTGCGCGGGCCAATAACGTCACCTGTCCAGCACTGCTTGTGCAGATTTTCCCCCATGCTCCGGAATCATGCCATGCGCCGCCTGCTTGACATTGGCGACGCTTGTGGGCAATTTGCACTTGCACGGTACACATAAGTGTTTCACCCCCTGGGAGGTAAGTGGATATGCGCATGATTGCCGGCCTTGTTCTGACCACGTTCTGTCTGTTCCTGGCCCTGCCTGCCCTCGCTGCCGACAGCCCCGAGGAAAGCGCCATCAAGGCCCGGCAGGGCCACATGGAGATACGCGCATTCAGCCTTGGCCCGCTGGTTGCCATGGTCAAGCGTGATATCGAATACGATGCCGACATGGCGGATCGCCTGGCAAACGATCTGCAGGCCATGCTGGACATGAGCTGGGAGCCCCTCTGGATATCGCAAACCTCCACCGATGATTTCCCCGACCAGACCGATGCCCTGCCCGCCATCTGGCAGGCCGACTCGGAGTTCACCGGCCATGAACAGTCCTACGCCGACGCAGTGAATGAACTGGCGGCAGTGGCTGCCGATGGCCTGGACGCACTGGCGCCGGCGGTCAAGGACGTCGCCCAGGCCTGCAAGGCCTGCCACGACGACTACCGGGAGGATTGATCAGCGCCTGGCGCCCTCATCCACTGCCGCGCAGCGCGATTTCGTGAACGGCATGCAAACGGAACGAGTCTGGGACCCGATCACACGTCTGTGGCACTGGCTGTTTGCCGCTGCCGTGGTCGGCAACTGGCTGCTCGGCCGGTTCATGACATTCGACACCGTGCGCTGGCATTTCTACGGCGGATATCTTGTGTTGGCATTGCTGGCCTTCCGGCTGATCTGGGGATTCTGCGGGCCGCAGCCGGCACGCTTCCGGTCCTTTCTGCCGACTCCCGCCGGCGTCCGTAGCCACCTGCGCACGCTGCTGAAGCGCGAACCCGGCGGTGCACCGGGCCACAATCCACTCGGTGCACTGTCGGTTTATGCCATGCTGCTGGTGATCGCGCTGCAGGCGGGTGCCGGTCTGTTCATCGAAGCGGATGATTTCTTCGAGGCCGCCATTCTCCACCCGCATGTCTCCAGTGACACGGCTTCCTTCATGAGTGCGTGGCATCACACCCTGCCCGTCATCATCCTCATCCTCGTCGTTCTGCACGTCGTTGCCATTGTGTTCTACCAGTTCTGGAAACGCGAAAGTCTGACCCGGGCGATGGTCACAGGCAGAAAACAGGTACGGCGCGACTAGACTCGGCAACAGACCGGCTGTCGGCAGGACGGCCTCAGCTGCGCAGCACTTTGCCGGGATTCAGAATGCCGTGCGGGTCCAGCGCCGTCTTGATGCGCTGCATGAGCGCCATTTCGACCGGATCCTTGTAGTCCGGCAACACGTCGCGCTTGAGGCGGCCGATGCCGTGTTCCGCACTGATCGAGCCGCCGACGGCATGCACCCGGTCATTGACCAGGCGGTGGACATCCTCCTGGCGCGCCAGCAACTGCGCTTCGGTCCAGTCGGCGCCGGGCGCCACGTTGTAGTGCAGATTGCCGTCGCCCAGATGACCGAAAATGACATGCACGATGCCGGGGAAGGCCTCCTGCAATGCAGCGTTGGTGTCGTGCACGAAGCCGGCCATGCGCGACACCGGCACGGAGATGTCGTGCTTGATGGTCTTGCCGGCCTCCTTCTCCATCATCGGAATGCTTTCCCGCAGATGCCACAGGGCCTGGCTCTGCGCCAGCGATTCGGATACCACGGCATCGGCGACATCACCGGCCTCGATGGACGCCCCCAGCACGGCCTCGAGTCGCTCCTGTGCATGCTGCTCGGATTCATGGTCCGACAGCTCCAGCAGCGCATACCAGGGCATTTCGGCGGCAGGGCCGGAAAATGGCAGCTGCTGTTGCGGGAAGGTGCGCACGACATCGTGCAGACAGTTGCCCGCCATCAGCTCGAAGCCGGTCAGCAGCGGACCGAAACCATCGCGTGCAGCGGCCAGCACGGCCACGGCCCGGTCGATGGATTCCAGCGCCAGCAGTGCCGTGCGGCTGGCCGTGGGCAGCGGATACAGCATGAGCGTAGCGGCCGTGATGATGCCCAGCGTGCCTTCGCTGCCGATCAGCAGATGGCGCAGATCGTAGCCGGTGTTGTTCTTGCGCAGGCCGTGCAGGCCGTGCCAGCCCTCGCCGTCGGCTGTCACCGCCTCGATGCCCAGCACCAGTGAACGCATGTTGCCGTAGCGCAGCACCTGCGTGCCGCCGGCATTGGTCGCCAGATTGCCGCCGATGGTGCAACTGCCCTCGGCGGCCAGACTGAGCGGAAACAGGCGGCCGGCATCCTGCGCTGTCTGTTGCACGGTCTGCAGGATGCAGCCGGCCTCCACCACCATGGTGTCGTTGTCGGTATCGACCTCGCGTATGCGGTCGAGGCGCTGCAGCGACAGCATCACCGCGCGGCCCGAGTCATCTGGTGTGGATCCCCCGCACAGGCTGGTGTTGCCGCCCTGGGCAATGATCGGCGTATCGCTTTGCGCGCACAGGCGCACCACAGCCGCCACTTCTTCGGTCGATGCCGGCCGCACCACGGCGAGCGCCCGGCCGTCGTAGCGCTCGCGCCAGTCCTGCGTGTAGGCATGCGTTTCCGCGCCCGTAAGGATTGCGGATGGCCCGAGCAGTTCTTGCAATTCGTCCAGCAGGTTCATGTCGAAGCATCCGTTTCGGGCTGATAGCTGCCGGCCGGCACGCGTGCGCTGATGACCAGGCGGTTCCAGCTGTTGATGGCGACGATGACGAAGTTCAGGTCGATCAACTCGTCCGTACTGAAATGCCGTCTGACCTGCTGATAGACGTCGTCCGGCACGTGCGTGTCGGCCACGCGGGTGACGGCCTCGGTCCAGGCCAGTGCGGCGCGCTCGCGTTCGCTGTAGCACGGCGCCTCGCGCCAGCCGCTGAGCAGATACAGACGCTGCTCGTCCTCGCCGCCGGCACGCGCGTCCTTGCTGTGCATGTCCAGGCAGTAGGCACAGCCGTTGATCTGCGATGCGCGCATCTTGACCAGGTGAATCAGACCGGCCTCCAGCGTGCAGTCGGCCAGGTGCTGCTCCATGGCCAGCAGGGCCTGCATGCCGCCGTGATGTGCATAGTCATACTGGAAACGCTGTTCCATGGCATATCTCCGCAAGCGATGAATGATTCCATGGTACTCCTGCGGCGGCGTAAGCCGAACTATCCGCTTCAAATCCAGACCAGCGTCGCCCACACGATCAGCGGCACGGTGGCGATCGACAGCACATTGCCCAGCAGCACCACGCCGGCCACGGTGCGCGGCTCCACTTCATACTGTTCGCACAGCAGATAATTGATGACCACCGGCGGCAACAGCGCCGACAGCGTGACCATGCGCGCCCAGTCCGGTGTCAACGGCAGCAGCCACAGCACCAGCGGCAGAGTCAGCAACCCGGCCAGCAGATACAGGGCGTTGATGCGCAGCGCCACATCCAAGCGCTCGATGCGATCCTGCGACAGGCGCACGCCGAGACCGAACAACATGAGTGGAATGGCGATCTGCGCGGTCAGATCCGCGGTAGTGAGCACGAATTCCGGCAGCCATTCCCGCAAGTAGGCAAATGTCACGCCGAGCACTGCGGCCCAGACATTGGGATTTCGCAACCACAGCCAGCGGCTGCCGCCGCGCGACAGCAGAAACAGGCCGAGCGAGAAATGCAGCAGATTCGACAGCACGAACAGAATGATGATGTCGCCCAGCAGATCCTCGCCGTAGGCCAGCATCATCAACGGAATACCGATGTTGCCGGTATTGCGGAACATGCCCGGCACCAGAAAACCCGGCCGCACCATGCCCGGGCGCCGGATGAGCGACAACAACAGTCCGGGAACGATGATGATGAGCACGCCCGCCACGATCAACGGCCAGGCGTGCCCCGGATCCAGCGGATGTTCCAGCAGCGCCGAGAAGATCAGCGCCGGACAGAACAACATGATATTGGCGCGGTTGATGAAGCCCATTTCGGGCCGGCCGCTGTGCCACCGGCCGAAGGCAAAGCCCAGCGCTGCCACGAAGAAAACCGGCAGAACGATGTTGAGCAGAGTCAGGATCATGATGCTTCAGTTGAAACGGCGATTGGCTTGATGTGCGGGGCACGGACACACCGACTCGTGCAGGCACTGCGTCGCCCGCCAGCCGCGCCGCGTGCATGACCCGAACAGACCTTGCGGAACGGCGGCCGCGCCTCAATCAGCCTTCACACCCTCTCGGTGCCGCGTCAGTTCCAGCTGTGCGGAATGCAGTTGCTTCAGCGTAGTGTCGAGTTGATCGTGGACGTCAGTGACAAGGGCCCCCAGGTCCTCGAGCGAACGGCGACGCAGCTCGACCTGCTCGCGCAGACTCGCCAGCTGACCCTCAGCCGAGTCGACCTTCTCATCCAGTTCATCGAGGCGACGGGTCTGCTGCTTTTCCCTTGCCTGCAACGCCTCCACTTTTTCTGCCGCGCCTTCCACGTCGAGTTCCGCCAGACGCCTCTCGGCATCCTCGATGTTCTGCTGCAATTCATCCAGATGCCGGGATCGCTTCTCCTTCCGCACCCGCATTGCCTCCAGTTCCGCCCTCACTGCCTCGGCTTCCGTCTGCTTCCGGGAGAGTTCCTCGTAGTGCTCATGCGTCTTGCTGATCTCCTTTTCGAGACGATCCAGTGTAGCGCGGCGTGTTGCCATGTCCTTTTCCTGACTGCCAAGCCGTTCCTTCGCATCCGCCAGCTCGTCGCGCAGCGTCTCCAGATCAGACTCCATCTGCCGGCGTTGTGCCGTCAATTCCTTCAGGGAATCATGTGCCGAACTGAGCTGCTCACGGAGGTCGGCCAGTGTTTTCGAGGCTTCCCGGTAAGCGGCAAGCTTGTCGTTCAGTGATGCGGTTTCCGCAGCCAGCGCATCAATCCTGCTCTCGAGCTGTCGATTGCGTGCTTGCAGCTCATCGACATATTCGTCCTCCCGGGCCTTGTGCGCCGCCAGGCTGTCACGCTCGGCCTCGAGGGAGTCGATACGGTCTTTCAGGCGGTCGCGTTCAGCCGCCCACGCATCAGCCTTCTGCTGCTGTTCCTGATACATCCACGCGCAGCCGGCCAGGCTCACCACCGTCAGCAGAACCAACAGACTGATCACGACACGCATACCCGCGCCATATGGCCTCGATTTGCTGCTCGTCATGCTTTGCTCCCTGAGCCGTCATCCCCACCGCAAGCGCGGTCTGCCCGCAGTTTACCCTGCAGCGGCGCAAATGCGAAAAGGCATGTGGCTTCGCCAGTCGCACCGTCATGACGAAAAGTTGAATAATACAATCACAAGAGTGATAATCATATGGTTGTATTCATGACATGAGACTCAGGAGTCGATGGCAAAAGAAGAGCATATCGAGATGGAAGGCACGGTCGTCGAGACACTGCCCAACACCACTTTCCGCGTCAAACTGGAGAACGGGCATATCGTAACGGCTCACATCTCCGGCAAGATGCGCAAGCACTACATCCGCATCCTGCGTGGTGACTCCGTTACCGTGCAGATCACGCCTTATGACCTGACCAAGGGCCGCATCACCTACCGCGGCCGCTGATCCATATGCGTGCGGGTAACCCGATGCCCGCCGAATGACCCCGCCGTGATGCAACCGCCAACGGCGGATGAATCGTGCGCCGGGTGCGATCCGATGGCACATCTGATGCCGGTGACACGACCGGCCATGACCGTGTCTGGTAATAACGACTGCCTGCCATTGCCATGCGCGGCATATCGGATGTACAGCAATCAACCGATTTTTCTTGCTCAGAATATTTATTGAACCGCTGGTGATGCTGGCCACTGTCCTGCAGTGGCTGGTGCTGGCCAGCGTCACCGGCGTTCTGGTGGGAACCGGTGTCAGTCTGTTCCTGCTGGCACTGTTCGCCATCACCGGCAACACCACCGGCATTCCGCTCTGGCTGCAGATGCTGCTGCTGCCTGCCGGCGGGCTCGCCAACGGCCTGCTGTTTCATTACGGCTACCGCCTCAACAGGACGCCCCTGCGCGACGGCATGATCGCCGCCGTGCACGAGCAGCGCGGCCGCATGCCGCAGAGAACCCTGCCCATCAAGCCGCTGGCGGCGCTGATCACGCTGGGCTGCGGCGGCTCCGCCGGCAAGGAAGGCCCCTGCTCGCATCTCGGCGCCGGCCTGGCATCCGGTCTCGGCCAGTTGCTGAAGCTCAATTCCGAGCTGCGCAAACGCCTGGTCGCCTGCGGCGTCAGTGCCGGCTTCGCCAGTGTCTTCGGCACACCCATTGCGGGTGCCATCTACGGTGTCGAGGTGCTGGCGATCGGGCGCGTGCGCCACGACTTTCTGCTGCCGGCCATCATCGGCGGCGTCACGGCCTACGAAGTGAGCCTTTTTCTCGGCGTCCCCTATCCCGACTACCACCTCGATCTGCTGGCGCACTTCTCCGAATGGTTGTTCGTCAAGACCATCGCCATCGGCATCGTCTGCGGACTGGCGGCACGAGTCTACGTGGATGCATTTCACATCTGCCGCAGACTGTTCAAGCGACTGCGCGAGCGTTTCTCTCTCTGGCCGCCGCTGGTGCCGCTGTGCGGCGGCTGCGTGCTGTCACTGCTGATCGTGTGGATTCCGGTGGATTACCTGGGTCTGTCGATTCCGCTCATGGAGTCGGCGCTCAACGGCGATGCCATGCCCTACCTGGGCTTTCTGTGGAAGGCGCTGCTGGTGGCCATCACGCTCGGTTCCGGCTTCTACGGCGGCGTGGTGACGCCGCAGTTCGTCATCGGCGCGGTCACCGGCAATGCCTTTGCGCAGCTGCTCGGCATCAGCCCGACACTGGGCGCCGCCGTCGGTCTGGTGGGCGTGCTGGCATCCGCCTCCAACACGCCCATCGCCGCCATCATCATGGGGCTGGAACTGTTCGGTAGCAGCAGCCTGATGTACATGGCGGGGGCTTCCATGTGCGCCTACCTGCTGGTCGGCCACCGCAGCATCTATCCGGATCAGCGTCTGGCCTTCACCAAGTCATCCTGGATCCACATCCAGCCCGACCTGCCCGTGGGCCAGGACAAGTTGCGTCTGTCCTACGGTCTGCTGCGCTGGTGGAGCCGGCACCGGAACGGCTGATCAATCCCCCAGTGCGGCGATGGCCTGCTCCAGGCCGTCGAGCGTCATGGCATGCATGCGATCCGCCATCAGCTCGCGCGTCATGCGGATCGACGGCACGTGCTCCCAGCGCTGCCGTGGCTCCGGGTTGAGCCAGACAGCTTTCGGAAACGCCTCCAGCAGTCGCTGCAGCCACACGGCGCCGGCTTCCCGGTTCCAGTGCTCGACGCTGCCGCCCGGATAGGCGATTTCATACGGACTCATGGTGGCGTCGCCGACGAAGATGGCCTTGTAGTCGTGGCCATAACTGTGAATGACCTCCCAGGTGGACTTCTGATTGGTGCGCCGGCGCCGATTGTCCTGCCACAGGCCCTCGTAGGGAAAGTTGTGAAAGTAATAGTATTCGAGATGCTTGAACTCGGCGCGCGCGGCCGAGAACAGCGTTTCGCAGGTGGCGACATGATCATCCATGGAACCGCCGACATCGAAGAACAACAACAGCTTGACGGCATTGTGCCGTTCGGGGCGCATCTTCAGATTCAGCTGCCCGGCATGCTTGGCCGTTGACCGGATGGTGCCGGCCAGATCCAGTTCCTGCGCTTCGCCTTCGCGGGCGAACTGGCGCAACTTGCGCAGCGCCATCTTGATGTTGCGCGTGCCGATCTCCTGTTCACCGTCGAGATTGGCGAACTCGCGCCGGTCCCATACCTTGACCGCGCGCCGGTGGCGCGAGCCGTCCTGGCCGATGCGGATGCCTTCCGGATTGAAACCGAAGGCACCGAATGGCGACGTGCCGGCGGTGCCGATCCATTTGCTGCCGCCGGCGTGGCGTTCGTTCTGTTCCTGCAGCCGCTTCCTGAGTGTCTCCATGAGCTTGTCCCAGCCGCCCATGGCCTCGATCTGCTGTTTCTGCTCCTCGGTCAGATCCAGTTGCTGGATGCGTTCCAGCCAGTCCGCCGGAATCGCCGTCTGCGGGTCATCCCCCAGCATCTCGATGCCGTCGAAATAATGCGCGAACAGGCGATCGAAGCGGTCGAACAGACGCTCATCCTTGACCAGGCTGGCACGCGCCAGATAGTAGAAATTGTCGACACTCATGCCCGGCACATGGGCGTCCATGGCCTCCAGCAGCGTCAGGAACTCGGTCACCGAGGGCTTCAGCCCGCCGTCGCGCAGTTCGTAGAAGAATTCGATGAGCATTGCCGGCTCACTGCCCTGTCCATGCCGGACAGGGTCTCATCGGCGGCTCATGAACGCCAGCCGTTCGAACAGATGCACATCCTGCTCATTTTTCAGCAGTGCGCCGTGCAACGGCGGCAGTGCGTCACGCGTGTCGCGGCTGTGCAACACGTCGGCCGGAATGTCCTCGGCCATCAACAGCTTGAGCCAGTCCAGCAGTTCCGAGGTGGAAGGTTTCTTGCGGATGCCGGGCACTTCGCGAATGTCGAAGAACAGGTCCAGGGCATCGGCCAGCAGTTTCTTGCGGATGTCCGGAAAGTGCACATGCACGATGTCCTGCATGGTGTCCTTGTCGGGAAAGGCGATGAAGTGAAAGAAGCAGCGCCGCAGGAAGGCATCCGGCAGCTCCTTTTCGTTGTTCGAAGTGATAATGATGATCGGACGCTGCCTGGCCTGCACCAGCTGGCGCGTTTCGTAGACGAAGAATTCCATGCGATCCAGTTCACGCAGCAGATCGTTGGGGAACTCGATGTCCGCCTTGTCGATTTCGTCGATCAGCAGCACCGGCTGGCGCTCGCTTTCGAAGCAGGACCACAGCGGCCCGGGCACGATGTAGTTGCCGATGTCATGCACGCGCTCATCACCGAGCTGCGAGTCGCGCAGACGCGATACGGCGTCGTATTCGTACAGGCCCTGCTGCGCCTTGGTGGTCGACTTGACGTGCCACTCGAACAGCGGCTTGTCGAGCGCCCGCGCCACTTCCCCGGCCAGCAGCGTCTTGCCGGTGCCGGGCTCGCCCTTGATCAGCAGCGGCCGCTGCAGTGTGGCGGCGGCGTTGACGGCCATGCGCAGATCACCCGTCGCCACATAGTGCTCGGTTCCGGAAAACTGTGTCATGCAAACCTCTCATCGTTCTGGCCCGCATTTCGCATACGGGCATCGAAACATCCGTTGAAAACGCGGCCGCGGTCATGGCCGCCGTCCGGCCTCAGCCGGCGCGTTGCTGCAGCGCGGCGATGGCGGGCAATGTCTTGCCCTCCAGATACTCGAGAAAGGCACCGCCGCCGGTGGAGATATAGGAAACCCGCCCGGCCACGCCATACTTCTCGATCGCTGCCAGCGTGTCGCCGCCGCCGGCAATGGAGAAGGCATCACTGGCGGCGATTGCCGTCGCCAGCGCCTGTGTGCCAACGCCGAAATGATCGACCTCGAACACGCCCACAGGCCCGTTCCAGATGATCGTGCCGGCGCCGTCGAGCAGCTCGGCGAAGCGGGCGCGCGTGCGCGGACCGACATCAAGGATCATTTCATCCGGTTCGATCTCCCCCACGCGCCGAACCTCCGGCTGCACCTCGGCGGACACTTCCGTGGCCACGACCACGTCCTCCGGCAGTGGCAGGCTGCCGCCATCGGATGCGATGCGCGCGGCGATGGCGCGGGCGGTCTCCACCAGTTCCGGTTCGTGCAGCGATGCACCGATATCGTGACCGGCCGCGGCGAGAAAAGTGTTGGCAATGCCGCCGCCGACGATCAGACCGTCCGCCACCGTGGCCAGGCTTTCCAGCAACTCCAGTTTGGTGGATACCTTGGCACCGCCGACAATGACCACGCGCGGGCGCTTCGGTGCCTGCAGCGCAGCTGACAGTGCATCCACCTCGGCACGCAGCAGCGGCCCGGCACAGGCGACCGGTGCAAAGCGAGCGACGCCCTCGGTGGACGCCTGCGCCCGGTGCGCAGTGCCGAAGGCATCCATGACGAAGATATCGCACAGCGCCGCCATGCGCCGTGCCAGATCCTCGTCGTTGGCCTTTTCGCCGACCTCGAAGCGGGTATTTTCGCACAGCACGATGTCGCCTGCGGCCGGTGCCGCGCCTGCCAGCCAGTTCTCCACCAGCGGCACGTCGCGTTGCAGCGCCTGCGACAGGGCTTTGGCCACCGGTGCCAGACTATGGGCGGCATCCGGCCGCCCCTCGGTGGGCCGCCCCAGATGCGACAGCACCATGACACGGGCGCCGGCGGCCAGCGCGGCACGCAGCGTCGGCACACAGGCATCGATGCGCGCCGATGACTGCACCCTGCCGTCGACGACCGGCACGTTGAGATCCTCGCGAATCAGCACGCGGCGGCCGGCCAGGTCCAGATCACGCATGTGCAGCATTTCAGGCAGTCCTCAGCATGGTCAGGGCGGTATCCAGCATGCGGCTGGAAAAACCCCATTCGTTGTCATACCAGGCACACAGCTTCACCAGCCGCCCGCCCAGCACACGCGTCAGCATCGCATCCACCGTCGCCGACGCCGGGTTGTGATTGTAGTCGCTGGAGACCAGCTCGGCCTCGGTATAGTCGAGGATGCCGGCCAGTTCGTGCGCCGCCGCCTGCTCGAACAGGCGGTTGATCTGGTCGGCATCGGTGTCCCGTCCGACCTGCACGGTGAGATCGACGAATGACACATTGTCGGTCGGCACGCGCACGGCAAAACCCTCCAGCCGCCCGGCCAGCTCCGGCAGCACGTGCTCCACGGCACGAATGGCGCCGGTGGTGGTCGGAATCATGTTGCGCCCGGCGCCGCGCGCGCGGCGCAAATCCGCATGGTAGCCGTCGATCAGCACCTGGCCGTTGGTATAGGCGTGCACCGTGTTCATATAGCCGTGGTCGACGCCGAACTGCCGTTGCAGCACCTGCAGCAGCGGCGCGATGCAGTTGGTGGTGCAGGAGGCATTGGAGACGATGCGATCCTCGGCGGTGAGCATCTGTTCATTGACGCCGTGCACAATGGTCGGCACGTCGTCGCCCGCCGGCGCCGAGATCAATACCTTGCCCGCGCCGGCCTGCAGATGGGCGGTGGCCTGCTCGCGGCTGGTGAACAGGCCGGTCGACTCGATCACCAGCTCCACGCCCAGCTCGGCCCATGGCAATTGCGCCGGGTCGCGCTGTGCCAGCATGCTGATTTCATGACCGTCGATGCGCAGCATGCCGTCGTCCGCCGTGACCGTGCCGGGGAAGCGGCCATGCACAGTGTCGTACTGTGTCAGGTGAGCCAGCGTGCGGGCATCACCAAGGTCATTGATGGCCACCACGCGCAGCTCGTCGGTATGGTTGCCTGCATGCAGCGCGCGCAGCACATTGCGGCCGATGCGCCCGAAACCGTTGATGCCGACGTTGACAGCCATGTCCGTTCTCTTGTCGCGGAATCGCGCCTGGTCTACGCCGCGTCGATTTGTTGCCGCAGGGCCCGGGCGACCGCTGCGGCGGTGATGCCGCTCGCTTCGAATACATCCGCGCCGGGTGCCGATGCACCAAACTGATCAATGCCGATGATGGTGCCGTTTGCACCGACGAAGCGATGCCAGCCATCCGTCACGCCGGCTTCCACTGCCACGCGCGCCGTCACATCCGGCGGCAGCACTTGATCGCGGTACGCCTGCTTCTGCTGCAGGAACAGCTCCACGCATGGCAGCGATACAACGCGAACACCCACGCCATCCGCTGCCAGCTCATGTACGGCTGCCACGGCCAGCTCGACTTCGGAGCCCGTGGCTATGACCAAGGCCTGCACACGGTCCTGCGGCTCGTGCAGAATGTAGCCGCCGCGCGCAATGGCGGCGACCTGTTCCGCCGTGCGCTCGTTGTGCGCCACGTTCTGCCGCGTCAGCGCCAGTGCGCTCGGGCCGTCCCGGCGTTCGATCGCCGCGCGCCAGGCCACGGTGGTTTCCACGCCATCCGCCGGTCGCCATACATGCAGGTTGGGAATCAGGCGCAGGCTGGCCAGATGCTCGACCGGCTGGTGTGTCGGGCCATCCTCGCCCAGGCCGATGGAATCATGCGTGTAGACGAGGATGTTGCGTGCGCCGGTGATCGCCGCCATGCGCACCGCGTTGCGGGCATAGTCGGAGAACACCAGGAAAGTGGCGGTGAACGGCAGGATGCCGCCATGCAGGGCCAGACCCGTGCCTATGGCCGTCATGGCGAATTCGCGTACGCCGTAATAGATGTAGTTGCCGCTGAAATCGTTGGCATTGATGGCCCTATGGCCATCGAAATCAGTGCCGTTGGAGCCGGACAGGTCGGCGGAGCCGCCCAGCAGCTCCGGCAGCTGGCCGGCCAGTGCCGAGAGGATCGCCTTGGATGACTTGCGCGTGGCCGTGGTCGTGCCGGCCTGCTGCTGACTGGCGATCAGATCGTCCACCACCGCATGCCAGTTTTCCGGCAGCTTGCCGGCCATGCGGCGCTGGAACTCGACTGCATCTTCCGGATACTGCGCCTCGTATGCTTCGAAGCGGTCCAACCATTCGCCCTCCAGAGCGTTGCCGGCTTCACGCTTGTCCCAGGCCTCGTAGAGCGCGTCGGGAATGGCGAAACGGGTCGCATCCTGCCAGCCGAGTTCGGCGCGGGCGGCGGCGACTTCGTCGTCGCCAAGCGCGGCACCGTGCACTCCCGCGGTATCCTTCTTGTTGGGCGCGCCCCAGCCGATCACGGTCTTGCAGCAGATCAGGGTCGGGCGGCGCTTTTCCTTGCGGGCGGTCTCCAGAGCCTTGCGGATCTCGCCGCTGTCATGGCCGTCGACATTGCGCACCACCTGCCAGCCGTAGGCCTCGAAACGATCCGGCGTGTCGTCAGTGAACCAGTTTCGGGTGCGGCCATCGATGGAAATGCCGTTGTCGTCATAGAACACCACCAGCTTGCCCAGGCCGAGCGTGCCCGCCAGCGAGCAGGCCTCGTGGCTGATGCCCTCCATCAGGCAGCCGTCGCCGGCAAAACAATAGGTGTGGTGGTCAACGATGGTGATGTCGTCATGATTGAAGCGCGCCGCCAGGGCCGCTTCAGCAATGGCCATGCCCACCGCATTGGCCAGCCCCTGCCCCAGCGGTCCGGTGGTGGTTTCCACGCCCGGTGTCATGAAATTTTCGGGGTGGCCCGGCGTTTTCGAGTGCAACTGCCGGAAATTGCGCAAATCGTCCAGCGACACGTCATGGCCGGTCAGATGCAGCACGGCATACTGCAGCATGGAGCCGTGACCGTTGGACAGAATGAAGCGATCCCGATCCGGCCAGTCCGGGTTGGCCGGATTCAGCCTAATGAAATCGTTGCACAACACCTCGGCGATATCCGCCATGCCCATGGGCATGCCCGGATGTCCGGAATTGGCCTGTTGGACGGCATCCATGGCCAGGATGCGAATGGCATTGGCTAGCTCGCGGCGATCGGGCATCGGCTATTGCACCTCGGAATTTCGTGCCGGACAAGGCGACTTATTGTCCACCAAAGAAGGGGCCGGAGCAACCGGACCGCGATACCATCAGCACGCATGCGGCAACGCATTACGAAGCGTGCGATGGAGGTCAGGTGGCGTTGCGGAAGCCGCCGACCAGATAGTTGAAGAACAGGCCGTACAGCACCGCCAGCGGGATGGCCACAACAAGCGTGGCCGCCATCAGCTCCGGCCAGTAGAACACATCGCCGCGAATCAGTTCGGTGGGCACGCCGGCACTAATGTTGCGTGCCGCCGAGCGGGTGATGAAGGTGGCGGCATAGATGTAATTGCCCATGGACAGGGAAAAGGCGAACACGGCACAGGCGCCGACTCCCGGCAGCACCTGCGGTAACAGGATCTTGCGGAACGTGGTGAAATGGCCGCAGCCATCCAGCAAGGCCGCTTCATCCAGGCTGCGCGGCACGGAGCGGAAGAAGCCCAGCAGCAACCAGGTGCAGAACGGCGTGGTGATGGTCGGCAACACCAGCACCAGCGACCAGATGGTATTCGCCAGGCCCAGCCACACGACGATCTGATACATGGGGATGAACAGCAGGCTGGGCGGAATCAGATAGACCAGAAAAATGGCCATGCCGGAGCGCTCGCCCCAGCCGCCCGTCAGACGGGCGAGAGAAAATGCAGCCGGCACCGCCAGCAGCAGGGTGATGATCACCACAAGCACACCGATGACCGCGGAATTCCACAGAAACACGAGGAAATTGGTGCGGGTGAACAGATAGATCAGATGATCCCAGGTCGGCGACTCGCTGAAGAAGAACGGCACGCCGATCGAATACAGATCGCTGTTGGTCTTGAAGATCGTCAGGAAAGCCCAGCTCACCGGAAACAGCGCGAACACGGTCAGAAAGCCGATGCCGCAGTAGAAGCCGATCTTGCGCAGCAGACGCGTGGACATGCTCGGTCAGGCCTCCTGCGCGCGGTAGGCAGCACGCAGCGCCAGCACCGACGCCACCAGCAGGAAGGGGAACAGAAACAGGGCAATGGCGGCACCCTGGGCAAGACTGCCACCCTGAATGCCCTTCAGATAGGCCCAATACGGCAGCACCTGGGTGGCGTGCCCCGGCCCGCCCTGGGTGAGTATCTCGACCAGCGACATTTCGCCGATGACCAGCAGGCCGGCAAACAGAATGGCCACGATCAGCATGGGCTTGAGCGCCGGCAGGGTGATGCGGAACAGGATTCTGAACACGCCGGCACCGTCGATGCGGGCCTGCTCGAAGCGCTCTTCCGGAATCGACAGGCGCCCCGCCAGCACGATGATCGTCGCCAGCGGCGCCATGCGCCAGACGTCGGCCACCATGATCGAGCCCAGGCCCCACCATTCGCGGCCCAGATAATACATGTGCTTGTAGGGGCCCATGACCCCGTCCGGTCCGAGGATGTGCAACTGCACGAAAATCCAGTCGACCGGGCTGAAATCGGAATCCAGCAGCCACAGCCAGACAATGGCCGCCAGCGATACCGGCATGGCCCACGGCAGGATGAAGATCATCTGAAACAGCCGCTTGCCGCGAAAGGCGTAAACCAGCAGCTCGCTGGCCAGCGTCGCCACGATCAGCAGCAGGATGATGGTGCCGCCGGTGACAACCAGGCTGTTGCGCAGTGCCAGCATGAAGGCGTCAGTCTGAATCACGGCGGCAAAGTTGGCCAGACCGACGAACTCATCCAGCGTGGGGTTGCCGATGGTGGCATCGCTCATGCTCAGCGCAATGGCCAGCACGAAGGGAAAGCCGACAAAGGCAATGACATACAGTACCGCCGGGCTCAGCATCAGCCAGGCCAGTATGCGGGGCTGGTCGAGCCAGCGCCCCAGCCGCGCCAGCCGGCCCGCGCCCGCCGCAGTGGCGCCGGCGCCATTCATGTCGTCGCCTCGGCAGTGGCTGTGGTCCGGCGTTGGCCGCTGTCACTGTCGAACAGGCATACCGCCGCGCGGCAACCGACGAAGCGACACTGCTGTTCCGGCGCGCAATTGGGCCGTGTGTTACCCGGCAAACGTGCCACCACGTGCTGCGCCTTTGCGCTCGGCGCCAGTCCCGCATGCACCACGCCATAGGCCAGCCACTCGGAGCCCAGGTATTCCAGGTGCTCGATGGTAACGGTCAGGTCGAACAACACATCCTCGCCCGTATCCTGCGGATCGATCTGCACGTGTTCGGGCCGTATGCCGGCAATCGTGTTCTCATCCAGCGGCAGCAGATTCATGGGCGGGCTGCCGATGAAGCCGGCCACGAACAGATCGGCCGGGTCGTTGTACAACTCGCGCGGTGTGCCGACCTGATGCAGCCGGCCGTGATGGATCACCGCCACACGATCGGCAAGCCCCATGGCCTCGACCTGATCGTGCGTGACGTACAGCGTGGTGATGCGCGTGCGGTCGTGCAGTTCGCGCAGTTCCGCGCGCGCCTGGCTGCGGATCTGCGCATCCAGCGCCGACAGCGGTTCGTCGAAGATGAACAGATCCGGGTCGCGCACCAGCGCCCGCGCCAGTGCCACGCGCTGCTGCTGCCCGCCGGACAGACGCCCGGGGCGGCGATCAAGCAGATCGCCGACATCGAGCATGCGCGTGACATGATCCAGACGTGTCTGGTGCTCGCTTTTCGGCACCTTGCGCGAGACAAGCGGAAACAGGATGTTGTCGCGCACGGTCATGTGCGGATACAGCGCAAAGGACTGGAACACCATGGCCACGTTGCGCAACTGCGGCGGGATGCCGACCACTGAATCACCATCCACCAGGATATCGCCGGCACTGGGCGACTCCAGCCCGGCGACCATGCGCATCAGCGTACTCTTGCCGGATCCCGATGGCCCGAGAATCGCCAGCAACTCCCCTTCTTCAAGGGTCAGATCAACGCCGTCCACCGCGTGGATGCGGCCATAGTGCTTTTTCAGTGTACGCAATGTCAGCACGGCCATGGGGCATTCCTTGTCAGAACGGTAACAGGACCGGGTTACGGCACGTCAGTACCGCACCCGATCGGACATCGGCCCGGACTCAAGGTAGAGCCCGGGCCGATTATACCGAATGGATGCAGACGTGGCGGATCAGTCGCCGGCTGTACCAACGAAGCCGCGTTCACGCCACTTGTCGAAGATCTTCTCGATTTCTTCGGTGGCGCTGGCCAGCGCATCCTCCGGCGTCGCCTTGCCGCGCGCCACATTCGCCATCATGGCCGTCAGCACGTGGGTCTGATAGACCTCGCCAATGGCCGGATTGGCGTAGCCCGGATACCCCGGCCATACGGTCCAATCCTCGGCAGTCTTCATGAACGCCATCTTGTCCGCCGGCTCGGACCCCCACGGATCGTCATCCAGCCAGCCGCCGTCTTCATACAGCTGCGGCACCTGGGTCTTGAATGCCGGAAAGTTGTAGCTCTTCGAATAATAGGTGGCGCTGCTGTAGTTGTTCTCCAGATCCAACATGAAGTTCTTCGCCGCCTGGATCTTGTCCGCGTCCTCCACGTAGTCCGGCAGTACATAGATGAACCAGATGTGGGCCGGCATGTGCACTTCGCCGTCCGGCCCTTCCAGACCCGGCCGGAAGCCGGTCTTGCCGGTCACCGGCTTGCCGATGTCTTGGGCGCTGCGGAAGAAGGAGATGGAGTTCTGGATATAGGATGCCGTACCGGCAATATAGGTCTGATTATTCGATGCCGGGGTCCAGGAGAACACCTCCGGTGTCATGGCGTTTTCGTACAGCTCCTTCAGGTACTTGATCGCCGCCAGCGTTTCATCCGAATCGAACACGACATTACCGTCCTCGTCCTGCATGGAACTGCCGAACGACCACAGCAGAGCGCGGGTGAAGAACTCCGAGTCCAGCTCGGCCGACATGCCGACACCGACCGGATTGCCGGTTTCCTCGAAGATTTTGCTACCGCCTTCGAGCAGATCCGCGTAGGTCTTCGGTCCGTCCGGATAGCCGGCGTCCTCCCACAAATCCGTGCGATAGACACCCGGATCCACCACCCAGCCATGGCAGAAGCCGTACCAGGAATCCTGGGCTGGAAGGTAGCTGGTGTGAACGCAGGTTTCTGCCTGTTCGCCGAAGGCGTCCTCGGCCGCCGCGTTGACGTCGCCCAGATCCGACAACCCTTCGATGAATGCGGCCGGAGCGGCATTCATTTCCATCAGGGTCGGGCCCTCGCCCGCGGCGATCGCGGCCGACAGCGTCGACGGGATATCACCCAGATCAATGTGATTGACCGTTACCTCGACGTTATGGGCTGCGCCCCATTTGTCCGCATATTCATCGAACCATTCATCGTAGCGCGGCACGAAATGGCTCCACTGCGTGATATTGATGGCCGTACCGTCCGGATACTGCTCCGGAAAGGACATGTCACCGTAACTGGTGGGGTACTGCACCTCGGCCGGTTCGACTTCATCGGCGCCGGCGATGCCTGCCGCGCCAATGGCCGCGGCGGCTACCAGGCCCGTCAACAGTGCTGTTGCGCGCCTGGGCAATAACAAGTGATGGTGTTGCATGACAAGACTCCCATTTCCATTCATGGTCATCCCCGATCGTATGCCCTCATGCCAAAACCGCAAATTGGACATTGGTCGCAAGACTTCACTTGAACTGCGCCTGCAATGGCAGAAACAGGATTATATTTTTCTTGTCAGCAACTTGTATCCAACTCCTAAATTTTTTTGGAAGATCAGTTCTGCTTCCATTTGATATTGCAGCCTTGGCTTGGCGTCTGGGCTTCCTCGGGAATCATGTCGCCATCGAGCATTGAATCCAGCGATGCACGCAGATCCGCGCCAGTCACAGGAATGTGCTTGCGGCCGGGGCGGGCGTCGTCGAACTGGCCACGGTAGACACAGCGCTGCTGCTCATCGAATACATAGAAATCCGGCGTGCAGGCCGCCTGGTAGGCCTTGGCAACCGCCTGTGATGCGTCATACAGATAGGGAAACGGAAAACCGCGCTGCTCGGCCATGTCCCGCATCCGGTCCGGCGCATCATCCGGATAGGCTTCGATATCGTTGGATGAAATGGCGACGAAACCGATGCCCTGCTTCTGATAGGCACCGGCCACGGCGACGATTTCATCCACAATCTGCAATACATACGGACAGTGATTGCAGATGAACATGACCACGGTGCCCTGTGCGCCGCTGATATCGGCATAGGACACCGTGGCATCGGTAACGGTATCCGGCAGCCGGAAATCCGGCGCCGGGGTACCCAGCGGAATCATGTTGGAGGGGGTTTTCGCCATATTCCGTTCTCTATTCAGCCTCGGCCCACCAGCTCCGGTTGCTTCTCCATCCATTTCTGCATGCGGGCAAAGGCTTCCTCGATATTTTCCATGGAGGTGGAGTAACTGATGCGCAACATGTTGTTCGATTCGTCGCCGAAAGTGTCGCCCGGCACTACGCAGACGCCCGTTTCCTCCAGCATGCGCATGGCGAAGTTGGCGGCATCGACGCCGGGTGGCAGCTCGGGTGCAATGTAGAATGCCCCCTGCGGCCAGTAGCCGGTCAGGCCCGGCGTGTCGGCGACCAGATCGACCACGCGATCACGACGCCGGCGATATTCGGTGAGCATGTCGTCAATGCAGCTCTTGTCGCCCATCAGGGCGGCGACGCCGGCCCACTGCGCCGGCGTGCTGGCTACCGTGGTGGTGAACATGTGGTAGCGGCGCAGGGTGCGAATGGTGTTCTGGTCGGCGACTACCCAGCCGACGCGCAGGCCGGCCATGGCGAATGTCTTCGACATGCTGGAGACAACATGCACCTTGTCCAGATCCATGGAGCTCGTCAGCACACTGGGATAGTCGATATCGTCCAGCACCAGGTGGTCGTAGACCTCGTCGGAAATGATCTCGACGCCGCGATAGGCCGCTTCCTGGCACAGCCATTCGATGGTTTCGCGCGGATACACGGTGCCGGTCGGATTGCTGGGCGAATTGAGCACAATGGCGTGCGTGTTCGGGCCGATCATGTTGATGACGCGCTCGGGATCGAGCTGATGCCCCTCGCTGGCGCGCGTGGGCACGGTGCGCACCTGACCGCCGTTCATGCGGATCAGCGGTGCGTACAAAAGGAACGTCGGGTCGGCGATGATGAACTCGCGCCCCGGCGCGGCCATGCCGGTGAGCAGCAGGTAAATGCCCTCCGTGGCGCCGGTGGTGATGAGGAAGTTGTCCTCCGTCAGCGTCGACCGGTAGCGCTCGCTGTAGTAGTCCTTCAGTGCAGTGAGCAGCTCCGGCAGGCCGGCATCCATGGTATAGCCTGTCTGGCCGGCGTTGAGTGCGTGAATGAAGGCGTCGACGATGTGCTGCGGTGTCTCGAAATCGGGCTGGCCGATGGACAGGTGGATGACATCCTCCAGCTCCGCGGCGCGATTGACCATGCGGCGAATACCGGATACCGGAATGGCATGCATGGCCGGGTTCCACGGCAACTGGTCGCGCACATACCGGGTATCCGGATCCTTGGCCAGTACATTGTCACTTGTTTCCAGATTCGCCACCATTTTCCTCACTCCTCAACACAACGGGATACTGGACCACCCCGCCCGGGACGGCCCGCTTGCTACCATAGGGATTACCCTGTTCAAACCGAACACATCGAGCGTAGGCCGTACGTGCACACGGGTCAAGGTCAATCTTGACGGCCCTGCAGACAAGCGCGTAATGTGCCGCGGAAAACCGTCCCGCGTCCCCGCATGCCGGGGCTTCAAGAGGCTCACAACATGCCCGTGATTACCGCGCTGACCGCTGCCGATGAACAGCTGCCGCATATCGATCGGCTGCGCGCCCAGGCCACCGTGCATCAGGCGGTGGATGACGACTCGCTGGCACGCCATCTGCCGGACAGTGACATCCTGCTGGTGACCGACTTTCGCACCGATGCGCTGCAGCAGGTCTGGCCGACCGCGGAGAAACTGCAGTGGGTGCACGCGACCAGTGCCGGCGTCGACCAGCTGCTGTTTCCGGCGCTGCGCGCATCCGACGTCGTGCTGACCAATGCGCGCGGCTTCTTCGACCGCTCGATCGCGGAGTATGTGCTGGGCGTCATCCTCGCCTTCGCCAAGGACACACGCGGCAACATCATCTACCAGCAGCAACATGAGTGGCGCCACCGCGACACCGAAACCATCAGCCACAAGCAGGTGCTGGTGGTCGGCGCCGGCTCCATCGGCCGCGAAATCGGTTCCCTGTGCCGTGCCGTGGGCATGCGCGTCAGCGGCGTGGCCCGCACTGCACGCAACGGCGACGGCGTCTTCGACCGCATACACGCCACCGATACACTGGCTGAGCACCTGCCCGAGGCCGACTATGTCGTCATCGCCGCACCTCTGACGGCGTCCACGCGTGGCTTGTTCAATGATGAAATGTTTGCCGCCATGCAACCCAACGCTCGCCTGATCAACATCGGCCGCGGCCCCATCATCGACACGGATGCCCTGATGCGGGCGCTGGATCGCGGCCGGCTCGCCGGCGCTGCACTGGACGTGTTCGAGCAAGAGCCGCTGCCTGCCGCTCACCCGCTGTGGGGCAGAACGGATGTCCTCATGTCGGCCCACATGGCCGGCGACTTCATCGGCTGGCGCGAAGCGCTGATCGACCAGTTCCTGGACAATCTGGCGCGCTGGCTGTACGGCGAGTCCCTGTTCAATATCGTCAACAAGTGATGCATGCGCGCTGATCAGCCCGCCTGCCGCGATAAACGGCCGACCTCAGGCGCGCACAACTTGAACGACGGGAATCCATCACCAACTTGTACCCACAACCGAGATATTTTCAGCAGCGAGGCCCATCATGATTGAATCCCATTTGTTGACAAGCCTGAATGGCTACATCAATGGCCAGTGGATCCCGGCGGAATCCGGCGCCAGTTTCGACGTACTCAATCCGGCAACGGGAGAAAAGCTCGCTGCCGTGGCCAGGATGGGAACCGGCGAGACACAACAGGCCATCGCCGCCGCCAAGCGCGCGCTCAAGCCCGTGCCGTCGCTGGAGCAGCGCCGTGCCTGGCTCAACGACATTCATGATGCGCTGCACAAGGAAGCCGATGAGATCGGCCGCATTCTGTGCATGGAGCACGGCAAGCCGCTGCCGGAGGCCAAGGGCGAAGTCGCCTACGCCGCCGGCTTCTTCAAGTACTGCGCCGATCATATCGATGAGCTGCAACCGCGCGAGCTGGAGGAACAGCCGAAGAACTGCTCGTGGACGGTGCATTTCCGTCCCATCGGCGTTGCCGGCCTGATCGTGCCGTGGAATTTCCCCATCGGCATGATCGCCAAGAAACTGTCCGCCGCGCTGGCCGCCGGCTGCCCGAGCGTCATCAAGCCAGCCAGCGAGACACCGCTGACCATGATCGCCCTGTTCCAGCTGCTGCATGAGCACGTCGACCTGCCCGCCGGCATGGTCAATCTCGTCATGGGCTCGGCCAGCGAAATCGGCGCCGAGCTGTGCGCCTCGCCGGATGTGCCCATGCTCAGCTTCACCGGCTCCACCGGTGTCGGCAAGAAACTGATCGAGCAGACCCAGGATCAGGTCAAGAAGCTGGGCCTGGAGCTCGGCGGCAACGCGCCGTTCATCGTGTTCGAGGACGCCGACCTGGACGCCGCGGCCGACAACCTCATGGCCAACAAATTCCGCGGTGGCGGCCAGACCTGCGTGTGCGCCAACCGCGTCTACGTGCACAGCAAGGTCTACGATGCGTTCCGCAGCAAGGTGGTGGAACGCGTGCAGGCCATGCAGGTCGGCAACGGCCTGGAGGAAGGCGTCGACATCGGTCCGCTGATCAACCGTCAGGGCTTCGACAAGGTGCGTGACCACGTCAGCGACGCACTGAGCAAGGGCGCCGAACTGGTGGCCGGCACGCATCCGGACGAACTCGACTCCGGCAAGGATCTGTTCTACCCGCCCACGGTCATTACCGGCGTCAAGCACGACATGGCCTGCTGCCGGGATGAAACCTTCGGACCGCTGGTGCCGCTGATCTCGTTCGACGACGAGGACGAAGCCATCAAGTGGGCCAACACCACCGAATACGGTCTCGCTTCCTATATCTTCACCGGCGACGACGAACGCGCCGCACGCGTCATGGCACAACTCAACTTCGGCCACTGCGGCTACAACACCGGCACCGGCCCGACACCGGAAGCACCGTTCGGCGGCATGAAGCAGTCCGGCATCGGCCGCGAAGGCGGCCTCGAGGGTCTGATGGAATACGTCGAGCTGCAGACCGTGCCGCGCGGCTTCTGACTCTTCTTCACGTCCCACAGACGGCCGGCGTCAGGACATGGCGCCGGCCGTTTCATTTGCGCGCATGCGCCGCGCACCCGCCAGCACCATCGGCATCAATCCGCCGGATACACCAGGCTGCCATCCGCGCGGCAGCGGGCAAACGGCGTCAGCGCATGCGCCCGCGCCGGTTGTTCGCCCATGATGTCGTACACCTGCCAGCCCGCCACCAGCAGCGCATCGGCAACCAGGCGCCGGTGGCAGCGCCAGGGCACGGCCTCGGCACACATGATTGCGGTCCGATACGCCGTCGCTGCATCCGTCAACTGCTCCAGGCCCTGCCGGAACGCCGCCGTCTGCATGTAATCGGCGTAGGCGGCAAACTGCGCCACGCGCCAGCCATCATTGGGCGAGTCCGGCGCCGGGCGCCCGCGGCGCCCGCCCAGCGCGGGCCAGTGCCGATAACCGATGCCGCGCGCCGCCAGCGCCTGCTCCAGTGCCTGACCGCCGAAATGGGGCAGCCGGCGCGAGCCGGGGAAGCGGCGCACATCGGCCACCTGCTCGACACCATGGGCAGCCAGCAGATCGAGAAACACCTGCAGCGAACGATTGGAGTGCCCCACCGTCCAGATGGCAGCCCACGTGTCCTGCACCATGATCATGCGCCTTCCACTGCGCCGTTGCACATCTGCGCGCGGTGACGGGTTATGCACATAAACACTGGACAAGGCTGTGGACAACCGCTGGGCAAACGCCCCAACTGCCGTTCCTGCAAGCTGTTTGTCATGTCCTGATCATTCCTTGACCAACCGCCTCAGGCATCACCGGCATCACGATCCGGCACATCCGCTTCACGGCCGGCCGCCTGCGGCGACGCTGCAGTGTCCGTGCCGGCAGGCAACGGCTTGTGGTCGCTGTCCACCATGCGCACATGCGCCGGCGCCGACCAGCCGTCCCGGTCGCGACCGAAATGCAGGGTGCGCTGCGCCGTCGGCATTTCAATGCCGGCCGCATCGAAGTGCATCTTGACCAGCCGGTTGTAGGCACGGCCGACCGCCCACTGCGCTCCCGGCAGCGTCTTGATCATGACGCGAATCTCCATGGCATTCTCCGCCAGTGCGGTGACGCCCGGAATGCTGATCTCCTCCAGCAGGTTCGGGCCGTTGTCGGGATCGCGCTTGAGATCCTCGAACGCAGCGCGCAGGCGGCGCACGGCGGCGTCGATATCCTCGCGATAGGCAATGCGATAGTGCTCCGTGTGATAGCCGAACTCGCGCATGTAGTTGGCCACCACGGACGCCGACGAAAACGGAATCACGTGCACGGTGCCATGCAGGTCGCGCACCGACACGGAACGAATGGTGATCTTCTCCGCCGTACCCGTGACCCCGCCCAGCGTCACCACATCGCCGATGTTCATGGCGTTTTCCAGCTGAATGAAAATGCCCGTGATGACATCCGCCACCAGCTTTTGCGAACCGAAGCCGATGGCCAGGCCGATGACGCCGGCACCGGCCAGCAGCGGCCCGATATCGACGCCGATGCGGGCCAGCACCACCATCACCGTAATGATGATGAGCGCCAGCGCCAGCGCATTGCGCAGCAATTGCAACAGCGTCGCCCGGCGCGCATCCGTGCCTTCGCCGCCGCGCAGACGGTGCTCCAGCATGCTGGCCAGCAGCAGCCACAGTGCGATGGCACCGCCGATGACGATCAGCAGATGCACCAACACCGTCAGCGTGCGGTGGCCGGCCGGCGACTGCAGCCAACCGCCCACATCCCACAGTTGCCAGGCATCGGCCAGCACCAGCACCAGTACCACCAGCACGGCCAGCCGTGCCAGCCGGATGGCAAGCGGCAGCCAGGCATTGAGCCGCTTTTCCAGTAGTGGCAGACGTTGGCGCGTATGCAGCGACAGCGTCACGCGGCCGGCCAGCATGGCGGCCAGCAGGCGCGCCACACCCAGGGCAATGAGAACCGCCACCACGGTCTGCAGCGAGGCGGCAAGCAGGAACGGCAGCGCCACGGACGCATCCAGCAGGCCGGCCAGCAGCAGCGCGGTAAGGTAGACCAGCGCCAGCAGCAGCCACAGCTGGGCGACAAGGCGATACAGCACGGCGAAAAAGCCAAGCGAAGCGTGCCCGGCAAGCACCTGCAGGCGTTGCGTCAGCAAGGCACGGTTGGCGACCAGAACGCGCAGCGCGTAGACATACGCCGCCAGCATGAGAACCACGGCCAACAGACGCGCCAGCACCGGCGCCGTCTGTGCCTGCACAATCGGCACCGCCAGCAGCAGCCCGTAGCCGAGCACACCGACCAGCCAGCGCAGACGAATGCTCCACCAGCCGGCGACCGTGTCGGACAGAGCGATCAGGCGCAGCCGCCCGTGGCGCGGCGAGAACACGCAGCGCACGACCACCTTGATCAGCTCCACAAGCATGAAGGCATTGATGAACAGCATCGCGCGCATGCCGATGCCGGCCGGTGCCGCCAGCAACGCCCCGGCGAGATACCCGCCAGCCGCCGCCACCAGCACCGTCACGGCATCTCCCGCCACGGCCAGCAGCACGGCAATGGCGCGCCGCAATCCCAGTGCAATGGCATCCGTCGGCGCCAGCATCCAGCGCGACAACGCCGGCAGCAGGCCGTCCACCAGCCTGCGCACGATGAACAGCACCACAAACGTGACAACCGCCACCAGCGCCAGCGACAGCAGGGCATCCCAGAAGGCGCCGCCATCCACGCTGAAAGACGGCGCAGCGCCGCTGCCGGCGTCACCCAGCAGCGCATCCCGCAGCATCGCCACACCCGCAGTGGCCTGCTGCGCCCAGCCTACCGTCGTCTGCGCCAGACGGCGTACAGCCGCCCCCGGTCCGGCTGAAGCGGCATCCGCGGACTTCGTTTCCCGGTCGCCAGCTGGCGCGTCCTCATGATCCGCATCCGCCAGTCCCGTCTGCTCGGCAATCACCAATGGCTCTGCCGGCGCTTGCACCAGTTGCCCTTGCGCGATGGCGGCCGCATCATCTGCCTGCCCGGCGGCATCATCGACTGCCGCGACTGACTGCAGCTCCTGTGCCTGCACCGGCCCAGCAAGCGATGTCATCCACACCAGCATGAGCAGGCAGATAACCGCCTGCATCGTGAATCGCGCCCAGCCGCCGCCGGTCACGCTTTGCATTGTTCTGCTTGTCACCCTGTTCTCCCCGTTTCAAGCGCTTCTGCGATGCGCCTTGCAAACATCCACCAATGATGCCGCACGCTGCACGAGAAACAAACCGGCCGCGTCACGACATCCATGCACACAGCCACCGACGCATGTCCATGTTCAACGTGGCGGAAGTGACGCTTCGGCCGGTGTGTCAGGGGCCGCTTTGCCTTCGGCTTGCTTCAAGCCGCACCCCACACTGGTCATCCTTGCCGGGCGTATAGAGGACTTGCACCTCCAAGAGTGCGCCCATTGCCGGACGCACCATGAAAAAACCCGCCGCGGTGGGTGCCACGGCGGGTTGTTGGCCGGAGGCGGGCTGCGTCAGGCGGTTTCCTGCACCGCGCTGGCGAAGATGTCCGCCGCTTCGTCGATCTGCTGCTCGTTGACGATGAGTGGCGGCAGCATGCGCACGACGTTCTTGTGCGGGGCGCATTGCAGTACCAGCAGGCCCTTGTCTTCGCAGGCCTTGGCGATGTTGCTTGCGCGTGCACCGTTCGGGTTGCCGTCGCCGTCGCGGATCTCGATGCCGCACATCAGGCCCATGCCGCGCACATCGGCGACACCGGGGTCGACCGACTTGACTTCGGCCAGCCGTGCGAACAGTTGCTCGCCGCGTTCGGCGGCGTTGTCCACCAGGCCTTCCTCGTCGATGACGTCCAGTGTTGCCAGCGCCGCGGCGCAACTGACGGCGTTGCCGCAGTAGGTGCCGCCCTGGGAGCCGGGCCAGCCCTTTTCCATCAGATCGGCGGAAGCCGCGAAGGCGGACAGCGGGAAGCCGCTGGCGAGGCCCTTGGCGGTGGTGACGATGTCGGGTTGTACGTCGAAGTGGCTGTGCGCCCAGAATCGGCCGGTGCGGCCGTAGCCGGCCTGGACTTCGTCCATCACCAGCAGGATGCCGTGCTTGTCGGCACGCTCGCGCAGACCCTGCATGAAGCGCTTGTTGGCCGGAATGAAACCGCCCTCGCCCTGCACGGGTTCGATGAACATGGCAGCCGTGTCGCGCGGGTCGCTGTAGGTGGCGAAAATGTAATCCAGTTCCTGCAGGCAGAAATCGGTGGCCGTGTCTTCGTCCCAGCCGTAGCGGAAGGCGTGCGGGAACGGTGCCACGACCACGCCGCCCATCATCGGCTGCAGACCGGCGCTGAGGCCGGTGTTGGATGTCGTCATCGACAGCGAACCCATGGTGCGGCCGTGGAAGCCGCCGTGGAAGACGATGACGTTGGGCTTGCCGGTGGACTGCCGGCACAGACGCAGGGCGGCTTCCGACACCTCGGTGCCGGCACTGGCATAGAACAGCGTGTCGATGTTGCCCGGCATGCGGTCGCCCAGACGCTCGGACAGCTCCAGCATGGGCTTGTGCATGACGGTGGTGTACTGCGCGTGGATCACCTTGGCGATCTGCGCCTGCGCCGCCTCGACCACCTTCGGGTGGCAATGACCGGTGCTGGTCACGCCGATGCCGGAGGTGAAGTCGAGATGCCGACGGCCGTCGGTGTCATACAGATAACAGCCCTCGCCGCGCTCGACGAGTACGCCGGTGGCCTGCTTCAGCAACGGGGACAGGTGCCCGTGATGATTACCAGTCATATTTCACTCCAAAAAACTGCCTCGATCGGAGGCGGACGATCAGTCGAGGTTAGCGCCGCTCGGGAGGCAATTCAAACAGACTTTTGCTGCCCGCGGACGGCATCCATTCATGATAAAGAAAAAAGATTAACTCATGCTCTCAAAGCATTGATATTACGGCACTGGTGACCGCATCCGTTGTTCGGTCGTCGAGCCCGTGCGCAGCCAGGTCGGCTGCCACAGCCGCCTGCAGCCGCGCCGCGGCCTGTGCCGCGCGCGCATCCTCTTCACCCATCCAGTCGAGCATCATGGCCGTGGTCAGCAGCATGGCCGCCGGCCCGGCGCGATTCTGCCCGGCAATGCCGGGTGCACTGCCGTGCGTTGGTTCGAACATCGGCGGGCGCGAGCGATCCGCCGGATTGACATTGCACGACGGCGCCACGCCCATGCCGCCATTGAGCACGGCGGCCAGATCGGTGAGGATGTCGCCGTGCAGGTTGGATGCCACCACGACGTCGAACGCCCACGGCGAGGTGACGAACTTCATGCAGGCGGCATCCACCAGCTCGTGGTGAGTGGCGACATCCGGGTAGTCCGCCGCCACCTGCGCAAACACCTCGGTGTACATTTCGCCCCAGTGGCCGAGCGCATTGCGCTTGGTCACGAGGCATACCTGGCTGGCGCACGCGTCCGGCCCGAAGCTGCGTGCGCGGTCTTCCGCGGCGCGCTGTGTGGCGCGTTTGCGCGCCTGCTCGAAGGCATGCCGGATGATGCGCTCGGTGGCGCGGTAGCTGAACAATTCGATCTGCGTGGCGATTTCGTTCACGGTACCGGCCGCCAGACGCCCGCCCTGACCGACATATTCGCCCTCGCTGTTCTCGCGGATCACCAGCATGTCGATGTCGGCGGCGCGTTCGTCCTTGAGAAACTGTGGCGCGCCGGGCAGCGGTCGACACGGCCGTTCGCACGCCCACTGATCGAAGTGCTTGCGAATGCCCAGCAGCGGCGCCAGTGATTCGCTGTCGGTGAGCAGGTAGCGATGCGGGTCGCTGGTCGGGCCGGGATCGCCCAGCGCACCGAGCAGAATGGCATCGAACGCACCCAGCTGCTCGAGGTAATCCGCCGGCGCGATTTCGCCGTGTTGTTCGTGCCACTGGTGCGAAGGCCAGTCGAAGCTGGTGCATGCGATCGACGGACCGTCCTCCATGGCACCCAGGGTGTCCAGTACGCGTATTGCTTCGCGCACCACTTCCGGTCCCACGCCGTCACCGGGCAGCACCGCCACTTGCCAAGTCCTTGCCTCTTTCATGGACGCGAGGTTACCACCGATGCGCCGGCCTGCACAGCGAACCGGCGCTGCGCCACGTCAAGCGCGGCGCTGGCGAAAGAATTGCCGCAGCAGTTGCGCACTTTCGTGCGCCAGAACGCCGCCCTGATGGGTCACGTGATGGGTCAGGCGCGGCTCGTCGAAGATGCTGAAAATGGAATGCACGGCACCGGCGCGAAGGTCGTCCGCAGCGTACACGACACGCGCAATGCGGGCATGCACGATGGCGCCGGCACACATGGCGCAGGGCTCCAGCGTGCTGTACAGCGTGGCACCGGGCAGACGGTAATTGCCGACGTGGACGCAGGCTTCCCGCAACGCGCAGACTTCGGCGTGGGCCGTGGCATCCTGTGCGCCGATGGGTCGATTCCAGCCGCGGCCGAGGACAATGTCCTCACGCACCACCAGCGCGCCCACCGGCACCTCGCCCGCGGCAGCAGCATGGCGTGCCAGCGCCAGTGCCGCATGCATCCAGTCACGATCCGCGGCCTCGCTTTGCACATCGAAATCCGTCATGTCGACCATCCGGCTCGATTCGGCCTGTCGAGAACGCGCAGCGGGCGCTTGGCGCCACAGCGGATGCCGGTCGTCCGGCACCCGTTGCGGCCAATCAACGCACTATTCCAGCACCGTCTTGATATGGAACAGTTCCGACAGCTTGCCCGGATCGTCCCGCAACTGCATCAATGCCAGAGCGGGCACGCTGTCGCCCTCTCTTGCCGTCAGCGTGATCGACAGCTGGTGGCCGTCTTCCCGGATGAAAGTGCCGACGTCTTCGGCAAGCGCAGAAATGTCCTCCGCGCTGCCCAGCATGCCGGAAATCATGGCTTGCACCATGCCGGCAATGGTCGTCCGCTGCTGCTCCACGGAGCTGTCGCTCTGCTCGGCAAGAATGTTGAACAGCACATTGCCGGCGCCGTGATCTGCCAGCCCGATCTGCAACTGATTCACCGTCAGCCCCATGGCCGAAGTGAGCGCCTTGCCGGCATCACCGCTGATCAGGTTGGTCGATACATTGCCCAGCTCGGCGGACAGATCCACCGCACCCAGACGCTGCAGATCGAGCGCCAGCTTGTCGAGTGTGAAAATCTCGTCTGCCTGGTTCCAGTCCAGTGCCAGCTGTGAATCCGCCACCAGACGGTCGACACCCAGCGCCTCGAGCTGCGCCCCCAGATCGCCCGGCAATTCTTCCGGCAGGTCAATCGACAGACGGTCGATGCGGGCGGTCAGCGTGGTCGGTGCGCCATCGACGTAATCCGCCAGTGTCAGGTCGAACTCATCCAGCGAGGCATCAGTACCCGTTACAAGTTCTCCGGGCGCGGCTGGCATGCTCACGACCAGATTCTTCAATGACAGGCCCTGCGGCTCCGGCACCAGCTCGCGCTTGTGTTCGTCGAGCCACTGCTCGTCAAGAGCGTCACCCGCCTGTTGCAAGGCCGCCAGTGGCGCCGAATAATCAATCGGCTTGACGGTCAGGTTGTCGAATGAAAAGGCGGTGGCATCGCTGCCGGCGGTTGTAAGAAGAGCGAAATCATGCAGCTCGAATGCAGGCAATACCGGTCCATCAAACGCACCGATCCGCAGCTCATCCAGGGTGAACCCTTCCGGCTCATCGTCCGCAGCATCGGCCATGAAACAATGCAGACCGTGGATGACACTTTCCTCCATCCTGACCGCCGAGGAAAATTCCGCAATCAGCTTGAGCAGGCCGCTCAGCTCCTCGGCATCGTCGCCGTCATCCCCGGCATCGGATGCGATGTCGGCAATCAGGTCATGGAACGAAAACTCCAGGGGGCGCGCTTCGGTCGCGCCGAAGTCCATGCCCTTGCCCGTGCAGCTCATGCCGTCATCGGTTTCGAAATTGAAGCCGCCCTGATGGCCGCCCGAGACCAGCGTTGCCATGTCGTCCGCATCCGCCGCATCGACCATGCCGTAGAAAGCCAGCACGGCGGGGACATTGAAATCCTCCATCGTCAGTTCACCGGCCTGCAGCGTCAGCGTCGGGGTTTCCGTCGTGGTGCTGCCAATGGTCAGACTGCCGGCGATGCCATCGACCACATCCTTCAGCTCGACATCCCTGTAATGCACGGTCTGGCTCATGGTCGTGCCATCCGGCAACTCGACATCATCGACAAGCAGCCGGATATCCGAAAAAACGACCTTGTCGGCACTGAAATCGGCCAGCTCCTGCGCATCGATCTCCTCTTCGCCCTTGAGAAGCTGGCGCAGCTCGCTCGCATCAAGGCTGGAGCCGAGTGTGCTGGTGCTGCCGATCAGTATGTTGATATCCCGGTCGGCTGCTGCCTGCGTCGGCGCCACGGCCGTCCAAACGACCACGGCCAGCAACAGCACAGCGACTGATGCTTTCCCCCGATGAAAGTTTCTTCTTTTCATAGCCTTCTCCTTTGTTTCATCTCTCGCCGATCCGCCCGCCTGAAGACATGGTGAGACACAGTCGCAACCATCGGGGCACTTCGCCGCGGGTGGCCCCGGCTTGCCGGCGGCACATGTCGGCGGGTCGCGCCGCGCCCTATTCCCACTCGATCGTGCCCGGCGGCTTGCCTGTGACATCGTAGACAACGCGCGACACGCCGTCGACCTCGCCGACGATGCGCGCCACGCAGCGCTCGATCAGCGCATGCGGCAGACGTGCCGCGCGCGCGGTCATGAAATCCACCGTTTCCACGGCACGCAGGGCGATGACATGTTCGTAGCGCCGCCCCGCATCGGTCACGCCGACGCTGGATACCGGCAGATACACCGCAAACGCCTGACTGACGCGTTCGTACCAGCCGGCCGTGTGCAGCTCTTCCATGAAAATGGCATCGGCAGCGCGCAGCGTGTCGGCGTAGTCTTTCCGGACTTCGCCGAGAATGCGCACGCCCAGGCCCGGCCCCGGAAACGGATGGCGCATGAGCAGCGCACGCGGCAGGCCCAGCGTCAGACCGAGCTGGCGCACCTCGTTCTTGAACAGTTCGCGCAACGGCTCGACCAGCTGCAGCTGCATGTCCGCGGGCAGACCGCCGACATTGTGGTGCGACTTGACCAGCTTCGAGGTGCCGGCTTCCGCGGCGGCGGACTCGATCACATCCGGGTAGATCGTGCCCTGCGCCAGCCATTCGATGTCCTTGAGCTTCGCGGCCTGCGCATCAAACACTTCGATGAAGGTATTGCCGATGATCTTGCGCTTGGCCTCTGCATCGGCGACACCCCGCAGGCGCTCGAAAAACGTCTCCTCGGCATTGACGCGCACCACGTTGACGCCCATGTGTCCGGCCAGACTCTGCATCACCTGGTCGCCTTCATGCAGGCGCAGCAGGCCATGGTCGACGAACACACACACCAGCCGCTCACCGATGGCGCGCTGCAGCAGCGCCGCGGTGACGGACGAATCGACACCGCCGGACAGCCCCAGCAACACGCGACCGCTGCCAACCTGCGCGCGGATGCGCCGAATCAGATCAGCGACGATGTGCTCGCTGCGCCACAGCCCGCTGCAGCCGCAGATATCATGCACGAAGCGCGCCAGTATGCGCCCGCCCTGCGGCGTGGACTCGACTTCAGGATGAAACTGCAGGCCGTAATAGCCGCGCGTCTCGTCGGCCATGCCGGCAATCGGCATGGCGGCGTTCTGCGCGATGACGCGAAAGCCCTGCGGCAGCTCGGTGACCGCGCCCTCGCCGCACGGCTGGATATCCAGCAGCCCGTGGCCGGCATCATTGACCCGGTCCTGGATATCGCGCAGCAGGCGGCTGTGGCCGCGTGCGCGCACCGGATCGGGATCGGTGCCGGCACCCGTGCCGTATTCGATCTGCCCGCCGCATCGCGCCGCCATGGCCAGCATGCCGCAGCCGATGCCCAGCACCGGCACGCCGAGCGTGAACACGGCCTCCGGCACGGGCAGAACCGCATGCACGTCGGACGCCGCGGCGGACAGAATGATGCCGGTCGGAGCGCAGGCGCGAATTCTGTCGTCGTCGACAGTAGCGGGCAGAATCTCGCAATACACATGTGCATCCCGCACATGGCGCGCCAACAGGCGGGTGCCGTGGCCACCGCAATCCAGAATCAGGATCTTCTCGGCATGTATGTCGCGGGGTTGTGTCTCGGTGGCGGGCACGGCGGCTCCGTGGCAGGGGGCGCGGGCGGCCCGGTTGTCAGTCGATGCGGTAGTTCGGTGCTTCCTTGACGATCTGCACGTCATGCACGTGGGATTCCTGCATGCCGGCAGCGGAAATCTGCACGAAAGTCGGCCGCGTGCGCATCTGCTCGATGTCGTGGCAGCCAGTGTAGCCCATGGAGGCGCGCAGGCCGCCGATCAACTGATGCACGATGGTGCCCAGCGGCCCCTTGTACGGCACGCGCCCTTCCACGCCCTCGGGCACCAGTTTCTGGATCTCCTCGTTCGGGTCCTGGAAGTAGCGATCTGCGGAGCCGCTGTCACCGCTCATGGCGCCGACCGAGCCCATGCCACGGTAGTCCTTGTAGGAGCGTCCCTGGAACAGCTCGATTTCGCCGGGCGCTTCCTCGGTGCCGGCGAACATGCTGCCGATCATAACGGCGCTGGCGCCGGCAGCGATAGCCTTGGCGACGTCGCCGGAGAAGCGGATGCCGCCATCGGCGATCACCGGGACATCCGTGCCTTCCAGTGCCGCGGCGGCATTGGCGATAGCACTGATCTGCGGCACGCCGATACCGGCCACGACCCGCGTGGTGCAGATCGAGCCCGGACCGACGCCCACCTTGACCGCATCCACACCGGCATCAGCCAGCGCTTTTGCGCCCTCGGCCGTGCCCACATTGCCGCCGATCAGCGGCAGGCCGGGGAAGGCCTTGCGCAAATCGGCAATGGCCTCGATGACACCGGCGGAATGACCATGGGCGGTATCCACCACCACCACGTCGACACCAGCCTCCACCAGCGCACCGACGCGTTCCTGCGCCTGGTCGTTCGGGCCCACCGCCGCCCCGACACGCAGACTGCCGCTGGCATCCTTGCAGGCATTCGGAAAATCGGTCGATTTCTGAATGTCCTTCACCGTCACCATGCCGGCCAGGCGGAAGTCGTCATCCACCACCAGCACCTTCTCGATGCGGTGCTTGTGGAACAGTGACAATATGCGCGCCGGATCCTCATGCTCGCGCACCGTGACCAGCTTGTCGCGCGGCGTCATGACGTGCGTCACCGGTTCGTCGAGCTGTTCGACGAAGCGCAGATCGCGGCTGGTGACGATGCCCACCGGCACGCCGCCATCCACCACCGGCACGCCGGAAATGCCGTTCACCTGCGTCAGTTGCAGCACGTCGCGAATGCTGGCATCCGGTCCCACCGTGATGGGGCTGGTGATGACGCCGGCCTCGAATTTCTTCACATTGCGCACATGGCGCGCCTGTTCCTCGATCGACATCGATTTGTGGATGACGCCGAGGCCGCCTTCCTGCGCCAGCGCGATCGCCAGGCGCGATTCGGTGACGGTGTCCATGGCCGAGGACACGAGCGGCAGGTTGAGCGTGAGATCGCGTGTCAGGCGGGTGCGCAGATCGACATTGCGCGGCAGGACATCGGAGTGGGCGGGCTGCAGGAGGACGTCGTCGAACGTCAGGGCTTGCTCGCTGATACGTAGAGTCATAGGCTTGCCGGATCCGTGCGGGCCATGCGCCGCATCGCCCGCAAAGCTGGATATTATAAAGCAATTGCCGCGCCAATTCATGCTCACACTACCATGCGCGCACGAGAATCAGCCACTTGCCGAACCGAATGACCGACACAACCACACCGCAGTACACGCCGCGCACCATCCACCAGGTGGCCGAACTCAACGCCATGGTGCGCGAGCTGCTGGCATACAGCTTCAACCTGCTGTGGGTCGAGGGAGAGATTTCCAATCTGGCGCGGCCGCGCTCCGGCCACGTCTATTTCACCCTCAAGGATGACGATGCCCAGGTGCGCTGCGCCCTGTTTCGCGGCAAGGCCCGGCTGCTGGATTTCGCGCCGGACAGCGGCGCCCGCGTGCTGGTGCGCGCCCGCGTCGGTCTGTACGCCGTGCGCGGCGATTACCAGCTCATCATCGAACACATGGAACCGGCCGGCGCCGGCGCCCTGCAGCGCGCCTTCGAGCAGCTCAAGAAGCGCCTCGACGCCGAAGGCCTGTTCGACCCGGCGCGCAAGCTGGCACTCCCTGCGGCACCGGCACGCATCGGCGTCATCACCTCGGCCACCGGCGCGGCGCTACGCGACGTGCTGAGCGTGCTGGCGCGGCGCTTTCCGCTGGCTGCGGTGCGCCTGTATCCTGTGCCGGTGCAGGGCGCGGCGGCGCCACAGGCCATCGTCACCGCACTGCAACGTGCCGCGCAGCGCGCCGACTGTGATGTGCTGCTGCTGGTGCGCGGCGGTGGCTCACTGGAAGATCTGCAGGCCTTCAACGATGAGGACGTGGCGCGTGCCGTGGCCGCCTGCGGGCAGCCGTTGGTTGCCGGTGTCGGTCATGAAACGGACTTCACCATTGTCGACTTCGTCGCCGACATGCGCGCGCCCACGCCGTCCGCCGCCGCCGAACTGGTGTGTCCGGACATGGACGCGCGCCGCGAACGCCTCGGGCACCATCTGCGCCGACTGGAAACCAGCCTGCGCCGCCAGCTGGCATTCACACGCCGCCACGCCGACAGCCTACAACAACGGCTGCGGCGCCAGCATCCGCGGCGTCGCGTCGAAGAAGCCATGCAGCGGCTGGACGATATCGAATTGCGCCTGCAGCGAGCCGTGCAGCAGCACATGACCGCCAGCCGGCAGAAACATGAACAGTTGCAGGGACGCCTGCTGCGCGTCGCACCGCGCCAGCGCATCAGCCACGCCACGGCACATCACGCCCGGCTGCAGCAGCGCCTGCAGCGGGCCGTGCGGCAACGGCTGGCAACTGCCGCACAACGCCTGACGGCCGCCAGCCACGCGCTGGACACGGTGAGTCCGCTGCGCACGCTCGATCGCGGCTATGCCATCGCCCGCACACAGGAACAGCGCATTCTGCGCGACGCACGCACAGTCACCGCGGGCGACACCGTTTCCGTCCTGCTGCACCGCGGCCGCCTGGACTGTCGGGTTCACTCGATCCACAGCGGTGCAAACACACGCAACGGAACCTCTGAGTGATGTTCACGTCCAACGGGTGGCCGTCTGCTGCGGGCAGGCCATGCCGGAGCTTGCGAGCCTGCCTGGCTGCAATCGCGAATGCCTGCAACCGCCGGGCGCTTACAGATCATTCATTCTATTTGGAGTCCACACAGACATGACATTTCCGGAGCGCAAGACCGCACTGCCGTTCGCCCAGAAGTTGCTACTGCTGGTTTTCACCTGCTGCTATCTCGCCGGCTGTGCCGCCTCCGCCGGACAGGCACAGACGGGCGCGGCAGTGGCCGGACAGCCGATTCCCGCCGACACCGCCACCGTGCTGCCGGCCGGCACGACGCTGCAGGCGCATACGGCCGCTGGGCGCATCAGCATTGCCGCCGGCCCCGATTCGCTGCGCACCTTCAACTGGGACAATGCCCGGCGCCGGGTCGCCGCCCGGCCGCGCACGGAACTGTTCCCCGGCACCACGGCACCGGGGCTGCATTTCGATGGCCAGCCGGTTGCCTGGCAGCCTCACAATGGCATCGACAAGGTGCGCTACGAGGAAAACGTGCGCAGCTTCCAGGACGCCACCGACCTGTCAACCTGGGTGCAGATCAGGCGCCTGTACTTCAGCTACAACGACCAGGGCCTGGCGGTGGGCTGGAAACGCGATGGTGACACGCTGCACGTCGAGGTGTGGCAATTCCTCATCAATGGCGAAGAACCGACCACCCTGCCGGGCGCGGACAACGCTGCCGTTCAGCTGCTGCCGGCACCGGGCGCATAGGGATTGCCGCCCTCCTTCAGCACCAGCCGAATGGGCGTGCCGAACAGGTTGAAGTGTTCGCGCAGGCGCCGCACCAGAAAGCGCTTGTACTCATCACTCAACTGCGCCGTCTGGTTGCCGTGAATCACCACCATGGGCGGCGCGTGACCGCCCTGGTGCGCGTAGCGCAGCTTGATGCGCCGCCCCTGCGGCGCCGGCGGTGGATGGGTCTGCACGAGGTCGCGCAGCAGCCGCGTCAGGGCGGGCGTCGGCAGACGCGCGGCGGCGGCATCATGCGAGGCGCGCGCCGCCTGCAGCAGGTCGTCCAGACCCGTGCCGTGCAGGGCGGAAATGAAGCACAGCGGCAGATAGTCGTACGCGCCCATGCGCTCATGCAGGGCGTCGGTCAGGCGCTCGCGCTGGCGCGCATCGAGACCATCCCACTTGTTGACGGCAATGACCGCGGCACGGCCGCGTTCCTGCACCAGTGCCAGCAGGCGGATATCCTGCGCTGACAGGCCGCTGCAGGCATCGATCAGGACGATCACCACATGCGCCTGCTCGACCGTCTGCATGGCCTTGATGACGGTGAGCTGCTCCAGCCGGTCATGCACCCGCGCGCGGCGGCGAATGCCTGCCGTATCGACAATCACCCAGGGCTCGCCGGCATGCGTGAAGAGACTGGCGATGGCGTCACGCGTCGTGCCCGGTTCATCCAGCGCCAGCATGCGCTGCTCGCTGAGCAAACGATTGACCAGCGTCGACTTGCCGGCATTGGGCTTGCCAATCAGCGCCAGCCGGATGCCGCCGCCCGCCCCGACATGCTCCATCCCTGCCGGCAAGACATCGACCACCCGATCCAGCAGTTGCGCCACGCGGTCACCGCGCACGGCCGAAATGGCCCACGGCGCGCCCAGCCCAAGTGCATGAAATTCGGCGCTGGCGGTGGCGTCGGTTTCGCCTTCGCTCTTGTTGACGGCCACGAACACCGGCCGGTCCAGCATGCGCAGGCGCGCGGCAATGTCCGCATCGCCCGCCACCAGCCCGCTGCGGCAATCGGTGACGAAAATGACCGCATCCGCCTCCTGCAGTGCGGCGTCCGTCTGCGCCAGCGCGGCGGCGTCAATGACTGCGTCATCCTGCCCGATGCCGCCAGTATCGACCACCATGAAACGCTGCTGTGCATGGACTGCATAGCCGTACTGGCGATCGCGCGTCACGCCCGGGCGGTCGACCACCAGCGCCGAGCGTGTCTGGGTGAAACGATTGAACAGAGTGGATTTGCCGACATTCGGCCGCCCCACCAGGGCCACCACCGGCAGACGTCCCTGCGCGCCCGCTTCAGTCATGCCATGCGGTATGCACCGCAGCGAGCCTGCCGCCGACACCCAGCACCAGCAGCTGATCGGCTGCCACCACCGGATTGGCATGAATGGCCTCGCCCAGCACGTTCAGGCGGCCCACCAGGGCGCCGGTGGCCGGATCGAGCCAGTGCAGATAACCCGCGAAATCACCCACCACGACGTAACCGTGATACACCACCGGCGCTGACAGGCGTCGATACTTGAGCCCGTTCTGGCTCCAGTCCACGCTGCCGCTGGCACGATTGACGGCGTGCACGACGCCATTGAGATCAGTGGTGTAAATGTGCTGTCGGTCTGCCGCCAGCCCGGTCGACGACGCTACATCCTGTTTCCACTGCACGCGGCCATCGGCGGTCAGCGCCGCCAGCTTGCCGCCGACGCTGATGGCATACAGCGCATCGCCATCCAGCAGCAGATCGGCATCGACATCGACCATACGCTCCAGATCCGTGCGCCCGGTGGGCAGCGCAATCGCCTGCTCCCACAGCTGGCGCCCGGAATCGAGAGCCATGGCCACCACATAGCCGTTGTCGAGCCCGGCCAGCACCGTATTGCCGCGTATCTGCGGCACGGCAGCGCCGCGCATGGTCAGATCCGGCACGTTGTGCTCGACCGTCCACAGACGGTCGCCATTGTCGAGATCATAGGCCTCCAGACGGCCATCGAGCGTGCGCACGACAACAATGCCGCGACCGGACGCCGGCGCCGCCAGCACTTCGCTGGAGGCACGCGCCTGCCACAGCAGTTCGCCGTCATCGGCGGCCAAGGCCAGCAGCAGGCCCTTGCGACTGCCGACCAGCAGCGTATTACCGGCCACGGTCGGGCCGGAGACCAACCTGTACTCGGTGTTCGTATGCCACAGGCGCTTGCCGTTATGGATATTGAACGCTGCCACGGTGCCATCGTTGTTGGCCACATAGACCGTGCCGCCGTCGGTGTCGGGGCGCAGGCCGCTGGCACGCCCGTGCGCGCCGTCGCCGCCGCTGACATTCCATTGCACGGTGGGACGCACGGCCGGCGCTTCGATCGGCTGCAATGGCGTCGGCTCGGCGATGTTCTCCGCGCCGCCGCATGCGCTCAGCAACAGCGCTGCTGCCGCCAGCACGGCAACACGCCCGAACAACAGATTCTGCATCATGACCTAGGCTCCCTCGTCAGACGTCGGTCCCGCCTCGGCGGAATGCGTCTGCACCAACTTACGCTGCAGCATGGCGCCGCCGACCTGCGAATCCGCTGCTGCGGCAGCCTGTTGGTAGGCCTCATGCGCTTGTTCCGGCTCGCCGCGTGCCGCATGGATGTCGCCCGTCAGCTCCGCATACAGTCGTTCGAAACTGGACGGATGTTCCTCGCGCAGCAGTTCCAGGGCCGCATCGTCCCGGCCCGCCGCCCACAGCACACGCGCCTTACGCACGCGTGCCAGATTGCGCACCGGCGTGCTGTCGGATTCCGCCAGCACCCAGTCCAGTTGTGCCAGCGCCAGATCGTAATCCTGCTGATCGGCGGCATGCGCCGCCAGCTGCATGGCGGCATTGGCGGCATACGGCGAACCGGCGTACTCGTCCTTCAGCGTCTCCAGTTCGGCGCGCGCCGCTTCATCAAAGCCCTCTGCGTTGACACGCTGCACCAGGCTGTCGTGCAATTCTGCCGCGGCATACGCCTGCTTGTCGACATGCGCCTGCCACCAATACCAGCCCACCACCACGGCCAGCCCCAGGCCGATGCCCGCGGCCAGCGCCAGGCCATTGGCCTTGAGCCACTCGACCAGACGTGTGAAATCATCATCCTCTTCAAATGTATCGGCCATTTGTTCCCTTATCCGTGTTGTGTGCAAGCGCCGGCAGGGGCGCCATCCAGCAGGGCTGCCACGCGCTGCGACAGCCGCGTCAGCTCGACCTGCTCCTGCTTCCCCTGCCCGGCCATGGGTTTGATCTGCATGACTCCGGCAGCCGCCTCGTCATCGCCGAACACCAGCGCCAGCGCCGCGCCGCTGCGATCGGCGCGCTTGAACTGCGCCTTGAAGCTGCCGCCGCCGGCATTGACCTGCAACCGCAGTCCCGGCACGCCATCGCGTAGCGCTTCCGCCAGTGCCGGCACCTGCTGCGGTGCATGGTCGCCGGCGTGAATCAGATACACCTGCGGGCCGACGGCCAGCAGCGGCACCTGCTGGGCCTGCATCAGCGCGATCAGGCGCTCGACGCCAAGCGCGAAACCGGTCGCCGGCGTGTCGCGGCCGCCGAGCTGCGCCACCAGGCCGTCATAACGCCCGCCTGAGCATACCGCATCCTGGGCGCCGAGATCCGCGGTGATCCATTCGAACACCGTGCGCGTGTAGTAATCCAGCCCGCGCACCAGCCGGGTATTAATTTCGTACGGAATCTCCAGCGCCTCCAGCCCGGCGCGCAGCTGGCTGAAATGCGCCGCCGACTCCTCGCCCAGGTGATTGCGCAGCGTCGGCGCTTCGGCCAGCAGCCCGGCCATGGCCGGATTCTTGCTGTCGAGAATGCGCAGCGGATTGCGCTCCAGGCGCTGCCGGCTGTCCTCGTCCAGCGCCTCGAAATGCGCGCTGAAGTAGGCATGCAGGGCTTCCCGCCAGGCGGCGCGCTCCGCCGGCGTGCCCAGCGTGTTGATCTGCAGCGTCAGGCCGGTGATGCCGAGTTCCCGGAACAGGCGCGCGGCAATGGCGATCTGTTCGATGTCGACATCCGGCCCGGTCTGGCCGAAGGCCTCGATGCCAAACTGGTGGAACTGCCGGTAGCGCCCTTTCTGCGGCCGCTCGTAACGGAACATCGGGCCGCTGTACCACAGACGCGGCGTGCTGTTGTGCAGCAGGCCGTGCTCGATGGCGGCGCGCACCGTGCCGGCCGTGCCCTCGGGCCGCAGGCTCAGGCTGTCACCGCCGCGATCCTCGAAGGTGTACATCTCCTTTTCGACGATGTCGGTCACTTCACCGACGGCGCGCTCGAACAGTCCGGTGCGCTCCATGATCGGCAGGCGGATGCGCTGGTAGCCGTACATGCCGAACACCTGTGCAGCAGTGCACGCCAGCGTCGTCCACAGCGGATCCTCCGCCGGCAGCACATCATTCATGCCGCGAATAGCTTGAATTCGATTGGCCATCAGTCCGCCTCTGCGCCGACGCTGAAACGCGCCGTGCTGCCGCTGCCGATGTCGAAGTCAACCGCCTCGCCGGCATATTCAATGCTGACCCCGGGCGCAAATCCGAGCACCAGCTTGTACGGCGGCTGGCCGTCGACCGTGCGCGTGGTGGACTCGTAAATGCCGACCAGCAACTGCTCGCCCGTGGCGTCGCGCACATCGACCCAGGAGGGATCGGTGAAATTGAGCGTCAGCGCCGTGCCTGCAGCGGCGCCGCTTGCCGCTGCGGCATCGGCTGCCGTCGTATCCGCAGCGCCGCTTGCAGCTGCAGTGGCGGACGTGCCGGCATCCGCCGGCAGTGTCACCGCATCTGTTGCTGTCGCATCATCACTCGCGGATGCATCCGACGCGGCAGCCGCGTCCGTCGACGCGTCCGACTGCTGCCCGGCCATGCTGACGGCGCCGAGCGTGTCGCCCGTATCCGCGCTGCTGGGAGTCTCGCGCGTGGCGGTGTCGTCTGCGCTGCTGTCTGCGCTCGATCCGGACAGCAGAATCTGCTGTGACAGGCCCGCATCGGCCTCCGATTCGCCCACGCGGGAGGCCAGATCGATATTCGTGTCGCCGTCGCTGCCGCCGGCAAGATCCATGTTTTCCGTCCAGAACAGATAGCCGGCGACGGCAATGACAATCACCACCAGAATCAGAAACACCGACTTGAAGCTGCGCCGATGATCCGGCGTCACATCGGCCGGCACCACCTTGACGGAGGTGCTGCCGACGGGCACCGCCGTGACGTGGGCGCCGCCGGCGGCGTCAAACGCGGTAACGAGACGCTCGGCGTCCATGTCCAACAACTTAGCGCACTTGCGGTAGTAACCGCGCGCGAACACCGGCTGCGGCAACTGCTCGAACCAGTCGTTCTCCAGCGCCTCGACAGTCTTGCGCGACAGCATCGTTTGGCTGCACAGCTCGTCGATGGAATAATCGTTGTCCAGACGCGCCTGCCGCAGCATGGCGCCCGGCGAGCGACCGGGATCATCGGCCGACGGCTGGTCGAGCGACGGCGGCTCCTGCGCGTCACCATCGCCGCTGAGGTCGTCTCGAATATCGTCATCCATATCAAGGGTTCCACTCATAACAGCCCTCCAGCATTTGCTGTCGGCAGTGGCTGAACCGCATGCCGGCATCACATGATTGCGGCGCCGCGCCGCCTGCAAGCCAGGTGTTACAGTTCATCGAGCGTGCGGGCGGAGCTGGGCCTGCTCTGATTGTGCCGTTGCAGATACTGCCGGGCGGTGTCCCGGTCACCGAGTGCCAACTCGATGCGCGCGGCCAGCAGCAGCAGATCCGGACTCAGGTCGATTTCGGCCGCGGCGCGTTCGATGAACCCCCTGGCACTCAGATACTGCCCCTGGTCGAACTGTATGCGCGCCATCTGCGTCAGCGCCGTCGGCTGATCGGCATTGATCGACAGCGCCTTGCGGAAATACCCGATTGCAGCTTCCTGCTGGTTGCTGCGTTTCAGACACAGCCCGGCATTGGCCAGCGCCACGGCCGGATTGGCATTGCGCTGATCATCGGCGGCGCGCTTGAAATACTCGATTGCGGCTTGCGTCTCGCCCTGCTTGCACAGAAAGGCGGCATAACTGTTGTAGATTGCCGGCGTCGAGCGCTGATCAACGATTTTCTTGAAATATCTGCGCGCTTCTTCCGGCCGGTTCAAACGCTGATAGGCCAGCGCCAGGCCCCAGTTGGCGTCGATATTGCCGCTGTCGTATTGCAGCGCGCGCTCCAGGTGCTGCCGCGCTCTGTCGTATTGCCCCTGCCTCAGCAGATTGAGGCCGAGTTGCGCATTGGCGTGCGCCGCAGCCTGATTGTCCACCCGTTCCTGCGTTGTCGAGGCGCAGCCGGCGAGCAGCACCAGCAGTAGCAGCAGTTCGATGCGCGTTATCGTGTGCCTCATGTGCCGACTCCATGCGCAGCATGCTGCGATCGGTTGTCGACCCGAATAGGCACATCCCGCAGACGCCGCTTCTGCCGGCTCTGCACGCGACCGACCAGCTGCCCGCAGGCGGCATCGATGTCGTCGCCGCGCGTGCGACGCACCGTGGTGCGCAGGCCGCCGTGGTGCAGAATATCCTGAAAGCGCTGAATACGGTCCGCCTCCGGCCGTGTGTAGGCGGCGCCGTCGTGCGGATTGAACGGAATCAGGTTGATCTTGGCCGGACGATCGCGCAACAGCCGCACCAGCGCGTGCGCCTGTGCCGGGTTGTCATTGACTGCCTTCAGCAGCACGTATTCATAGGTGACGTGGGCGCGCCGATTCTTGCCTTGCGTATAGCGGTCGCAGGCTGCCATCAGTTCCGCTAGCGGATACTTGCGGTTGATCGGTACCAGCTCGTTGCGCAGCGCATCGGTAGGCGCGTGCAGCGACACCGCCAGCGCCACGTCCACTTCGGCATACAGCCGGTCCATGAACGGCACCAGCCCGGAGGTACTGACCGTGACGCGGCGCTTGGACAGGCCGAAGCCGTAGTCGTCCAGCAGAATGCGGGCCGCCGGCGCCACCTGCCGGTAGTTGGCCAGCGGCTCGCCCATGCCCATGAACACGACATTGGTGATGCCGCGCTCGCCATGGACTTCGCCACGGGCCTGCAGGTCGTGCTCGGCCATCCACACCTGGCCGATGATTTCGGCTGTGGTCAGATTGCGGCTCAGGCCCTGGCGGCCGGTGGCGCAGAAGCTGCAGTCCATGGCGCAGCCGATCTGTGACGAAATGCACAGCGTCGCCCGCTCCTGCTCCGGAATGTACACCGCCTCGATGGCATTGGTGCCGCCGGCACCGTCGACCGCCAGCAGCCACTTGCGCGTGCCGTCCGCCGCCTGCTGCTCGAGAATGCGCTGCGGCGGCCGGATTTCGGCAATGTCCGGCAGACGCGCGCGCAGCGCCTTGCCGAGATCGGTCATGGCGTCGAAATCAGTGACGCCGTGAGCGTAGATCCAGCGCATGGCCTGCTTGGCGCGAAACGCGGATTCGCCGTGCGCACGGAAAAACTCCGCCATGGCCTCGCGATCGAGACCGAACAGATTGATCCGTTGTGACGTGCTGTCGGGCATGTCGGTTTGCTGTCCGCTGTGGCGTAGCGCCGGCGCGCAATCAGCGCGGGCAGATGCCGCCGTCGCCGAAGAAGAAGTCGATTTCCGTGGCCGCGGTTTCCGGCGCATCGGAGCCGTGCACAGCATTGGCGTCGATGGTTTCGGCAAAATCGGCGCGAATGGTGCCTGCCTCGGCTTCCGCCGGGTTGGTGGCGCCCATCAGTTCACGGTTTCTGCTGATGGCGTTTTCGCCTTCCAGCACCTGCACCAGAATCGGCCCGGAAATCATGAAGGCAACCAGGTCATTGAAAAACGGCCGTTCACGATGTACGGCATAGAAGCCTTCCGCCTGCTCGCGACTCAAATGCAGCATCTGTGCAGCGATAATGCGCAGACCGCCGGCTTCGAAACGGTTCAGGATTTCGCCGATCGCGTTCTTGGCGACGGCATCCGGCTTGATGATTGACAGCGTACGCTCTACGGCCATGCTTGCTCCCGGTTGTCATGTACAGTGGCTGAATCGGCTGACGCACCCGTCCGGTGCGCCGCGACAAGCGGCGTATTGTACCGTTGATCCCCGCCGACGAACAGAACCCCTCGCCGCGCGGACCTCAGACCGTGAACGATTCACCGCAGCCGCAGGCACTGTCGACATGCGGATTGTCGAAGTGGAACACCTCGTTGAGCCCGGCGCGGCGGAAATCCACGGTCGTGCCCTGCAGTACCGGCAGGTGCCTGTCGTCGACCACCACCTGCGCGCCGTGGCCGCTGAAGACATTGTCGGTGGCGGTGATCTCGTCGGCGAAGTCCATGGTATAGGCATAGCCACTGCAGCCGGACTTGCGCACGCCCAGGCGCAGGCCGATGCCGTGACCGCGCTTGTCGAGCTGACTCTTGATTCGGGCCGCCGCGGCAGCGGTCAGCGTCAGGCCGGCCTGTTCGGATGTGGTCGCATTGTCGGTAACGGTGTCAGTCATTGCATTCGCTTGCTTCGAGATTGGTGATTGCATCAAGCAGTGCATCCAGCACCAGCATGGCACCATATCGCTCCTGCGGTGCCAATGCCAATGCCGTCTGCAGGTCGTGCATGGATAGACAGTGTGCCGTCTCGATCGTTCGATTGTGCAGCGCCTCGCACAGCCAATCGGCACAGGCAACGGCGATCGGCGGCCCGTACAGGGCGAAACCGGCCGCAGTGATGATATCGCCGTCCACCTGCAGATACAGCTCGCACAGCGCATCGGCGGCCGGCGTGTCCGCCGTGCCCAGCGCCTGCCACGCCTGCTGGTCATCGACGCCGTGTTGCGGCGCGAGAAAGCGGCGTCGGCGTTCGGTGGCCGCGTCCGGGCCCGCCGCGGTCATGCCGGAATGGCGTTGCGGCGCGGCGCCAGCCGGCGCAGACGGGACACTTCCGCCACCATGCGCTGCGCCGCTCGATCCACCGTGTCAGCGGTCGTGTCCGCGCCCAGCGACAAGCGCACGCTGGCCGCCGCCAGCGCCGGCCTGCGGCCCATGGCGCGCAGCACATGGGAGGACTCGGCGCGTGCCGCGCTGCAGGTCGCGCCCGACGACACCGCTAACGGCGGCTGCCCCTCGTTCAGCCCGGTCAGCAGCGCGGCGCCGTGCACGCCCGGCACGCTGACGTTGAGAATATGCGCGGCGCCGTCGGCCGGGCTGTTGCGCACAATGCCCTCGATCGGGGCCAGGCCCTGCCACAGCCGGTCATTGAGCCGGCGCAGTCGCTGGGGCAGTGCAGCGCCCTCGGTGTGCAGCAGCGCGCAGGCGGCGCCGAAGCCAGCGATCTGCTGCACCGCCAGCGTGCCGGAACGGCGGTTGCCCTGCTGGCCGCCGCCATGTATCTGCGCTGCCAGACCGATGCGCGGGCGCGCACGCACATACAATGCCCCTGCCCCCGGCGGGCCGCCCAGCTTGTGCGCCGACATCGACAGCAAGCCGATGTGCTGCGCGTCGACATCGATGCGCTGTTTGCCGAGGCTCTGCGCGGCATCGACGTGCAGCGTCACGCCGTGCTCGGCGCACAGCGCGCCGATGGCGGCCAGATCCTGCATGACGCCGGTTTCGTTGTTGACGTGCATGACGGACACGCAGCGGGTATCGGCACGCAGGGCCGCAGCCAGTGCGGCCAGATCGAGCAGGCCGTCGCGATCCACTGCCAGACGGGTGACCGCCACGCCGCCGCGCTCCAGCCAGTCGAGCGTGTCCAGCGTGGCGCTGTGTTCGGTCACCACGCTGATGACGTGGCCGCCGCCGTGAAAGCCGCACACGCCCTTCAGCGCTAGGTTGATGGCCTCCGTGGCCCCGGACGTCCAGACGATCTCGTCGCCGCACGCGCCGATGCAGGCAGCAACTTCAGCCGCCGCCCTGTCCACCACCGCGGCGGCGTCACGCCCCGGGCCGTGGGACGATGCCGGATTGGCACCGTGATGCTTCATGACCTCCGTCATGCGCTCGATGACGGCCGCACGCACCGGCGTAGTGGCGGCATGATCCAGATAGAGCGTCATGTCAGTCGACCTTTGCGCCCGCCTGCAGACGCTCCAGCTGCTGCTCGAGGCGGCGCGTCTGCGCCTCCAGCTCGTCGTGGCGGCGCTCCAGCGTGTCGATGTGATCCAGCATGGCGTCAATGCCGCGCGCCACCGGGTCCGGCATGTCCTGGGTGACACCGTAGGTGGAGAAGCCGATGCGCTCGGCCGTGCCCTCGCGGCGGTCGCCGTCGTCGACGATGGCATCCTTGCACTTGACCAGCTTGCCCGGCACGCCGACCGCCGTGCAGCCCGGCGGCACTTCCTTCACCACCACGGCATTGGAACCGATGCGCGCGCCCTCGCCCACGGTGAACGGCCCCAGCACCTTGGCGCCGGCGCCGACGACGACATCGTTGGCCAGCGTCGGATGACGCTTGCCGGGGCTCCAGCTGGTGCCGCCCAGCGTCACGCCTTGATAGATGGTGCAGTCGTCGCCGATTTGCGTGGTTTCGCCGATCACCACGCCCAGCCCGTGGTCGATGAAGAAGCGCCGCCCGATGACGGCGCCGGGATGAATCTCGATGCCGGTCAGCCAGCGCGAGATATGCGACACGAAGCGCCCCAGCCAGTACGCCTTGTGGCGCCACAGCCAGTGCGCGACGCGATGCCACCACAGCGCGTGCAACCCCGGATAGTTGAAGATGGCCTCCAGCGTGCCGCGTGCCGCCGGATCGCGCTCGAAAATGGTCTGAATGTCTTCCCGCATGCGCTCGAACATGGCCTACCACCGCAATGCTGTCTGTCTGCGCCCATTATACGCAGGCCGGGCAAGCTGCTGATGCACTCAGCGGCGCCGGCGCGGATCCAGCGAACGCAGCGCGCCGCGCAGCATGTTGAGTTCGGTGCGGTCCGGCGCAGCGCGCTGCATCAGGCGCCGCAAGCGGCGCATGAGCAGCTTGGGCTCGGCGGGATCAAGGAAACCGCTGGCCGTCAGCACGTCCGCCCAGTGCCCGTACAGCCCTTCCATGTCGGCCGCCGTCACCATTTCTTGCGCGGCTGTGGCATGCACTGCACCCGCAGCATCCGCGACAGCCACGGCGCTGCGCAGTTCATGGCACACCACCTGTACGGCGGCGGCCAGATTAAGCGAGGCATACTGCGGATTGGTGGCAATGCGCAGATGCAGCGTGCAGCGATCCAGCTCCGCATTGCTCAGGCCGCTGCGCTCGCGGCCGAATACCAGCGCCACCTGTTGGCGCTGGCGCGCGCCTGCCGCCGCCTGCGCGGCCGCCGAGCGCACATCCTGCAGCGGCCAGGACAAGTGCCGGCTGCGCGCGCTGGTGCCGATCACCAGCTGGCAGTCGGCGACCGCCTCGTCCAGCGTACTGCAGACCTGCGCTGCCTGCAGTATTTCGGTCGCCCCGGAGGCGCGCGCGTCGGCTTGCGTGGACGGGAAATGCGCCGGCGTCACCAGCGCCAGATGCGCCAGCCCCATGACCTTCATGGCGCGCGCCGTGGCGCCGATGTTGCCGGGATGCTGCGGCGCCACCAGCACAATGCGAAATCGCTCCAGAGCTTCCATGCTCGCCATATCGTCGTTCCTGCCTGCCATGCGCGAAAACACCGGGCGCAAATGGTACGCTATGCGCCGCTCATGCCCCGCTCCGATCGAGAAATATGCACCCCCTGACCCGAATCGCGGTGTCCGCCGCGCGTCGCGCCGGCGACGTCATCCTGCAATACTATCGCCGCGGTGAAACCGGCGAAATTCGCCAGAAAAGCGAGAACGACTACGTCACGGCAGCCGATCAGCAGGCCGAACAGGTCATCATCGAAACCATTCATCGGGCACACCCCGAGCATGCCATCCGCGCGGAGGAATCCGGCGCCAGCGGCAGCTCGCGCACGGTGTGGATCATCGATCCGATTGATGGCACGGCCAATTTCATGCACGGCCTGCCGCACTTCTGCGTGTCCATCGCCTGCCAGCACGACGGCGTACTCGAACATGCCGTGGTCTACGACCCGGTCAAGGACGAACTGTTCACCGCCGAGCGCGGTGCCGGCGCCATGCTGGACGGCCGCCGCATACGCGTGTCCGGTGTCAAACGCCTGCACAAGGCCATGCTGGCCACCGGCTTCGCCTACCGCAAGCAACAGGACATCGACACCCATATGCCAGCCTTCCTCGGTCTGCTGCGCGCCGCCGGCGACATGCGCCGTGGCGGCTCCGCAGCGCTCGATCTAGCCTATGTCGCCGCTGGCCGGCTGGACGGCTACTGGGAGCTGGGCCTGGCGCCGTGGGACGTGGCCGCTGGCATGTTGCTAGTGCGGGCCGCCGGCGGCATCGTCAGCGACCCGTTCGGTGACGATGCGCTGGAATCCGGCAACATCGTCGCCACCACGCCGAAGCTGCACCCGCAGCTGGCCGCGCAGATCAGCAGCAACGCAGCGTAAGTCCGCTTCTCGGTGGCAATGCCACGCCGGCACGCGCGTTACGGATGCGCGTGTCCGGTTTCCTCGTCTTCCTTCGGCGGATAGATGTCCTCGCGCGTCAGCTTGAACTGCAGCGCGATGGCAATGGCTATGTAGACACTGGAATAAGTGCCGAGGATACAGCCGATGAACATGGCCAGCGCGAACCAGAATACTGCATCACCGCCAACGAACAGCAGCGCCAGCAATGCCAGCATAGTGCTGAGCACAGTAAGAATGGTGCGCGACAGCGTTTCGTTGATGGACACGTTCATGACTTCGAAGGTGTCGGCCTTGCGCAGGCGCCGGTAGTTTTCCCGCTGGCGATCGAAAATGACGATGGTGTCGTTGACCGAATAGCCGAGAATGGCCAGCAGCGCCGCCAGCACGGTCAGGTCGAACTTCCACTGAAACAGCGAGAACAGCCCCGTCACGATGACGACGTCGTGCAACAGCGACACCACGGCCCCCACCGACAGCTTCCACTGGAAGCGGAACATGACGTAAATCATGATGCCGATCATGGTATACAGCAGCGCCAACCCGCCCTTGGTCACCAGCTCGCCGCTGACCTGCGAGCCGACAAACTCGACGCGGCGCATCTCGGCATCCGCATTGTCCACCTGCAGCGCCTTCAGAATGGCATCGCTGACTGCCTGCGTATCTTCCGTTTCCTGCGGCCCGAGACGAATCATAATATCGGTCGTGCTGCCGAAGAACTGCACGCGAGCATCGCTGTACCCTTCGTCCGCCAGCGTCTGGCGCACATCATCCAGTTCCACCGGCTGCTGATAGCCTACTTCCAGCACCACGCCACCGGTGAAGTCGACATCCAGCGCCAGCCCCTGAATGGCCAGCGAGCCGATCGACATCACTACCATGATGATGGAAAAAGCGAACGCGATATAGCGCTGGCCGAGAAAGTTGATGCGCGTATTGGGCTTGATCAGGTGAAACATGGATCAACTCAGATGGAAATGCTCTTGAGCCGCTTGCGCCGCCCGTAAACCAGATTGGCGATGGCGCGCGTGCCGATGATCGACGTGTACAGCGACGTGACAATGCCGATCGACAGTGTCACGGCGAAGCCCTTGATGGGTCCAGTGCCGGCGGCGAACAGCACAATGGCCGCGATGAGCGTGGTCAGCTGACCGTCGGCAATGGCGGAAAAGGCCCGGTCATAGCCCTTGGAAATCGCCGCCTGGGGCGAATTGCCCTCCTTCAGCTCCTCGCGTATGCGCTCGAAAATCAGCACGTTGGCGTCCACCGCCATGCCCAGCGTCAGCACGATGCCGGCAATACCCGGCAGCGTCAGTGTGGCCTGAATCAGCGACATGGCGGCGACGATGATGATCAAATTCATGATCAGGGCGGCATTCGCGAACAAGCCGAACACGCGGTAGTAAATGCCGATGAATACCACCACCAGCAGAAAGCCGATGGTGACGGCAAGCTGACCGCGCCTGATGTTGTCGGCGCCCAGACTCGGGCCGATGGTGCGCTCGCTGATGATCTGCACCGGTGCCGCCAGCGCTCCGGCGCGCAGCAGCAGCGCCAGATCACTGGCTTCCGCCGACGTCAGGCCGGTGGTCTGGAACCGCGCGCCGAACACGCCGCGAATGTTGGCGACGCTGATGACCGTCTTTTCCGTCTTGCGCGTCTGTACCTGCTCGCCATCTTCCTCGTGCGTCTCGATCTTGTTCTCGATGAACAGCACTGCCATCGGGTCGCCGACGTGCTTGGACGTGGTCTTGCGCATGCTGTCGGCGGCACTGCCGCCCAGCTTGACGTTCACCACCGGCTGGTTGGTCTGCTGATCGCGCCCGGCGGAGGCATCGACCAGCTGATCACCGGAGGCGATCACCTTGTCCTTGAGCAGAATCGGCCGGCCCTGGCGGTCATGGAACAGCTCCGTGCCCGGCGGCGTCCTGCCGGTGCGCTCGGCCTCCTGCGGATCGTGACCCTGCGCCACCAGGCGGTACTGTAGTGTGGCGGTCTTGCCCAGCAGACGCTTGGCCTGTGCCGTATCCTGCACACCTGGCAGCTCCACCACGATGCGATTGCTGCCCTGGCGCTGCACGATGGCCTCGGACACGCCCAGCTCGTTGACCCGATTGCGCAGCGTGGTGATGTTCTTCTCCACCGAGAAATCGCTCAGGCGCCGCTGCTCCTCCTCGGTCAGCGTCGCCAGCAACTGGTTGTCCTCACCGGCTTGCGGCTGCAGCTCCAGGGTGTCGAACTCGCTGCGCACGGCATCGCTGGCAGCCTTGCGCGCCTGTGCATCGGCAAACTGCATGCGCACGCCGTCCGCGGTCGGCCAGATGCGGTTGTAGCGAATGGACTGCTCGCGCAGCATTTGCGGCACGTCGCGCGCATAGCGCTCGTAGGCGTTCTTGTACACGGTCTCCATGTCGACCTGAATGAGGAAATGCACGCCGCCGCGCAGATCCAGCCCCAACGACATGGGGCGCGCATTGATGGCGCGCAGCCACTCCGGCGTGCGCGGCGCCAGCGCCTTGGCCGTGATGTAATCGTCGCCCAACTGCTGTGCCAACACGTCGGCGGCACGCAACTGGTTTTCGCTGTCGGTGAAACCGATGGTCAACGCATCTTCATCGGTATTGATGTCGTCGAAGCCGATGTCCGCCTCCTGCAGCACCTTCTCGACGCGACCGACCAGTCCGGCACCCACTGTCTGCCCTTCGGTGCCGGTGATCTGCACCGCCTGTTGCTGGCCGTAGATATTGGGCAAGGCATACAGCAGGCCGACGAGCAGAACGACAATCAACAGCGCATATTGCCAGAGTGGATAACGGTTCATAACGGTCCGTGTTGGTCAGTTGCGAAGACAGGCTGCGGGCGTAGCGATAAAGCCAGCCAACGCCATCACAGGGCTTCCAGCGTACCCTTGGGCACCACGCTGGAGACCGCGTTCTTCTGCACCCGAATTTCGACACCCTCGGCAATTTCCACCACCAGCAGGTTCTCGCCCACTTCGCGAACGCGCCCGGCGATACCGCCGGAAGTGATGATTTCGTTGCCCTTCTCGAGATTGGCGATGAGCTGCTTGTGTTCCTTCTGGCGCTTCATCTGCGGGCGGATGATCATGAAGTACATGAACACGAAGAACAGGCCGACCATGATCAGGGTCGGCAGCATGCTCTGGCCGCCGCCACCGGCCTGCGCGTAAGCTGGAGAGATCAGAAAATCCATAGAAACGACTCGGTTGGAAACACACGCAATGCAGCGACCCGCGCGTGCCGCCGGGGCACGTCGAACCGCCACCAGGAATTACAAGCGGCGTAGTATGCCACAAGCACACCATCCGACGCGGGTGGCAGTTCTTCAGTCCTCTTGCAGCCACGCCGCCTGCGGCGTGCCGACGCCCTCCGGCGAGGCGAAAAAGCGCTGCTGGAAAGCGGCGAACGCGTCCGCCTCGATGGCCGCGCGCATGCGCCGCATCAGGGTCAGATAATAATGCAAGTTGTGCCAGGTATTCAGGCGCGCCGCCAGAATCTCGCCGCAGCGAAACAGATGATGCAGATAGGCGCGCGTATAGGTGCGGCACACGTGACAGTCGCAGGCCGCATCCAGCGGCGCGCGGTCGTGCAGGTGCACGGCGTTCTTGATCTTGACTACGCCGTGGCTGGTGAACAGATAGCCGTTGCGCGCGTTGCGCGTCGGCATGACGCAGTCGAACATGTCGATGCCGAGGCCGACGCAGGCCACCAGATCTGCCGGCGTGCCGACGCCCATCAGATAGCGCGGCGCATCTGCCGGCGTCACCGGCAGCACCGCTTCCAGTACCGCCGCCTTGTCGGGCCACGCCTCGCCCACCGACACGCCGCCGATGGCATAGCCGTCGAAGCCGATGGCCGCCAGCCGCTGCATCGACTCGACGCGCAGATCCCCATACACGCTGCCCTGATTGATGCCGAACAGCGCATTGCCGCTGTCGCCGTGCGCAGCGCGGCAGCGTGCCGCCCAGCGCATCGACAGGCGCATGGAATCCGCCGCCACCTGCTTGGCCACCGGGTAGTTGGTGCATTCATCGAGGCACATGACGATGTCCGAATTGAGCGCGTGCTGAATGTCGATGGCGCGCTCCGGCGACAGGTACTGGCGCGAGCCATCCAGCGGCGAGCGAAACGTCACGCCATCCTCGCCCAGCTTGCGCATCTGCGCCAGACTCCATACCTGAAAGCCGCCCGAATCCGTTAGAATCGGCCGCGGCCAGGCCATGAAATCGTGCAGGCCGCCGTGCGCGCCGATGACCTCGGTACCCGGACGCAGCATCAGATGAAACGTGTTGCCCAGCACGATGTCCGCGCCCAGCGACTGCAGCTCCGGCGGTGTCATCGCCTTGACGGTGCCGTAGGTGCCCACCGGCATGAAGGCCGGTGTTTCCGCCGTGCCGTGGGCAAGCTGCAGCCGGCCGCGGCGCGCTGCGCCGGAGCTGGCAAGTCGAGAGTATTTCATGGCGCGCAGTTTAAGCGGTATTCTGCTGCAGCAGAAATCAGTTTTCCGAACCGAGAGGTGGCACTCGCATGAACCGACCCGCAAACCAGACGCATGGATACCGTTACGTCGGCATTCTTCTCGCCGTCATCCTGCTGCTCGCCGCCACGACGCCGGCGGCGCAGGCGCAGTGGCTGCCGGAGCTGCGCGCGCTGGCCAACGACAACGCCCAGGTCACGGCGCTGGTGGTCGATCTCGACGACAAGAACGTCATCGCCGCGCTCAATCCGGATCTGCGGCTGACGCCGGCCTCCGTGAGCAAGCTGTATGCCGCCGCCGGCGCGCTGCAGAGCTTCGGCCCCGATCACCGCTTCACCACCCGCTTTGCCACCGACGGCAAGGTCAACGGCAACGTCCTGTGGGGCGATCTGGTGTTCGTCGGTGGCGGCGACCCGACACTCGACACCGCCCGCCTGCGCACCTTGATCCAGCGCCTGAAAGCAGTCGGCGTGAACCACATCACCGGCGACCTGGTGATCGACAACGGCCTGTTCGGCCACTTCTCGTGCCAGATCAAGGACCGCTGCGAAGCCCACACGCTCGCCAACCGCGCCTACAGCGCGCCCCTGTCCGCCGCCGGCATCAATTTCGGCACCATCGGCATCACCATCCGCCCCGGCGAAACGATCGGCGACCCGGCCGACATCCTGCTCAACCCGCTGGGGCTAGACGGCTACATCATCGACAACGGCATCACCACCGGTTCCGCCAACATCCAGCCGCAATTCAGCGTGCGACGCGTGCACGACAACGGCAGCAACATCCTGCGTCTGAACGGCCAGATCCCCGCCGGCGGCTATTCCTACGATGTCTATCGCGCCGTCACCAATGCCGACATCCAGACCGGCCAGGTGCTGGCCACCCTGCTGCGCGATGCGCGCGTGACGATGGAAGGCGATGTCGTCGTGCGGCCCATGAACGGGACCGCCGCGAACACGCTCGCCAGCGTCGACAGCGACAGCCTCGGCACCCTGCTCGGCCCCATGCTCACCTACAGCAACAACTACACCGCCGACGTACTCACCATGGACATCGCCACCAGCAACGGCCAGCACGCACCGCTGCAACTGTCAAACGCCTCGCGCACGCTGGAAACGCTGGCGCGCCAGGCACTGCAGCAGACCTGGCTGGGCCGCGCCGAAGCGCCCGACCCGATACTCGCCAGCGGCAGCGGCCTGTCGCTCAAGAACCAGCTGTCGGCACGCCATCTGGTCGCCCTGCTCGACTACATGTACCACCAGCCGGCCCTGTTCCCGTCCTTCTACGGCGCCATTCCGGTACCCATCTCGTCGGCCACCAACACCCTCAAGCACGGCAACCACGACTGGCTGACGCGCCTCGCCGCCAAAACCGGCACCCTTACCCAGCCCGTCACCGTGCGTTCCCTGGCCGGCTACTTCCGCATGCAGAACGGCCACTTCGGCGCCTTCGCCGTCATCATCAACGGCACCAGTGCACGCCCAGCCCTGAGCTTCCACGAAACCGTCACCGCCTACCAGCAGGACATCGAAGACATCCTCGCCGCGTACTGACACGACCCCGCAGTGCCGGTATACTACGCGCCCGCACCTGCCCGGGTGGCGGAACTGGTAGACGCGCTAGACTCAAAATCTGGTTTCCGACAAGGAAGTGCGAGTTCGATTCTCGCCCCGGGCACCAGAACCCGAATCAAATCGATGAATCCTCGCCGGCGGGCCGGCTCCTACAGGCGGAACAGCCCTGTAGGAACGTGCCCGCACGCGATTGCCGCCCATTTCGAAACTATCGATGGTACCTCGCCGGCAGGCCGGCTCCTACGTGGCCCCGAACACACCTGTAGGAGCGTGCCCGCACGCGATTTTCGGCCTGTTCCGATCTGTCGATGGTGCCTCGCCGGCGGGCCGGCTCCTACTGCGATTCGTCGGTTTCGACGGCCAACGTCGGGATGCTCGGTTCCGGTGCCAGTGCGTTGAGCATGATTTGCGTGCGCGGGCCGGCGATGCCGTCCGGCTTGAGTCCGTGCATGAGCTGGAAGTTGCGCACGCGCGCTTCCAGTGTGTCGTCGAAAAACGGTGATTCCGGGCCCATGCGGCTATCCCATTTGCTGCCGGCCACCAGCGTCAGGCGCCGGCGCAACCACACCACGGGGTTGCCGAACATGCCGCCGAAGATGTAGGCGGAGTCGGTATTGCAGCGCCAGACCATGTCGAATTTTCCAGTCCACAGCCGTTCCAGCCGCTCGCGGTCGATGCGGCGCGTGCCGTGCGCGCCGGTGAGTGTGGCGTTGTCCTCGCCGAGCGCGCTGAGCAGAACCTGCTGCTTGATGCCATCATGCCTGATGGTGAGCAGGGCCGGACGATCGAAGAATTCCAGCTTGTCCAGCGTGCCGCGCAGCGACAGGCAGCGCAGATCACCCACCTGCAGTTCAGCGCAATCGGCATTGACTTCCGCGCCCATGACGCCCCACAGACGCAGCAATTGGCCGATCTCGGCGTCGCCTTCCGGCAGCGGCTCCAGCAATGCCTTGGTGTCGACCACCCGGGCGTTGTTGTACAGGCCGTCCTCTTCCAGGTCCTCTATGACGATATTGGCTTCGTCATCCGCCGACCAGGCCGCCGCCAGCGGCATGCCCTCGACCACGCGCGGCAACGGCAGCGGACTGTGCAGCAACCCGGTCTGGGCCAGCCCGGCGAGCATGAACAGGCCATACAGCCCGGCGACCGCGACAGCCGCACGCAGCCGTCGGATTGCAGCGCATCCCCACCCGGTCAAGTTTTTGGCCACTGTTGCGCACATTGTTCCACTCATCGGCCCGTTATTGTCGCAGACTGTCGACATATTTGGTTGGGCGGTTCTGCCGACACAGCTGGGCGGGATCAGCCTGTCTGGAGCGCTGCGGTGGGTTGGGCAGGTTCATACAGGTAGTCGCGGGTGATGGGGATGGCGTTGTTGCGGTGCGCCAGTTGCATGTGGAAGACGACCAGTTGGCCCCAGCGGAAGCCGGCCTGGCAGCTGAGCAGGTAGAATTCCCACATGCGGCAGAAGCGTTCGCCCATGCGTTCCTTGAATTCGTCGCGGCATTGCTGGAAGCGGTCGTTCCAGCATTGCAGGGTTTGTGCATAGTGCAGCCGCCATATTTCCAGGTCGGACAGGATCAGGCTGCTGCGCTCGATGGGGGTGGTGGCTTCCGACAGGGACGGGATGTGGCCACCGGGAAAGATGTATTTGCTGATCCAGTCCTGCGTGCCGCCGGCCGGGCGGTCGGTCTGGCCGATGGAGTGGATGAGGCTGCGGCCGCCGGGTTTGAGCAGGCGCGAAATGTGGTCGAAGAAGATCTGGTATTGCGGCTGGCCGACATGTTCGAACATGCCGATGCTGACAATGGCATCGTAGTCGCCGGCGCCATGGGCGTCGCCGTGTTCGCGGTAGTCTTCCTTGAGGAAGCGGACCTGGTGACTGAGGCCGGCCTTTTCGGCGCGGCGGTTGGAGGTTTCGTACTGGTCGTCGGACAGGGTCAGGCCGGTGACATCGACGTCATGGTGGCGTGCCAGGTACAGTGCCATGCCGCCCCAGCCGCTGCCGATGTCGAGCACCTTGTCGCCGGGCTGCAGGCACAGTTTGCGCGCGATGTGACGGCACTTGGCCTGCTGCGCCTGTTCCAGACTCAGTTCCGGCTGTTCGAAATAGGCGCAGGAGTAGTGCAGGTCGTCGTCGAGGAAGCGGCGGAACAGTTCCGGGTCGATGTCGTAATGGTGCTGTGCGTTCTTGCGCGAACGTAGGCGGTTGTTGGCCTTGAGGAACGGCTCCACGGCGCGCCATGCCCAGTTGAGGTAGCGGTTGCCGGCGAAGTCGCTGCCGTTGGCGAAGTACAGTTCGAACAGGGCCATGAGGCCGCCCTCGCCCGGCCACCAGTCGCCGTCCATGTAGGCTTCGCCGACAGCCAGTTCGGGGTTGGTCAGCAGGCGCTTGAGCACTTCGGCGTCGCGCAGATGCATATGGGCTACGGGTTTGCCCCGTCCCAGCGTCTGTGTCTCCCCGTCCGGATAATGCAAGTGCAGGGTGCCGTTGGTGATCAGCTTTTCCAGCAAACGCATGCGCATGCGTGTTTCTCCTTTTGCCGGCGGCCCGGGGTCGAAACCGGGTGCTGCTCCGCCACATTTCGGTACGTTGCGCTATTTATATAGTTTTGCGACCAGGCCGGCAAGCAGTATTCTTTTTATTCAATGTGTTACGGAACACACATGCGTGTATTATGCAAACGTTGCGCGCCCGAGTCGGGCCATTGTCGTGCAGCTGTCGACCAATGTCGCACTTGACCACGGCACAGCAATGGGCTCAATCTTTGCCTCGGATCAACAAATGCATGAACTCGCTGAATACAAGAATGCTGATGTTTGATTCCGCCGGGGCCCGATGCAACCAGCCTTTACCGTGTTGTGCCGGTTCGGGTGCTATCGATGCGGTGTGCCTGCCGCCGCGGTCGCATGATCTTGCCGCGCCCGCGAGGTGATGTTGCACTGCCGTCGGCACGGCAGCCGTCCTTGCCCGGCCACGGTATCGAGCTGCGCAACAGCATCTGCATACGGGAGTAGCATCACGTGGAATTCCAATTTGACTGGCAGGCGGCGATCGATTCGTTGCCGTTCCTGATCTCAGGCATCCCCTGGACCCTGCTCATTTCCGCTTCCGGCCTGGCGATCGGTTTTGTGCTGGCGCTGATTTTCGGTCTGCTCAGTCTGGCGCCGACCCGTTTTCTGCGCTGGCCGGCCATTGGCTATATCGAGGTCATGCGCGGCACGCCGGTGCTGGTGGAGGTGCTGTTCATCTTCTACGGTCTGCCGAGCCTGCTAGGCCCAATCAACGGACTGACGGCAGCCATTGCGGCGATTGCCGTGAATGCCGGCGCCTATTTCTCCGAAATCGTGCGCGGCGGCGTGCAGTCCATCGACAAGGGACAGACCGAGGCCGGTCTGTCGAGCGGTCTGTCCTCGGCGCAGACCTTCACATACATCGTCTGGCCGCAGGCGCTGCGGCGCATGATCCCGGCGCTGGGCAACCAGTGCATCGTCAGCATCAAGGATACGTCGCTGTTCGCGGTGGTCGGTGTCGGCGAGATGGTGCGCCAAGGGCAGATCTACATTTCCTCGACCTTCAAGGCGCTGGAGACCTATTTCATGGTGGGCGTGCTGTATCTTTGCATCACCCTGTCCCTATCTTTGCTGCTGCGCTGGCTGGAGCACAGCGGCCTGGTTGGTGAAGGATAAGGCCATGGCAACGAATACGCGATATGCCGGCAATGGCACGGATCGGAACGGTTCCATCGTCACCATCGGCAAGCTGAACAAGCATTTCGGCTCGCTGCACGTGCTGCAGGACATCGACTTGACCGTCGATCCCGGCGAGGTAGTGGTCGTGATCGGCGCCAGCGGCTCCGGCAAGTCGACGCTCATCCGCTGCATCAACGGCCTGGAGGAATTTCAGCAGGGCACACTGACGGTTGTCGGCCAGGATCTGCTGCCGTACGGCAAGGCACGGCGGGCGCTGCGCCTGATCCGCAAGGAAGTGGGCATGGGGTTTCAGCAGTTCAATCTATTTCCGCATCGCAAGGTGGTGGAAAACGTGACGCTGGCGCCGCGCAAGGTACGCGGCAAGGACGACAAGGCGGCGCGCGAGCAGGCGCTGCGGCTGCTGGATCGGGTCAATATCGCCAATCAGGCCGACAAGTACCCCAGCCAGCTGTCCGGCGGCCAGCAGCAGCGCGTCGCCATTGCCCGCTCGCTGGCCATGGAGCCGCAACTGATGCTGTTCGACGAGCCCACTTCGGCGCTCGATCCGGAAATGATCGGCGAGGTGCTGGATGTCATGCGCGAGCTGGCCCGCGAGGGCATGACCATGATCGTGGTGACACACGAAATGGGCTTTGCGCGCGAGGTTGCGGACCGGGTCATCTACATCGACAAGGGCCGCATCATGGAACAGGGCGACCCCGCCAGGGTGTTCGATGCACCGCAGAACAAGCGCACGCAATCATTTCTTGCGCGCGTGCTGCAGCATTGATGGCCCGGCTCCGGCGCAGTGACATGACCCATTATTGAAGCTATAGTCGAATCAGTTCGCGGTCGGGTTGCGGCCGCGATCATTTGCTCGAACGTGCACGGCGCACGCGGGAGCACCATAAAGGAGGACTCATGAATAAACGCAACAACCGCTTCACAAAGACCCTGCCAGCGCTGCTGGCAATGCTGGTGATGGCCTTCACCGGCGTTGCCACGGCTCAGGATGACGGCGATACGCTGAAGGTGCTGACGGTACCCGAGTTCGTGCCATTCGAGGTGATCGACCAGGAGACCGGCGAGATGACCGGCTTCGACATGGACATCCTCGCGGAAGTGGCCGACCGGGCCGGTTTCGACTACGAGCTGAACACGATGGCGTTCAAGGGCATCATTCCGGCTCTGCAGACCGGCTCCGCGGATGCCGCCATTGCCGCCACCACCATTACCGATACGCGTGCCGAGGTGGTCGACTTCACCATTCCTTATTATCAGTCCGGTCTGCGCATCATGGTTCGCTCCGACAACGACACGATCGAGGATATGGATGACCTCGAGGGACTGAGTATCTCGACCAAGATCGGCTCGACCAGCTACGACTACCTGACCGACAAGTTCGGCGATGATGCCGACATCAAGCCGTACGACACCACCGCGCAGATGTACATGGCGCTGCTGTCCGGCAACGTTGAAGCGTCCGTGTACGACGCGCCCAACGTGTCCTACTACGTCAAGACCAAGAGTGAAGGCCGCGCCAAGACCGTCGGCCCGCTGTACGAGGCGCAGCCCTACGGCATTGTCTTCACCCAGGGCAGCGAGTGGGTCGAGCCGGCCAACGAAGCCCTGCAGTCCATGAAGGATGACGGCACCTACGCCGAAATCTACAAGAAATGGTTCGGCAAGCTGCCGCCGGAAGACGACTGATCACGGTCACGATCTTTCGTGCCACGACCCCGCCCTTTTCGGGCGGGGTTTTTTATGCGCGGCAATACTTCAGGCCGCCGCCTGCGCGGCCGGCGTCTGCACGCCGAGCGCCGGATACAGCCGCTGCATGAGCTGGCGCAGCACGCCGCCTTGTAAAGCTAGGCGTGACTGCAGTTCAGCCACGGCATCGTCGGCGTCGAGCTGTTCCAGATCATCATTGATGCGGTCCAGTGGCCGCAGGCGCTTGAGCGTCAGTTGTTCGTCCAGGTCGAACTCGAGCGCGTCCTGCCAGCACAGGTTGAGGGATTTCACCTGCATGCCGCCGTCCACGTGCGCGCGCAGTTCGTCGGTGTGCAGATCCACCGCAGAGCAGCGCATGGCGGCGCGACTGTCATCGCTGGCACGCAGTTCGCAGCGATCGCCCAGCGTCAGGTCCGCCGGCAGTGTGTCCGGCGCGCGCAGCCATTGCGTCAGTTGCGCCGCCACGTCCTGGCCCGCATCAAGCGGCTGCACCGGCAGCGAACCCAGTGCATCGCGCAGCGAGGTCAACACCTGTTCGGCGCGATTCGCCGAGGTGCTGTCGACCCAGACGTGCTGTTGCTGCAGGTCCAGCACGATGGCGGTGTAACGCGACTGTGTGAACGCCTGCGGCAGCAGCTCGAAGATCACCTGGTCCTTGATCTCACCGCGCTCGCGGCGCCCCACCCTGCGTTCCTGCTCTGTTTCGATGGCGTCGACACGCGCATCCACCGCTTCCGTGACCACCGGCCCGGGCAGCAGGCGCACGATTTCCCGGTGGCGGGCATGCACCAGCCCGTCCACGGCTTGCACCATGGCACTGTCCTGCTTCAGCGGCGGCGCAAAACCAGCCGTACGCAAAGTCTGCTTGCCGCAAGGCGGGCACTCGGCCTGTGCCAGCGCCGCCTCCAGCTCCGCCACGGTCTGCGGCAATGCCCCATCAGCCTGAAATACGGTCAGATTTCTCAACCACATGAACAGTCAGCTCCTTTTAGATGAATGTATGAAATACTGCACAAGCAACTCCAAACGCGGTCATCAACGGACATCCTCGCAGGAAGCGCAACTCGAAACGCAACCCATATTCTTGCCGCGAAAATCCGTCATTGCCGAATAAACTCCGCATCATTCCCGATCAACCCCCTCCGTCATTCCCGCACCCCCCACCGTCATTCCCGCGAAAGCGGGAATCTTCCATGACGAAGCACCACTCGACAAGATCCCCGCTTCCGCGGGGATGACGGGGTAAATTCCGCGGGGATGACGGCAGGGCTGGTTCTCGTCATTCCCGATCAACTCCCCCGTCATTCCCGCGTAAGCGGGAATCTTCCAGGACGAAGCACCACTCGACAAGATCCCCGCTTCCGCGGGGATGACGGATAAAGAGAACGCGGGAATCTTCTGCAACGAAGTGACAACCTGCAAGTCCCCTCTCCTATCGGGCGGGAGCCTTGGCCTTGTGACCACCCCTTGCCTCAACCCGCTCGTTCCAGTGCGTGCAGGTGCCGTTCGATGCCGAATACGTGGCTGTCTGCATAGCCGAGTGCGCGCAGGGCCTCGGCGAGGTGAATCACGTAGTCGCGGTTGGGACCGCTGGGGCCGGTGGATGCTGCAACTTGCGCGGCAATGTCGGCCAACGGGGCTTCGCCGAGCCAGGCGGCGTTGTCGGGCGTGGCAATGTATACCAGGCCGTCGGCTGCGCTGCCGTCGTCGAACTGCAATGTCTTCGCGAGGCGCAGGTAGCCGTTCTTTTCGCGCACGTCGAGCTGGTCGAACACGCGCGGCGCGATCAGGTAGGCCATGCCTTCACAGATGGCGTCGTCCTGTTGCACCAGCGTCAGCACACGGCCGGGCGCCTGCGGTGTGCCGCGGTGGTCGTGCGAGCCCTGCCAGAAGCGCCGTGTCCAGCCGTGGATGCGCGCCGGGCGGCACTCGAGGTAGTCGAAACCGGCCTTGAACAACAGCGAGCCGTAGCCGAACAGCCAGACGGTGTCGCGGTCATCGAAGGCGGTCATCTGCCGGTTCACGGCGCGGGTGTCTGCACTCATGGCAATATGTATGGGGTTTGGAATGGACGCGGGCGCCTATTGTAACCGCGCAGGAGTGACCATGGATTTTCGCGATACAACGGTGGAGCAACTGGCACGGGAAATCCGCAACGGCGAGCGCCGCGCGGAGCAGCTGGCGGCCGACACGCTGGATCGCATCGACCGGCACAATGCGGCCATCAATGCCTTCATCACCATGGTCGAGCGCGAGCAGGTACTGGCCGCGGCACGCGCCATCGACCGGCGTATTGCGCGCGGCGCCAATCCGGGCGCGCTGGCCGGTGTACCGGTGGCGGTGAAGGATCTGGAGGATGTCGCCGGCCTGCCTACCACCTACGGCTGCAAACTGTTCGCCGATGCCACGCCGGCGGTGCGCGATTCCGTCGGTGTGCGGCGTCTGCGTGCGGCGGGCGCGGTAGTGGTCGGCAAGACCAACACGCCGGAGTTCGGCTACAAGGGCTCGACGGAGAATCCACTGTTCGGGGCCACGTTCAATCCGTGGCACACGGCGTATTCGCCCGGCGGTTCCTCCGGCGGCAGCGCGGCGGCGCTGGCTGCTGGCCTGGTGCCGCTGGCGACCGGTTCGGACGGCGGTGGCTCCATTCGCATTCCGGCGTCGGCCTGCGGGCTGTCGGGCTTCAAGCCGTCGAACGGGCGCGTGCCGGGCGGCGACGCCGAGCCGCCGGTGGCCGGGTTGCTGGGCGTGCGCGGGCCGATGGCGCGCAGCCTGCGCGACACCGTGCTGGCGCTGGATGTCATGAAGGGCGCCGCAGCCGGCGATATCTTCGCCCTGCCCGATGACGGCCGCAGCTGGCTGCATACAGTGACGTGGGCCAGCCCCGCGCCCGACATCATCTGGGCGCCGACGCTGGGCTTCGCCACCATCGACGATGAGGTGCTGCAAGTGTGCGAGGTGGCCATCGAGCGCCTGCAGGAGGCCGGCTTCAACGTCATGCGGCGCCAGCAGGTGATCGACGACCATCCCATGCCGCACTGGGGCACGATGTGGACCGCCGGCCTTGCGCGCACGCTCGGCGACAGCGTCGACAGTGACGATTTCGAGCAGCTGGAGCCGGAACTGCAGCACATGGTGCAGGGCGGGCTGAAAGTCACCGGCACGGATTATGTGCGCGCCCTGGATGCCTGCCACCGGCACAACCAGCAGCTGGAGCAGGCGTTCGCCGATGCGCCGATCATTCTGACGCCGACCTGTGCCGGCAAGGTGCCGCTGTCCGGCCAGAACGGCACCATCAACGGTGAGGAAACCTTCGACTGGGTGGCCATGACCTACGGCCTCAACATGACGCGCAACCCGGCCGCCAGCATTCACGCCGGTTGCAACGGCGACGGTCTGCCGGTCGGTCTGCAGGTCATCGGCCGCCAGCGCCATGATGTCGACACGCTGGTGGCCGCCGCAGCCGTGGAGCGGGTGCTGGGCGGGCCGGGCCGGCCAGAGATTGCATAAGCATTCGCCGCAGAGTCGCCTGGGGCGGTAGCAAAGGCATGCAAGGCCTGGAGCGTCGCGGGCTTCAGCCCTTGTCGCGTATGGACAGGGCCAGGATCTGGCTCAGCCGGCACAGCGGATAGCCGGTTTCGTCCGCCCAGCCGTTGAATAGCTGCTGGATGGCCTGATGCGCCCTGCGGCTGGTGGTGCGCCCCTGCCAGCCGAGCCACTGTTCCAGAGCGGCGACCACCCAGTTGGTGAGGATGAAGGTATCCTTGCCGACCATGCGCAGGAAAGCCGGCGCCGAGCGCCCGCCGAGCTGGCGGAAGTGGCTGCGCAATTCGTGCCACAGATCGACGATTTCCTCTTCCGGCCAGGCGGCGATCCAGGCGCCGAAGCGACCATGCTGATCGACAATCTGCTGCATGGCGATGGCGTTGTCGCGCACCGCGGTCAGCTTGCCGCGATGCCGGATCAGGCTGTCGTCGCGCACCATGCGGGCGATGTCGCCGTCATCCAGCTGGCTGACGCGGGCCAGATCGAAATCGTCGAATGCGACCTCGGACGCCGGCCAGCGCGCATCCACCTGACGATGCGTCAATCCGGCGCGAAAGATGCGCCGGCTCATCACCGACAGATAGCGATCGTCGCCCACCATGGCCAGCGATTCGGGCGGCTCCGGCACCGGCAGACGCGCCCCCAGAGCAGCTCGGTCACCGAAACGCTCCACTGCCGCCTGCTCGATGATGTCGAATGCCACATGCTTCATGTCGCCACCCGAAAAAATAGACAAACCCTCGAAACAGAACCGGCTGAACCAGCTGCGTCCAAGGCCATCACAAGAACGCAACTATGATGCCATGCAAACTGCCGCCGAACACACTCGGCCCAGGCCCGGCATCAATTGTCACCCCGCGTAGCCCTCGACGCAGCCTGTCGCTCGCCGACATTCCAGAATCGCGGCCCTATCCCCGTCATCCCCGAATCGCGACAGCGACAGCGACATCGGGGATCTTGCCGAATCCGGTCGACTGACTCGAACAAGATTCCCGGTCAAGCCGGGAATGACGGAAAATAATCCCTCGTCATCCCCGAATCGCGGCAGCGATACCGGGGATCTTGCCGAACCCGGTCGACTGACTCGAACAAGATTCCCGGTCAAGCCGGGAATGACGGAAAATA
>Ga0079226_10000010_pt1 | contig 109237 bp, 99 predicted proteins | sample Poulit2014_FD_76345 | JGI IMG/M metagenome (GOLD analysis project Ga0079226, IMG submission 76345) | Agricultural soil microbial communities from Georgia to study Nitrogen management - Poultry litter 2014 | ecosystem: Environmental > Terrestrial > Soil > Agricultural land | place: USA: Georgia...
GGTTGAGATACATGGTGCGCAGGTCGAGTTCGACCACGGGCCCGGCAATCGCCCCAGCCGTGGTGTAGCGGCCCTCCGGGCGCAAGACGCGCAGCAGGTCATTGAACATCGGTCCGGCGACGAGATCGGCGACCACGTCAATGGGTTGGCCGTCGGCGGCCTTGCTCACCTTGTCGACCAACTCGCCCGCGTCATCGCGCAGTATGGTGGCTTCGGCACCGATGGCGCTGATTTCACTTGCCTTGCTCTTGCTGGTCACGGCGAAGGGCATCGCGCCCCGGGCACGGCACAACTGGATGAGCGCCGAGCCCACGCCGCCGGAGGAGCCGGTCACCAGCACACGCTCGTCCTGTTCGACATGAGCACGGTCGAGCATGTGCTCTGCGGTCAGATAGGAACAGCAGAACGTGGCCAGCTCGGCATCGCAGATGCCGGCGTTCGTACTGTAGGCATTGGCGGCAGGCACCACCGTGTATTCGGCGTAACCGCCGTCGCGGCCGTGGCCGATATAGTCGATGTCCGCCAGGCTGTCATCCCCTTCGGGCCGGTTGTAGATGCTGAAATCCACCATGACGCGCTCGCCGATGCGTGATTGCGACACATTCCTGCCCACCGCCTCGATGGAACCGACGATGTCGGTGCCCTGGATGCGGGGAAATTCGAGCGTGGGCTCGCCACTTTGCCAGGTGGATACGGCATCGGCATCGGTGGCCGTGCCGTAAGCGCCCTGCCGCACCCAGACATCGGTGTTATTCATGCCGCAGGCATGCACTTCGATGCGCACCTCGTCGCGGCCGGGTTCAGGAATGGCCACATCCTCGCGATAGACCAGCTTGTCCATGTCGCCGTGGCCGGTCAGTTGCACTGCTTTCATGGTCATGGAAAAACCTCTGCCGTGCCGTGCGAAGTGAATTGCCGCAATACCCGGTAACTGGGACCAACGTATCATTCGCGACCGGCTCCGGACGATCGGGTGTTTCCCTGTATGCACTCCGGGTTTGTCGTTACGAGTCCGGCGCGAACAAGAACCGGGACATGTCCGGTTCTGTCATTCGCCGTGCCGACGTTGATCGCAGGGCGTGTTCCAGCTTTGCCATGCCGAACAGGGCGTACACGATCTGCCAATCGACTCGACTCAACAGGCAGGGCGACAAGCCAACCCCAGCGCTTACATTAACAATCTGTCATTTGTGACGGAAAACGACTGCTCTATAATCTCAGCCGGTGTCGGCCGAGATCGGCGGGGGCGAGCCTGACGCCAGAATGCAGATGTCAACCGGACATATCCATGCCAACCCTGCGAATCATTCTTCAATGACATTCACTTGCTTGCATGGCTAAAGCGCTGACTGCCATGCCAAGGGAAATTTTATGACATGTCAATGCGAATGCGTCTTATTATATACCTCTTCAGGACACAAGATCTTGCAGGAATTGCCTGCCACGCCCTTGCGACAGCCAATTCGACAACCACTACTTGTGGCTCTGTCACAACATTGAACATGATTCATCCGCTCTTGGCTGTCGATACAGCTGGTTGATGCCAGTCATGAATCAACAAACGGAAACATGCTGGCGACATTCATCATAGGTCTGCGCGAAGGACTCGAGGCGGCACTGATCATCGGCATCATTGCCACGTTCTTGCGCAATAACGGGAAAAGCCTGCTGCCCATGTGGCTGGGCGTTGCGCTGGCCATCTGCGTCTCGATTGCAGTGGGAGTGGCGCTGGCACTGGTTGAACGCGCCCTCCCCCAGGCCGCTCAGGAAGGTCTGGAAACAATCATCGGCCTAATCGCCGTGGCCTGTGTGACGATTGTGCTTGCCGGCATCCATGGGCTGGTCGCCAGCAAGCCGACGCTGCTGCATGGCTTGAATCATCTGCCGGGTATCCCTGTCCATTCCGAGGTGCACGGCGGCGACCTTTCCCTGCGAGTATGCACCGACGATGGCCCGATATAGCAACGCAGCGGCAGTTATCAGATCGTGCGCAGGATCCGCATGGATATTGAAAACCGGGATAACGACCCGGCGCATTTCGAAACCCTGCAGGCGCGCCTCGGGGCCTCGGATGCGCTCAATGAATACATCAGGCATATCGGTTCGGCCATATTCTTCGTCCCGCCAGCACCCCGGCGAGGGCCCTGCATTGGTGCGGATTTGTTCTCTTGAATGTGCAACTCACTGTGGAGTGGAAACCTTATGCATAAAAATGAAATCTCGAGTCTGTTCAGCATGGGCGCCCTGCTTTGCGCCGGCATGTGGAGCACGGCTGTGCTGGCGGCCGATGACGGCAATGCCCATATGGAAGGCATCATCGCCGGCAGCTATCAGGCAGCCGGCGAATCCCGTGTCCATGGTCAGGATGTGAACGGGGAAGGCACTGCGCAGCTGTACCTGTTCGGCACACTCGACATGGGTCCGGGCACGTGGAATCTCGAAGTGCGGGGCGGCACAACGCCCAGAAGCAACGGCGTGACACAATTCTATGGTTCGAACGGCCTGGTCGGGGAAACCACCGATTCGGATGGGGACGGTCGCATCGCGGTGACGCAACTGTTCTATGCGTTGCCGGTGGGCAATGGGCAGTTGCGTGCCGGCCTGCTCGACCCCGGTGCGGTTCTGGACACCAGCGATGTAGCCAATGACGAATACACGCAGTTCCTGGCCGAGGCCTTCATCAACAATGCCACCATCGGTTTCCCGAGTTTCGTCCTGGGTGCGGCATATCAGGGCAACGTGAACCAGCATGTGGACTACCGGATCTTTGCCGGCAGCGACAGCGGCCTGGAAGAGGATGATCACAGCTACAGCAACGTCTTCGATGTGGGCGGTGACCGCGGCGCCTACGGCAAGGGCGCCTTCACGGGCGCCGAGATCGGCTGGCACGCCAATGGCGTGTCTCTGCGAGGCGGCGTCTGGTACGACTCGGGGGCGGTTCATCGCATCAATTCAACCAGCAGCACCCATCCCTATGGTTTCTACGTGCAGGCCGGCTTGCCTGCCGGTCCGGGGCGACTGGCCGCGCGCGCCGGCATCGCGAACGACAAGGCGCAGGAGGCAGCCGATTTTCTTTCGCTCGCTTATCAGCTCCCTGTCGAACTCGCCGATCATGACACGACACTGGGCATGGCCATCGCGCGCACCGGCGGCTCGAGCAGATTGAACGATGCTAGGCCGGTGTATCAGGCAGAAGCCTATTGGCGCATCAACATTGCCGATGGATTCTATATTTCGCCCGATATCCAGTACATCACGCACGCTGGTTTTGATGACAGTCGCGACGGCACATTCATCGGCGGCATGCGCGCCGGCTTTGTGTTCTGACCGTGCAATCACACGGGCGCAACTGATTTCGGCAGTCGCTGCAAGTTCGCGGTAATGCCGGGTCAGCGCCGTGTCGATGCTGCATCAGAGTGCCAGCTTGGCATACAGTCGGGTGGTGCCGTCGCGCCCGAACAGTTTCAGCCGTGCATGTGTCCACGAGCGAGCCATGGCCGGCGTGGTCGTTCACGGACTTGCGGCATCCGGACAATCGGTCAGAGACAGGTCTTCGATTACCCGTCTTGTTCCGGAATGGCGAGGCAGGAGCTGCCTGCGATCCCGCTTCGACAGCCACGCACTTGCAGCTGATGCAGTGCGTGGTGCTGTCGGCGTAACTGTCCGCAGGCGCGGAAAAGGCGTGTTGTCACAACTTCAGCTTCCGCAACCGCGGCTGTTGCCGATGACCGACACCGACGACAGGCTCATGGCAGCGGCGGCCAGCATGGGGGACACCAGCGTGCCAAGGAGCGGATAGAGAACGCCGGCAGCAATGGGCACGCCGGCGGCATTGTAGACAAACGCGAAGAACAGGTTCTGCTTGATGTTGCCGATCGCCGCCCGGGCCAGTGTACGGGCCCGCACAATGCCATTCAGATCGCTTCTGACCAGCGTGATGCCGGCGCTTTCCACGGCCACATCCGCGCCTGAGCCCATGGCGATGCCGACCTCGGCCGCCGCCAGTGCCGGCGCATCATTGATGCCATCTCCGGCCATTGCGACTCCGGCGCCGCGGGCATGCAGTTCGTCGACCAGTGCTTTCTTGCTGTCCGGCAGCATGCCGGCACGCACTTCGTCGATGCCCAGCTCGCTGGCGACGGCCTGCGCCGTGACTTCGTTGTCGCCGGTGGCCATGATGATCCGCAGCCCGCTTGCATGCAGTGCACGAATAGCCTCGGCGGTGGTCGGCTTGACGGAATCCGCCACCGCCAGCAGACCGGCCAGCTTGCCATCAACGGCGATGAACATGACGGTCTTGCCGTCGCCGCGCAGCGCATCGGTCTGCTCGGCTAGCGTTGTGGCGTTCACCTCCAGATCCTGCATCATCGCTGCATTGCCCAGTGCGATATTCCGGCCATCGACAATGCCCGCGACGCCCTTGCCGGCGATCGCTTCGAATTCGGTCGCATCGGCGCTGGCGGCACCGCGCCGTTGCGCGCCGTCGACAATGGCCTGAGCCAGCGGATGTTCCGATCCGGTTTCCAACCCGGCGGCGAGACCGAGCAACGTCTGTTCGCTCATGTCATCGGCTGCGACGACATCGGTCAGCCCGGGGCGGCCTTCGGTCAGGGTGCCGGTCTTGTCAACAACCAGCGTATCGACGCGGGCGAAACGTTCCAGAGCCTCGGCGTCCCGCACCAGCACGCCGGCCTGGGCGCCGCGACCGGTTGCCGTCATGATCGCCATCGGCGTGGCCAGACCCAGCGCACAGGGACAGGCGATGATGAGCACGGACACCGCCGACAGAATGGCGAATGTCAGTTGCGGCGGCGGTCCGAACAATAGCCAGATGATGAAGGCCAGCACGGCGACGGCAATGACGGCCGGCACGAAGTAGAAGGCCACCCGGTCGGCCAGTCCCTGGACGGGAGCCCGTGAGCGCTGTGCCTTGGCGACCAACGCCACGATCTGCGCCAGCATGGTGTCGTCGCCCACCTGCTCGGCGCGAATGATCAGGCTGCCCTTCTCATTGAGCGTGCCACCGGTCACACGCGCGTCCGCGGCTTTCTCCACCGGCAGCGGCTCGCCGGTGAGCATGGATTCATCCACCGACGAGCGGCCGTCAAGAACGACACCATCCACGGGCACGCTGTCACCCGGGCGTATGCGCAGACGATCGCCGGTCTGAATCGACTCCAGAGGCACATCCGTTTCGCTGTCGTCCGCGTTGACGCGCCGTGCTGTGTTCGGTGCCAGATCCAGCAATGCCCGTATGGCCGAGCCGGTGCGTGCGCGCGCCTTCAATTCCAGCAACTGGCCGACGAAGATCAGCGTGACGATGACGGCCGCCGATTCGAAATACACGGGCACGGCGCCATCTGCACCGCGAAATTGCGGCGGGAACAGGCCGGGAAACAGCGTGGCGACGACGCTGTAGGCATAGGCCACACCGACACCGATGGCAATCAGCGTCCACATGTTGGGGCTGCGATTGACGATCGATTTCCAGCCGCGCTGAAAGAACGGCATGGCCGCCCACAGCACGACCGGTGTGGCCAGCACCAGTTCGATCCAGGTTGCCACCTGCGCTCCGAGCCACGCACGAACGGGCAGGCCGACCATGGGCCCCATGGCGACGACGAACAATGGAATGGACAACGCCAGGCTGACCCAGAAGCGCCGCGTGAAATCGACCAGTTCCGGATTGGGCCCCGCATCGCTGTCCGGTACGCCCATCGGTTCCAGCGCCATGCCGCATTTGGGACAGTCGCCGGGGGCGTCGCGAATGATCTCGGGATGCATCGGACAGGTGTACTGCGTACCCGCCGACATGGGTTCCGGCTCGGTTTGTGGCTCCAGATATTTTTCCGGATCGGAGACGAATTTGTCCCGACAGGCTGCCGAGCAGAAGTGGAACTCCTCGCCCGCATGCTGGGTGACATACGCGGCGGTGGCGGTGTCGACCGTCATGCCGCAGACCGGGTCACGCGCTTGCGCCGGCACGCCGGAGGTTTCCGGGTGCGTCCCGCGATTATCCTGATTGCCGGTGTCTTGAGCGAAACCGTGATTCATATTTCCTGCCTGTGCTTGCACTTGCGCCAACCTGCCGAGCCGGGAGCCGGTCAGGCGGCAGGCGCCTGACGTCTGTTGCCGCTGTATGTGAGGCAAGAATAAACCTTGACATTGTTGCAAGGTCAACTCGGCTGAGTGTCGTTTCCTCCGCTGTCGATCACTGCCCGTGGGTGCTCCAGAACTGGAAAACAGGAACCAGCCGGATGTCCGTGACGGCAGGAGCCGTTTCGGTGTCAACGGTGGTCATGGAAATTGCGTGTCCAGCCGGTCTGCGGCGTCACGACGATGCGGCCGCGCACGGCACCAGTTGCCATTGCTTCATGGGCCCGCGCGGCCTCGGCGAGCGAATAGGTGGCACCGATGCGCGCCTGGAGTTGGCCCCTGTCCAGCAGACGATTGATGGTTTGCGCCGCCCGCGCCAGATCCACAGCCGTGGCATTGCTCATGGCAAAGCCGTGCAATGTCACCTCGCGTGTGTACAGGGCGCCGACCGGCAGCACAGGTTGTGAGTGCTGCAATCCGGCCATGACCAGCACCCGCGCATGCCGGTTCAACAGCGGCAGGCAGGCCGTGAAGTTGTTGTGCCCGCTGGTGTCCCACCAGACATCGATGCCCTCGGGGGATGCTCGACGAATGCGCTCGTAGCGGTCTTCCAGATGATAATCGACCACCGCTTCGGCACCGCAGCGCCGGCACCAGTCTGCGTCGTGCGACGACGCGGTTACCACGACCCGCGCACCGAGAGCCGTCGCCATTTGCACACTCGCGCTGCCGACACTGCCGGCACCGCCTTCGATGAACACGGTATCGCCGGTACGCACATCAGCTTCGCGTACCAGGCCCAGCCAGGCTGTGGCGGCGCCGTGCAACAAGGCCACGGTGGCATGCGGATCGGCGCGCTCGGGCAGCGGATACAATCGCTCGGCCGGCACGACGGCGTATTCGGCGAATGCGCCCTGACGGCCGTCGTAACCCAGACTGTTGCACCAGACCCGGTCGCCGGCTTCGAAATCCGCCACACCGAGCCCGGCGGCAACGACGCTGCCGACCAGATCGCGACCGATGACGAACGGCAGCGGTGTGTGCGTCGGGTAGGCGCCGGAGCGTACGAACAGATCGACGTTGTTGACCTCGCTGGCCTCGACTCGGACCAGAACATCGGTCGGCCCCGGTTGCGGAACCGGCAGTTCGCCGTATTCGATGCACTCCGGGCCACCCTTGGCGCGGATATAAGCGGCCTGCATGGTCTCGGGCCGCGTCATTGGGCAGCGACCTTCAAGTCTTCCGGCGACAAGCCGGCGGCATGCACATAGCGCTGCGCGTAGGCGGCGACCAGTTCCGTTTCACTGGCATCACCCCAGCCGTAGGCGGGCGAGTTGACGGGCGCGGTGTGCTCGATGTGAACCAGAGCAGCTTCGTGCATGGGATAGCCGGGTCCGATGATTGCCAGCAGCTTGTTCTGCAGCCATTCGAACACCGGCTCGCCGGCCGGCACGATCTCGGCCCGGCCCTTGAAGCGATAACCGCGGCGGGCGAACGGGTCGACCGTGTTGATTTCCACGCGCGGATCGCGGCGCAGGTTGGCAAACGTGGCGGGCGAATCCTGGTTCATGAACACCAGATGATCCGCGTCATACGGCATGACCGTGGCCTTGGGCGAAAGATTGGGCGAACCGTCCGCGCAGATCGTGGCCACATAGGACACACCAGCGCGCGGGAAAATGGCCTGCATGTCCGATGTAATCATTGTCATCGTCGTGCTCCGTAAACAACTGTATGATACATACATACCGCTGAAAACAAACAACTCAACCCTGGCGCATCAGCATCCGCGATGTTGAGTGTCCAGGTACCGCACAAGATCGGTTCTCGCCAGCAGCATCATGCCTGCGGACCGGCATGTGCCAACAGACACTCGTTCCGGCTGCTCACCGAACCGCGCAACGCCGGCTGTCACGCGAGGAGGCTGCCGATCGGTTGCCTGCACCGTCGCACACAGCGGCCTGATCATTTCGAGGAAGCGCTCAGTCACCATCCGCAAACTGGTGTTGTACCATCTGTTGCGACAACCGGTTGAACCCAGGCCGCCCGGCATCTGGATAGCACTCGGACAGTGTTCGGCCGCTGGCGCGGCAAGCAATCCGCTGCCGCACAGCATGACCAGTCTGCAGATACCGGGAACAAGAGCTCCGGCAATTGCGTGAGGACAACCGCCGCTTGCACAAGGAGCGTGCGATCCTGAAGCGGGCAGCGACCTTCCTCGTCAACAAACCGAAGTGAACTATCGGTTCGTGCAAGCGAAGAAGGCAAATCACTGCATTGTCACCATGTCCCGGGGGCCGAGCGTATCCCGCACTGGCATGGCGGGGCCGAGCGTATCCCGCACTGGCATGGCGAGCGCATCCAGGTGTCAATGACCATCAGGATTATTGCAGGCGCTTGTCATTGCCGTGAATCGGCACCGTGGTGCCTTTTGCTGCCGTGCATGAATCATCGCTTGCCGCGCTTGCGCGCCAGCCATGCCTGGGCGCGGGCGATCAGGGCGTAGAACGTGGGTACGAAAATGCTGGCCAGTACCGCCACCGATACCATGCCCGCCACCACCGTTGTGCCGATGTGATGGCTGTTGGACGCCCCGGCGCCGCTGGCCAGAACCAGCGGCAGCGTGCCGAAGATGAACGCGAGCGATGTCATGATGATGGGCCGAAAACGCATTCTGGCGGCAAAAATCGCCGCATCGTGGATCGCATAGTCCTGCTCGCGGCGCTGCAACTCCGCGAACTCCACGATCAGAATGGCATTCTTGGCCGCCAGACCGACCACGACCAGCATGCCGACCTGGACATAGACGCTGGTTTCCAGCCCGCGCAGGGCGATGCCGAGGATGGCGCCGAGGAAAGCGAACGGCACCGCCGTGAGCACCGACAGCGGCAGGGCCCAGCTTTCATACTGCGCGGACAGGATCAGGAACACCATCAACAGGCCGAAGACCGTGGCGATGATCGCCGTGTTGCCGGCATTGACTTCCTGATAGGCGGTGCCGGTCCAGCCCATGCCCCAGCCGTCGCCCAGGGTTTCATCAATGACTTCCTGCATGGCAGAGATCGCCTGCCCGGAGCTGTATCCCGAGGCCCACTCGCCCTGGAACTGAGCCGCTGAATAGACGCCAAAGCGCGTCATGACAGCGGGCGACTCGATGCGTTGCAGACTGACGAACTCCGTCACCGGGATGCGCTCGCCGTCGCCGCCGCGCACGTACACATCGTTGAGGTCTTCCGGGACGCGGCGGTATTGGTCCTCGTTTTGCATGTACACGCGGAAGTTCCGGTTCTGATAGGAGAAGAAGTTGACGAATCCGTTGCCCAGCGTGTTGGACAGAGTGGTGTTCAAAGCGTCGATGGAGACGCCGAAACTCAGCGCCTTGCGCTCGTCGACATTGGCCTTGTAGCTGGGCACATTGGCATCGAAAGTGGAAAAGACCTGGCTCAGCTCGGGCCTGTCGTTGGCGGCCTTGGTCACCTTCTGTGCGGCGCGCGCAAGTTCCGCGGGATTCGCGCCCTCGAATGCCTGCAGATAGCCGCTGAATCCGCCCGTGGTCGAAAGCCCGGGCACCGGCGGCGCGTTGAATGCCATGATCGAGCCGCCTGCAAGCCCGGCCCCGATCCGATTGATTTGATCGATCACCTCCTCGACATCGTGTGCGCGCTCCGACCACGGCTGCAGGCTGATGAACACGGTGCCGCGCGCCGTATTCACCGCTTGCGTCAGCAGGTCATAGCCGGCAACGGTGGATACGTACCGCACCGCCGGCAACTGCTCGACCTCGTCGCTGAACGCTTGCATGAAGCGGCTCGTGCGCGCCAGCGATGCGGCATTCGGCAGCGTCGCCGAAGCCAGCACGATGCCCTGATCGGTTTGCGCCGCCAGCGTCGAGGGGGTGTGCTCGTACAGCCAGAACGCGCCCGCAGTGGCGATCACGGCAATCACCACGGTCACGATCCCGAAACGCATCAGCACGCTGGTCAGGCGCACATAGGCATTGGTGATCCAGTCGAAGAAACGCTCGAACAGGACAAACGGCGCGCGCAGCAGGCGCTTGAATTTCGAGCGCCTGCCTTCCACTCTGCGTTTCATGAACAGCGCACTCAGAGCCGGAGTGAAGGACAACGCCACGATGGCCGAGATCGCCACCGAAAAGGCGATGGTCAAGGCGAATTGCTTGTAGATCTGGCCGGTGAAGCCGCCCAGAAAAGCCACCGGGATGAAAACGGCGGCCATGATGAAGGCGGTGGCGATGACCGGCCCGCTCACCTCCGCCATGGCCTGGCTGGTGGCCGCGCGAATGGATATTTCGCGATCGCGTTCGAGGATGCGCGAGACGTTTTCGACCACCAGGATGGCATCGTCGACCACGATCCCGATCGCCAGGATCATGCCGAACAGCGACAGCAGATTGATGGTGAAACCGAGCACGTAAAGCCCGGCGAACGTGCCCACTACCGAGATCGGCACTGCCGCCATGGCGATCAGGGTCGTGCGCATGCTCTGCAGAAACAGCAGCACGATGACGGCGACGATCACGAATGCCTCGAAGAAGATCTGCATCACGCCCTTGACCGAGGCATCGATGAACAGGGTGGTGTCGTAGGGCACCACGTATTCCAGCCCCGGCGGAAAGTTGTCGGCCAGCGACGACATCTTCGCCTGCACCGCGGCGGCCGTCTGCAGCGCATTGCTGCCGGGTGTCTGGTTGATCACGATTGGCGTCATCGTGCCGCCATTCAGGCGCGCGTTGATGCCGTAGAACGAGGCGCCCAGTTCGACCCGCGCCACGTCCTCGAGCAGCAGCGCGGAGCCGTCCGGGTTGGTGCGCAGGATGATGTTGCGAAAAGCGTCGGCGCTGGTCAGGCGGCCGCCGGCGGTGATGGTATAGGTGTAGGCGCGCGGGTCGTCCTGCGGTTCGGCGGCCAGACTGCCGGCGGGCACCACCGCATTCTGCGCTTCGATGGCGGTGGCCACTTCGGCTGGGGTCAAATCGTATTGCGCCAGCTTGTCCGGCTGCAGCCAGATGCGCATGGCGAATTCGCCACCACCCAGCACCTCGGCCCGGCCCACCCCCGGGATCTGGTGCAATTCGTCGAGTATTTGCAGGGCCGCATAATTCTGCATGTAGACAGTGCCATAGGCGCCGGAGGGCGAGGTCAGCGCGACCAGCATGAGGATGTTGTTCGCCTGCTGCTCCACGGTGACCCCTTGCGCCTGCACCGACTCGGGCAGTTCGGGCAGGGCCCGCTGCACGCGATTGTTGACGTTGATGGTGTTGATGTTGCCGTCCGTGCCGATGGCAAAGGACACATCCATGCGCATGGAGCCGCTGTCGGAACTGGTCGAGGTGATGTAGAGCATGTCCTCGACACCATTGATCTCTTCGGCCAGTGGCGCAGCCACCGTTTGCGCCACGGTTTCCGCGTTCGCCCCGGGAAAGGTTGCCTGCACCGAGACCGAGGGCGGCACCACGTCGGGATACTCCTCGATCGGCAGGGTCCGCATCGCCACCAGGCCGACCACGATGACAATGGCCGCCAGCGCGGTGGCAAAAACCGGCCGCTCGATGAAATAATCGGCGAACTTCACTGGTCGCCGTCCGCTTGCCCATCGTGGTCTGAAGCGGATGCCGCGGCATCACTGTGTTCGTCTCCCCCGCCAGATTGATCCCCTTGCGACGGATTCTGCTCCGACCGAGCGCCGGACTGCGCCTGCTCCTGCTGCGCGGAAATCGCCTCCGCGTCGCCGTGGAACTCCTGCGGCTTGATTTTCATGCCGGCTTCGATCGCACCCGGATCGCTGACGATGACGCGGTCGCCGCTTTCCAGGCCGTCGCTGATGATGACCCAGGGCCCGGCCACCTCGCCGGGCGTGACGTTGGTGGCATGGGTCACATCATCGTCATCGAGAGTAAAGACCCGCGGCCCCATCAAGCCTTGCGTGATGGCGATCTCCGGCACGGCCAGTACATGGTAGCGTTTCAGCCCCTTGAGCTGGACGCGCACGAATTGCCCCGGCAGATACAGATGGTTCTTGTTGTCGAATACGGCCTCAGCGGAAACCGTGCTGGTTTTGCGGTCAACAGAAGCGCCCAGGAAGTCGATACTGCCCTTCAGGTCAGCAGCGCCGCCTTGCAGATTGGGAAATTCCAGCACGGCGGCAATATCCGCATTCTGGTTCTGCCGCTGGCGGCGCAACTCGAAAGCATCCTCCAACGGCAACTGGAAGCGCACTTCCAGCGTATCCAGTGGGGTAATGGTGACCAGCGCCGTGCCGGAATCGACCACATTGCCGACATTGACCCGGCTCAAGCCGATTTGTCCTGTTACAGGAGCCGTGACCTGGGTGTAATCCAGTTTGATTCTGTCACTCTCCAGAGCAGCCTCGGCCTGCGTGATGGCGGCCTGGTCCACCCGGCTCTGGGCAATTTTCAGCTCGGCCTGCTGCTCGCTGATGGCATTCTCCTGCAACAGCTCACGGGCCCGGTTTGCATCCTGCTTCGACTGTCTGGCCTTGGCCCTGGCACTTTCCACATCGGCCTTGCGCTCGTTGACCGCGGCCTGATAGACATCCGGCTCGATGGTGTACAGGTGATCGCCCTGCTCCACTTGCTCCCCCGGCTGGAAATGCTGCTCCTCAAGCAAACCCCGCACCCGGGCAATCACCGTTGCCTCGCGCTCGTTGCGCAGCTGCGCCGGATAAGACTTGTCCAGCTTGATGTCGCGCGGCGCCATGGTCATGACCTTGGCCGGCGTGGGCGAACCTTGCTTGCCACCGTCACTGGAATCATCCTCGCTGCCGGCCATAGCATCACTTGTCAGTACCACGAGGATCATCAGCACCGTCAACCCGAAAAAACGAGCTTTCTTCATGGGCATGTACCTCCTGTTTGCAGTGCCGGCCCGATGCAACACTGCGCAGATACGGCACTTTCCATTACCAGGGCATACACTTACCGGGCTCGAGATGATGGTGGTTGCCGGGGATGGGTGCACACGGGCTCGTGCGCGGATCCAGGCCGGTCGTGCATCAATCTGTGCATGACGGCTGTGATCCGCTTGTTTATTGAACTTGTCAGTGTCGGGATTGTGGGTGACCGGCCTGTGGTTGCGGGTTCTGGCTCATGACGGCGATCCATGACTGCGGTGCGCATCGAAACCTGAAGGCAAACGATAAGCGGTTCCCGCAACACGCGCCATACGAACAAACCCTGATTCGTCTATATGAACCAACCCAGGTTTGCCGGCGTGGTTCACTTCCTCGGGTCCTTGTACGCCTGTCGGGCGCCTTGCGAGCGAGTCTGCCATCGCAGGTGGCGGGCATCGTCGTGGGGCTGCTGAGCAAATCTTGATATTGAGAGTGATTATCAGTTAGATTTCGATTTCCCTTGTACAAACATGGTTACATGACATGATTCGCTTGAGAAAAACTGCCGGCGCGACTGCCGCACTTATCATTCTGTCCTTACTGCCGATTTCCGGCCCGGTGCTCGCCCATGGCGGCGGTGCGGAGGATGTCGACTTCACGCAACACATGGATCAATACGCCACGGATATCAAGGATCTGATCGCATCCGTGGACGACATTGTTGCGGATTACCAGCCGGACGGCGACTACGCTGAAGCCCTCGAAGGATTGACCGACCAGTGGGAGACGGTTGATTTTCACCTGGCGGTGGAACGCAACGCCACACCGCTGTATCCGCCGATCTGGGCGGCGATCGGCGCATTTTCCAAGGCGGTCAAGAACGATGCCGCGGCGGTCGACGTCCAGACCCGGGCTGATGGCATCAGCGCCGCGCTGTGGCAGGGCTACGGCGCTCTCAAGCTGCTGGCCGCCGGCGGTGGCCATGGCGGCGATACCGGTGACCAGCCAGCGCACTCGGCCAGCGCCGAAGACGTGATCGACACCATCAATGACAAGCTCGACCTGGTCCTGGTGGAATACAAGGAAGGCGAAACCGAGGAAGCGCTGGAGATCATCCACGACACCTACATGAATTATTTCGAAGGCATCGAGGGGGATCTGATCGAACAGGACGCGGATCTGGTTTCCAATCTGGAAATCGAGTTCAACGCCACCCTGCCCGGGTTGATCAAGGACGGCGCGCCGGCGGACAAGGTCGCCGACAAGATCGACAGCATGCAGGACATCCTGGAGCAGGCGGAAGATCTGCTGGAAGACGCCGCCGAGCAACAATCCTCGGTGTTTTGACGATGCAGCGGCGCCATTTTCTGCAGGCGGCCGCCGCGCTGGGTCTGCTCGCACCGCTGCGGCTGCCGCGTACAGTCGCAGCGCCAGCGACGCAGCCGGCGCCCTCGGTCGACAGCCTGGCCCCGCTGGCCGGTGATCTGACGCTGTATCTGGGCCGCGGTGAAGGCGGGCTTTACGGCGATGTCATTAGCGCCATCCGCAAGCGCTGCCCGGATCTCAACCTCGAGGTGCGGCGCGCGCCGGCGGCGGCGCTGGTCAACACGCTGGAGGCCGAAAACCGCTACGGTGTCGGCAAGGCCGACCTGTTCTGGTCGATCGATGCCACATCGTTGGGAGCGGTGGCCGCCGCCGGGCTGGCCAAGCCGGTACCGGACGATATCCGCGCGTTGATCAACCCCGGCTTTCGCTACAGTGCCTGGGCCGCGATTTCCGGCCGCCTGCGTACTCTGCCCTACAAGCCGACACTGGTGGACGCCGCGGCCATTCCGAAAAACATCATGGAATTGGCCGACAGCAATTTGCGCATCGGCTGGGCGCCGACCTACGGCGCGTTTCGCTCTTTCATCACCGCCATGCGCCTGCTTGCCGGCGAACAGCGCACGCGTGAGTGGCTGCTCGGTGTCAAACCGCATGCGCGCAGCTACGGCGGCGAGCTGAGCGTGGTCATGGCCGTGGCGCGCGGCGAGGTGGATCTGGGCTTTGCCAACCATTACTACACGTTGCGCCTGAAAGCCGGCAAGCCGGATGCGAACGTGGAACTGGCGCTGACCAATCACGATGCCGGCTCGCTGATCAACGCCTCCGGTGCCGTGTTGCTCAGCGACAACCCGCTGGCGGCACAATTCCTGCGCTATCTGTTCACGCGCGAAGCGCAACAGTTTTTCGTGCGCGAGGCCTACGAAATTCCGATGGTCACGAACGTCGAGCCACCCGCCGGGCTACCGTCACCGATCAATCCGCCGGACATCGATCTGACGCAGCTCACCGATCTGCAGGGCACGCTCAAGCTGCTGCGCGAAACCGGGGTTCTGTGAGCGCGCGACTGCCGCTGTCCTATCCGGCCGCTGTGCTGGTGGCCGCGGCGGCATTGTCGCCGATCGTCGTGCTGTTGCTGCTCAGTGTCGGCGCTGATATCGACCTCGGCGCCCGCGCCGTCGACATCGCCGTCAACACGATCCTGCTGACATTGCTGACCACCGCCATGGCCACACTCATCGGCGTCGTGCTGGCCTTTTTGACCACTTATGTCCGTCTGCCCGGCGCACGTGTCGTGCTGGTGGCGCTGGCCGCGCCGCTGGCCGTGCCGAGTTATCTCGGCGCCTTCGCATTCTTTGCCGCCTTCGGCACCGGCGGCACCATCGATATGCTCACCGGCTTGCCGACACCGCGCGTGCACGGACTGTGGGGCACCGCGCTCGTCATATCGCTGTACACCTACCCGTTCGTCATGCTGTCGACGCGGGCAGCGTTGCAAAGCCTGGACGGCAGCGTGGTCGATGCCGCGCGCACGCTGGGCTTGTCCATTTACGGGATTGTGTTGCGCATCGTGCTGCCGCGGGCGCGCAACGGCATTGCCGCCGGCGCGCTGCTGGTGGCCCTGTATGCGCTGTCGGATTTCGCCACACCTGCAATCATGGGGCTGGATACGTTCACGCGCATCATTTTCGTCGAATACAACGCGTTCGGGCTGGACCGCGCCGCGCTACTATCGTTGCAGTTGCTCGTTCTGGTCGCCGTCGTACTGTTTCTGGAATCACGCGTGCGCGTGCCGCGCGAACGCGTCGGCCAGCCGACACATCTGCCGTTCGGCCGCTTCGCCCACGGTTGCGGTTTGACCCTGGCCGGGCTCGTATTCGCGGCCGCGATCGTGCTGCCCGTGGCGCTGTTCAGCCTGTGGCTGGTGCGCAGCGGCACGGCGCATTTCCAATGGCATTTCGTGCTCAATTCGGCATGGGCGGCGCTGCTGGCCGCCGGCGCGGTCCTGCTGGCGGCGCTGCCGGTCGCCTACGCCGCCAGCGCCGGCTGGCTGGGCCGTTTGTGCGAGCGCGTCACTTACCTGGGTTTCGGGGTGCCGGGCATCGTCATGGGCACTGCGCTGGTGTATGTCGGCTTGCGCGTGCAACCGCTGTACCAGACCCTGGCGCTGCTGATCCTGGCCTATGTGCTGCGTTTTCTGCCGCTGGCGGTCGGCAACATCCGCGCCAGCAACGAGCGGGTGGCAAGCAACATGCTCGGCGCCGCGCGCAGTCTCGGCGCAACACCGGCGGAAGCCTTCCGCCGCATCAGCCTGCCGTTGATCACGCCGGGCATCGTTGCGGCGACCGCGCTGGTGTTTCTGGAGGCCATGCGGGAACTGCCGGCCACCCTGCTGCTGCGGCCCACCGGTTACGAGACATTGGCGACTTACCTGTGGCGCGTGTACTCGGCCGGTTATATCGGCCGCGGGGCGATCCCGGCGCTGGGTCTGGTGATCGTATCGGCAATCGCTCTCATGATCATGCTCAGTGGCGAAACGCGTCGCAATCGCGTAGCCTCCGCGCAGACCAGGACATCCACATGAAACAGTCGCTTCACTTGCCAATGACCAACAGGGTCGGGATCAGGCCAGCGGCCGATGTTCGCCAAGCGTGTGCTTGCGGCGGGCTACGCGCCGGTGTCGGCTTGCAGCAGATGCGACTGGTGCCCAAGCTGTACGGACGATGACAGTATGGCAATGCTCGAGGTACACGATCTGACCGTTCGTTACGGCGACACTGTTGCCGTGCGAGCTTTCAAGCTGACGCTGGGCAACGCTGAAATCGTGACCCTGGTCGGCCCGACCGGTTGCGGCAAGACCAGCATTCTGCGCGCCATTGCCGGTTTGCTGCCGCCGGCGCAGGGCTGCATCCGCCTGGGGTGTCACGAGATCACGCCGAAACGCGACGTGCCGCCGGAAAAACGCAATGTCGGCCTGGTGTTCCAGGACTTTGCGCTGTTTCCACATTACAACGTCGAACAGAACATCAACTTCCGCTGCACGAACAAGGCGCTGGCCGATCGTTGGATTGATTATCTGGGCCTGACCGGCTTGCGCCGCGCCATGCCGGAAACACTGTCCGGTGGCCAGAAGCAGCGCGTCGCCCTGGCCCGCGCACTGGCCCACGAGCCGGCACTGCTGCTGCTCGACGAACCACTGGCAAGCCTTGACGCCGCACTCAAGAGCCAACTGCGCTGGGAAATCCGCGACGCCCTGAAAGCCGCGGGAATACCGGCACTGTGGGTCACGCACGACCAGGTCGAAGCGCTGTCGGTGGGCGATCGCATGGGTGTCATGCATGACGGCCATCTGCAGCAACTGGACGCACCGGACACCTGCTTCGGCTTTCCCGCCACCCGCTTCGTGGCGCGATTTCTCGGCGAGGCGGCGTTCATCCCCGGCACGGCCAATGGCGACTGTGTGCGCACCGCACTGGGCAACGCGCCGATCGCGGCGACGTCGTCACTTCATACCGATGCTGCCGTGGACGTCATGGTACGCCCGGACGACCTGTCCCTGACGTATAACGAGCAAGGCAACAGCCGTATCGAGCGCAGCCATTACGAAGGCGAGACGCGGCTTTACACGGTGTGCCTCGCCGACACGGGCCAGCGCCTATGCATACGTACCAATCACGCCCAGCACCTTGACAGCGGCGCCAGTGTGGACACGCGCATCTGCGCCAATCACCCGTTGGCCCTGTTCATGCGCTAGTCCGTTGCCTGGCGGCGACACGGCGGTCATGGCAGCAAATCATCCAGAGGATCGGCGCACCGCAATAAAATCCAGTATCGAATCGGTCTGGCACGGCGCATGAGTTTACCCGGAATCCGTCCATGGCTGTTGCCACTTTTCCAGGCTCTTGTCATAAAGCTGTCATCTCGCCTGTTCAAAATACGCTGCACATCAACACGCAAGGAGCATTGCATGAGGTGGCAGAAATGCCTGGTAGTGGGTCTGGCAGCACTGGCTATGCACACTGGCGCTGCAGCCACCCAACTCAACGGCGCCGGTTCGACCTTCATCTATCCAATATTTGCGCAATGGGCGGCTCAGTACCATGACAAGACCGGCGTCCGCATCAATTACCAATCGATCGGATCAGGCGGCGGCATTCGGCAAATCACCCGCGGCACCGTACAGTTTGCAGCCAGTGATGCGCCCTTGTCCGCGAAGAAGCTCGAGCAGGAGAATCTGGTGCAATTCCCGTTGATCATGGGCGGTGTCATTCCCACCATCAACCTGGGCGGCGTAGAAACCAACACGTTGCAGCTGGACGGTGCAACGCTGGCGGCAATTTTTGCCGGCAGGATCACGCACTGGCAGGACGAGCGCATCCAGGCACAGAATCCGTCCATCGACTTGCCCGATCAGAAAATCACGGTCGTGCACCGCGCGGATGCATCGGGCACGACCTGGATCTTCACCAATTATCTGAGCAAGGTGAGTGCTGCATGGGCCGATCAGGTGGGCAATGCCAAGGCCGTGTCGTGGCCCGTGGGTGTTGGAGCCAAGGGCAATGAGGCTGTGGCCAATTACGTCAGCCGCATCCAGGGCGCCATCGGCTATGTCGAACTGGCCTACGTGCTGCAAAACGACATGACGGCGGTCAGGCTCAGAAATCAGGCGGGTCACTACGTGCCTGCCTCGCTGGAGACTCTCAAGGCGGCTGCGGCCAATGCAGACTGGGCGGACACACCCGGGATGGCGGTCGTCCTGACCAATCAGCCCGGCGATGACAGCTGGCCGATCACTGGAGCCACTTTCATTCTTTTGAACAAGCCGCTGTCTTCAAAGGCCAATCAGGCATTGCGTGATTTTCTCGACTGGAGCTGGCATGCCGGCAGTGATGCGGCCGAAGCGCTGGCTTATGTCCCTCTGCCCCAGTCAGTGGTCGACATGATTGCAGCCCGCTGGACAAGCGAGTCTGACACATGACGCATGCCGTCGCCCTGCAGAGCCAACCGGCGGTGAGCCGCGTATCTCGCCGTTTCGGTGATGCCATCTTTCGCAATCTGACCCGCAGCTGTGCCTTGTTGCTGCTGGCGCTGGTCGTTGCCATGGGCTGGCAACTGGTCCATCTGGCCTGGCCGGCCATCGACAGGTTCGGTGTCGGTTTTCTGAGCAGTACCGCCTGGAACCCGGTGACGGGTGAATTCGGCGCCGCCGCCCCCTTGTCCGGCACCATCGTGTCATCGCTTCTGGCCATGCTGGTGGCCGTGCCGATCAGCCTGGGCGTGGCCATCTTTCTGACCCAGATCGCGCCCGGCTTCTTGCGCCGGCCGATTGGCCTGGCCGTGGAGCTTCTAGCCGCCATTCCCAGCATCATCTATGGCCTCTGGGGATTGTTCGTGCTCTCACCCTGGCTGGCCAGCGGCGTCCAGCCCTGGTTGACCGGCCATCTGGGCGATTGGCCGCTCATCGGTGCGCTTTTCCAGGGACCGCCCATGGGCATCGGTGTATTCACCGCCGGCCTGGTTCTGGCAATCATGGTGATCCCGTTCATGGCGTCCGTGCTGGTGGATCTGTTCGACAGCGTGCCGGCCAGCCTCAAGGAGGCCAGCCACGGCATGGGGGCAACTCGCTGGGAGATGATTACCGGCGTGAACATCCCATTCACACGCATCGGCATCGTCGGCAGCTTCATGCTGGGACTGGGACGTGCACTGGGTGAAACCATGGCCGTGACCTTCGTGATCGGCAACGCCCATCGTCTGTCCGTGGCGCTGTTCGAGCCCGGCAGCACCATCGCTTCAACGCTGGCCAACGAATTCACCGAGGCGACCAGCGATATCTATCTGTCGTCACTCATGTATCTGGGGCTGGTCCTGTTTCTGCTCACATTCGTGGTGCTGATTCTGGCCCGGTTGCTGCTGTGGCGGCTGGCGCACCGTGACGGCTCGGGGAGCACAGCATGACCTTGCATGACCTCAGGCGTCGGTTCTTCAACCTGGCCGGTCAGACTCTGGCCACCATCGCTACTCTGTTCACGCTGTTCTGGCTGATCTGGCTGCTCTGGACTCTGGCCAGTCGTGGTCTGCCCCACCTCGATCTGACCATTCTGCTGGAAGACACGCCCGTGCCCATGGCGGCCGGTGGCCTGCGCAACGCCATCGTCGGCAGTTTGATGATGAGCATCACGGGTGTGCTGGTCGGTGCTCCGATCGGTGTGCTGGCAGCCACCTGGCTGGCCGAGTATGGCCGCGGCACGAAACTCGCGGCTGCTGTGCGTTTCATCAATGATGTTCTGCTGAGTGCGCCGTCCATCATCATCGGTGTCTTCATTTACAGTCTCATGGTCGTCACGCTGGGCGGCTTTTCCGGCTGGGCGGGCGCCATGGCGCTGGCCATGATTCTGCTGCCGGTGGTCGTGCGCACCAGTGAGGACATGCTGACCCTGGTCCCCGATCAGATGCGTGAAGCGGCAGCCGCACTGGGAGCGCCTCGCTGGCGCCTGATTGTGGATGTGGTCTATCGCGCGGCCCGCCGCGGCATGCTGACCGGCATTCTGCTGGGTTTTGCCCGCATTGCCGGCGAAACCGCGCCCCTGCTGTTCACCGCACTCAACAATCAATTCTTCAGCACGGCCATGACAGGTCCCATGGCCAACCTGCCGGTGGTCATCTTCCAATTCGCCATGAGCCCCTACGACAATTGGCAGCAACTGGCCTGGGCCGGTGCGTTGCTGATCACGTTAACCATTCTGACCATCAATCTGGTTGCGCGCCTGGCCTGGCGCCATGACCATAAGGATTCCTGACATGCACACGGCACCCGACACGCGCAGCAATGCACCGACCAAGGTGCAGGTTGATCATCTGGATTTTCATTATGATGATTATCAGGCGCTGCATGGCATCGATCTGAAGTTGGCCGCCAACCGGGTCACGGCCTTCATCGGACCCTCCGGCTGCGGCAAGTCGACGCTTCTACGCACCTTCAATCGAATCTATGGGCTGTATCCCGGCCAGCGCGCCAGTGGTCGCATTCTGATCGATGGGGATGACATACTGTCCGGCAAGCAGGATGTCATCCGTCTGCGTTCTCGTGTCGGCATGGTCTTTCAAAAGCCCATCCCCTTCCCCATGACCATCTTCGACAACGTGGCCTATGGCGTGCGCCTCAACGAACGCCTGCCGCGTGGCAAGCTCGAGGAACGTGTCGAAGAAGCCCTGCGCAGCGCGGCCATCTGGGATGAAGTCAAGGACAAGCTCAGGCAGTCGGGCACCCGATTGTCCGGTGGCCAGCAGCAGCGATTGTGCATTGCTCGCGCACTGGCTGTCCGCCCGGAGGTGTTGTTGCTGGACGAGCCCACCAGCGCACTGGATCCGATTTCCACGCTGCGCATCGAGGAACTGATTGCCGAGCTCAAGGACCGGCTGACCATTCTGATCGTCACGCACAACATGCAGCAGGCCGCTCGAGTCTCCGACGATACGGCCTTCATGCACGCTGGCCATATCGTGGAGATGGCCAGCACGGATACGCTGTTCACCAATCCCTCACACAAGCGCACCGAAGATTACATTACCGGTCGCTACGGCTGAGCCATTCACCAGTCACGGGAAGCTTCAGATGCAGGAAGAATTTCAGCAGCATATATCGCAACGGTTCAATGACGATCTGGCCGATCTGATGCACCAACTCTTGCATATGGGCGGTTTGGTGGAGCAGCAGCTCGATCTGGCCACCCGTGCCCTGCTCGATTCGGACACGGCACTGGCCGAGCGAGTCACGCGTCAGGAAGAAACAGTCAATGAACTTGATCTCACGCTGGGCGAGGCCTGCCCGCGCATGCTGGCGCTACGCCAGCCGGCAGCTTCGGATTTGCGCATGGTCGTGGCCATCAGCCGCTGCGTATCGGATCTGGAGCGCATTGGCGACGAAGCGGACAAGATCGCTGACATGGCGCGGACACTGAGCACGGATCAATCGCCCTGCGGGTATGTGGAGGTCCGACACATGAGCCAGCACGTCAGTCAAATGTTGCACGATGTCCTGCACGCCTTCGTGCGCCAGGACATCAATCAAGCATTGGCGGTCAAGGCTCGCGACAGTGAGGTGGACGAGGCATATGCGTCGGCCATGCGGACCCTGATCACCTTCATGATGGAGGAACCGCGTACCATTGGACGTGTCCTCAACATTCTCTGGGTGCTGCGCGCCCTGGAGCGCATCGGTGACCATGCCTGCAACATTGCCGAACAGATCGTGTACCTCGTGCAGGGACGCGATATTCGACACGCCAGCCCGGATGAGCTGGACGATCTGATCGATCCGAAACACTGATCCGTGGAGCCCATCAGTTCATGACTGCCCGGATATTGATCGTCGACGATGAAGACTCGATCCGAGACATGCTGACGCTGACTCTGGAAACAGCCGGCTTCGAAACATGCACGGCGGCCGATGCTCATGCCGCCGAGATCCAGCTCGCGGATGAACAGCCGGATCTGGTGTTGCTGGACTGGATGCTGCCCGGCACCAGCGGTCTGGAGCTGGCGCGCAGCCTGCGGCGCAACCCCGAGCATGCGGATTTGAACATCATCATGCTGACGGCCCGCGGCGAGGAAGACAGCAAGGTGTCCGGGCTCGAAGGTGGCGCCGATGATTACATCACCAAACCGTTTTCCAGCCGGGAACTGATTTCCCGCATCAAGGCGCTGCTGCGCCGGCAACAGCCCCATCTGCTCGATCAACCACTGGTTCATGGCCGCCTGAAACTCGAACCTGCCAGTCAGCGAGTGACCGTTGATGGCGCAACGCTTTCGCTGGGACCAACTGAGTACCGCCTGCTGGCATTTTTCATGAGTCATCCGGACCGGGTGTACAGTCGGGATCAACTGCTCGACAAGGTCTGGGGCGGCAACGTTTACATCGACGACCGCACTGTCGATGTTCATGTGCTGCGTCTGCGCAAGTCGCTCAAGCCGGCCGGCCTCAGCCAGGTCATCGAAACCGTTCGTGGCAGCGGTTACCGATTTGCCCGGCCTTCATGCTGACACGGCTGCTCAAGGATGGCTGGCGCATGCTCTGGCCTGTACTGGTGGCCGCTGGCGTCAGTCAAGTCCTGAAAACAAGCTGGCCGCTGCTGGCGACACTCGGCGCTCTCCTGGGCTGGCAGATCTGGCAGAAATGGCGACTGGCACGCTGGCTGCAACGCGGCAAGCTGCTCGATCCGCCTTTTGCCGGCGGTCTCTGGGAGGATTATTACACGCGCCTGATGCACCTGTTTCGAACGGAGCAGCGTGCGCAGCAATCCCTGACTTCGGTGATTGAGCAAGCGCGGCACTGGGCCGACGCCCTCGACGAGGGCATCCTGCTGCTGGACACGGATTACCGCCTGACCTACCACAACCAGGCTGCCCGGCAGCTTCTTGGCCTGATCGAGCACGACAGCGGTGCCACACTCACCAATCTGCTGCGTCACCCGCGTTTCAGCGACTATCTCGAAAACGGCGACTTCGAACAGCCATTGCGTCTGCCTGAGCCTGTCAGCGGCGCCATCCTGCAATACCGGGTCACTGCGCTCGAGGCTGAAGGGCTGCTGCTGCGGGTCGAGGACGTCTCGCGTGTGGCACGCTTGGAAAACATGCGCCGCGACTTTGTCGCCAATGTCAGCCACGAACTCAAGACGCCGATCACCGTGTTCAAGGGATCACTGGAACTGCTGATGGAGCAGATGCCCGAAACCAACAAGCCACATCTGGCGAGATTACTCGACAACATGAGCCTGCAGAGCGATCGCATGGACGCGCTGGTGCGCGGCCTGCTGTTGCTGTCGCGTCTGGAAGGCACGCCAGCAAACCGCCAGGATACCGTATCACTGGATGCCCTCCTTGATGAGCTGGCCACTACGTTCAACGCCCAGGCCGCAGAGCATCAACAACATGTCGACTGGGATGTGACCGCCGGACTGGCAACCATCGGCCATGCCGATGAACTGGCCAGTGCCTTTTCCAATCTCATCGACAACGCTCTGTCTCATACCCCCGAGGGTGGCCATGTCAGTGTCCACTGCCACCCGGATAACGATGGCATTCGATTTGCTGTCGGGGACAACGGCCCCGGCATCGAGGACAAGCACCTGCCTTATCTCACCGAGCGATTTTATCGCGTCGATGACAGTCGCAGCACGGCAAGCGGCGGTACGGGTCTGGGCCTGGCCATTGTCAAACATGTCCTGCAGCGCCATGGAGGCGACCTGACCATCACCAGCCGCATCGGTGAAGGCAGTCTCTTCACTTGCATTCTGCCGGGGCCGAAACATGATTGAAGCCAAGATTAACTTGAATTAATTCAGATAACTGCAACCCAATCCCCAGCAGTGGTCAAAGAGAATGCACTCGTCATTCTCAACCATAAGGGACGTGGTTCTCAGAGCAACATATGTCAAATGTATTTGGCCTTTTTGCTGTCGTTGTGCTCGTAGCCGCCAACGGCTTCTTCGTGGCCGCGGAATTTTCACTCGTGGCGGTTCGACGCAGTCGAGTTTCAGAATTAGTCCACATCGGAAAGGTAAATGCCAAAGCATTGCAACGCGCCGTTGACCACCTTGATGCCTATCTTGCGGCAACCCAGCTTGGCATTACCCTGTCCTCACTTGCGCTCGGCTGGATTGGTGAACCCGCATTGGCGCAGCTTGTGGAACCGCTGTTGCAGGGTTTGCCGGATGGTCTCGCAACGACCGGCACGCACGCGCTGGCCATTGCGTTTGCATTCGCTGTCATCACCACGCTGCACATTGTTCTCGGCGAGCTGGCACCGAAGAGCCTGGCGCTGCAACGCAGCGAGGGCACTGCGCTTTGGGTGGTACGCCCACTAAGCGCGTTCCGGGTATTTTTGCTTCCGGCCATAGCCGTGCTCAATGGTCTCGGCAACCTTGTGGTACGCATGTTCGGGTTGCGCCCGGGTGGCGAACAGAACATGCAGCATTCGCCTGAGGAATTGAAGCTGATCGTAGCGGCCAGCCATGAAGCCGGGTTCTTGCACGAGACACAGCAGGAACTGGCCGAGCGCGTGCTCACGATTGGCAGTCGTCGGATAGGGGACATCATGACGCCGCGACTGGATATCGACTGGATCGATGCGGATGATGATCCTGAGCGCATTTTGCGTACCCTGTACGAATCTCCGCATGAGCAACTACCCGTCGGCCGCGGCGACCTGGATGAACTCGAAGGCGTTGTGCTGAAGAAGGATCTACTGCATCAGGTACTCGACGGGCAAACGCTGAATCCGCTCGCCGCCATTCGCGAACCCAAGGTGATCCACGAAATGACACTGGTCGTCAGAGTGCTTGAACAATTCAAGCAGATGCCTGCTGCTCTCGCGATTCTGACTGATGAATACGGCCACGTGGAAGGCCTGGTGACACAAACGGATCTGCTTGAAGTGGTTGCCGGCGAATTGGATGAAGGTGAGGATGAAGGGCGGGAAATCATCGAGCGCGAGGATGGCTCTCTTCTGATCGACGGACTTGTGCCGGCACACGAGGTCTTCCAGCGTCTCGGACTGCGTGAAATACCGACCGATGCTGCTTATCACACCTTTGCCGGCTTCGTGCTGGCGCAATTCGAGCGCTTGCCCCTGCCCGGGGACGTACTCGTGCATCAAGGATGGCGCTTTAGAATCGTCAACATGGATGGCACCCGGATTGACAAGCTGCACGCCACACAAACCCGCCAGCGCAGCCCCGACGATATCCCACCAGGTTAGCCGGGCCATGATCCAATCGCTTGTCATGCACCCATGGAGAACGTGTTTCCGGGATCCGAGTAGAGAAACGACCGATCGATCAGAAATTCCAAATACTGAACCACCCTCCGATACAGCGTTGCCAGCACATGCTCGTTCGCGGATTTCACTGACTTGAAGATAGATTGGTTTTCAGCGGCAATTTATCTGATCAAAAAGGAGGTGAATGCAACTTTGGCTGGACACTGAATCGGCGCTCTCGTCCGTCAAGCATGGAGCCATATACACCATATTGCACGGTGCCTCTTCATGACTATGTCACCATTAATTCATGTTACGATGTAACCCATTGTTGAACAACGATTTCGCAGCCATGGATGAACATGCATTCGATATATTGCTCGGTCGCTTGCCGGCCTTGACGGCTGACCAGAAACAACGGCTTGAGGTTGCCTTGGCTGGTCCCAATCCAGTGCACTCAGTCGTACGCAAGCAGGATGCGCTGGGGCGTCGGAATGCCCACATTATGCCGCAGACTCGCCGGTGCGCTACGGTCGTGCCAGCGGCTTGCAGCGTTACAAATGCCACGCTTGCCGGCGCACTTTCAACATTTTGACCGACACCCCGTTGCGCGACCACGCCATCCCCACGCATGGCGTGCATTTGCTCAGACATTGATCGATGGCGAGAGTGTCCGCCGGTCAGCTGCCTGTGCTGGCGTCCATCGCAACACGGCCTTTCGCTGGCGTCATCGTTTTCTGGCTACTCCTGCAGCAATGCAGGCCGAACGGCTGACGGACATTACCGAAGCCGATGAAACGTTCATGCGGCGCTCATACAAGGGTTCGCGGTCGTTGCAGCGCCCCCCGCGCAAGCGCGGTGGCAGTGGTCGCAAAACGAATAAGGGCCGTGATCCCGACGATGAAGTCGGGATTTTGGTCATGCGTGATCACGCCGGAGACACCCTGAGTCGTGCACTGGATACGGTCAACTCACGCACGATCGGCATGATAGTTGGCCACAGTCTGGATCGCGAAGCCGTTCTGTGCACCGGTGGTGCGCCTATTTACCAGCGCTATGCAGGACAACGCGGCGTTGTCCACGAGCCAGTCAATTTAGCCCAAGGCAGTCGGATTCGCCGTCCGGCCTTTCACACCCAGAACGTCAACACCTACCACAGTCGGTGGGAAAACCTGGATGCAACGCCTTCATGGTATGGCTACGCGTTACCTTAGCTGGCACCGAATGCTGAATATGACCGACCACGCAACGTCACCGCACGATTTTCTAACCGCTGCGTTCGGCCAACCATATCAACATTTTATGACGACATAGCCCATACCAGGGAGGGGCATACCTTGAGCCAGGCCCTTGATACTGTAACCAGCGTCACGATCAACGATGCGGTCGACAAGTGCCTGGATCGAGTAACTGTCTTGTGCACGGACAGCGCTACGATCTATGGCGTTACACGACACAACGCGGCATTGGCCCTGAGCCGGTCAACCTGGCGCAGGGTGTTCGCGTACGCCAACAAACCTTTCATGGCCAACATGTCAACGCCTGTCACGTCGCTGGAAGCAATGAATGTCCTGTTTTCTTGGTGTGGCCCCACGGTATCTGGATCATTATCTTGGTTGACATAGAATGCTCGACGCCATCGACGATGCAGCCACACCTAATACCATCCTTATGGCCGCCTTCGGGCGTAACAATCACTACTCAAAGCTGACATAGCTATGACCTTAAATCCGGTACCACCCAGTTCACACCGCGGCGCATTACTCCGCTGGTCAATTTGGTTCGCCATGACCAATGCGATGGTCTTAATATTGATAGCTCTACGCTACATTGAGGCGGGTCATGCCTCCACAACAATCCCCGGTATCGCATTTGCTGTGGCCATGTACATTGCCCATGCCAGTTCAATGGCCATGGTTTTGTGGTTGCCTGCCCTTTTAACTGCATTTGTTTGGCCTCAACGCCATGTTGTAGTTACGGTAGCAGTTGCCATTGGCACCGGTATAACAGCCCTGTTGTTCGCAGACACAGTGGTGTTTCAGCAATATAGGTTTCATATCAACAGTGCCCTGTTAGCGTTGTTTTTCTCTGACGCTTCAGCCGAGACATTTGAATTTTCAATACGCATGAAGCTGGAGATGGGCGGCCTTTTAGTAAGTATTCTACTGGGGCAATATCTTCTGGCCCATCTGGTTTGGATTGGCGTGCAGCGGACGAGATACCGATCCTACGGCTACGTGCTGGCAACAATTTTAGTAGTAGTCTTCATAGGGACAAACTTATTCCATGCCTACGCCGACGCGACCGGAGACGTGACCATAACGCGCCAGACCCGGTTACTGCCACTGTTCGAACCGCTAACGGCCAGGGGATTTCTCAAAGATCATGGGTTCGACATTGCCGAAAGGCCGCAGACCCCGACCATATCCAACAATGGCTCGTTCGATTATCCACGCCAGCCATTATCGCTACACGAGCCTGATAAAAAGCCGAATATTGTCATAATTGCAATTGATTCCTGGCGTTTTGACGCCATGACCAAGGATATTACGCCTAACATTTACTCTTTTGCGCAGGATAATATTTATTTCAAGCAACATTTCAGTGGTGGCAATGCCACACGTATGGGTATTTTTACCCTATTCTACGGCATTCCGGGGCCTTATTGGTTTAGTGCCCTCGAAACACGGACGCGTTCCGCATTGATTGAAAGATTGGATGATTTGGATTATCAGTTCGGCATATACCGCAGTGCAGCGCTTACCTCTCCCGAGTTCGATCGCACTGTTTTTGCCGGGATGCATGGATTGCGCATGCGATCGGAAGGCCAATCGTCACCGCAACGGGATATTGACGCGACCCAGGATTTCTTGAACTTCCTAGACGAACGCGATTCCAGGCAACCATTTTTCGGCTTTGTATTCTATGATTCTCCGCATGCCTATGACTTGCCGGACGAAGCCCCCATGCCTTTCCAGCCCAGTTGGGAATCAGTCAATTTTCTGGCGCTGGATCAAGACACCAATCCTGTGCCATTTTTCAATCTATACAAAAATTCGGTCCATTTTGTAGATGGCCTGGTGGGTAAAATCCTAGCTGGATTGCATGCAAAGGATCTGATGGATGACACAATCGTCATTATTACTGGCGACCACGGTCAAGAGTTCAATGACACTGGGCTTGGCTTCTGGGGCCACAATAGCAACTACAGCCGCTACCAGACCAAAGTTCCCTTTATAGTTCACTGGCCGGGCAAAATGTCGAAACGTATCAATTATTTTACTAGCCATTTCGATGTTGCTGCCACCATCATGAAACGTCTACTTGGGGTTGACAATGCGTTCCATGCAACCAGTGTCGGTCATGATCTTTTCGACAACGAAAGCAGACTGCCGATCATCATGGCCAAGTATCGGGGCTACGCCGCTTACACCGGCGAGCGATTTATTGTTTTCCCGTTGATAAGCGGTGTAGAAGTTCGTGGTACCGACTACCGGCTCATCAACGATGCCAGCCCTTCGGGACGGGTAATCCGAAAGGTCCTTGCCCAGTTAAGTCTGTTCCGCTCAGACTGAAGCCGGACGGGTGGCCATAGTGAACTACCTCAGGAATGCGTTGTATCTTGATGACAAACCAGCCATATTATTACCGAATAATCGATAGCCTTCGAGCAACCCCTGAAAGTAGGCCCAACCGTGCCATATTGCGTGCCAGCCCGGGCGGCCGGTTTGTTTGGTATCGGTAAAACCCAAACCGGCAACGGTTTGGTACCCCCACGACAGGGTCGGTGTTTGCGCGGGTAGTGGCTTGTGTTCTTTGGTTTTCCACAATACGTGCCACTCGTCGGTTTCCAGAATGACGTCGCACGACTAGCCGTTGTCATCCACCGATGCCTCGTTGTTGCTAATGACGGATAGGGAGGTTTACGGATCCCCTATCGGGGATTCTAAAGCAACCTCAAACCGCTGTTTCTGGTCAGCCGTCAAGGCCGGCAAGCGACCGAGCAGTGTATCGAATGCATGTTCATCTATTGTCTCGAAACCATTGTTAAACAATAGCTTAAGATCACATCGCAAAACGAATTAATGGTGACACAGCCCTCTTCAAGGTGATTTAACGCCCAAAACGTCGGTTGCGCTGCTGATAGTTCCGTATCGCACGCATGAAATCGATACGTCTAAATGCGGGCCACAGGGCATCGCAGAAATAATACTCGCTGTAGGCTGCCTGCCAGAGAAAAAAGCCTGACAGACGCTGTTCGCCGCTCGTGCGTATGATGAAATCGGGATCCGGTACCCCTACTGTATAAAGATGACTCGCCAGCTCTGCGGTTGTCAGGGACTCGGCCACCTTTGCCATGGATCGGCCTTCATGTATGGCTTTATACAGCAACTTTCTGACAGCGTCCGTGATTTCCTCACGTCCACTGTACCCCAGGGCGATATTGAGCAGCATCCCTTCGTGATCGGCAGTTGCTGTTTCCAAATCTTCTGTCGCAGCCAATACATCGTCTGGCAATCGATGTCGTTGCCCGATGATGCGGACACGGATTTTGTTCGCTTTCACGCCGGGATGATCGAGCAGATGGCGACTTTCCTTCACAAACAGATCGAGCAGGCGAGTCACCTCGCGTGGCGTACGGCTGAAATTCTCGGTACTGAAAACGAAAATCGTAACATTGGCGATACCCAGATCCTGACACCACTCCAGCAGTTCTTTAATTTTATCGACACCATATTGGTGGCCTTTCCATGTATCCAGACCAATGTCGCGTGCAAATCGGCGATTGCCATCCAGAATCAGTCCGATATGGGCAGGGGTCGAGCCTGCAGCCACTCCAGCATACAAATGCCTTTCATACCACCAGTAAAGTGGCTTGCTAAGAAATCTCAAAAAGCGCTGGAGCGGCAACAAAGCGACCCGGCGTAGCCAGGCATGAGACATTCTCGAAGCATGGGAGCCCACCGAAGTATGTGAATCATTCAATGTTGCACCTCGCATTGTCTGGATTGCTTCTCAGAAATTCGCAGCCTGTAATGATGCAGCGTCCTGCTTGCACAGCCCGAGACCGGTAACGGCGTATAGTCTCGGAAATGCCGGATTCGTTACATTCGAGTGGGCGAGCAGGATCATGATGGACTTGGACATCCTGCGGTGACGCCGGCAATTGTCGGTCAGCATCAAGTATCGGAATAGACGCTGATATGGAATGCTTCGCAACTATTTGTGACAAAATGAATTTTTGGCACAAATTTTGATCAATCCCAATAGCATCAAAGGTTGCGAAGCAATCCATGGTGTCTACAAAGCTGAAGACCGAATTTCAGTCCTGTGCAGGATTTGAGGTCACTTGATATATTCCCAAATCAGTGCCATATCAGAAAATTTATGCGATGCTGGTGGGCCGTGCTGGAATCGAACCAGCGACCAATAGATTAAAAGTCTACTGCTCTACCGACTGAGCTAACGGCCCGGGAGAGTTGATCGGTACATCGAGCTGCCGACAAGGCGCGCATGATACCTGATTTTTCGAGTCAAGTGAATGCAGATCAATGGCGGCACCTGAGTCTGGTGCCGTATGTTGCATTTACATATCCTGCAGGCGTTGTCTGGCCCTATCAGCGCTCTCGCTGTCGGGATAATCGTCCAGTATCCGCGCGAAGGTTTTTCGCGCCCTGTCCGGTTTGTCGAGCGTTTGCTGGATCATGCCCATCCGGAACAGGGTTGACGGCATCTTTCCACTGTCCGGGTATTTGTCGACGACTTGCTGCAATGCAGTCAGGGCATCGGAGAGATCGCCCTGCACGTAGCGCGCCTGGCCCAGCCAATACCAGGCGTTGTCGATGTAGGAGCTGTCGGAGTATTTTTCCACGAAAGCCTCGAAACCGGTTATGGCGCCGTCGTATTCGCCATCGCGCAGTTGGTCGAATGCCGCCTCGTAGGCTTGTTTCGCTTCATTCTCGTTCGTACCGGCGCTGCTGTCACCCGTACCGCTTGCCAGCTCGGTGACTTGTTGTGTATTTTCAGCATCGCCGAGACCGGCTTTCGTCTCCAGTTTCTGCAGCCTCTCGTCGAGGTCTTCGTACATTTTCTTGCGACTTTCCCGGTTACGTTCGATCTGGTGTTCAAGCGCCTCATTCCTGCCACGCAGTTTGCGTATCTCTTTCTTCAGCTGCTGGATGTCCTGTAGGAGCGAGAACTGGCTCGGCTTCTGATCGTCCTGGGCCGCCGGCAGCGGCCGGGGGAATGCCCCGGCTGTCACGATCAACGCGGTTGCTGCAACTAGTGTGAGAAATACGGCACGCATGTGATCACTTCACGTAGATGAATTCGACACGGCGATTCTTGGCGTAGGCTTCCTCGGTGGAACCGTCGACAGCGGGCCGCTCTTCACCAAACGAGAGTGTCGTGATCTGGTCGGAACGGGCACCGGAAACCGTCAACGCGCGTTTGACGGAGTCTGCGCGGCGTTCACCCAGGGCGACGTTGTATTCACGGGTGCCGCGTTCGTCGGTGTGGCCTTCCAGACGCAAGTGCACCTGCGGATGGTTGGCCAGGTAGTCGCCATGCGCGCGGATCACCTTTTCGAAACGTGATGGAATCGAGCTGTCGTCGTAGGCGAAATAGATGATACGCACCGACAGCGGATTACTGGAGTCGGTGAACATGTCGCGGTCTTCCTCCGGAATACCCTCCAGGCCGCGTACATTGATGTCACGACCGCGGACAGCCCGGCTTTCACGCTGCTGCTCGCCTGCTCTGGCTGTCGGTGTCTCGGTATCACCACGTACCGATTTGTCGCCACCGCAGGCTGTCAGAATCAGGGTGGCGACAAGCAATACCGACAACAGTAGTGGTCGACCATAGCGACGTATATCAAGTGCAGTCATTGACTTCTCCTTGTTCAATCTGGGTTCAGGACATGCGATAGGTCATTATAAGCGAAACAAGTGCTTTCTGTGGTTGCCATTTCAATCGGGCGAAACGCCCCAGCTCGGTTCGCGCACTTTGCCTTCCTGGCTGAGCTGGGTATGAACTTCGCCGTCAATGGAGACGGTGGCCAGTGCATCACGGCGACCTTGCGGAGCATAGATTATGGTCTGGCCGTTGGGTGCAAAATCCGGGCTTTCGTCGAGCGGGCCGCTGGTTAGCGTGCGCACATTGCCCGACTCCAGATCCTGCAGAGCAATGCGGTAGCCGTTCGGGCCGTTTTCAACGAAGGCCATCGATTTGCCATCGGGCGAAATGGCGGCATCCTGACTGCTGCGGCCGGTAAATGTCACACGCTCGATGTTGCTTCCCTCCGGATCCATGCGATAAATCTGTGGCTGGCCGCCGCGGCCCGAGGTGAAGTAGATGGAGTGGCCATCCGGTGCCCAGACCGGTTCGGTGTCGATGGCCGGACTGGTGGTGATTTGCCGCCGTTCACCGGTTTGCAGGTCGTAGGTGTAGATGTCCGGGTCACCCTTGTGGGACAAGGTCATGGCCAGATAGCGACCATCGGGCGACCAGGAGGGAGCGCCATTGATACCCGGCTCCTTCGAAATGATGCGGCTTTCCCCGGTGGCCACGTTCTGGACCCGCAGGGTCGCCTTGCCGCTGTTCAGATCGAAGGCCACATAAGCGATGCGGCTGCCATCCGGCGACCAGGCGGGCGACATGACTGGATCAAGCGACGAGTAGATGCTGGTTGCATTGTAGCCGTCGTAATCGGCCACCATCAGGCGATAGCGGCGCTCGGCCCCCTCGCCAGTGACGGTGATGTAGGCGATGCGGGACAGAAAGTAGCCGTCCTCACCGGTCAGTTCCCTGTAGACAAGATTGGCAACTGCATGGGCGGCACTGCGAAGTTGCGAATTGCCCGCTCTCACTTTGTAGGTGGCGATGCTGCTGCCCGAGCTGGTGTTGAGTATGTCGAAGCGAAGTCGGTAACCGCCATTGTCATCCGGCTGGATGGTGCCGACGACGAGATTGTCCGTGTCGGCGGCTCGCCACTGCTCGAAATCAACCGCCTTCGGCGTGCGGGGCCTCTGCGGCATTTTGCTCCGAGGCAGGACGTCGAACAGGCCGGTACTCCGCAGATCGTCGGAGGCGACTTCGGCCACATCCAGCGGTATCTCCACCGGCCCGACAAAGGGCGGGATAGCCACCGGAATGGCGTAGCTGGAACCTTCTGTGATCTTGATCTTCAACACGGCCTGCGCCGGCAGTGCCAGCAAGGCCGTGAGACACAACAGACACAGGGTAAGACAGATCTTTTTCAGGTTGCGTTGCTTCATTGATTCGGCTCGAATGTGAATTCAACTTGTTTCTCAAACAGATTCTGGTGGCCGGCAGGTGGTGAAGGCAATGGATCCGACTTGCCGACTGCTCTGATGACGGAGCGGTCGATGACTTCGCTCCCGCAGGAGTCTACCAGTTTGATGTCTATTATTTCGCCTCCTGGCATCTGACTGACACGCACCGTGCAGCTGATGTTTCCGACATTGCGCGGCTGATTCCAGTTGCGTTTGACCTTCTCTTTGATTGAGTTGATATATTGCTGCTGCGCCTGCCTGTCGGCTGCGCTCATTTGTTGTCCACCGGCGGAGGATTCTTGCTGCAGCAGCTCGTCTATGGATGAACGGCGCTGCTCACGGGCCTTTCTTTCCCGTGCCTCACGTTCCTTGCGCGCCTGTTCCTGCTTTCTCTTCTCTTCCTGGCGCCTGCGCTCTTCTTCCTTGCGCTTGCGCTCCGCCTCCTCTTTCTTCCTCCGCTCCTGTTCCTTGCGCTTCTGCTCCAATTCTCGCTGCTTGCGCTCTTCTTCCTTGCGTTTCTGTTCCAGTTCTCGCTGCTTCTGCTCTTCCGCCTTGCGCTTGCGTTCCGCTTCCTTTCTCTTCTGTTCCTGTTCCTTGCGCTTCTGCTCCAGCTCCCGCTGCTTCTGCTCTTCCGCCTTGCGCTTGCGCTCCGCCTCTTTTTTCTGCTGCTCCAGTTCCCGCTGCTTGCGTTCCTGTTCTCTTTTCTGCCGCTCCAGCTCTTGTTGCTTTTGTTCCTGTTCCCGGCGCTTGCGTTCGGCTTCCTTTTTCTGCTGCTCCAGTTCCTGCTGCTTCTGTTTTTCCGCCTGGCGCTCCTGTTCCTTCTTCTCCTGTTTCTTCTTGTCCTGCGGCTTGTTGTCGTCTGCCTCATTCTCGTCGGGTTGTGTCTTGGCGCCGAGCACTTCCGCGACCATGATCTCTTTGCCCTGCTCACCCTGCGGGTCGGCATTATGCACAAAGGCGATGCCAAAAAACAGTAAACCGCCCAGCAGTATATGCAGGCCCAGCGCCAGCATCACGGCACGCCAGTTATTGCGCAGCAGGTCGAGCATGTCAGTCCGTTTCGTCCTCCCCGGTGTCGTCCGACGAGCGGATATTGTCTGTCAGCAGGCCTACCTTTTCCGCTCCCGCCTTTTGCAGCAGCACCATGGCCTGCACCACGCCGGCATAATCGCCGTTACCGTCGCCCTTGACGGCCACCGGCTTGTTCGGTTCCTGCTGCAGCGCCGCGGCCGTGATGCGCGTCACTGCATCCGGCTGCAGGGCAGTGTTCGGATCATCGGCGACGTTCAAATAGAGTTGGCCATTGGCCTTGACCGTCAACACCAGCGGCTGCACGTCTTCGCTGACTTCCATGGGCTCCGCCTCGGCGTCGGGCAGATCCACCATGACTCCGGTGGTCAGCAACGGTGCGGTGATCATGAAGATCACCAGCAGCACGAGCATGACGTCAATATAAGGGACGACGTTCATGTCGCTGGTCAGTTGTCGTTTCGCGCGCATGCTCATGATGTACCCGCGGTTACGATGCCTTTTCGGCAGAGTGCACCGGCTGTTGCGGCTGGCTGGTTCTGAGGCCCCGCTCGACGATGCCGGTCATTTCTTCCATGAAGTTGTGGAAGCGGTTTTGAAAGAAGTCGACCTTGCGGCTGAAATGGTTGTAAGCAACGACTGCCGGGATGGCTGCAAACAGACCCATGGCGGTGGCGATCAGCGCCTCGGCAATGCCCGGCGCGACCATGGCGAGACTGGCCTGACTGACATCGCCCAGCCCGATGAACGCGTTCATGATGCCCCAGACCGTGCCGAACAGGCCGACATAGGGGCTGACCGAGCCGATCGTCGCCAGCATCACCAGACCACCTTCCATGGCTTCGAGTTCACGCGACATGGCCACGCGCATGGCACGGCGCACGGACTCGACCAGATCCGTAGCAGAGCCGCCGGCCTGCTGGCGCTGTCTGCGCAATTCCTCGTAGCCGGCACTGAATATGGCAGGCATGCCGGTGTTGTCGGCGAGTTCGTGATTGGTCAGGGTGTAGATGTCACCCAGATTGCCACCGGACCAGAACTGATCTTCGAACCATTCCATTTCCCGGCGGGTCTGATTGAACAGCCGGCGCTTGCCGAAAATCGCCACCCATGAGCAGATCGAGGCCACCAGCAACAGCAGCATCACCGCCTTGACCAGCGTGCTGGCCTGCAGAACCAGCCCCAACAGTGACATATCCGTTGCGATATTCATTCGGTCTCCTTGCTGCCGATCGATGTTTCGGCTGTTCTGATCAGTGCAGGCAACGCGCAGGGCGAAAAGTTCGATGAATCGACACTGGCAACGGTGATGCGGGCGCTGACCAGCATCTCCGGCCCGCGGCGAATGCTCTGCGCGAAGAGCAGGCTTGCACGCCGCCTGCGCTCGATGGACACCGTGACCTGCAGCCGATCATCCAGCCGCGCCGGGGCCCGAAAGCGCACGTCGGCATGCGTCACCACGAATCCGATGCCGTATTGCGCCGCCAGCCTGCCATGGGTCAGCCCCTGGGCTTCCAGCCACAGACTGCGTGCGCGTTCGCAATAACGCAGATAGTTGGCATGGTAGACGACGCCGCCGGCATCGGTATCTTCATAGAAAACCTGCACCTGGCAGGCGAAGTTCTCATCCATTGCTGTGATTATGGTGTGTTGTTGCTGAACAGATCCTGTTTGCCGTTCGGCGCGGTGCTGTCCGGCAGCCCCAGATGCCGGTATGCGGCTGAAGTCGCCACGCGGCCACGCGGTGTGCGCATCATGTAGCCCTGCTGGATCAGGTAGGGCTCGATGACGTCCTCGATGGTATCGCGCGTTTCGCCGATTGCCGCCGCCAGGCTGTCGATGCCGGTCGGCCCGCCGTCGAACTTGTTCACCAGTGCGTCCAGCAGCTTGCGGTCCATGATGTCGAAACCGTTGCGATCGACCTTGAGCATGTCCATGGCCTGTGCGGCGACCGTTTCCGTGACGCTGCCGTCGGCGCGCACCTCGGCATAGTCGCGCACCCGGCGCAGCAGGCGGTTGGCGATGCGCGGCGTGCCCCGTGCCCGGTGGGCGATTTCGCCGGCGCCCTGCTCGTCCACTGTTACCGACATGATGGCGGCGGAACGATTGACGACCTGCTTGAGATCCTTGTATTCGTAGAATTCGAGCCGCTGCACGATGCCGAATCGGTCGCGCAGGGGTGATGTCAGCGCTCCGGCCCGCGTGGTCGCACCGACCAGCGTGAACGGCGGCAGATCCAGCTTGATCGAGCGCGCCGCCGGGCCCTCGCCGATGACAATGTCGATCTGGTAATCCTCGAGCGCCGGATACAGCACTTCCTCGACCACCGGCGACAGACGGTGGATTTCATCGATGAACAGAACGTCGCGGGGCTCGAGGTTGGTCAGCAACGCGGCCAGATCACCGGGTCGCTCCAGCACCGGCCCGGAAGTCTGGCGGAAATTGACATCCATTTCATGGGCGATGACATGCGCCAGCGTCGTCTTGCCCAGCCCCGGCGGACCGAAGATGAGCACATGATCGAGTGCTTCCGTGCGCGCCCGGGCGGCCGAAATGAAAATCTCCATCTGTTCGCGCACGGCATCCTGGCCGATGTATTCGGCCAGCTGACGTGGGCGCAGTGCGCGATCGATGCGCGCGTCATCGCCCTGCTCTTCACCGTCGATGATGCGTTGCTGCTCTTCCATCTAGCGAATGGCGCGCTTGAGCGCTTCCCGGATCATGGCTTCGCTGTCCAGTGACGCATCGATATTTTTCAGCAGACGTGCTGCCTCCTGCGGCTTGTAGCCGAGCGCCACCAGCGCATGGCGCGCCTCGCCGACGGTTCCTGCGGCAGCCGGCGCGGCGGCCGCGGCGGGTGCCACGGTCAGAGCGGCCAGGCTGCTGTCCTGCAGCCGGTCGCGCATTTCCATGGTCAGGCGGGCCGCGGTCTTCTTGCCGATGCCGGGCAGCCCGGTGAGCCGCGCCGCGTCGTTGGCATCGATCGTGGCCACGAAATCCGCCACGCTGATGCCCGACAGAATGGTCAGCGCCAGCTTGGGGCCGACGCCGCTGACACGAATCAGTTCGCGAAACAGTTGCCGCTCGTCCTGCGTGGCAAAGCCGTACAGCAGCAGGGCATCGTCGCGCACCACCATGTGGGTGAACAGGCGGATTTCGCCACCGTCTGCCGACAGCGCATAGATGGTGGACATGGGCGCTTCCAGTTCGTAGCCGACGCCGGCCACGTCCAGCAAAAGCTGGGGCGGCTGTTTGTCCAGCAGACGGCCCCGCAACTGTCCGATCATGAGGACGACTCCGCCTGCAGAACACCGCCCGTGCGTGCCGCCGTGCGCATGTGGTGGGCATGGCACAGCGCCACAGCGGCCGCGTCGGCGGCATCGGCCTGCAGTTTTTTCGACGTGCCGAGCAGGACGCCGATCATGTGCTGGATCTGGGCCTTCTCCGCCCGGCCGCGCCCGACAATGGCCTTCTTGATCTGTGTCGGCGTATATTCGCTGACCGGCAGGCCGGCAGCGGCACCGGCACAGATTGCGGCGCCGCGTGCCTGACCCAGCTTCAGGGCGCTGGCGGCATTGCGCGACACGAACACATCCTCGATTGCCATTTCATCCGGCTGGAATGTTTCGATCACTTCGCTCAGCCGTTCGAATATCAGACCGAGACGAACCGCAAAGGCGGCACGCGGCAGACGGATGCCGGCCGCGTCGCACAGTTGCGGCCGGTCGCTCCCGTCGAGCACGGCATAACCGGTGATGCTGGAACCGGGGTCGATGCCCAGAATGCGACTCATGGAATTACCGGCCTACTCACTCGCCGCCAATGCTGCACTGTCGAAATCAGCATTGGCGTAGACATTCTGTACATCGTCAAGATCTTCCAGTGCATCCAGCAGCTGGAGGCAGCTCTGCGCCTGCTCACCACTGACCTCCGCCGTGGTGGTCGGGCGCATGGTGATATCGGCGTGAAATGGCTCGTAACCTGCTGCCGTCACCGCCTGCTTCACTGCGGTGTAATCATCCGGAGCGGTCAGCACGTCGAAGGAACCATCGTCGTATTCGGCGACATCCTCGGCGCCGGCTTCGAGCGCATGTTCGAGAACCGGTTCGTCGTCGGTATCCGGGCCGTAGCTCAGCACGCCTTTGCGCTCGAACAGATAGGCCACGGAACCATCCGCACCGAGATTGCCGCCATTGCGGGAGAATACGTAGCGCACCTCGGATACGGTGCGGTTCTTGTTGTCGGTCATGCAATCGACCATGATGGCGACACCGTTCGGGCCATAGCCCTCGTAGCGGATTTCCTCGTAGTTCCCGGCGTCGCCGTCGCCGGTACCGCGCTTGATGGCACGCTCGATGTTGTCCTTCGGCATGTTGGCCGACAGCGCCTTGTCCATTGCCAGCCGCAGCCGCGGATTGGAATCCGGATCGCCGCCGCCCATGCGTGCCGCGACGGTCAGCTCACGAATCAGCCTGGTGAATATCTTGCCGCGTTTCTTGTCCTGCGCCTTCTTGCGGTGCTGGATATTCGACCACTTGCTGTGTCCTGCCATGAATTATGCCCTGTAAGCGATTCTCCGAACGCTATTCTAGCATTCAGCCGGATGCGAGGCCGCATTGCCGCGGGCACATTGCGCGTCGCTGCCCGCCAGCTTGTCGTGCTCGCACAAACGGCTCCGCACCATGCCGGTGCAGGCCGGCCTGCATGGTCGCCTTGCTCAGCGCTTGCTTTTTCTGTTGCGCTTGGGCGGAAAATGTATCGCCCGATTCTCCACCGCGAGGGCGGCTTCGTGCACGGTTTCGGACAAGGTCGGGTGACCGTGCATGATGCGGGCGACATCTTCGCTGCTGGCTCTGTACTCCATGGCGACGACCAGCTCCTGCACCAGCTCGGAGACGTATGGGCCCACCATGTGGACACCAAGTACTTCGTCCGTGTCGGCGCGTACGATGATCTTGACAAAGCCAGTGTCGTCGCCTAGAGCTTTGGCGCGACCATTGGAGGCAAAGGGTATCTGCCCGGTGCGATAATCGATGCCCGCCGACTTGACCTGCTCCTCGGTGCGACCGGCCCAGGCAATCTCCGGCGCCGTGTACATGATCGTCGGGATGGTGTCGTAATTGATCTGCGGCTTCTGCCCGGCGAGTATTTCCGCGACCGCGACGCCCTCGTCCATACCCTTGTGGGCCAGCATCGGGCCACCGATGACATCGCCAACTGCATAGACGCCTGGCTGGCTGGTTCGATACTGTTCGTCGACCGAAATGTAGCCCTTGTCGTCCAGATTGACCTGAGCATTGCTGCCGCACAGATCGTCGGTGAAGGGCCGGCGACCGACGGCCACGATGAGGCGGTCGAAGGTGGCTTCGGTCGCCTCGTCATCGATTTCGTAGGTCACCTTGACATTGTTCTTGCCGGCCTTGGCGCCGGTGACACGCGAACCGAGCTTGATATCCAGGCCCTGCTTCTTGAACGCCCGCGCAGCCTCCTTGGCCACGTCGCGATCCGCGGCCGGCATAAAATCATCGACCGCTTCCAGCAGCACAACATCACTGCCCAGCCGCGACCAGACGCTACCCAGCTCGACGCCGATGACACCAGCGCCGATGACGCCCAGGCGCTTGGGAACCGCATCGAATTCGAGTGCTCCCCAGGAATCGACGATACGCTTGCCGTCGAACGGCGCGATCGACAATTCCACCGGATCGGAACCGCTGGCAAGAATGACGTTCTCTGCCTGCAGTGTTTCCTGTTTGCCGTCGTGACCGGTGAACAGTACCTCGCCGGTGTCGACCAGCTGGCCGCCACCCATGTAGGCCGTTACGCCATTGGCTTTGAACAGTGCACTGATGCCGCCAGTCAGCGTGGAGACGATGCCGCTCTTGCGCTTGTGCATCTGCACCAGATCCAGCTCGACATTCTTGACGCTGATGCCGTGGGTGGCGAACTGCTTTTGCGCCTTGTGATACAGCTCGCTCGATTCCAGCAACGCCTTGGAGGGAATGCAGCCGGCGTTCAGGCAGGTGCCGCCCAGTGACGGCTTGTCGCCCGGATTGAGCCATTTGTCGATACAGGCAACCGTCATGCCCAGCTGGGCGGCTCGAATGGCGGCCACGTAGCCGGCCGGGCCGGCACCGATGACGATGACGTCAAATTCCTTGCTCATGATCTTTCCTGTTGCATGAAAGAAGCGGCCGCCTCCCGCGGGCGGGCTATGGTGTGCGGTGAATCAAATCTGCAGCAGCAGGCGCGACGGATCTTCCAGCAGCTCCTTGATCGTGCGCAGAAACTGCACGGCATCACGACCGTCGATGAGGCGATGGTCATAGGACAGGGCCAGCATCATAATTGGTCGAATGACGATTTCGCCGTCGATCACCACTGGCCGTTCGTTGATGGCGTGCATGCCCAGAATCGCCGCCTGTGGCGGATTGATGATGGGCGTCGATAGCCAGGAGCCGAAAATGCCGCCGTTGGTGATGGTGAATGTGCCACCGGTGAGCTCGTCCATGGTGATTTTGCCTTTCTGCGCACGCTGGCCGAGGTCGCGAATGATGGACTCGATTTCGGCATAGGACTTCTGATCGGCATCCCGCAGCACGGGCACCAGCAAGCCGCGCGGCGAGGACACGGCCATGCCGATGTCGTAGTAGCCGTGATAGACGATGTCTTCCTTGTCGATCGACGCATTGACGATGGGGAAGCGTTTCAACGCCTCCACCGAAGCCTTGACGAAAAAGGACATGAAGCCGAGGCGCACATCGTGCGCGTCCTCGAACTGCTTCTTGTAACGCGCGCGGGTGTCCATGACCTGCTGCATATCGACTTCGTTGAAGGTGGTCAGCATTGCCGTGTTCTGCGATGCTTCCAGCAGGCGCTCGGCGATGCGTGCGCGGATGCGTGTCATCGGCACGCGCTGTTCCACGCGTTCCTGCGGCAGGCTGGCCATGGCGTTGTGGCCTTCCGTATCCGGTGCGGGCTCAGTCTCGGCCCGGGTGGTCGAGGTGGTGCTGGTCGCTGGTGCGGCGCTGGCCTGCTGCTCCTTCTGCTCGATCACCTTTTGCACATCTGCCTTGGTGACACGCCCGTCCTTGCCGGTGCCAGCTACATCCGCAGCGGCAATGTCATTTTCATCCATCAGCTTCCGTGCCGCCGGGCTGGCAGCGGCGGCGGCGGAAGTGTCCTCCTGCGACGTTTCCGCAGCCGGTGCCTCGACGGAGGCCTGTTCCTCCTGCTCTGGCTGCTCGGACGCGCCTGCATCGGCTGTCGCACCCTCTTCAAGCATTGCCAGCACATCCCCGGCGGTCACCGTGTCGCCGGGTGCGGCCTTGATTTCGCTCAGTACGCCATCGGCAACGGCTGGCACTTCGAGCACCACCTTGTCGGTTTCGAGGTCCACCAAGTTGTCGTCACGCTGAACCGCTTCGCCCTTTTCCACCTGCCATTCACCAACGGTTGCTTCGGTAACCGATTCCGGCAGTTGGGGCACCTTTACTTCTATCGCCATGCTTGTCGTCCCTGGGTGGTTGTTGATGAATGAATTGCGTTGTTGTGACAGCCGCATGCGCCTTGCCTGCGACATGCGGCTGCATCTTCTACTTCATGGCAGCTACGAGCCCGCCCATCTCCACCAGCTCGAGACCGCCGACGAGACCGGCGTCGATGACTGCTTCCTGCTGCTTGACATGAAGCTTGTGATAACCCACTGCGGTGGTGGCCGAACCTGGCCGTGTCGCATACAGCAATACGTGGCCGGCTTGCAGCGGTTCCTGCAAACGGTGCTTGATCTGGTACCAGGCGCCTTGGTTCTCTGGCTCTTCCTGACACCACATGATCTGCGCCGCATTTGGATAGCGTTTGATGGTGGCGGCATACTCCTCGGCCGGGAACGGATACAGCTGCTCGAGACGCACCAGCGCGACATTGTTGAGCCCGCGTTCCTCGCGCTCCCGATACAGATCGAAGTACACCTTGCCACTGCAGAACACCACGCGTGTGATGTTATCGGCGTCGATGTCCGCCGGCTCGTCGATCAGCGGTCGGAACGTGCCCGCGGTGGACAGATCCTCCAGTGTCGATGTCGACAGCGGATGGCGCAACAGGCTCTTCGGTGTCATCACTACCAGCGGCATGCGCAGATTGCGCACCATCTGCTGACGCAGCATGTGGAACCACTGCGCCGGCGTAGACGGCACGCACACCAGCATGTGGTGTTCCGCACACAGTTGCAGGAAACGCTCCAAGCGCGCGGACGAGTGTTCCGGTCCTTGCCCTTCATAACCGTGTGGCAGGAACATGGCCAGCCCGCACATGCGGCCCCACTTGGCCTGACCGCTGGAGATGAACTGGTCGATGATGACCTGGGCGCTGTTGGCGAAGTCGCCGAACTGGGCCTCCCAGATAGTCAGCACCTGCGGGTTGGCAGTGGCATAGCCGTATTCATAGCCCAGTACGCCGGCTTCCGACAGCAGCGTATTGAGGACGGTGAAGCGCGTGTCCTCGCGGCCGACGTGAGCCAACGGCACGTACTGCTCGCCGTTGTTCTGGTTGTAGAGAATGGCATGCCGGTGGAAGAAGGTGCCGCGACCGCTGTCCTGCCCGCTTAGGCGCACATCGAAGCCTTCCTCCAGCAGGCTGGCGTAGGCAAGATGCTCGGCGAATCCCCAATCGATCGGCTTGCCGCCGGCCGCCATCTGCTTGCGGTCGTCGATGATGCGTGCTGTGCGCTTGTGCAGTTCGAAGCCTTCCGGCAAGGCGTGCAGCTTTTCCGCCAGCTGCTTGAGCCGACTGGTCGCCACAGAGGTATCGACGCGATCCGTCCACTTGCTGCCCAGGTACTGCCCCCAGTCAACGGTGAACTTGTTGCCGACCATACCAAGCGTGGAACGAAATATATTACGGCCTTCGTCAAGGCCTTCACGGTAGGCCTCGACCAGCTTGTCGGCCTCACCCGACTCGATCACGCCGACTGTCTGCAGCTGTTCGGCATAGCGCTTGCGCGCTGTGGGCAGCTTCTTGATACGCTGATACATCAATGGCTGCGTGACGGCGGGTTCATCGGCCTCGTTATGCCCGTGACGTCGGTAGCAGACCAGATCGATGATGACATCGCGGCCGAAGTTGGCGCGATAGTCCATGGCCAGCCGGCTGACGAAGGCGACTGCATCCGGATCGTCGCTGTTGACGTGGAAAACCGGCGCTTCCAGCATTTTCGCCAGGTCGGTGCAGTACTGCGAAGTGCGTGCATATTCGCCCAGCTTGACGCTGATCGGATCCTGCATGGTGAAGCCCAGCTGGTTGTTGACCACCAGATGCACCGTGCCGCCGGTGGCATAGCCGGATGCCTGCGACAGCTGCAGAGTCTCCATGACAATGCCCTGGCCCGAGAACGAGGCATCGCCGTGAATCAGTATCGGCAGTACGCGGTCGCCTTCGCTGTCGTCGCGCAGATCCTGACGCGACTTGACCGAGCCCTGCACGACGGGATTGACCGCCTCAAGGTGCGACGGATTGAATGCCAGCACCAGGTGCACGCGATCGCCGTTGATTTCGATGTCGGTCGAGAAGCCGAGGTGGTACTTGACGTCGCCGGACATGTCCAGTTCGTCCGGATCGTACTTGCCCTCGAATTCCTCGAACAGCTCCTGCGGCGACTTACCCAGAATGTTGACCAGCACGTTGAGACGCCCGCGGTGGGCCATGCCGATGACAACTTCATCGGCGCCGTGCTGCGCGGCACCGCGCACCACCTGATCGATGGCCGGAATCATGCTATCGGCGCCTTCCAGCGAAAAGCGCTTCTGGCCGACATACTTGGTGTGCAGGTAGCGCTCGATGCCTTCGGCAGCAGTCAGCTGGCGCAGGATCTCCTTCTGCTGCTCCGATTCCACGCGTGGCTGGTTGACGGTGCTTTCAAGACGGCGCTGAATCCAGCGTTTCTGCCGCGTGTCGGTGATATACATGTATTCAGCGCCGATGGTGCCGGTATACACCCGCTTGCAGATGTCGATGATGTCGCGCAGTGGTAGTTCGCTCTTGTCGGTGAACAGAGAACCGGTATTGAACACCGTGTCCATGTCGGCTTCACCGAGGCCGTGAAAAGTTGGATCGAGGTCCGGGACCGGTTCTGGCTGGAACAGGCCCAGCGGATCCAGATCTGCAATCTGGTGACCGCGTACCCGGTAATAGTTGATCAGCCGCAATACACCGGCCTGTTTCTGCGCCGCCTGCGTCGACAGGCCCTTGTCGGCGCGCGCGCCCTGCAGCGCGGTGGCACCGGTGTCAACGAAGGATTCGCGGATCGGCCCGTGGGCGACATCCGAAGTGCCTTCTCCGTTCAGGCCGCGAAAATAGTTCCGCCAGCCGGCTTCCACGGAATCGGGATCTGCAAGAAACTGTTCGTAGTAAGCTTCTATGTAAGCAGAATTGGCACCGAACAGTGGGGAGTTCCTGATGAACTTGTCGTTAAGTTGACTTTTCATGATAACTGCCGCTTTTGCACTGTGGAAACGGCCGGCTGATACCTCGGCGGATAAGAGCCCCGCATCAACCGCCGCAATACTGTCGCGTGACTATAACAAACCACGGAAACTCTTTCTCCAACAGCTGGAAAAATCATGCGGGCTTGTATACTCAAGACGCGTCGAAACTACTTTCGGAGGCAGTCAGGGCTTTCAAATAGGCACTGAATTCATCACCAATTTCATCGTGTTGCAGGGCCATTTCTACATTGGCCTTGAGATGGCCGATCTTGCTGCCGCAATCGTAGCGCATGCCGGTGAACTCGTGCGCCAGTACCGTCTGCTCACCAATCAGCGTTTCAATGGCATCGGTGAGCTGGATTTCGCCGCCGGCCCCCGGCGCCGTGTCATCGAGCAGACTGAACACGCGCGGCGTGAGAATATAGCGGCCGACCACAGCCAGGTTCGACGGTGCCTGTGCGGGTTCCGGTTTCTCCACGATGCCGCGAATTTCCGACAACCCCGGCGCGATGGGAATGGTATCGACAATGCCGTACTTGGCGGTGTCTTCCCAGGGAATGCGCTGCACGGCAAGCACACTGCAGCCGTATTCCCGGTAGATGCGCTGCATCTCCGTCAGACAGGGCTGCCGGCCACCGGCGATCAGATCATCGGCCAGCAACACGGCGAAATCCTGATCACCCACAGCGGGCAAAGCACAGCGAATGGCGTGTCCCAGCCCGAGGGCATCGGCCTGTCGAATATACACGCAGTTGACATCCGACGGCAGGATTTCACGCACTGATTGCAGCAACGCCTGCTTGTTCTTGCCCTCCAGCAGGGCTTCCAGTTCGTAGTCCCGATCGAAATGATCCATGATCGAGTTCTTGGTGTGACTAGTAATGAAGATCATTTCCTCGGCACCGGCAGCAATCGCTTCCTGCACGGCATACTGCACCAGCGGCTTGTCCACTACCGGCAGCATTTCCTTGGCGCTGGCCTTGGTGGCAGGCAGAAACCGGGTACCCAGCCCTGCAACCGGAAATACGGCTTTGCGGATACGCATCGAGTCGTCCCTCGTAGTCATGTCAAATGGGCGTCATGGTAGCTCATGGCACACTTTTGGTGCCGGCGTCGGGTTCCAGCGCTGGCATGTCGCCGAGCTGCTCCGCGAGGCGCTGCTCCACTCGCTGTCGGAAGTCGTCCGGGATGTCCTGCCGCAACAGTCGCTGCCAACGTTCGATGGCTACCTCCCGGCGCCCCTCGACCAGCGCCACCAAGCCGCCGAACCAGAGCGCCTCCGGCTCATCCGGCGCCAGCTGCAGGGCCTGTTCATACAGCGACCGCGTACGGTCGTCCAGCGTGCCGTCCTGGCTGAGATAACGCGACCTGCCCTCGGCAATGAGATAGGTCGCATCCGGCGTTTCCCGACGTTTGTTGAGCTCACCCAGGTTGGCCGCGGCTGCGGCGTACTCGTGCTGTACCATCTGCACCTGCGCCAGCAGCGCGCGGGTGCGCAGATCGTCGGGATTCTCCGCCAGGCGTGTTTTCATTTTCGTCACCAGGGCGGCAATATCCGGTGACATCCGTGGCTCGATACCGCGCGTATCGCCGACCACGCCGTACAGGCCGGCCGCCACCACCAGAAAGCCGATGACCACGGCGCCACTGGCAAACCAGGGTTTGCGCCGCACGCCATGCTGGGCGGATTCAGGCATGGCATCCACGTCCGCAAGGAGACGGGCGCCGAGCTCCTGCTGATGCGCATCAGCATCCGCCTGTGTGATGCGCCCGGCGGCCATTTCATGCGCGACTTCATCCCGGTGTTGCTCAAATACGGCGATATTGGCCTCGCGCCGGCTGCCGTGTGTGGCCGTGCCGCGCCACAGCGGCCAGATGATGATGAGCAGGCTGACAGCCAGCAACACGCCGGCACCGGCCAGAAACACAATCATGAATGCCGATCCTCGTATTCCCTGTCCGCCAGCAGACGCGCCAGCCGCGCCTCATCCACAGTGACCGGTGGCGACGCTTCGCCCTTGCGCCGGCGCAGCAGCAAGGCGCCGATCAGCAAGCCGATCAACAGAATCACTGCCGGGCCGAGCCACAGCGCCCAGGTTGCAGGTGAGAATGGCGGCTTGTACAGCACGAATGTGCCGTAGCGCTCGACCAGAATGTGCTTGATTACGTCGTCACTGTCGCCGGCGCGAATGCGCTCAGCGACCAGATTGCGCATGTCCGCGGCCAGCGGTGCGGCGGACTCGGCAATGTTCTGATTCAGGCAGACGACACAGCGTAGTTGATGCGTCAATGCCTGGTAGCGCGCGCGCAGTTCGGAATCGTCAAAATGGTTCACGGCCATGCTTGCCGTGGCCAGCATCAGCAGCAGGCAGGTCACTGCAATCCGCATCAGGCCCCCTGCTTGAGGTGTTGCAACAGCGGGATCAGTGTGTCGTTCATGATCTCCGTGGTCATCGGCCCCGTCACCTTGTGCCGAATTCTGCCGTCGGTGTCCACCACGAATGTCTCGGGTACGGCGGCAACACCGAGATCAAAGCCGAATTCGCCCTGCTTGTCGAACGCGATCACGGCAAACGGATCGCCGAAGCGACGCAGCCAGCGCATGGCGTCCGTACGCGTGTCCTTGTAGTTGAGCCCGATCACCGGCACGCCCGTACGTCGCGTGATTTCGGTGATCAGCGAATGCTCCGCGCGACACGACAGGCACCAGCTGGCCCAGACGTTGATCATCGTCACCTGACCGTCGAGAGCCGCATTGGTCAGCTGCGGCCGATTCGATGCCAGTGTCGGCAGATTGAATTCGGGTACCGGCTTGTCGAGCAATGCCGATGGCAGATCCTCGGGATTGCGAGTCAGGCCGTAAGCCAGCAGGCCGACCAACACCACGATGACGGTCACGGGGACAATCTGTTGCCAGCGCATCACGCCTCCATGCTCTGTTCGGTGAAAACAGGTCGCTTGCGGCGCACGCGGCGGCGCCAGTAGCGCTTGTCCGTAACCGCCAGCAGACCTCCCAGGGCCATCAGCAACCCGCCGCCCCAGATCCAGCGCACGAATGGCCGGTAGTACAGTCGAATGCCCCAGGCATCATCGTCCAGCGGCTCGCCCATCGACACGTACAAGTCCCGCAGCATGCCGGGCGCAATGCCGGCTTCGGTCATGACATCACCGCCGGCCAGATAGCGGCGTTTCTCCGGATAGACCTGCGCGATCCGGCGCCCCTCGCGGGTGATGGTGAAATGCCCGATTTCGGTTTCATAGTTCGGTCCGCGCCGCGCTTGTGTGCCGTGAAAGTGGAAGGTGTAGCCGGCGACTGTAGCGGTGCTGCCCGGCTCCATGCGCACGTCATTCTCGGCGCCGAACAAGCTGACCAGCGTAACGCCGATGACGAACACGCCGATGCCGGTATGCGCCATGGCCATGCCCAGCGTCGCCCGCGGCAGGCGGGTGTGGCGCTGGCGCAGGCGCCGTACGATGTCGGCCAACGCGGAGCAGATGGCCCAGCCGCCGAGCACACAGCCGGTCAGCGCAACCACGCCGGCGGTGCCCGAGCTGACGAATGCCAGGCCGACGCCGAGCATGATGGCGAGGATCAGCGGCAGCCACAGCCGCTCACGCAACACGCCGGGCCGGGTCCGCTTCCAGGCGAGAATGGAGGCAAAGCCGACCAGGATGACCAGCGGCGCAGTCAGCGGCATGAAGACACTGTTGAAATACGGCGGCCCGACGGAAATGCGGCCCTGCCCCAGCGCCTCGGCGATCATCGGGTACAGCGTGCCCAGCAGCACGGCCGCAGCCGCCACCGTCAGGAAGATATTGTTCAGCAACAGCAGGCCCTCGCGGGACAGTACCTGCACGGGCGTTTTCTGCCGCGCCTCCAGGCGTGGCGTGCGCCATGCATACAGCAGCAGCGAACCACCGACGACCACTGTGAAGAACGTCAGAATGTAGATGCCGCGTGCTGGGTCGACCGCAAACGCATGCACCGAGATGAGCACGCCAGAGCGGATCAGGAAGGTGCCGAGCAGCGTCAGCGCAAACGTGGTGATGGCCAGCAGCACCGTCCAGCTCTTGAAGATGCCGCGTATTTCGGTGACCGCGAGCGAATGAATCAGCGCCGTGCCGACCAGCCAGGGCATGAACGAGGCATTCTCCGACGGGTCCCAGAACCACCAGCCGCCCCAACCCAGCTCGCGGTAGGCCCACAGGCTGCCCATGGTGATGCCGAGCGTCAGAAACATCCACGAAGCCACGGTCCACGGTCGCGTCCAGCGCGTCCAGGCGCTGTCCACACGGCCGGTGATCAGGGCCGTGATGGCAAACGCGAAGGCCACGGTGAAGCCGACATAGCCCATGTACAGCATGGGCGGGTGAAATACTAGGCCGGGATCCTGCAGCAGCGGGTTCAGGTCACGGCCCTGTGCCGGTGCCGGCAGCTCCAGCCTGAACGGATTGGAAGTGAACAGCGTGAACAGCAGAAAACCGGTGCTGACGGCCCCCATGACGGCCAGCACGCAGCCCGCCACATCGCGTGGCAGCGACTGGTTGGCGCCGGCCACGGCGACACTCCACATGCCGAGCACCAGCAGCCACAGCAACAGCGAACCCTCATGCGCACCCCAGATAGCGGTGAGGCGATAGAACCAGGGCAGATTGGTATTTGAATTCTCGGCCACGTACGCCACCGAGAAGTCATTGGTATAGAAGGCATAACCCAGTGCCGCGAACGCCAGCGCAATCATCAGAAACTGGCCGATGGCAGCTGGTGCTGCGACCGCCAGATACTTGCTGCGCCCGCGTGCCAGACCGGCCAGTGGCAGACAGGTCTGCGCCAGGGCCAAACAGGTGGCCATGATCAATGCGAATTGTCCAAGCTGTACAATCATTCAGGAAGTCTGCAGATCGGCCGGCATGCAATTCACGCCCTGCTCATCGGTGGTGGCTTCGGCCACGGCCGGCGGTGTGTATTCCGCATCATGCTTGGCGAGCACCTCGTCGGCGACGAACACGCCCTGCGCGTTCAGTTTGCCGTGGGCGATGATGCCCTGCCCCTCACGGAACAGGTCCGGCAACACACCAGCGTAGCGTACCCTGACGCTAGCCGCGCAATCCGCCAGCGCAAAGCGTACCAGCAGGCTGTCTTCACTGTGTTCGATGGAGCCCTTTTCCACCAGGCCGCCGACCCGGAAGCGGGTGTCGGTCGGCACCTCGCCGGCGGCGATTTCTCCCGGCTCATAGAAATACATCAGATTCTTGCTCACGGCGGACAGTGTCAGGGCAGTGGCCAGACCCAGGCCCACCATGAGCACGATGATGTACAGAAGTCGGCGGCGGCGCTGTCTAGTCATCGTAATCCTCATTCCTGATGCGTTGGCGCAGTGAGCGGTGGCGCAGCCAGGGCTGCATTACGTTGGCGGCCACCACCAGCAGGGCGATGCCGTAGCTGCTCCAGACATAGGGCGCATAACCACCCATGTGGATGAATTCGGTCAGGGATTCAGGCATTGCCCAGCACCTTCTGCACCCACCGGCTGCGCCGCTCGCGCCACAGCAACAACACACGCATGCGCCATAATACAACCCAGCCGAACAGCAGCGTGAAACCGGCGGCGGCGAACAGCAGCGGAATCAGCATGGAAGTCTGAATCAACGGCCCGTCGAGGCGGAACACGGTCGTGCCCTGGTGCAGTGTATTCCACCAGACGACGGAATAATGGATGATCGGAATGTTGATGAAGCCGACCAGCGCAAGCAGGGCACTGGCACGCGCCGCGGTGCGCGGTGTCTCGATCGCCTCGTGCAGCGCGATCACGCCTAGATACAGGAACAGCAGAATCAGCTCCGAGGTCAGGCGCGCATCCCACACCCACCAGGTGCCCCACATCGGCTTGCCCCAGATGGCGCCTGTCACCAAAGCCAGAAACGTGAAGCTGGCGCCGACCGGAGCGATGGCGATGACGGCGATCTCCGCCAGCTTGTAGCGCCACACCAGCGCCGTGAAGCCGGCCACCGCCATGGCCGTGTAGCCGAACAGGGACAACCAGGCACTGGGCACGTGAATGTAGATGATGCGAAAGGCGTCGCCCTGCTGGTAGTCCGGCGGTGCCAGCACCAGCCCCGCATACAGCCCGTACAGGGTGAGAATGAGCCCAGGCAGCGCCAGCCACAACGCCCACATGTGACTGGTGCGGTAGAAGTTCGGCGGCGAGGCAAGCCTATGCAACCAGCGCGGCATGGTGATTCATGATGAGTGTGAGTGCATTCGCTCTTTATTCGAGACTGATTCGCAGCGCCGCGGCAATCGCCCACGGGGCAAGCGTCAGTGACAGAGTCAGCAGCGCGCCCAGTAGATGCAGCGGCCCTGCATGGGGCAAACCGTCGATTGCCGCCCGCATGGCGCCGGCGCCGAAAATGAGCACCGGCACATACAGCGGGAAGATCAGCAGGCTCAACAACAGCCCCGCTCGTGGCAGGCTCAGTGTCAGCGCAGTGCCGATCGCACCGATGAAGCCCAGTGTCGGCGTCCCCAGCAACAGCGCATACAGTATAACCGGAATTGCCTGTGCCGGCACGCCCAGCAGCATTGCCAGCACGGGCGCAATGACGACATATACCAGTCCGCTGGACAGCCAGTGCGCCGTCACGCGGGCCAGCACGATGATGGGCAGGGGTTCGCACGACAGCAGAAACTGCTCCAGCGTGCCGTCTTCGTAATCGGGCCGGAACAGGCGCTGCAGCGACAGCACCGAGGCCAGCAGCACCGCAATCCACAGCAGGGCCGGCGCAATGGCGGTCAGCGTGGCGCTATCGACGGCCGTACCAAGCGGGAACAGTACCACCACGAGAACTGCGAACAGCAGATGGTGCACAAGCGCGCCGCGCTGACGCAGCGCCAGGCGCAGATCGTGGCGCAACACGGCGCGGAAAACGGTCAGCATGGCTGCAGCTGCACGACCTGTGGACTGACATCCGGCAGCGACAACTCTTCATGTGTGCTGAAGATCACCATGCCGCCCTGCCGCACCAGTGCGGCGATCCGCCGGCATAACAGCGCGCGGGCATCCACATCCAGGGCCGCGGCCGGCTCGTCCAGCAGCCACACCTGCTTGTGTTCAAGCCACAAGCGCGCCAGCGCCACACGCCGGCGCTGTCCGGCCGACAACCTGCCACAGAGACGCCGTTGCAGGTTGCGCAGACCCAGCTGCGTCAGCGCTTCTCCGACCTGCGCGGCGTCTGTCCGGCAGCCACTCAAATGCAGCAGCAGATCGAGATTCTCGCCTGGTGTCAGCGCGGCATTGAGGCCGTTTTCGTGCGCGATCAGGCCGACGCTTGCAGCGAATTCGGCATGGCCGTGCCAGGCGACTCGACCCGCCAGCGGCTGTGTCAGGCCGGCAATGGCACGCAACAAGGTAGTCTTGCCCTGGCCGTTGGCGCCCGCGATACGCAACGCCTGCCCTGCCGTCAGCCTGAATGATACGGGGGCAAACAGGTCCCGTCCGGCATAGCCGCAGACGAGATCTGTCACATGCATTACCGGCGCATCATCCATATGCGAATCATCCCGAACCGGCGTCATGGGGTACCCGCAAGCCGACAGCGGATCTGTTGCGCAGCGGGTCACATCAAGTCCGCGAGGCCGTCCATCGCCGCGCCCTGCGCCGGCCGCGCATGATAGAGCAACAGGCCGCAACGGGCAACGCTGCCCCACCATCCGCATGCGTACCGCGTGACAAACCGCTAAACCGGCAGTCTATGCACTGTATGGTCACGTGCCGGGAGTGGCATGTGGCGGTAGTTCGATGGCTGATATCCCCTTGCTGAGTCGCCGTGGTGGTGCCCGGAGCCGGGCTCGAACCGGCACGGTACTGCGTACCCAGGGATTTTAAGTCCCATGCGTCTACCAATTTCGCCATCCGGGCAGGCGCGGATTCCGGTGGTCGGGCGGCATTTTCGCCCGCCATGCTGTCGGCGCAGAAATTGGAGGCCAGGCCCGGAATCGAACCGAGGTCCGCGGCTTTGCAGGCCGCTGCATAACCACTCTGCCACCTGGCCTCGTGTCGTCGGCATTATGCGGCATGGCTGACGCGCAAACAATGCCGGCTGGGGCCGAAAAAACAAAACCCCGGCCGGGTGGCCGAGGTTTCGGCGAAACTGGAGCGGGAAACGAGATTCGAACTCGCGACCCCAACCTTGGCAAGGTTGTGCTCTACCACTGAGCTATTCCCGCGTGGAGCACAATATTCTATGCAAGTTGGTGTGGCTGTCAAGCAGGCCGTGCTATTCGAATCGTGACTGCACCAGTTGCGGCCAGGCCGCGCGCAAATAGAAGCTCATTGACCACAGTGTCAGCGCCGCAGCCATGCCCAGCAGAACCACGCCCAGACCATAGATCACGCCCTTGTCCGCTAGGGTGAGCAGCATGAGGAAGATCGCCGCCATCTGTATGGCGGTCTTGTACTTGCCGGACTTGTCCACGGCCACGGCATTGCGCATGCCCAGTTCCGCCATCCATTCGCGCAGTGCGGAAACGGTCAGTTCGCGGCCGATGATGAGTGTCACGAAGATGCACACGTACCAGTGCGGATCGCGGTACACGAGCAATACCAGCACCGGGCAGACAATCAGTTTGTCGGCAACCGGATCGAGAAATGCGCCGAATGCGGAGGTCTGATTCCAGCGTCGTGCCAGCCAGCCGTCGAGCCAGTCGGTGGCAACGGCGGCGGCAAACAGGATCGCGGCGGCCAGATTGGCCCACGCCGGCGGCACGAACAGTAGTACGACAATGAACGGAACAAGGACTAGACGAAAAGCCGTCAGCCACATCGGCATATTCAAGTGTCTCTCCTCGACCGTGCCTGTCTGGTCAATGAAAATGATCGTAAATGCGCTGTGCCATTGTGACACTGATTCCGTCGACGCGTGCCAGTTCCTTGACACTGGCGCGGGCAACCTGTCTGGGGCCACCAAAGGACTGCAGCAGGCGCTTGCGCCGTTTCGGCCCCAGGCCTTCAATGGATTCCAGTGCCGAGCGACGCCGCTTCTTGCGCCGCTGGCCTCGGTGTGCGGTGAGTGCAAAGCGGTGGGCCTCGTCCCGGATCTGTTGCACCAGATGCAGGGCCGGTGAATCCGCCGGCAGCATCAGGGGCGTCTCACGCCCGGGCAGGAACAGCTGTTCCTGCCCTGCCTTGCGCTGCGCGCCTTCAGCTATGGCGACCAGACGCGGTCCCTCGACATCGAGCTCCGCCAGGGCCTGTTCAGCAACTGCAAGCTGCTGTCTGCCGCCATCGATCAGCACCAGATCGGGTATTGGTGCCTCGCCGGCCCTGACGCGCTTGAAACGGCGGGTCAGCGCCTGGCGCATGGCAGCATAATCGTCGCCCGGTTCGACATCACGGATATTGAAGCGTCGATAGGCCGATTTCTGCGGCACACCCGATTCGAACACGACACAGGCCCCCACGGTCGCCTCGCCGCGAGCATGGCTGATATCGAAGCAGGCCATGCGCAGGGGCGGTGCCGGCAAATCCAGCGCCTGTGCCAGTGTGCTTAGGCGCGTTTCCACATGGGCGCGGCTGGCCAGATGGGCCGACAAGGTCTGGGTCAGGGTTGCGCGGGCATTGTCGAGCCACTGCGCCCGCCTGCCCCGCACCCGGTGCTTGATGGCAACGCGCCGCCCCGCACGTCGACTGAGGGTTTCCGCCAGCCACTCGGCCTCGGTCGGCAGCGGATCGAGCAGGATTTCCGCAGGCGCTTCCCGCTCCAGATAATACTGACTGAGAAAGGCTGCCATGATCTCGTCCGCTTCGCTGCCCTCCGGGACACGCGGAAAGAAACTGCGATGCCCGAGATTCATGCCGTTGCGCACGGTCACAACCACGGCCGCCGCCGTGCCGCTGCTAACGGCCGCACAGACAATGTCGAAATTGCCCTTGCCGCCGACAGTCTGCGCCTGTGCCTGCAGGCGGCGCAGCGCCGCGATCTTGTCGCGCAGGTATGCCGCCTGCTCGAATTCCTGCGCAGCCGCTGCGGATTGCATTTCCGCCACCAGACGCTTGCTGAGCTTCTCGTTCCCACCCTCCAGCAGTTCGGTGGCATCGGCCACATCGCGCGCATAATCTTCCTTGCTGATGTAACCGACGCAGGGTGCGGAACAGAGATTGATCTGGTAGCGCAGACACGGGCGCGAGCGGGCTGCAAAGAAGCTGTCGGTGCAATTGCGCAGCTTGAACAGGCGGTACAGCGTGTCCTGGGTCTGTCGAACCGCATTGCTGCCGGCGAAGGGGCCGAAATACTGCCCCGGGGTATTGCGGGCGCCGCGGTGATAAACCACGCGCGGGTAGTCGTGATTGCCGGTAATCAATAAATAAGGATAGCTCTTGTCATCCCTTAATAATATGTTGTATTTGGGTTTGTGCTTCTTTATTAAAGTGGATTCGAGAATAAGCGCATCGTCTTCCGTGTCCGTGATGGTGACCTCGATGCGCTGCACCTGTTGCAGCATGGCTTCGGTCTTCGGGCTGCCGGCGGTACGCAGGAAATAGCTCGACACCCGCTTCTTCAGGTTGCGCGCCTTGCCGACATACAGCACCTCGCCCGCTGCATCGTACATGCGATAGACACCGGGGCGCGTGGTCAGCTGACGCACGTATTGCTGCGGGTCGAACGCCGTGTTTGGATCCGTTTCGCTCATTGATTGATCACGCCTGTCATCGCCAGTCATCCGCTGCCGCGCCGCGGACTTCGGCTCATGCCGCCTGCAGGCAATCCGAACGGGCCTGCCTGAGGGCGGACGTGCTACAGTGCCAATTCGTTATCGGCCACAACAATGCCATCCAGATCGGCGTACACCCAGGCGCCGGGTGTAAAGCGGGCCCCGTCGAAGTGCACCGATACTTCGCGTTCGCCGGTATTCTGCTTGCGCGAACGCTTCGGATGCGTATTCAGTGCCTTGATGGCGATATCCAGCTCCATCAACTGCTCGGCGTCGCGAATGCAGCCGTAAATGATGACACCGTGCCAGCTGTTGTCGATGGCCAGCTGCGCCATGTTGTCACCCAGCAGTGCGCAGCGCTCGGAAGCGCCGCCGTCGATTACCAGCACGCGGCCCTGACCCGGCGTTTGCAGGGTTTCCCGCACCAGTGAATTGTCCTCAAAGCACTTGACGGTGCTGACCGGCCCCGCACATGTCGTGGCACCGCCGAAATCGGTGAAGATGGGTTCGGCGATCTGCAGCGAATCGCTGTATTGATCGCACAGATCGGTGGTTGCTGGTGCCATGTTTCATCTCCACGGTTGTAACTTGCCGCACGGGTCATGCATCGGCTCCCTGCGGGCGGCCCGCGGCAAACATGCCGATCAGGGCCGCGCACAACAGGATAAGAAAATACAGTAATGTCCAGGCCGGCAGGCTGATGCCCAGGAAACTGCCCTCGACCGTGGCGCAACTGGCGTCGCCGCGCAGGATGGTCAGCAGGACTTCCTGCCATGGCAGGATCTGCCTCAGATAATCCAGCCCCGGTCCGCATGCGGGCACTTGCTCCGGCGGCAGGTGCATCAACCAGACATGGCGCGCAGCGATGCCGGCACCGGCGAGCGCCGCGAGCCCTCCCAGGGTGGCGTAAATGCGACGCCCAAGCGCATGCGGGCCGTGCAAAAAGCCCACCGCACACACCAGTGCCACGGCAAACATGGCCACTCTCTGCAGAATGCACAATGGACATGGCTCCAAGCCGTATATATATTCGAGATAGTAGGCAAACGCCAGCGCCCCTGCGGATGCCAGCAGGCCGACAAGGAAGTATGGGCGGCTGTTCATGGCGTGATGATCCCACATACATTGACGGGCAACAACGCAGCCGGCGATCGCACGTCGACCCTTGTCCTGCTGCTGATGCGGCGTCGCCGGCGCAGGCTCGCAAAACGCCGATATTGCCCCGGGTCGGCTGCATGCATCCACATGTCGCGTCAGCGACAGTAAAAAAACGGTTTATGCGCCAAGCTGTTACAAGCAGTGACACAAGCCGCGCCGACGGGTGCAACAACACAGGAGATGAACCCATGACCGCAACCGCTTCCGCACAACCGCAGCACGACAAGAAACAACCGCAGCCGTCCGATATCGATATCGCCCGCGCCTGCGAATTACGACCGGTTACGGAAATCGGCCAACGTCTGGATATTCCTGCCGATGCACTGGTGCCATACGGGCACACGAAGGCCAAGATTTCACTGGATTACATCAAGGCTCTGGCACAGCGTCCCGACGGCAAGCTGATCCTCATGACCGGCATTACGCCGACCCCGCCCGGCGAGGGCAAGACGACCACCACGGTCGGTCTGGGCGATGCCCTGAACAAGCTCGGCACCACCGCTGCCACCTGTACACGCGAACCCAGCGTCGGCCCCAGTTTCGGCATGAAGGGCGGCGCCGCCGGCGGCGGTTACGCCCAGGTGGTGCCGATGGAGGACATCAATCTGCACTTCACCGGCGATCTGCATGCCATCGGCAGCGCCCACAATCTGCTGGCGGCGCTGCTCGACAACCATCTCAAGTGGGGCAACAAGCTGGGCATCGATCCGCAGAAAGTCACCTGGCGCCGTGTCATGGACATGAACGACCGCGCTCTGCGTAACATCGTCACCGGGCTGGGTGCCGGCAACGGCATGACGCGCGAAGCCAGCTTCGACATCACAGTCGCCTCCGAAGTCATGGCCGTGTTCTGTCTGGCGCGCGACGTGGATGACCTGCAGCAGCGCCTGGCGCGCATCGTGGTCGCGCAAACCTACGCCGGCGAACCGGTGACGGCTGGCGACTTGGGTGCGGAAGGCGCCATGACCGTGCTGCTGCGCGATGCCCTGATGCCGAATCTGGTGCAGACGCTGGAACACAACCCGGCCTTCATCCACGGCGGGCCGTTCGCCAATATCGCCCACGGCTGCAATTCGGTCATGGCGACGACGACAGCCCTGAAACTGGCCGACTACGTCATTACCGAGGCCGGCTTCGGCGCCGATCTGGGCGCCGAGAAGTTCTTCGACATCAAGTGCCGCAAGGCCGGCATCGAGCCGGATGTGGCGGTGGTCGTGGCCACCGTGCGCGCCCTCAAGATGCACGGCGGCGTCGCCCTCGACAACCTGGCGACGGAGGATGTCGACGCCGTGCGCCGCGGCTGTGACAACCTCGCCGCCCATATCGGCATCGTGCGCCGTTTCGGCGTGCCGGTGGTGGTTGCCATCAACCGTTTCCCGACCGATACCGAGGCGGAACTCGACAGCATTCGCGAGGCCGCCGGTGCCGACCATGCCGAGGTGGCGATCTGCTCGCACTTCACCGACGGCGGCGACGGCGCGCTGGACTTGGCGCACAAGGTGATCGAGACCACCGAGAACAACGCCGGCAAGAGCGACTTCAAGCTGCTGTACGAGGATGATCTGCCGCTGTGGGACAAGGTCCGCACGATTGCCACGGAGCTGTACAACGCCAGCGACATCAGTGCCGACAAGAGTGTACGCAATCGCTTCCAGCAGTTGCAGGATGCCGGTTACGGCCACCTGCCGGTCTGCATCGCCAAGACCCAGTACAGTTTCTCCACCGATGCCAAGCGCAAGAACGTGGCCACTGATCACGTGGTCAGGATTCGCGAGCTGCGGCTGGCGGCCGGCGCCGAATTCGTGGTCGCGGTGTGCGGCAACATGATGACCATGCCGGGACTGCCGCGCGTGCCGGCGGCCCAGCACATCGGCATCAATGCCGATGGCAACGTCTTCGGCCTGTCCTGATGCCATGGTTGCCACGAACATGACACAGCAGGCAGAACGCATCGACGGCAAGGCCCGCGCCGCGGATCTGCGCGCCACCGTCGCGGATCAGGTCGCCGCACTGGGCACCGCGCATGCCATCACTCCCGGCCTGGCCGTGGTGCTGGTGGGCGCGGATCCGGCCAGCCAGACCTATGTCCGCAGCAAGCGCAAGCTGACCCGTGCCATCGGCATGGAATCATTCGAGCACAATCTGGCGGCATCGGTATCGCAGGCCGAGCTGCTGGCCCTGATCCGGACCCTGAACGACGATGAACGCGTCAACGGCATTCTGGTGCAACTGCCATTGCCCGATCATATTGCCAGTCAGGCCGTGCTGGAAACCATTCGTCCGGACAAAGATGTCGACGGTTTCCATGTGCGCAATACGGGAGCGCTGTGGACCGGCGGTGACCCGCTGGTGCCCTGCACGCCGCTGGGCTGCATGATGTTGCTGCAGTCCGCCGTGGCATCGCTCGACGGTCTGCATGCCGTGATCATCGGGCGCTCCAATATCGTCGGCAAGCCGATCGCCAATCTTCTGCTGCGTGCCGATTGCACGGTGACGCTGGCGCATTCCCATACGCGGGATCTGCCCGCTCTGTGCCGCCAGGCCGACATTCTCGTCGCCGCCACGGGACGACCGCAAATGGTGCGCGGCGACTGGATCAAGCCGGGCGCGGCGATCATCGATGTCGGCATCAACCGCAGCGAGGATCCGGCCACGGGCAAGCGCCGCCTGATCGGCGATGTCGCCTTCGACGAGGCATGTCAGGTGGCCGGCGCCATCACCCCGGTGCCGGGTGGTGTCGGCCCCATGACCATCGCCTGCCTGTTGCACAACACGCTGGTAGCCACCTGCCGCCAGCACAACATATCAATCGACGCCCTCGAATCAGCATGAACACATCCTCCCCTTCGTCAACACAACAGTTCCCCACGTCTGCGGATTCGGCTCCGCAGCAGTCACCACGCGACTGGCGCCGTCAGCAACGCACGCAGTTGCTGGAGCGGCGCCTGGCCGCGGGCGGGCCATTACGCCGCACCTGGAACCAGGCCATCGAGCCGCTGTTGCGCGAGCTGCTGCCCGAAGCGCCGGATACGGTGTTCGGCATGTACTGGCCCTTCAAGGGCGAATTCGCCATCCGTCCGCTGATGCGGGAGCTGCACAAGCGCGGCGGCCACCCGGCTCTGCCGGTTGTCGCCCGCGCCCGGGAGCCGCTGGAGTTTCACCGCTGGCATCCGGGCGTGACCATGGTGCGCAGCGTGTACAATATCCCCGTACCCGAGGACACACCGCGGGTGCGGCCGGATGTTCTGGTCGTGCCGCTGGTCGGCTTTGATGCAGCAGGCTACCGGCTCGGCTACGGCGGCGGCTATTACGATCGCACGATCAACGCGCTGCAGCCGCATCCGCTGCTGATCGGCGTCGGCTACGAAATGTCGCGTCTGGATACGATTCACCCGCAGCCGCACGATATCCCGATGGACTATATCGTCACCGAAGCGGGCGTCAGCGACTGCCGCTGATGCCGGTCAAGCGGTGGCGGCGTCGGCCGGTGCGCTGAACGACTGCAGCCTGCTGGCTTCACGAAACACGGCAACCAGCTGTTCGATGCCGGTCTGATCGGCGGCAGCAAACCGCGCCGGCAACGGACTGTCGATGTCCAGCACGCCCCACAGGCGATCAGCGCTGCAGATGGGCACGACCAGCTCCGAACGCGATAGCGGATCACAGACGATATGATTGGCCAGCGCGGCCACATCGTCGATGCGCTGCGTTTCCCGCGTGGCGGCGGCAGTGCCGCACACCCCCTGCCCGAACGCTATCGGATTGCAGGCCGGACGCCCCTGGAACGGCCCGAGCACCAGCATCTCCGGCTGTCGGTGCAGATAAAAGCCGACCCAGTTCAGATTCGGCACCGTATCGAAGATGAAGGCGCAGGTCTGGGCACAGTTCGTCAACCAGTCCCGCGTATCCAGCAGGGCACGCAACTGCCGTGCCAGCGTTGTGTACGCGGGCACGGGGCCGGCTCGCAATACGCCATCCGTCATCGCAGCAGACTGTCCTTGCTGGCCCGGCGATTGAAAGCGGGACCAGCGGCGTCGCGGGCATCCAGTTCATGCTGGCAGCCGACGCACAGGCGTACGCCGGGCAAGGCCTCACGCCGCCGTTGTGGAATTTCGTCGCCGCATTCCTCGCAGTGCGTCAGGCTCTCGCCCTGATGCAGATTGCTGCGGGCACGCGCCACGCCATCGCTTACGGTGCTGTCGATCTGCTCCTGCACCGCGCCGTCACCGGCCCATCCGTTTGCCATGTTGATCACCTGCCGTGTATTCGAACAAAGCCGTATGCAACCTACTATAACTATTCCTGCCGGATGTTTTCGAGCTGTCCGCCGGTCAGTTCGTGCAATTCGCCGGGCGGCATGCCGAAAACCGCTCGGGGCGTGCCGGCTGCGGCCCAGATTTCGTCGAACTCCAGCAGCTCGACATCAATGAATGTGCGCACCGACGTGCTGTGTCCCGTTGGCGGTACACCACCGATGGCGTAACCGGTTTGTGTGCGCACGAATGCAGCATCGGCCTTGCCGATCGGTTCGCCGGCCAGCGCTGCCAGTCTGGCGACATCCGCGCGATTCGCGCCGCCCATGATGGCCAGCAGCGCCGCGTCGGATTGCTGTCCCCGGAAGATCAGCGATTTGGCGATTTGCGCCACGGTGCAGCCGATGGCCCGCGCTGCATCGTCGGCGGTACGCGTCGAATCGGGCATTTCCAGCACCTCATAGTCATAACCCCGATCAAGCAGCAATTGCCTGAATCTCTGCGCACTCTTGCTCAACTGCACTGTGGACATGAAGCTCTCCTGGAAATGAATCAATGGCACACAGACCGACCCGTATCAAGAGGTCGCTCAGGGCATTTCACTCCGCCTGGTGGTAGCGGAAATGCAGCGCTCGTATCCGTTCCGTGAATTCCGGGAACGGGCCGCTCACCTCAGCATGTGGCAGCATGTCCACAACCGGCCGGAAACGTGCCGCCGGTGGTGCGACTCCGAGTTCATCGTGCCACTCCTGCAATTGCTTGCCGGAGCTGGCAAAGACAATGCGACCGAGCCCCACCACGCCGTGTGCCGTGGAACACATGGGGCAGTGCTCGCCCGAAGTATAGACCGTCGCTTCGCGACGTTCCTCGGCTGTCAGATGACGCCCAGCCCAGCGCGCCAGATCGAACTCCGGATGCCGGGTCGCGTTATCGGTATGCGCCCGATTGCGTTCCTCGGCCCGCACCTTGCCCGTTGCATCCACAAGCACCGAGCCGAAGGGCTCATCACCCTGCTCTACTGCGGCTTCGGCAAGCTCTATGCATCTGCGCAAATGGTCTTTGTCTTCCATGGTCGATATCGCTCCATAAGCCTTCATTGCCTGTCCAGCAACATGCGGTCCGCATGCAGGGACAGGATATCATCCATCGAAAAGAAGAAGCCCGCCGAATGGCGGGCTTCGAAGGCATGAATTCGAACCTGGCCGGAAATCATTCCCCCACGGTCGCCTCATCCTTCAGATCGTTGAATGTAGCCTCACCGATCCCCTTCACCTCCATCAGTTCGGACAGATCTTCAAAAGCGCCATTGGCTTCGCGGTATTCGATGATGGCGGCGGCCTTGACGCCCCCGATGCCCGGGAGTTCGGCAAGCTCGCCCTTGGTTGCCGTATTCACGTTGACCGCGGCCAGTGCGGCGCCGGCATACAGAACAAGTGCAGCGATACAAAGAAGGGCTATTTTTTTCATATCTCAAGCCAGTTGGTGGATGAGCATTCAATATAGATTATGTATTTATTATTTTTCAAGGCTTTTTCAATATATTTAATTTATTATGTTAATTTTTATATTTTCATGTTAACAACCGGCCAGATTTGTGCTGGCGCTGGCCATATTTCACTGGCTGCAAGAACCAAATAAAAGAACATCATTAACATTATATATCATAAGCTTATAAATTTACATCGATTCATTTCTTTCTTGTAAAGTCCATGACTCCAACGTTTGTGACCGACCTCGTTGCCGAACTTCAATATAAACCTCCATATTTGATGGATTGCCACTCTTATGCCATTCATCGAGGTTTCCATTGGAGTAATTGCACATATATGGGTATTCAAGGACGTATTCCCGTGTAAATACATCTCGGACGAATGTGTGAAACATGGTCAGGCACTGCACCGGCAAACACGCCCGATCCGTGTCCGCCGCCGGCAGACCAGTTCGGTGCGTGACCTCGACCGCTTGGCGGTACGGGATGGAGATATGTGGCAGTCGCTGCGAGTCGACCGCCCCGCTGGTCAGTCAGCAACTCGGCTGCAAATGGGAGCGCTTGTGACGGCTGCGCGCAAACCGGTAAACACGTGACAGCTGATCGGCGCACGTGCCGTGCGTGCAGCGGCGGGCGTGCCATACCACACGCCCGACTGTATGCCGTGCGCAGTACTCAGGAACGGCTTTTCAGGTGGCTGGAGACGATCTTTTCTTCCTTGATCACGCCTTCCGGACGGAACAGCACGATCACCAACAACAGCACACCAACCAGCAGCCAGCGAATGTATACGGTGCGCGAAGCCAGCTCCGGCGAGAAGGTTTCCAGCACGGGGCTCAGGCCTGAGGATATGAAGGCACTGCCGACCCATACGCCCCACACCAGGAAAGCGCCCAGCATGGCCCCCTTGTTGTTGCCGCTGCCACCGAACATGAGCATGGCCCAGACGATGAAGGTGCTGAACAGGGGCAGAAAATGGCTGTAGTCGATGCTGGTCACGTAGTGCGCATACAGTGCGCCGGCGATGCCCATGACAATGGAGCCGACGACAAAAGACTGCACGCGATAGCTGGTGACGAACTTGCCGCTCATGGAGGCGGAGTTTTCCTCATCACGCACGGCACGCAGCACCCGGCCCCACGGCGAGCGCAGCGCCAGCTCCAGCAGGATGTAGATCAAGGCCAGAAACAGTGCCACGACCAGTAGATAGAAGAATATGTAGTCGCGTGGCTGCATGGGGTTGAAGAACGCCGCGATTGCCGGCGGCACCCAGTCACCGCAGGACACTGGATGATCAAACAGGCATGCCAGCGGCTGCGGCACACCGCGCATGGGCTGCGGGCCATTGGCGAGCCAGCGCTCGTTCTGAAAGATGAGGCGAATGATTTCGGCGATGCCCAGTGTTGATATGGCCAGAAAGTCCATGCGCAATCGCAGCACGGGTATGGCCACCAGCAGACCCACGATTCCGGATACGAGCGCTGCACCGATCACGCCGATGAGAAAGGGCAGATTCAGGCCGAACAGCTGTTTCGAGTATTGTGCCATCAGGCCGGTGGGCATGGTCGAAGTCAGCAACGCCGTGGTGAATGCGCCCACCATGAAGAAAGCGACCACACCGAAATTCAGATGCCCGTTGTAGCCCCACTGACTGTTGAGGCCGAGACTGAGAATGCCGTAGATTCCAGCCATGGTGCCGAAGGAAGCCAGATAGGTCAGATAACCGCGCGACAACAGCAGTGTCAGCCCGAAGGCAACCACAATGCCGAGCATGATGCTGAGCGGAATGCGCAGGCTTTTACGCGTCGGCAGTATCGCCATCCAGGCCAGCGCGGCCGGAATGATCAGGAATACTGCCCTGAACAGACTTGTATGCTCCATGATGGCTAATCCTAGTTACTGAACAGTCCCTGTGGGCGCAATACCAGCATCAGAATCATGATGGCAAAGGCGATACCGGGGCCGTATGTCGGATTGACCGCGGCAGCAGACAGCTGCCATGCAACGCCGATCACCAGGGAGCCGACGACTGCACCGATGGGGTTGCCGATGCCGCCCAAGATGACGGAAGCAAAGACCGGCAGCAGAATGGAAATGAAGCCCATCTCCGGACGCAGTTGCGAGGCCAGCCCGAACAGCACGCCGCCACCGGCCGCCAGACCGCCGCCGAACATCCAGGTCCACGCCACGACTCTTTCGGTGTTGATTCCGCGCACCTGGGCCAGATCGGGATTGTCGGCGGCCGCACGCATGGCCTTGCCCATCTTGGTTCGCTTCAGCAGCAGGAAGACCAGATACACCACGATCAGAGCCAGCGCCAGATTGAAGAACTTGTCCGCCGTGACATGCACACCCATCGGCAGATGCAGCGCCGGATTCTCGCGCCCTTCATAGTAGAAACGGAAGTCGGAGCCCCAGATCATGTACAGAATGCTGCGCAGGACGAAGGCCAGACCGAGCGAGGCCATGGCAAACAGCACGATGGGAGATTTGCTGTAGCGCAGGCGCCGGAAGATGAGACGGTCACAGACAATGGCCAGTGCTCCGGTGAGCGGCATGCAGACCACCAGACCGACCAGAAATTCCCAGCCGAAGGAAAATGGTCGCAGAGGTTCGCCCTGCGGCAACAGCCGGATCACTTCGTAGGCGATATAGGCCCCGATGGAAATCAATGCGCCATGCGAGAAGTTGGGGAATTTCAGTACCCCGTAGGTCAGAGTCAGACCGAGACTGCTGAGCGACAGCACGCCACCCAGTGCCACGCCCCATACCACCAGCGACAGCAGCCGCGACATGGCGACATCATGTGCCATGCCGATGATCCAGAGCATGGCCAGAATGGCGACAAGCACGGCCCACACAAACCATCTGCTGCCGATGATTGCCCGAATCCGAGCGCCCGTGCTCGGACTGCCGTCATCCCCAGCTCGAGGCGCCGCGGCGCGGGCCTGCGACAAGACCTGATCATTCATAGGTTTGCATCCCGTATCAGCCAATCATTGCCCAGTTGCATGCTCAGCCTCCCAGATACAGCTGTCCGATTTCCGGGTCTTCAAGCAATTCGCGGCCACTGCCCTCATGCCGGTTCTTGCCGGCGGCCAGTACATATCCACGATGCGACATTTCCAGCGACTGTCGCGCATTCTGTTCCACCATCATGATGGCGATGCCGCTTTCGTTGATGTGCACGATATGTTCGAAGATCTCGTCAACCAGCTTGGGTGACAACGCCGCGGACGGTTCGTCGAGCAGGATGATCTTCGGGTTGACCATGAGCGCGCCGCCCATGGCCACCATCTGACGCTCACCGCCCGACATCTTGCCGGCCACCTGGCGACGCCGCTCGTACAGTTTCGGGAACATGTCGTAGACATACTGCTTGCGCGCGCTCAAATCCCTGTCTTCGAGCACAAAGGCGCCCATTTCCAGGTTTTCCTCCACCGTCAGGGCCGTGAACACATTGGCCACCTGCGGCACGTAGCACATGCGCTGGCGCACGATGCGGTGGGGTCGTTCCGCCGTTATGTCCGTTCCGGCAAGTGTCACCGCGCCCTGTTTCGGTTGCAGCAGGCCGAAGATCGTCTTCATCAGGGTCGACTTGCCGGCGCCGTTGGGGCCGATGATCGACACCACCTCATGCTCTTCAACGTGCACGGAAACCTCCTTGAGGATTTCCGTATCGCCGTAGCCGCTGGTGACACCATCAACTTTCAGCAGCGGCATACTGACCTCCCAGATAAGCTTCCAGAACGCGCTGGTCGGCACGGACTTCGTCCGGCGTACCCTGCATCAGACGATAACCTTCGCTCATGACGATGACCGGATTGCACAGCGACATGATCAGGCCCATGTCATGCTCGATCAGCAGGAACGTGATACCCCGCTCGCGACACAGATAGCGGATATTGTCGGTAAGCCGTTTCAGCAGAGTGCGGTTGACACCTGCCCCGGGTTCGTCCAGCAACACGATTTCGGGATCGGCCATCAGCGTGCGGCCGAGTTCCAGCAGTTTCTTCTGTCCACCGGACAGATTGCCGGCATATTCGTCGCGCACGTGCTCGAGCTCGAGAAACTCCAGCACATCCTGCGCCTTGGCACGGTTCTCTTCCTCCTGGCGCCGTACCGCAGCGGGCCGGAACCAGTTGTTCCAGATGTGCTCACCCAGCTGGCCCTCGGGTACCAGCATCAGATTCTCCAGCACCGACATGCTGCCGTGCTCATGGGGTGTCTGAAAGGTGCGACACATGCCCTTGGAAAAGACCTGATCCGCCCGGTCGGTGGTGACATCGCGTCCGCGCAGGTGCACCGTGCCCGAATCCGGCTGTATGGCTCCGGTGATGAGGTTGAACAGAGTCGTCTTGCCTGCCCCGTTGGGGCCGATCAGGCCCGTGATCGTGCCGCGTCTCACTTCCAGTGAACAATGATCGACAGCACGCAAGCCGCCGAAATCCTTCACCAGATCGCGCGCCGAAAAGATCACCTCTCCGTTGGATTCCCCGCCTTGTACATCGACTGGGTTCAAGTCAGTATTCTCATCCATGGTCAGCAGACTATTCTATTGTTTTCAAGTTCGTCTTCATCACAATAGTTTCGCAAATACGCGGGCATCCAGCTGCCTGCAGCAGGCAGTTTCCAAACCCTTGTCACGCACTGGCCGCCGGCCCGGCCGGGAAGCATCCCGACCGGGCACGTGCAGCAGTATCATCATTACATCTTGATCTTGTCAGCGGGCCAGAGACGAACACTCTTGAACTCGCCGTCCTCGACCTTCCAGATATCGTAGGGCGTGACGACGTCGCCATGCTCGTCGAAGTCCGTCGGGCCGCTGGGACCGGTGTAATTCATGTCCTCGCCTGAGGCGATGCGCTCCATGGCCTCGGTAATGCCACTCTGGTCACCGCCAAAGGTTTCCTCTCCCGGCGGATTGGCAATCTCGCGCAGTTGATCCCGGATGACCGAGCCCGTGACTTCATCCGCATCGGTGATGTCGCCCTTGACGATGGCCTTGGCCAGCGCCAGACCGATGACCGCGGCAGCATCATAGGCGGATTCCGTGAATGGCGGCCGATCATCCTTTTCGAAATTCTCATCGAATGCCTTGAATGCCGGCGACTGATCATCCACACCGGGCGCCGTACCATACGTTCTGTTCAGGGTGTCGGCACCGACTGCGCTCAGCACATCCTCCGACTTGTTGCCATCCGTCAACTGCCAGGTGGTGAAGTCGAACACGTCACGCGACTCCTTGAGAATGACCGAGGTGTGCGACGGATAGCTTGGCACCATCAGCAGATCGGGATCATCCTTGAGCGCAATGGCGAGCTGCGACTTGTAGGTACTCTGCACCTCCTCGGGGTGCGGCACCTGGGCATGCACCTGGCCACCCATTTCCTGGAATGCCTGCGAGAAGGCGTTGGACAGGCCCTGCCCGTAGGGGTTGTTGATATAAACAGTCGAAGCCGTCTTGTACTTGAGATCCTCGACAATCTCGCCGGTCGCCATTTGTGCCGCAACCACACCCTGCAAGGCGTCCGATGCCGTGGTGCGGAACAGCAGATCGCGGTCGCGATCTTCCGGCAGCACGGTCACCAGCGGCGAAGTGGTGCCGTTGCCGACCTGCAGGACGCCCGCCGGCAATGTTGCCGAAGTGGCGACTGCAACCGTGACCCCACTCGACCAGCCGCAAATGATGGCCGGCACACCATCGACCTCGATGAGGCGCTTCGCCGCGTCGATGCCGGGTGTGGGCAGGGTATTGGAATCGGAGACTTTCAACTCCGTGATGATTGGGCCGCCGAGCACCTTTTCGGCGGCCTTGTTAACATGCTTGATGGCGAGCTTGGCGGCCTCCTCATAGAACGGCCCGAATTCGGCGGCGGAACCACTGAATGGCTCGACCATGCCGACGGGTACCTGCAGCGGCGCTGATGCCGCCCGCACGAACGGTGCCGCACCGCTCATGACAGCCGTGCCACCAACTGCGGCTCCCGTTGTGATCAGAAATTTTCGACGACTGATGTCGCTAGATTTGTGGTCAGTCATGGGATACTCCTCCAATATGTCGTGATTCCCACGCGTGCCTTGTGAATTGTTCGTTCATGCAGCCGGCACGCTCGGTGACAGCAGCCTTTCGGTTCTAGTCATGACCGGGCTCGTCACCGTCAGCTTTTATTGCCGTAAAACTGTTTACACACTCGATTGATGACTGTCAAACCGAATCGCAATCACGACTAAAAAAGCCTGGTCAGGATACATTAATCTATTTTATTAAACATTCATAATCATTGGTTTGAATTGTTTTAATAATCTTGTTTATAGGCATGCAACCATAGTATCAGAGTGCACTCTGCCCCCCGCCGGTCGCGCACTCCGGATACGCTCATTTCGCCGTGTGCAATGTTTTGCACAAGCAGCATAAGGCCACCTTCTGTGCCTGCCCCATTCCGGTTAGAATACTCACCTCATGACAGACAGGATCCCCGCCAACTGCCGGTCCGAGCAGCCTGCACATCGACGCCCAACACCCGGCGCCCGGGTGAGCGTGGCGCCAATGATGGCATGGACCACACCGACACAGCGTCAATTCATGCGCTGCATCAGCCGCCATGCCCTGCTGTACACGGAAATGCTCACCACGGCAGCATTGCTGCACGGTAATACGCAGCGCCTGCTGGCCTTCAATACCGGCGAAAACCCCGTCGCCCTGCAACTCGGCGGCAGCCAGCCGCAGGCCATGACGACCTGCGCCCGCTGGGGCGAACAAGCCGGGTACGACGAGATCAACATCAACATCGGTTGTCCGTCCGAACGCGTCCGCAATGGTGCCTTCGGCGCCTGCCTCATGGCCGAACCCGCCCTCGTGGCCGACTGTGTAGCTGCCATGCGCGCCGCCGTTTCGATACCGGTCACGGTCAAGACGCGCATTGGCATCGACCACCGGGACGATTACGCCTTTCTGCATGACTTCGCCGCGCATGTCGAGCAGGCGGGCGCCGATCGACTGATCGTCCACGCACGCAAGGCCTGGCTGTCGGGCCTGAGCCCGAAGGAAAACCGCGAAGTCCCGCCGCTGCACCATGAGCGGGTCTATCGTCTGGCCGCCGATTTCCCCACCCTGCCCATGAGCATCAATGGCGGCATTGCATCCATGGATGCCGTACGACGGCATTTGCAGCATGTCGACGGCGTCATGATCGGGCGCGAAGCCTATCGCAATCCGTACTTCATGGCCTGCATGGATCAGGTTGTTTTCGGCGCTACAGTCCCTGCACCCACGCGGCGGGAAATCGTCGCAGCCATGCGCGAACCGATCGAGCGTCACCGCAGTGCCGGCGGCGCGCTCAAGGATGTCACGCGCCACATGCTTGGATTGTTCCATGCCCAGCCCGGCGGCAAAAGCTGGCGGCGTCAGTTATCCGCATACGCCCATCGCCCCGAAGCGGGTTGGGAAACAGTCGAAAGCGCATTGGCGGCAGTCCTGCAGCAAACCACACGAGCAAGATCCACATGAAGCATCTGTCACTTCTGTGCAGCGCCATGCTGCTCATCGCAAGCACATCCATATCAGCCAGCGAGGACACCCACCCCATGGTCATACTGCATACCAATTACGGCGATATAGCCATAAAGGTGTTCGAAGACAAGGCGCCGGAGACGGTTGCCAATTTCCTCAAATATGTCGAGGAAGACTTCTACGATGGCACTGTCTTTCATCGTGTCATTCCCGGTTTCGTCATCCAGGGAGGCGGCTATACCCAGGACTATGAAAAAGCCACGGGCGGGCGTCCACCCATCAAGAACGAGTCCGGCAATGGCTTGAAGAATGAACGCGGCACGCTGTCCATGGCGCGCACGCCGGATCCCGATTCCGCCACCTCCCAGTTCTTCATCAACCTGGCGGACAACGTACCGTTGAACTACCACCACAACCAGCCCGGCTATACTGTTTTCGGGGAAGTGGTGGACGGCATGGACGTGGTCGATAGGATTGCTCTCATTCCAACCGGATCGGTCAGCCCGCTGCTGCAGAACGTGCCCCAGGAGACCGTTGTCATCGAATCGGCGGAAGTCTTGTCCGAGTGAACCGATTCTGTGGCGACACACTTTCTTGCCGACCTGCACCTGGACGACTCGCGCGATGAATACGCCCGCCTGCTGACCGCCTATCTGGCCGGACCGGCGCGCACCGCGGAAGCGATCTACGTACTGGGTGATCTGTTCGAGGTGTGGATCGGCGACGACGGTTCCCTAGCGCAGCATCGCGCCACACTCGATGCCTTTGCACAACTGGTTGCCAGCGGCGTGGCTATATTCTTCATGCGGGGCAATCGCGACTTCGCCGTCGGTGAAGCATTCCAGCAGGTCAGTGGCATGTGCCTGCTGGACGACCCCTGCGTCATCGATCTGTACGGCGTGCCGACACTGCTCAGCCACGGCGATCTGTTCTGCACCGACGATCTGAAGCACCAGCATTTCCGCACCAAGTACACCGACCCGGTCTGGCGTAAGAGGCGTTTGCGGCTACCATTGTGGCTGCGGCGCAGGGCAGCCGCCCGGGCGCGCCGCAAAAGCCGGTACGACAAGCACCGCAACCCCCCCCACATCATGGACGTGAACAGCGATGCGGTCAGACGCATCATGCTGGCGCATGGCGTCCGGCAACTCATTCACGGCCATACGCACCGCCCGGCCACGCACGAATTCACGCTGGATGGCGACCCCGCCCGCCGCATCGTGCTGCCGGACTGGCGACCCGATCAGACCGGCGTGCTGGTGGTCGACGCGGACGGACATCATGTCCACTGGCTGGGTGACGCAATACAATAGAGCCGTACATCCATTTTCCGCGCCCCTGCTGCAATGGCCAAGTCAACGCGCAAGATCGTGCATATCGACATGGATGCGTTCTACGCCTCCGTGGAGCAGCGCGATGATCCGCGCCTGCGCGACAGGCCGGTTGTCGTCGCCTGGCGCAGCGCCCGTTCCGTTGTCTGCGCTGCCAGTTACGAAGCGCGCCGCTTCGGCATCCACTCCGCCATGCCTGCGCTACGGGCCGAACGTCTGTGCCCGGAAGCCGTGTTCGTAGCACCGGATTTCCCCCGCTACCGGGCCGTTTCACAGCAGATACACGCCATCTTCGCCCGCCACACCGACGTCATCGAGCCGTTGTCGCTGGACGAAGCCTATCTGGATGTGACCCACAGCGACGTGCCATCGGCGACCGCGGTGGCCGGCGCCATCCGTGCCGCCATTCGGGCGGAAACTGCCCTCACCAGCTCCGCCGGCATCGCGCCGAACAAGTTTCTGGCCAAGATCGCCTCGGACTGGCGCAAACCGAATGGCCAGTTCGTCATCCCACCGCGGCGGATCGAAGCCTTCCTCGCACCGCTGCCGGTCGGCAAGCTGCCCGGCGTGGGCCAGGTCATGCGCTCGAAACTCGACGCCCTGGGCGTGACCACCGTCGGCGAGCTGCGCACCCTACCCGAACACGAGCTGGCACAACGCTTCGGCCGCTGGGGCACACGCCTGCATGAGCTGGCGCACGGCATCGACGACCACCCGGTACAGCCACATCGGGACAGCGTGCAGGTGTCGACCGAGGACACCTTCAGCAGCGACCTGCTGTTGACGGAACTGGAACCCCCCATCCGCCAACTGGCACAACAGACCTGGCGCCGGGCCGAACGCAAGACCGAGCGTGTCGCACAGACCGTCACACTCAAACTGAAGACGGCTGATTTTCGCATTCAGACCCGCAGCACGACGCCGGCCACCCCGCCGACATCAGCCGACGAACTGGCCGAAATCGCCTGCACCCTGCGCATGCGCGTCGACAATCCGGCCAATACCCGCTATCGCCTGGTGGGCGTCGGCCTGTCCGGATTCATCGACCGGCGCCAGTACGCCGAACAGGCAGAATTATTCTGACACGGGCTCTGCTGGCAGTGGTGCCCCGGGCGCGATTCGAACGCGCGACCTGCCGCTTAGGAGGCGGCCGCTCTATCCTGCTGAGCTACCGGGGCGGGGACGCATAGCGTAACGCAAGAACCGCGATTTCGCGATAAATTTGCACCCGTGACTTGCTGCTCTATTCGCCCACCCCTTCTTCGTCCGTGTACCGCACTGCTCCCACCCAGCAGCTATGGAACCCGCGTTTTCTCCCATCCCCGGAATCGCGCCCCTGCTCCTCGTCATCCCCGAATCGCGGCAGCCATATCAGGGATCTTGCCGAACGATCCCGGCCCCGGAGTGCAGTCGATCCGCCAAAGTATTGCCACACACAAACTTCAGCTACACTGCCGAACCGGACCCCATTGTGCAGCGGCATGTTTTATCTGTATCACCACAACGATCTGGGCCGTCTGGCCGAATTGCTTGCGGTGCTGCGCAATCATCATCTGCGCGGGCCGTTTGACACGGATGTCGTGCTCGCGCCCAATCGCGGCATCGGCCGCTGGCTGTCGATCCGCATTGCCGAGAGCGAAGGCATTGCCGCCAACATTCAGGTCGAGCTGCCGGGGCGCTGGATCTGGGATCTGCTCACCGCCTGTCTGCCGCAGGCCGATCAGGGCACCGCGTTCGAGTCCGGGCGTCTGCTGTGGCATCTGTACGCCTGTTTGCCTGACATGGCGGTTTCAGTCGAGCCGGTGGCGGATTATCTGGGCGATCCGCCGGACGAAATCCGCCGCTTTCAGCTGGCACGGCAACTGGCGGATGTATTCGACCAGTATCTGGTCTATCGCGCCGATCTGCTGGCGGACTGGACCGACGGCGTCATTCCCGCCACGCGCCCCGGCCAGTGGCAGGCGCAGATCTGGCAGTATCTGACCGCCGAGCACCGCCTCGGCCGCAGGCATCCGGCGTCGATGCTGCGTGCCTTCATCCGGCAACTGCCCGGGAACACGACCTTGCAGCAGCGGGTCGTCGCCCATTGCCCGTCGCAGCTGTACTGCTTCGGCCATATGGCACTGCCGCCGGATCACGTGCGGCTGCTGTATGCACTGTCCGAGCACATCGACATTCACTTCCTCATGCCCAATCCCAGCGCCGAGTACTGGGGCGATCTGGCGCGCACCCGCCTGCCACTGGTCCTGCCGAAAGACGACGAGCCGCTGCCGGGTGAACAGCGCATCGAAAGCGCCCATCCGCTGCTGGGCAATCTGGGCCGCATGGCGCGTGACATGGTCCGGTTGTTGTACGCCGACGAGTTTGCCGGCATCGTCGAGCCGGATTTGCAACCGCTCGATTACGCGCTGCCGGACGACCGGCAACTGCTGCAGCGCATCCAGCGCGACATCATGCGTCTGGATTGCAGCGATTCGCGCCAGGGCATGGTGGATGGCGATACCTCCCTCGAGTGCCATGCCTGTCACGGTCCGCTGCGCGAAGTCCAGGTGCTGCAGGACCAGATTCTCGACCGGTTGAGCGCAGACGACAGCCTGCACGCCCGCGACATCATCGTCATGCTGCCGGATGTCGCCGCTTATGCCCCGGCCATCGAGGCGGTTTTCGGCGGTGCTCCGGCGGATCGCCATCTGCCGTGGAATCTGGCCGATCGCGCGCAGGCCGCCAGTCATCCGATCATCAATGCACTGACCACCGTGCTGGATCTGCCGTTGTGGCGCTGGCGGGCCAGCGAGCTGCTGGAACTACTGTCGATCCCGGCAGTCATGCGCCGCTTTGATCTGGCCGACAGCGAACTCGACGACGTGCGCCACTGGGTCGAACAGGCCGGCATCCGCTGGGGCCGTGACGGCGATCATCGCCGTGCAATGGGGGCCGGCGGCTTCGAGCAGAACAGCTGGCGCTTCGGCCTTGACCGCCTGCTGCTGGGCGTCATGCAGTCCGATGAAGACACTCTGATCGATGGCGTCGCCCCGTGGGCCCGGCTGGAAGGCACTCAGACATCGGCATTGGGCAAACTGTGGCGCTTTGAACAGACACTGGCGCTGGCAGCGGAGGAACTGGCAGCTGCCGCCACGCCGCAGGCGTGGCAGAACCGTCTCAACACGCTGATCGACAACCTCATCGCGCCGGCCCCGGACGATGCAGATGAACAACGCGCGGTGGACCGTCTGCGCCAGCTGTTTGCCGAATTCGAGACCGCCCAGACCTGCATGGATGCGGACGTGCCGGGGGCCGACAACGCTCTGTCGTGGGAGGCCGTGCGCGACTATCTGCAAACGGAGCTGCGCGCAGCCGGCACGCGTCAGCCGTTCCCCGCCGGTGGCATCACCTTCTGCGGCATGGTGCCGCTGCGTGCCGTGCCGTTTCGCATGGTCTGCATTCTGGGCCTGAACGACGGCGACTTTCCGCGTCAGGATGAAAACCGCGCCTTCAATATCCTGTATCAGCAACCGCGCCTCGGTGATCGCAACATGCGCGATGACGACCGCCTGCTGTTCCTGCAGGCCCTGACGGCGGCGCGTGACGTGTTCTACCTGAGTTACACCGGCCGCAACGTGCACAGCGGCGAGCCCATGCCGCCCTCGCCCATCGTCAACGAGTTGCTGGAATTCCTGCAACATACCTACTTCCGCGACATGCCGGCACAGACCATGCGCGATCGGCTGGTGCATGAACAGCCCATGCAGCCGTTTTCGGCGCGCTATTTTTCGTCGGCGGAAACCGATGCGCGTGTCTTCACTTTCGCCAACGACTGGCGCGAAGCCACACAGGCCACTTTCCGGGCACGCGGCAGCCTTCCGCCTTTCCTTGATGACAGCCGCGCCGAACTGGAAGAGCCAGTGAAGGAAATTGATCTGGTCACACTGAAGCGCTTTTTCGATCATCCGCCGAAGGCCTTCTTCCGTGACCGGCTGCGCATGAGTCTGCCCGAGGACGAGGATTGCATCAGTGACGAGGAGCCGGTCAGTCTGTCGCCACTGGATGCCGGCAATCTGCGCAGGCGTCTGTTCGACACCGCCACGGCGCAGGGCATCGAGGCATTCGACGCACGGGCCAGTGCGCTGGAAAAAGCCCGCGGCCACCTGCCGCCGCCGCCACTGGCCGATGCCGCCTGGCAGGAACAGGCAGCGATCGTCAACGAACTTCTGCCGATCTGGCGCCAGTGGCAGACACTGGGCCAGCCCGGCAGCGTGGTCATCGACCTGGATGTGAACGGCGTGCGCCTGACTGGGCAGGTGGAATCACTGTGGCGTGATGCGCTGCGCCGCCTGCGCACCGGCCGGCTCAAGACACAATACCGGCTGCGTTACTGGATCGACTATCTGGCCGTGGTCGCGGCCGGCCATGAAGTGCCTCTTGAACTGGCCGGGCTGACGCCGAAGACCGACTCGACGGATGTGGTGGAATATGCCGGCAGCATCGACGCCCGGACGGCCATGAACCATCTGGATACGCTTATTCGGAGCTGCATTGCAGGCCGGAAACGGCCACTGCACTATCATCCGGATCTGGATGATCTGTGGCAGGAAAAGAACAAGCTGGCCAGCGTCGATCACCTGTTCACATCACATGCACGATATCCCAATCATCTGATGCAGGATCCCTGCTTCACCATGCTGCTGGGCAATGACGACGCGCCGCTGGGCGAGGACGAGGCCAGCAGCCCGTTCATTCAGAACATCGGCATGATTTCCGGGCCCATGAACGCGGCCATCATCCGCAGGGAGAAGTCGTGAACGACGCAGCAGCACAGGGCCGGTCTTTCGATCCGATCGAGCTGCCGCTGCAGGGCCTGCAGCTGATCGAGGCCAGCGCCGGCACCGGCAAGACCTTCAGCCTCGCGGGGCTGTATCTGCGCCTGATCGTCGAACAGCAGGCCGGCGTGCGCGACATTCTGGTCATGACCTTCACCCGCGCCGCTACCCGGGAACTGCGCGGGCGCATCCAGAAACGTCTCACCGAAGCGGCGCGTCTGGCACGCCGGCCCGATCAGGCTGATCCGGACAACCCCGAGCATCGTCTGGCACTTGCGGTGCTGGATCGCAGCGACGAAAGCGAGGCCGCCCTGGTGCGCCGGCTCAACGAAGCCGCCGCCCGCATTGACGAAGCCACCATTGTCACCATCCACAAATTCGCCCAGCGCGCCATCACCGAAAACGCCTTCGACAGCGCCCTGGCCTTCGACCGCGGCGAGCCCGTGGACGACCGCACGATCCACCGCGAAGCGACCGCGGACTACTGGCGCCGCCGTGTATTCGGTACGCATGGCGAGGGCGAGGATCTGCTGTCGCTGTGGCCCGCACCGGATGTGCTGTATCAGCAGCTCAAACCCTTGTTCGACAAACCCCACGCGGCACTGTTCGAAGCCGAGATCGAAACAGGCAAGCTGCTGCGGGATCTGTCGTCCGCATGGCCGAATGAAGCCGAACCGCTGACGAAAATCCTGCAGACGGCGACACAGACTGCTGCACTCTACAAAAATGGCGCGCTCAATACGGCGCTGTACAACGCCGGAGGCGCTGCAGGGCTGGTCGCCACGCTGCATGGGTACGTCAACTATATCCGGAAAACAAACCGCCTACCCGTTCTGCCGGAATGGGTTGGTCATCTGGGTGATCCGACCGACCAGTTCAAGCAGGCGAACAAGCACCAGCAACTGGCCGCGGAGCTGGCCGAACTCGAGTCATCCGCTCTGCTGGCCCGCCTGCAGGCTGCCGGTTACATCCAGGCCGTGCGTGAAGCGGCGGACACCATCCGCGGGCTGGCGCGGCAGCGCAAGGGCGAGCGCCGGCAATATAGCTTCGACGACCTGATCATGGCGCTGGATGCAGCACTGGCGGCGCCGAACACGGGTCCGGCGCTGGCTGATGCGCTTTACAAACGCTGGCCGTGGGCGCTGGTGGACGAGTTCCAGGATACCGATCCGCTGCAGTACGCCAGCCTGCGCCGGATCTATCTCGATACGCCGCGTCCGCACGGCGCGCTGCTGCTCATCGGCGATCCGAAGCAGGCCATTTACGGCTTTCGTGGCGGCGACATCCACGCCTATCTGGCCGCCGCGCGCAAGGCCGGCGACCAGCGCCACACGCTGACCACCAACTTCCGCTCCACGCAGGCCATTCTCGATGCCATCGAGGCGCTCTACACCCTGCCGGCAGACAAGCCGTTTCTGGTCGATGAAATCGATTTTCCCAGGGTATCGGCGCCGCCTGCATCGAAGCAGCGCCGGCTGGTGAAAGCGGACCAGAGCAAGCACCCGGCACTGACGTTCTGGCACCTGCAGGGCAGCGAAAAATTCCACAAGAACGGCAGAACGGGTAACCCCGAGAAGCCGCACGATACCAGTCACCTCACCGCCCGCACCATCGCCGCCATCAGCGAGCTGCTCTCCGGTCAGGCTGCTTGCTGGCAATATGTGGATGGGGCCACGGCCTCGGTGCAGCCCGACGACATCGCCATTCTGGTCAATACCAACAAGCAGGCCGGTGCCATGCAAAGAGCATTGGCAGCCAGCGGCATCATGGCCGTATGTGAGCATCAGGACTCCGTCTTTGCCAGCGAAGAAGCGGCTGATCTGCAGCTGGTTCTGCGCGCCATGGCCACTCCCGACGACGCCGGCAGCGTGCGCACTGCCCAGACCACCGACTTGCTGGGCAAACGTCTGGCCGATCTGATCCAACTGGCCGATGACGACCACGCCCTGCAAAGGGTCATTGAAACCTTTCACGAGCTGCATGAACTCTGGCAGCGCCACGGCGTGCTGACCGCGCTGGAGCGCTTGTTCAAGACCGCCGCGCCGCGTCTGTTGACATTGATCGACGGCGAGCGGCGCATGAGCAACTACCTGCAACTGGGCGAGCTGCTGGCCGGCGCCGAGGCCGAGACCTTCGGCATGGCCAGTCTGATGCAATGGCTGGATCAGCAGATTGCAGAGGCCGGCTACAGCAGCGATCCCGACGATGACAGCGCCAAGCTGCGGCTGGAGTCCGACCACAAGCTGATCCGCATCTGCACCGTATTCAAGGCCAAGGGTCTGGAGTTTCCGATCGTGTTCCTGCCATTCGCCATGTGGCTAGATGCCTTCGGTCGGGCCGACAAGCCGCCGCTGCATTTCCATACTGCCGATGGCCGGGCCAGGATCGATCTGCTCAACACATCCAAAAAGCACACCGAACAAGCCGTGACTGAACATCAGTCCGAAGGCCTGCGTCTGCTCTATGTCGCCCTTACACGAGCCGAACACGCCCTGTTCGTCGGCTGGCGCGACGTGGACGACTATGGTCAGCCGGACGGCGCATTGCAGCGATTGCTGTACCGAGACGACGCCACCACCAATGACCGCCTGCAGCAGCTGGCGCAGAATCACCCCGGCATCATCCGTACCGAAATCATCGATACGACCGGAGAGCCGGCTTCCGTCCCGCGCCAGCCAGCCACCGGGAGCGACGAGCTGAGCGAAGCACGGCGGGATCTGCCCGGCAAGCGCCCGCCATGGTCATTCTTCAGCTTTTCACAACTGGCCCGCACTGCAGCCCCGTCGCATGAAAGCGAAGTGGCAGAACCCGGGGCCGAGGACGAATGGGTCGAACACAACGTGCAGGCAGCACCCGCAGATGCCGATCACGAGTTGCCCCTGCTGGATTCGCGTCTGTCCGGCGTGCGCTTCGGCTCCGCCGTGCACGACCTGCTCGAATCCATCATCGGCAATGCCTGGCCCGCACCGGGCGAGTCGGCCACGACTTCGCAACTGGCCGAGGTTGCCCATACCCTACGCCGTTATGGCCTCATCGGCAATCGCGACCACGACCCGCGCATGCATCAGACTGCCGCGCTGGTGAGCCGCATTCTGCATGCGCCACTGCCGGACATCGGGCCGCTGGCGCATATCGATCACAACAACCTGATCGCCGAAATGGCCTTCATGCTGCGCCTGGACGGCAGCAGGCTGACAGCATTGATCGACACATTGCAACAAGCCGGTTATCTGCCGGGCGGTCTCGGCGAAGCGCCGGAACAAATTCTCAACGGCCTCATGCAGGGCTTTATCGACCTCATCGTGCAGCACGACGACCGGTTTATCATCATCGACTACAAAACCAATAACCTGGGAGATACTGCAGCCGCCTACGCCCCTGCACACCTGCAAACGGCTGTTCACAGCGCCCGTTACGATCTGCAATACCTGATCTACAGCGTGGCCCTGCACCGCCATCTCAAGCGTTGCCTAGCCGCGGACTACAACCCGCAACACCATCTCGGCGGTGTGCAATACCTGTTTGTCCGCGGCCTGGACGATACTGGCGACAGCGGAGTCTTTGTCGATCATCCCGATGTCGATCTGATCCGCCGGCTGGATGAGCTGTTTGCCATGGATGGCAGAATGAAGGTGTCGCGGCAAGTCTGATCGGCTGCGGTGCAGCGCCCGAAACCATCAAATTGCGACACATGCCCATGATCGACTGTCCATGCAATGTTCTCTGACCACTACACCTTCGATTATTAATGCGGCAACAAAATACTGAAAGGACTCAAGCCGCATATTGCACATGTTTGTTGTGGAAGTAACGCCTGACATGGTCGGGCCGCTTCTGGATGCTGCACAGACGGGATAAGGTTTTCTTGCGCATCTCGGCTTCGTTACGCGCCGGGGTCTGGCTAGGCACACTGCGCTTGAGGTCCCCGTTCAAATACTCGTCCGGGTTGGGCTCGGGCGAATAGGACAGTAGATAGAACACCTCAATATCTTCCGTGTTGGCCGCCAGCCAGGCCTTGACCGGCTTACTGTGATCCATGCACAAGTTGTCGAGAATGTCAAATACCTTGCGATCGGTCGCCCGGACCAGGCGCTTGAAAAAACGGATTAGCAATTGGCTGTTCATCGCACCCTTGAGGTGCATGAAACGCAAGGTGCCGCGATTGGTGAACGTGGAGATCATCTGCACGCGAACCCGGTGGGCCGATATCTTGGCCACAGGTGTACTTCCTGCCTTGGCGTAGCTGCGCACGGCCTGTTGATTACTGCGCAAGCCCGTTTCGTCGCCCCAGTGGATCTTGGCGCCTTCGCGCCTGGCACGAGCGGCAATGGCCGGGTAGTCTTCGGTCAACCACTTCTGAACGGCCTTACTGCACTGCTCGTAGGCGCGCTTGGCAGGGCGCTGCGGTGTATAACTCCAGCGTTTGAGGTATTCGCCCACCGTGCGCAGGGACACAAATACACCAAACTGTTCCTGGATCGCGTGCCGGGTCCATAGGGCAAACGGCAGCTTCAGCTGATCGGGCATCTTGTCCGTGATCAGTCGCTGAATGCGCCGACACTGCTGGGCATTCAGGCGGGTCCCGCTGAACCTTGGGCCGTCCGCACCGATCCGCGGTAATGAACGCTTCACCCTCGGCCTGATACCGCCCCCACCAGTCGCAGGCCGTGCCGGGCTGAACGCCATACGCCTGATGGATTTCTCGGTAGGTCTTGCCCTGCTTGCGAGCGGCGATGACCTGTCGTCGAAGCACCTGTTGGCCGCCCTTGGACTCGCGGCGTATATCGATCGTATCCATGGCGTATATTGCACACCAGCACTCAGCTATTTTATTGCCAAATTCATAATGCCTTACAATTGCCTCTTGCATTCACTGTCCATCCTACCTGGAGAACCACATGCGCAAGCTTGTCAATTGCTTTCTCGCCCTGATTGTCGCCGCAGCCGTCTTCGGCCCCGCGGCGGCGGGTGATCTGGACGCCGATATCGCGAACGAAAATGTCTATCTGCATCAACTGCGCCAGGACAACCCTGATGTCGACGCCCAGTACCGGGACCTGATCGAGCCCATCAAGGCCGAGCACGACTGGGTCGGCAACGGCGGCACGGAATCTCCGGTCGGCATCATCACCATCGACCAGCAGGACTATGTCGTCACCAGCAGTTGCAAGCCGCATGACTGTCCCAGCGAACGACTGGTGACGCTGTTGACACCGAACGCGGATCAGGCGGCCGGAGCCCTGACCGTCAATCATGGAGATACGGGCCTCGGTCCGCAGTCCTCCACCATCACCTGGCTCGGCAGCCCGAATCGCAGCCAGCGCCGCTATCTGGCCGCATACCTGTTCAACTGATCTGCAACAGACCGGTGCCGGGCGGCCCCGGCACCGATACCCGCTGACAGAACCAATCGCACGGCACATCGACTTGCAGACAACCGCAGACCAGCCTGCAGCGGAAGCAATCCCGCCACCCCAGGAGTCCGATACCGACCTGTCGGATCTGGATCTGGCCCTGCACGACTGGGTCTTGCGCCATGGCGGCACAGCAACAGTCGCTCATGCACTGGCACGCACCCATCAGGCGGTGACGCAGGGCCACACCTGCCTCGCACTGGAGCAACTGCCGCCCGAACCGGACCCGGCCGGACACAGTCTGCAGGACGAACTGCGGAACAGTTCGCTGGTCGGCGCACCGGGCTCTATCCGGCCCCTGATCCTGGATAGGCAGCATCTGTATCTGCAGCGTTATCATGAACATGAAATGCATCTGGCCCGACGGCTGCGAGCCATGATGGCGCATTCCCCCGAACCGGTGGACGAGCACCAACTGGCGCATCTGTTCAATCTGAATGCGGCGCAGTCCATCAACTGGCAGGCGGTCGCCGCGTTTGCCGCACTGCGACATCATTTCGCCGTCATTTCCGGTGGTCCGGGCACCGGCAAGACCTACAGCATCGTGCGACTGCTGTGCGTGCTCATGGAAACCGCTCTGGCCAGGGGAGAATCCGCGCCGCACGTCGCACTCGCCGCACCCACCGGCAAGGCGGCGGCACGCATGCTGGAAGCCGTGCATGCGGGGCTGACAGAGCTGGCCGCCAGCGAAGCTGTGAACATGCCCGATCTGCTGGAACACATGCCGCAACAGGCACAGACCCTGCATCGGCTCCTCGGCCTCCACGGCCATGACAATCGCGCCCGCTTCCATGCCGACAATCCGCTGCCGCACGATGTCGTCATCGTCGATGAAGCATCCATGGTGGACCTGCCGCTGATGGCGCGACTGGCCGCAGCCGTTGGCGATGAAGCGCGGCTGATCCTGCTCGGTGACCGCTATCAGCTGGCCTCGGTCGAATCCGGGTCCGTACTGGCCGATATCTGCACACACGCCGGCGTCAACCACTTCACGGCAGAACAGCGGCAGGCCGCCGGGGGACTGTTGCAGAATGCCACCGACACCGCCGACCAGCCACTGGGCGATCACGTCATCACCTTGCAGACCAGCCGGCGCTTCAATGCCGAAAGCGCCATCGGCCGGCTGGCCGCGGCAGTAAATGAAGGCGCGGTCGATCCAGCCCGGCAATTGCTGCACACCGGACATGATGATCTGCACTACCACCCTCGCGCCGATGCCGCCGCCATGCAGAAGCTGATGGATCGCCAGGCCACGGCGCATGCCCGCCTGCTCGAACAGGCGGAAACTCCGGAGCAGATTCTGGCTGGCCTCAACCGGCAATGCATACTCACCGCCATGCATGCCGGCCCGGCCGGCAGCCACAGTCTCAACCAGGGCATCACCGAGCGTCTCGCGCACCACTTCGGCTTCGATCCGGCGCGGCTGTGGTATCACGGCCGCCCTGTCATGATCCGCCGCAACGACTATCGCGCCGGCCTGTTCAACGGCGATGTGGGTATTGCACTGAGCGACGCCGGCGGGCGCATCCGCATCTGGTTCGAGACCGCAGATGGGCCCCGTGCCTATCTGCCCGGCTCCCTGCCCGCGCACGATACGGTCTACGCCATGACCATTCACAAGAGCCAGGGCTCGGAATACGAAACCGTCAGCGTAGTGCTGCCGGAACACGATGTGCCGATTCTCGGTCGGGCGCTGTTCTACACCGGGCTGACGCGGGCACGCCGCCAGCTGCATGTTTATGCCGACGACGCCACGCTGGTGCGCACCATTACACGCCGCCAGCACCGCATGTCGAGGCTGGCCGAACGGCTGACGCAAGCAGCCGCGCCGGACAGCTAGCCGGGCATGAATATCAGGCTTTCGGCTTGCGAAAGCGCTCGAAACGGAATGGCTGCGGATCGACACAAGGCGCAGCGTCCGTGACCAGATCCGCAACCAGTTCGCCGGCACCCGGTCCCAGACCGAAGCCGTGCCCGGAAAACCCGGTGGCCAGGTACATTCCGGGCCAGTCCGCAACGGGCCCGATGATGGGTACCGCATCGGGCGTGACATCCATGTAACAGCCCCATTCGTGGGTGATGCGGCTGTCAGAAAAGGCCGGAAATGCATCGGCCAGATAACCCAGCGCCTGTCGATTGTGGCGCGATCGCGGCACCGGATCCAGCACGCGCGTGCGCTCGAACGGCGTCTGTTCATCCGCCGCCCAGCGCGTCGGCGTGCGCCAGGCATCGATGAAATCCCGATTCAGGCGCAAGCGGAACTCCTGCCGGTTCTTCAACACGCTGGGCGCATAGTGCGGCAACAGACGAAAACTGTCGGGGGTGATCGGCGCCACGTTTGCGTTGCGCTGGGCAATGGAAAAACCGCCATCGGCGCGTGGCCGAAAGGCAAAATTGTCACCACCGACCGCCATGCCGGGCAGCGCATGATCGGGTGCCTCGACCCGGGCCACCGTGCCGAGCACCTTCAATTGCGGCACGGCGATGCCCAGATTGCGGGCGAACAAGCGCGACCAGCTGCCACCGGCCAGGACCACCCGATCACAGGCGATTGCGCCCCGCTCCGTCACTACGCCGCTGACCTGCCCGGCACTGGTTTCCACGCTGCGCACGGCGCAGGAAGTGGCAATGGCGGCGCCCAGTCGCTGCGCTGCCTGTGCCAGTGTCGGCGCGGCCAGCTGCGGTTCGGCGACACCATCGGTCGTGGTATGCAGCGCACCGATGAAACGCCCGGCGATACCGGGTAGCATGGTGGACAACTCCGTCTTGCTCAACAGGTGCGTATCAATGCCATGTTCCCGCGCCTGCCCCAGCCACGCTTCATAACCGGCAACCTGACGTTCGGTGCGACACAGATAAGTCGAACCGACACGCCGAAAACCGACACTCGCACCAATGCGTTCCCGCATGCCGGCCCAGGCACGCACGCTGCGGATGATCAGCGGCACCTCCGCCGGGTCGCGCCCCATCTGCCGCGTCCAGCCCCAGTTGCGACTCGACTGCTCGCCGCCGATGACGCCTTTTTCACACAAACAGACACGCACCCCGCGCTCGGCCAGGTTCAACGCCGCAGCAACACCGACGATGCCGCCGCCGATGATTACTACCTCCGCGTGTGTCGGTAATTGCGTGTCGCCACGTACTTCCTGAGGTAGTATGAATGGCATAGTCACGAATATACACCCGAATCAGAAAACGCTTTGCCGGTTCTGTTGCGGATATGCAAGTCGGAAGGATGTGTTTCGTAGCGCGGGCTCTGCATCATGCGCTCACTGACCACGCACGCGGGCGACAGCACGGCACCAGCCGTCGTACAGTTGCTGCATGCGTGCTTCGCTTCTCTCCGGCACGAAGCGGCGTTCGCTTTGCCAGAGCTCGCCGATCGACTCCAGCGACTCATACAGGCCGGCCTGCAAGCCGGCCATGTAGGCAGCCCCCAGCGCGGTGGTTTCAATAACCCGCGGCCGTTCGACGTCGATCTGCAGCACGTCCGCCAGCCAGTCGCATACCCAGACGTTGGCGACCATGCCGCCGTCGACACGCAATTCGGTCGGCATGACGGCGTCATCGCCGATGGCGCCGACCAGATCACGCGTCTGGTAGCAGGTCGACTCGAGCGCCGCACGCACGATCTGGGCGATACCCGTGTCACGCGTGAGACCGAGGATGGCCCCGCGCGCTTCCGGATCCCAGTAGGGTGCGCCCAGGCCGGTGAAGGCCGGTACCAGATAGACGCCGGCCGTATCCTCGATTGACGCCGCCAGTTGCTGGGTCTGCTCGGCCTTCTCCACCAGGTTGAGCGCATCGCGCAGCCACTGTATGGCGGCACCGGCGACAAAGATGGAACCCTCGAGCGCATAGCTGGGCACGCCCTGCAAGCGATAACCCACCGTGGTCAGCAGGCGGTGCCGGGACACGCTGGCCTCGGCACCGGTGTTGAGCATCATGAAACAGCCGGTACCGTAGGTGGATTTGGCCATGCCGGGGGTGAAGCAGGCCTGACCGATCAACGCCGCCTGCTGGTCACCGACCATGGCGCCGACGGCAATCGGCGCACCGAACAGCGATGCATCAATGGTGCCGAAGTCAGCCGCCGTATCCCGTACTTCGGGCAGCATGGCGGCGGGTATGTCGAAGAAGTCGAGCAGTTCCGCATCCCATTGCTGGCTGTGGATGTTGAACAGCAACGTGCGCGAGGCGTTGGTGGCGTCGGTGGCATGCACTTCGCCACCGGTCAGCTGCCACAACAGCCAGCTATCGATGGTGCCGAATGCCAGCTCGCCCCGGACGGCGCGCTGGCGGGCGCCGGCGACATTGTCCAGCAGCCAGGCGAGCTTGGTGGCGGAGAAATAGGGATCCAGCAGCAACCCGGTCTTTTGCTGCAGCCACTGCTCCGTGTCGGCATCTGCAAGCTGCCGGCACCGTTCGGACGTGCGTCGATCCTGCCAGACGATGGCGCGATGAATCGGCTTGCCCGTGGCCCGGTCCCAGACCACGGTCGTTTCGCGTTGATTGGTGATGCCGCAAGCGGCCAGTTGCCCTGCCTCGAGACCCGCCTGTTGCAACGCGCGCCGCACTACCGTGAGCGTGTCGGCATAAATCTGCTCGGCATCATGTTCGATCCAGCCATCCGCCGGATAATGCTGTTCGAATTCCTGCTGCGCCAGTCCGTTGATGTTGCCGCGGGCATCGAAAACAATTGCCCGACTGCTGGTCGTTCCCTGATCAATGGACAGAATGTGGCCACGCTGCATCAATTTCTCCCCTGCTGAGTAATACTTTTTACCGAATCACCAGCACACACCCTGCCCCGGTTGTGACGGCGGGGTGCTGTCTTTCCTGCAGAATGCCGCAACCACTTGTGGACACGTTATATTTCCATCCACATGCGATACAGGCTCGTGCGCACGGACTGCAGCAGCAGGCGGTCGGTTTCATCGGCCTTGTCATCGATGTGGTCCATCAATTGATGGAAGTGCGAAAGCACTTGACGATGCTTGAGTTCCGGTATGTAACTCTGCATCCAGCTGACTGCGGCATAGCGCGTACCGCTGGCAATGGGGCGCACCTGGTGAATGAGGCCGGTAGGGTAAATCACGGCATCGCCCGGCTCCATCTTGATCCAGCTGCACTCGCCGCCGGTCCATATCTCCAGTTCACCACCTTCGTATTCATGGCTGCCGGATAGAAATACGGTTACCGAGGCATCCGTGCGCAGGGGCTTTGGCTTGGTGCTCATGACGGCCTCGTCCATGTGCAGGCCATAGTACATGCCGGGCTGGTAGCGGGAGAATGTAGGCGCTGGAATGGCCTTGGGAAACACGGTTTGCGCCACGACCGGGTCGTTGAACAATGCCTGCACGATGCGGTTGCTGATGTCGTTGCCCTCATCGCCCGGCTGGTTGATCTGTTCGTTGTTCTTGACCCGCGAACCCTGATTGGTGGCACTGCCCGAAGTGAATTCCGATTGCTCGGCATAGGCGCGCGCACGTTGCGTGAGGGATTCGTCGAGAAGATTCTGTATTTGAAAAATCATGCCTTATCAGTTTGCTCTACAAATCAGGCGCCGCCGCAACAGCATATCGTCACATGCAAGCATTCGAGGCTATCACTACTGCTTGACAGCGTCCATGACACCACGGACGGAGAAGGCAGCGGACCGGGAGACTGCTTTGCGACAAGTGCGTTACACTGAGCCAAGCTTCGATGTGGCGCGCTGACCAACCAATGACCGGAAACGATCACCGGGCCGATGCCGCAAATCCCGAACAACTGTTTGACAGGGCTTGCGCTTTTTTGCGCCGCGGCGATCCAGGTGCCAATGAACTGTTGCAACAATTGCAGCAATATCCCGATTTTGCACAGGGCTGGCTGGCGGTAGGCCGGGTGCTGCGCGAATGTGACCAGCCGGAGGCCGCTCTCATTGCACTCAAGCAGTCCCTTGCAGCAGCACAAGCGCCACCAGCGGCTGCCGCGGAACATGCTGATTTGTTGCTGGAAACCGCCGGCCCCGTAACATCCGCCGCCTGGCTCGCTGATGCCTGCCAGCGCTGGCCACGCGAGGTGCGCCTGCTGTATCGGCTGGGGCACGCGCAGTACTTGGCGGGCGAGTTGACACAAGCAGACTCTGCGTTGCGCAAGACGGTGCAGTTGGCACCGGATTTTGCCGAGGCCTGGTTCGATATCGGCCTCATTGCCGAGGATCGCAGGCAGCAAGCAGTGGCGGCAGAGGCTTTTCAGGCCGCCCTGACGGCCCAGCCGACCATGGCGGAAGCGGCATTCAATCTGGGTATCTGCCTGCAGGGCACTGGCGCCATGGAAGCCGCGCTGGATGCCTACGCGCGTGCATTCAGGCTGCGTCCGCAGTACTTGAATTCCATTGCTCAGGCGCTGACTTCAGCCCCCGCCGGGCGCCTCTGGATCGATCCCGCTGCCCTGCGCCGCGCGCTCGATTGTCGTGCGTGAGCGCTGGCCGCGGTATTCCTTGCGATAGACGCCGGTACCGCTGATCAGTCGCTGGCCGAGTTCATCAAAGGCCTGGATGCGGGCCGCGTCGAACACCTCGATCGTGCAGTGCAGGGATTCCCTGGCCACCGGAAAGCACTGCACCACCGGTGTGCCCTGCTGCAACACGCCTTCGAATTCCGGCTGTTGCCAGATCACGGGAAAGAGAATGCCCACCTCGTTGTACTGATCGGCATCCACCATGCCGCACAGCGGTCTGAAGGGCAGATCCTCCCGATTGACCAGGGGCATGACAAACAGAGAATAACCGGCAGGCAACTGCACGGTCCAGAAACTGTTGAATTTGACGATGACGCGATCATCGGCATGAAACGGAGCATCCTCGGCCTGCGCTGGCGCGTGAAAGCTCAACGGTGCCCGCGGATGGTGCCGTGCTGCCGGTTCGGGCAGTGACCAGTCCCAGGAAAACACGCCATCCTCGACACGAACATCGCACGCCAGTGTGAAGACGAAGCCGTGCGTCATGGCATCCACGAACGGCGGGCAGTGCTTGACCGTGCGAATGCCGCCGCCATGCAGTTCGGAATGCGTACTGCTGGGCATCTTCTTCAGCCAGTCGGGCAGCACGGCGCGTGCCGGCTGCGGCGGTGGCAGGTGATCCACCAGATTGGGATCGCAACGAAAGACTACATGCATGCCGTTGTCACCGGCGTGGAGCTCATTCCTTCAGGCTCAGATTGAAGGCGATGGATATGCGCCGCCCGGCGCCCAGATAGGGGCGCACCTGATGCTGCAACCAGGCCGGAAACAGGGTCAGCAAGCCAGCGCGCGGGGTGAACTGCACCGTGGTGCCACCACTGTTCTGACCGCCGTCGGCAAACACCAGAGCCGGTGCATACATGGCCACACCCGGTCCGCGGGGATCGAAGATTTCAAATTCACCACCCAGCGATTCATCCTCTGCGCGGCCACCATCGTCCACATAATAGGTGCCGGACCAATAGGCGCCCGGGTGATGATGGGCGGAATTGGCGTGGCCATATTCGTTGACATTGGCCCAGGCACGCACCGCCCAGTCCGTCTGTGCAGGCTGGCCGTTGCGATCAAACGTCATCTGTGCCGCGACCTGCCGGGCAGCGGCAAGAATTTCATCGATGCGCGCCCCGGCCCACTGTTCGATCGGTCGCCCGGAATGCCAGCCGCCCATGTTGGAGGCCGTTATCGAGCTTTCCCGCGATCGTTCGGCGAGAATGCGTTCCGCCAGCTCCGCATTGCGTGCTTCGGCGTCCGGCAACATGGTGGCTGCCATCGGCGTGGCAAAAAAATAGCCGACCTGCAGCGCCTGCGTCTGTTCGTTCCTGTTTTCGGCAACCATGGCATCAGCCTGACACATGCCGCTGCAGCGGTAAATTCGGACAACCCCGGCAAGTCATGATGCTTGCCGGGGCTGCATCACCTGCCTCAGGCGTCCTCGGGACCCTGGCCCAGATCCTTGATGGCATCCGGGTTCTCGAACACCTTCAGCAAATCCTCGTATCTGGCCGTGCGGCCAGGTGGATTCTCGTCATCGAGCTTCGGTTTCGGCGCGCCCGGTTGCTCGAACCAGTACTCCTTGTCCTTCTTCGGGTTCAGTTTCGGCGGTGCCACTTTCTGCAGGCCGGCGATTTCAATGCGGTGCATGACTTCATCCAGCTCTTCCGCCATCTTGTCCATGCCTTCCTGGGGCGTGACCTCACCGCTGGCGATGCGCGCGGCATTCGTCCACCACGGCGTGGTCATCTTGGCATAGGCCGGCACGTTGATCCCGGTCGGCGTCCAGTATTTCGACGCCGGACTGCGGTAGAACTCGACCAGCCCGCCAAGATACGGCGCGAGCGCCCCCATTTCCTTGGAGTTCATGTCCGACCGCCGAATCGGCGCCAGTCCGGCAATGGTCTTGCGCAACGACACCGACTTGCAGATCAGGAACTGTGCATACAGCCAGCATGCCGCACGCTTGTCTTCGGGCGTTTCCTTGGGCAATGTCCAGGAGCCCGCGTCCTGATAGCCGAGCTTCATGCCGGGCTCCCAGTATGGCCCGTGCGGTGACGGTGCCATGCGCCACTTGGGCGTGCCGTCCTCGTTCACCACCGGCAGATCGGGATCGGTCATGCTGGATGCGAACGAGGTGTACCAGAAGATCTGCTGGGCGACATGGCCCTGTGCCGGCACCGGCCCCGCCTCGGTGAAGGTCATGCCGGCAGCTTCGGGGGGCGCATAGTTCTTGAGCCAGTCGCGGAACTTGGTCATGGCATACACGGCAGCCGGACTGTTGACGCCGCCACCACGCTCGACGCTGGCGCCGACCGGATTCAGATCATCGTTGATACGAATGCCCCAGTCGTCGACCGGCATGCCATTCGGCAGTCCCTTGTCGCCCATGCCCGCCATGGACAGCCATGAGTCGTGAATGCGCCAACCGAGCGATGGCGATTTCTTGCCGTAGTCCATGTGCCCATACACGCGCACGCCGTCGATTTCCTTGATGTCATTGGTGAAGAATTCGGCAATATCTTCATACGCCGACCAGTTCACTGGCACATCCAGCTCGTAGCCGTATTTCTCCTTGAATTTCTTCTTGAAATCCGGCCGGTCGAACCAGTCCTTGCGGTACCAGTAGAGATTGGCGAACTGCTCGTCGGGCAGTTGATACAACTTGCCGTTCTCGGGCCACTTGACGTAATCCTTGCCGATGAAATCGTCGATATCCAGATTCGGCAGGGTAATGTCCTTGCCTTCGCCACTCATGTAGTCGGAGATGGGCACGACACGGTCCATGCGCGGGTGCGTACCGATGAAATCGGAGTCGTTGACATAGATGTCATAGATGCTCTTGCCGGTGGACATCTGTTTTTCCAGATTGTCCACGACATCGCCTTCGTCCATGTTCTGGTGGTTCACCTTGATGCCTGTGATCTGCTCGAAGGCACGCGACAGGATGTTGGCTTCGAAACTGTGATTGTTGGTCTGTTCGCAACAGACACTGATTTCCGTGCCCTGATAGGGCTTCGCAGCCTCGTGCAGGAATTTCATCTCCTCCATCTGTTCATCAGGATTCAATGTTGACGGCTGCAGAAAGTCCTCGACCCATCGTCTAGCGGCTTCCATGCCCTCGTGGCCCTGGCCGTAGTCATGAAACTCCGGAATTTCACCCGGCTGAGGCAGATTCTCCTTGCTTGGCGTAGCCGCAACAGCGCGGCCGGGGGTGCCCATGGTGGCTGCACCGGCAGACGCGGCAGCCGCCACTCCGCCCAGCAGGAAACTGCGCCGTTTCATGCCGGGGCCACCTGTCTTCCGGTGCTCCGGTTCTTCCCCGCGTCCCTCATCGTCATGTCTTGATTTGTTCATAATCCTGATCTCCTTCAGGCCGTCCTTATTCATGATGCAGTGCCGCTTGCGCTTCTTTGCAAGTGGCAGCTGCTCCCGGCGAGTAGTCATTCCGGGCTTTCGCTCATACTCGCCATTTTCATGGAGCGCCTTTCAGCAAAGGCAGCCCGGTCAAACAGAGCATGGATGCAACCAATGTCGTCTCGATATGCGTCATCCCCAGCGCAGCAGAACCACTACCAGCAGGACTGTGATCGCCAGCACCCACCACGGGCTGGCCGGCACCAATGCGATCCAGAAGGCGCAGACATAAGCCGAGGCCAGCAACGCAACGAACAAGCGATCGCCACGGGTGGTCTTCATGGGAATGATGCGCCCACGCCGTTCGACGGTCGGTTGCATGACCTCCCATATCGTCATGCCGATCAGCAGGGCACCGATCGCCAGGAAAAACAGAGCAGTCGGCCATGTCCACAACATCCATTGCATAGTGTGACCTCAAACCCTGCCCAGAGCGAAGCCGGATGCGATCTTGTTGCGCACGAACCAGATGATTATTGCACCGGGGATCATGGTCAGCGTGCCGGCTGCCGCCAGAATGCCCCAGTCGGTTCCCGATGAGCTGTGCGCCGTGCCCATGACCGTGCTGATGGGTGTGGCATGCGTGGTCGTCAGCGCCTGCGCAACGATCACGTCGATCCAGCTGAACATGAAGGCGAAGAATGCCGCGACACCGATGCCGGCCCCGATCAGCGGTATGAAGATGCGGAGGAAGAATCGCGGCAGGGAATAGCCGTCCAGAAAGGCCGTTTCATCGATTTCCCTTGGCACGCCGGCCATGAACCCCTCCAGTATCCAGATGGTCAGTGGCAGCGTGAACAGGGTGTCGGAAATGGCTACAGCGAATACCGTGTCGAACAGATGCAGGCTGTGATAGAGCTGGAAATACGGAATGATGTAAACCACCGGCGGTGACATGAGATTGGTCAGCAGCCAGAAGAACAGATGCTTGTCCCCCATGAAGCGGTAGCGGGAGAAACCGTAGGCCGCAACCACGGCCAGCGGCACGGTGATCAGGACATTGATGATGGCATAGGCCAGCGAATTGCCGAATGCGGCACGCCATACATGGCTGGTGAAAATGTCGCTGTAATGCTCCAGCGTGAACAGCTGCGGAAATGTGGTCAGCTGGGTGGTAATTTCGGTATTGGTCTTGAACGACATGATGACCAGCCAATACAGCGGTACCAGCAGGAACAGGCTGAACGCGGCCAGGGTAATATGGCGGGCACGAATTCGCATTTCAGCACCCTGCTCGCTCGTGCTGCGCGAAGCCGCCGCGATGCATGCGTGCAGCTACGGAAAGCGGCTGTTCGCAGACCGGGGAAAGGTAGGCGTCACCCATTGTCGTCACCCGTGCCCATGCGTGTCAGAACCAGATAGAAGATGTAGCTGATGAGCAGAATGATCAGGAAATACAGCAGTCCATAGGCTCCCGCCTTGCCATATTCGAATTGGCTGACCGCCGAATTCTGCAGCATCTCCGTCATGAAGGTCGTGGCCGAACCGGGCCCGCCGCCGGTCACTGTCAGGGTCTCGGCATAATGCTTGAAGCTATAGATGAAGCGCAGAAGTATGGCAATGGCCAGCACGCCCCGCAGTTTCGGCAGTTCGATATAGCGAAACACCGCCCAGCGCGAGGCGCCGTCAATGCGGGCAGCCTGATAATAGGCATTCGGGATGGCGCACAGGCCGGCATAGGCGAGCAACGCAACCAGCGATGTCCAGTGCCACACATCCATGATCAGGACGGTGAACCAGGCGGAGAAGAAACCGGTCGCGTAATTGAACTGCAGATGCAGAATGTCATTGATGAAAAAGCCCAGCAGGCCGATATCGCCGCGGGCAAAAATACGCCAGATGATGCCTACCACACTCCATGGTATGAGCAGTGGTATGGCCAGCAGCACCAGCAGCGGGCCGATGGCCTTGCCGGAACGCGGCATGCACAGCGCCACACCGACACCAAGCGGGATCTGAATCAAGAGTACCAATCCCGTGAATACGCTCTGCCGTCCGAGTGCGCGGTAGAATTCACCGCTGGTTAGGGCCCTTTCAAACGATTCCCAGCCGGCAAAGACATGCGATTCCATGCTGAAGACGATCTGAAAGCTGTAATTGACGATCGCCATGAACGGAATGAAGGCGGTGATCAGCACCAGCACAACCGCGGGCAGAACCAGAAACCAGCCCTTGTTGCTCGCGAAACGGTTATCCACTGTCGACTCCGTTGTGCGGTTGCAGCAGTCGATCGTGAGCGTACAGGCAGATTCTCTCGGGAGCGAATGCCACGGCGATATCACCGTCGCCATTGACTTCCTGATCGGCGGCCACCTTCAGTTTGACCGTATGCTCGCCACAAGTGGCGGTCAGCAGGCGAAAAGCACCCATTTCTGCCACATCTCGCAGCTGCATGTTCAGTCCGGCGCCCTTTGCAGCAAGCTGCACGAATTCCGGTCGTATCCCCAATTGCAGACTGTCGGTATCGCAGTTGCGGGCAGCACTGGCCTGTGCGGCGGATAACGGTACGCGCTGCCCCTCGACTACCGCAGCATCGCCATCGACCGTGCAGGGCAGGAAGTTCATGCCGGGGCTGCCGATGAAAAAGCCCACGAAAGTGTGTTCCGGACGTTCGAACAACTCCTGCGGCGCGCCCACCTGCACCACTTCGCCGGCAGACATGACCACGACCTTGTCGGCAAAGGTCAGGGCTTCGACCTGATCATGCGTGACGTAGATGAGGGTGTGGTTGAACTCCTTGTGCACCTCCTTCAGCTTGCGTCGCAGATCCCATTTGAGCTGCGGATCAATGACGGTCAGCGGCTCGTCGAACAGGATCGCCGACGTGTCATCGCGCACCAGGCCGCGGCCCATGGAAATCTTCTGCTTGAGTTCGGCACCCAGGCCGCTGGCACGGCGCCTGATGACGTGCTCGAGATCCAGCATGGCGGCGACTTCGCCCACCCGCTTGCGGATCTGCTGCTTGCCCATGCCGCGATTGCGCAGTGGAAACGCGAGATTGTCCGCCACCGTCATGGAGTCGTAAACCACCGGAAACTGAAATACTTGCGCGATGTTACGCTGCTCGGGCGACTGGTTGGTCACGTCCGTGTCATCAAAGAACACACGCCCCTCGGATGGCGTCAGCAATCCCGAGCAGATATTGAGCAGAGTCGTCTTGCCGCAACCGGACGGCCCCAGCAAGGCATACGCACCGCCATTGTCCCAGCTGAAATCCATCGGCTGCAGTGCATAATCGGCCGGTGAGCGCACATGTCCGGCATAGGAGTGGGCGACGCGGTTGAAGCTAATGCGTGCCATGTACTGTCCCTGCCGCCGCGCCGGGCCGCTGTCTGCGTTCCGGGGAAAAAACCAGCCTGCCGTCGAGATTGAAAACGAACAGACGCGCGAGATCGAACTTCAGGCCCAGCATCTGATCCAGCGCATAGTCCTGCACGCCATTTTCGACTGCCACCCAGGGCCGTCCAGCAAGTGTGAAATGCACATAGGTTTCGGAGCCGCTAATTTCAGTCACCTCCACCGGGGCACGCACACTGCAAGCGTCGCTGTCCGGGGGTACAAGATCGACATGGTCGGGACGCAGGCCGAACAGATACTCGCCATCCACGACATGCTGCGGCAAGTGCGGACGCGCTGTGGTGAACTCTCTGTCCAATTGCAGGGAATTGCCGGCAAGACGCCCCGGCACGAGATTCATGGGCGGATCACTGAACACGCTCGCCACATGCGTGGTCGCCGGTGCCGCGTAGACCTCCGGTGCCGGGCCATACTGCATCAGCCTGCCCTCTTCCAGCACCGCCGTCTTGCCGCCGAAGGCCAGCGCTTCCCAGGGATCCGTGGTGGCATACACCACAATCGAGTCACGCCCCTCCAGCGCCAGCGGCAATTCCTCGCGCAAGGTCTCGCGCAGCTTGTAGTCCAAATTCACCAGCGGCTCATCCAGCAGCACAAGGTCGGCATCACGCACCAGTGCACGCGCCATGGCGGTACGCTGTTGCTGCCCGCCGGATAGCTCCGCCGGCAGGCGATCGAGCAGACCATCGATCTTGAGCCGCTCTGCCTCAGCGCGCACCCGGCGGTCGATCTCAGCCTTCGGTGTGCGTGCAATGCGCAGCGGCGAGGCAATGTTTTCATAGACGGTAAGCGATGGATAATTGATGAACTGCTGGTACACCATCGCCACGTTGCGCTTGCGCACCGGCTGGCGTGTCACGTCGTGGCCATCCAGCAGGATGCGGCCGGTTGTCGGGCGATCGAGTCCCGCCATCAGACGCATCAGCGAAGTCTTGCCGGACAGAGTCAGTCCCAGCAGCAATGCCAGCCGGCCGCTGTCGAACTCGATATCCATGGGGGCGATATGCGTTTCGCCATCCACCACCCGGGATATGTTTTCAAGCATCAGCGGCATTGCTCCTCCACTGCCGGCCGACGACCTTGTGCCGCTCGGCGGTCATTCCACCTTCCTCAAGCAAACGCACTTGGACGCCGTTGGTCAGGCCACCGTCGTCGCTTTTATTGAAGGCGAGCATAATATTCGCTTTCGCACATAGTCAACCATTGCCATGCCGCGCGTGGTACTGTACTGCCGGTCGGGTCACAAGCCGCCGCATATAGCGCATGGAGCGGAGGCCGGTGACGGGCCCCTCGCGCCAGCGCCAGGACACCCGATTGCCGCACTACACCGCATCCATCGTGGATTGCACTATTCGCACCGCGGCTGCCGAAACACAGCCCGCTGCCGTGGGCCGGTGTTGCGGCAACGGGCCGGGCATCATGCATCATCATCCGCCACCCGCACCGTGATGTCATGTTCCGCCAGCACCGCAGCCAGCGTCCGGGGCGGCGGAATATCCGTATACAGCACATCGATGTTTTCAGCGATGTGACCGGCACGCACCAGTGCATGACGGCCGAATTTGGTCTGATCCGCCAACAGGCAGACACGGCGGGCATTGGCGATGATGATGCGCAGCAGGCGCACCTCGCGATAATCGAATTCGAACAGCGCACCGTCCGGCTCGATGCCGGAAATGCTCATGATGGCGTAATCCACCTTGAAGTTGCGAAAGAAGTCCAGCGTCATCTCACCCGTGACACCGGCATCCAGCGGCCGCACGGTACCGCCTGCGACCATGATTTCAGCATCCTTGCAGCTCGACAGCAGCCCGGCGATCTGCAAGTGATTGGTGATGACGCGCAGACCCTTGTGTTCTGCAAGAGCGCGTGCAGCCTCCTTGGTGGTGGTACCCAGAGTCAAAAACAGGGATGCATGGTCGGGAATATCGCCGGCTACCAGCTCCGCAATGCGTCGCTTGCCCTCCAGGTTGAGCACCTGGCGTGCTTCATAGGCAATGTTTTCGACCGTCGATGGCAGCCCGGCCCCACCATGGTAGCGGCGCAGCAAGCCGGCCTCACACAGGTGGTTGACATCCCGCCGCGCCGTTTGCTGGGTGATGTTGAAGCTGCGCGCCAGCGCTTCAATGGCAACAAAGCCTTGTTGCTCGACCAGCCCGACAATCTCCCGCTGTCGCAAGGTCAATTTATTGTCATGCATTGCTTGCCGCATTTTCCGCTGTGGCCTTGCGGCTCATGCTACACAATTTCGGTGAATTGAACACCGATTCCACAACTGCGACACGCCTGCGTACCGCAAGCGTTCTCCTGTTTTCGATTCTATTCGGTCTGGCGCATAATTGATGTTCGCTTTCTACTTGTCATGTTGTTATGCGAACATAGTCGCGAGCGCGACTCGCCCGTTTGAAACAGCCCTGCTCCAACATGTCGGATCACCACGCAGACACGCCCGCATCGACCACACCGGATTATGACCTCGTCATCATCGGTGGCGGCATCAATGGTGCCGGCATCGCCCGTGACGCGGCCGGTCGTGGTTTGCGCGTACTGTTGTGCGAACAGGCCGACCTGGCCGGTCACACCTCCTCGGCCAGCACCAAGCTGATCCATGGCGGTCTGCGCTATCTGGAGTATTACGAGTTCGGCCTGGTACGCAAGGCGCTGCGGGAACGCGAAATACTCTGGCGCATCGCGCCGCATATCATCTGGCCGCTGCGCTTTGTCATGCCGCATGCGCGCAGCCTGCGACCAGCCTGGTTGATCCGCGCTGGCCTGTTGCTGTACGACCACCTCGGCGGGCGCAAGCGCCTGCCGGCGTCCCGCGGCATCAACCTGGCGCGCCATGCCGGCGGCAAGCCGCTGGCAGACACGTACAAGCGCGGCTTCATCTATTCCGATTGCTGGGCGCAGGACGCCCGCCTCGTGGTACTCAATGCCATGGATGCAAGACAGCATGGCGCCACCATCATGCCGCGCACACGCTGCGTGAGCGCCAACCGCGCGCACGGCCAGTGGCAAGTCACACTGCAGCCGGTGCCCTGCGGGGAACCCTGTCGGATCAGTGCAGCGGCACTGGTCAATGCCGCCGGCCCCTGGGTGGCTCGCACCATCGAAGACACCGCCCACATGGGAACAAGCCATAACATTCAATTGGTCAAGGGCAGTCACATCGTCCTGCCGCGTCTGTTCGAGCACGATCATGCCTATCTGTTTCAGCACACGGATGGTCGGGTCATCTTCGCCATACCCTATGAACAGGATTTCACCCTGATCGGCACCACAGATGTCAGTTACAGTGGCGATCCGGCTGCTGCCAGTGCTTCGACCGAGGAGATCGCCTATCTGTGCGACGCCGTCAATCGTTATTTGCGTCATCCGATCAGGCCCAACGATGTGCTATCGACCTATTCCGGCGTGCGTGCCCTGTACGACGAACATGAAAATGACAACGCCGCCGCCGTCAGCCGCGACTACATGCTCGACCTGCAAGGTACGGATAGTGCACCCCTGCTGTCAGTGTTCGGCGGCAAGATAACCACCTACAGAACCCTGTCGGAACAGGCCGTCGACCGCCTACTGCAAGCCATGGGACACAGCGGCCAGCACTGGACCGGGGCCGCGCCGCTGCCCGGCGGCGATATGCCCGGCGGCGACTTCGATCGCTTTGTGGATATGATCCGGCGCCAATACCCCTGGCTGCCGGACGCCATGCTCCTGCGTCTGACGCGCAACTACGGCACCTGCATTCGCCACATACTGGCCGATGCGGACAGCCTGGACGACCTCGGCGCGCACTTCGGACACGGTCTGTACGCCGCCGAACTGCGTTATCTGACTCAGTATGAGTGGGCCCGAACCGCGCGGGATATCCTGTGGCGGCGCACCAAGCTCGGCTTGCGCATGAATGCCACGCAAGTGGCGGAGGTCGATGTCTGGCTCGACACCAATGCGCCGCTGGAGAGCGCGTTGCCGCGTACCGGCTGACCCTTGCCCGAGCAAGGTCCCCGGCCCGGCGGCCTGGCGGCTCGCGCTCAGCCTGCGCCGCTCATCACCCGGGCCGCATCCAGCATGCGGTTGGAGAAGCCCCATTCATTGTCATACCAGGCGCAAACCTTGATCTGATGCCCACCCAGCACCTGCGTCAACAGGGCATCGACGGTGGCGGAAACCGCGTTGTGGTTGTAATCACTGGACACCAGTGGCGCTTGCGTATAATCCAGCACTTCCGCCAATGGCCCGTGCGCTGCGGCGGCACGCAACACGGCATTCACCGCTTCCGCCGTGGTCGGCCTTGCCGTCTGCAGGGTCAGATCAATCAGCGACACATTGATCGTCGGCACGCGCACGGCAAAGCCGTCCAGCTTGCCTTCCAGCTGCGGCAGCACCAGGCCGATCGAACGTGCCGCGCCGGACGATGTCGGAATGATGTTGTGGCTGGCGCTGCGCGCTCGGCGCGGATCCTTGTGATAGAAATCCGTCACCACCTGATCGTTGGTGGCGGAATGGATGGTATTCATCTGCCCGTATTGGATGTCGAATTCGGCATGCAGCGGCTGCACCAACGGCGCCAGTGCGTTCGTCGTGCACGACGCATTCGACACCACTGTGGCATCCGGATCCAGCGCGGCATGATTGACGCCATACACCACGGTCGGCACATCATCACCGGCCGGAGCAGAAATCAGCACCTTGCGGGCGCCTGCCTGCAGATGCGCCGCTGCCTTGTCGCGACTGGCAAAGCGACCCGTGGCCTCGATCACTACATCTATATCCAGTTCCTCCCAAGGCAACCCGGCCGGATCGAGCTCATGCAGAACCTGGATGCGATGGTCGTTGATCCGCAGCGCATCATCCGCCACTTCAATTGTGCCGGGGAATGCTCCATGCACCGTGTCATGGCGGGTCAGATGCGCGTGTGTCTGCACATCGGCGGGATCATTGATCGCCACGATCTTCATGCCCTCGAAGCGTTCGCTTTCATACAGCGCGCGCAGCACGTTGCGCCCGATCCGGCCATAGCCATTGATGGCGATCCTGCTACTCATGTTTCCTCCATTTGTTACGTGACTGCCGATATATCAACGGCACGCCTCTTGCAGCCCATGCCCTCGACCTCGTGGTGTGCAGCCGTAGCGCTGTTCACCCCGGCACGGCGTCTGCGAAGATCGCTGCGCAGTACGCACCACGGCCATCACTGCAGCAGGTCCTCCTGTGACGATATGTTCATATATGAACATTATTACGCTATTAACAACAAATTTGCGTAATCTGCATGTTCGAGTCTAACGCTATATTTCATATTTGCGAAACCAACCTTTATTACTGACCACAGTAGCTGCCCTCGTCACCAGGCACGTGCCGCGTTCAGCACAAGGCACATGCAGTCGCAAGGGGCCGGCAAGCAGCAAGCGCTGCTGCGCACAACAGAATGTGGTGCCAGCGCCGCACGGCACGGGCGCTGGCCATGAGAAAATGGCTGCGGCCACACCAACGCCGTAGCAGCGGATGCAAGTCAGTGGTTGTACGGCCTTGCACGCCGGACGTGTGCCGGGCATGTGCCGGTTTGACGGCGCAACTAAGGCTCCGGTGAGCTTGCTGCGGCCTGCTCTGATCCGTGAGCGTGACGCAACGGGCTAATGCCCGATCCAAATCAGCCCCCACACGACCGGAATCTGCAAGAGGGCCAGAAGCACAGCGGCCGAGCCGAGATCCTTCGCCCGCGCCGATAGTGGATGATGTTCACTGCCAATGCGATCAATGGCGGCTTCAACAGCCGTATTGAGCAGCTCCACGATCAGCACGATGAGCAGCGACAGCACGAGCACGGCACGCTCAATGCCAGTATGACCGAGCCACAGCGCCAGCGGCAACAGCACAACGACAAGCACGGCTTCGATGCGAAATGCCTCTTCCTCATGCCAGGCCCAGGACAGCCCCGTCCATGACACCTTGGTGGCACGCAGCAGGCGTTGCCTGCCCTTCAACTCGTCCGTCATCTACCCCTCACCGTCCCTGGATGCAGGCCAGCGTACCCAAAATCGACCCGTTGCGTCACAATCCGTTTGGCGCCTTTGCGCACGAAGCGGGCAATAGCGGGCGGCCGGCGCTTGTCTGCCGGCGGCTCACCCGCAGGTTGGGTGCGGGTACGTTACCGCCTGCCCGTCCGCCAGCTTAGGCGGTGGTGCCCAGCGCCTTGATGTGCGCCGGCAAGCGCTCGTTATCGCCATACATGAAGTGGTTCTGCATGCGCTCGGCATAGCGCGCGGCGTCGGGTTCGCAGCCGGCTGCCATGGCCACTTCACGAATGTGCATGGGCGCGGCACCGCAACAGACGCCGAGGTAGCGCACGCCGAGCTCGCATGCCTGCTCTGCAAACCGGCGCATCTCGTAACGATTGCAATACAGCGGGTCCAGAGCGGTCGGGAAGGTGCGACCATGCGGCGCCGGGCAGGTACAGCCATGCACATCGGACAGATTGAAGAAGGTGGGTTCATCCGCCGTCGTGCGGTACGGCACCGGCAAGGCGGCCACATGACAGCTGACTGCTGCACGGATGCGGCGCAGCCAGGGCAGCATGGTTGCCGGGCCCCGAAAGCAATTCAGCCCGACCACCGTGGCGCCGCGCCGTTCCAGCTCGATGCAGGTGTCGACGATGCCCGGCCCATCCATCATGCGATTTTCGGCCATGGGCGCCAATGTGATCACTGCCGGCAGATCGGCCTGCAGAATGGCGTCCAGCGCGGCGTGGGCCTCACCGGCATAGTAGAAGGTCTCGCCGATGATGATGTCGGCTCTTTCCTCTACCGCCCAGCCGACCATTTCCGCGAACATGGCGCGCACTTCGGCTTGTGCAGCCGCATCATCCGGGTGCCAGATGTTGGTATTGGAGATATTGCCGGCCATAAGATCGTCGGCGCGGTCATCCGCCACCTTTCGTGCGATCTGCAGCGCCGCGCGATTGAGCGGCTCCAGCAGTTCCCCCTTGCCGATGACACGCATCTTCTCGCGGTGCCCGTTGTAGGTGAACGCCTCGACGATATTCGAGCCGGCATGCTGGAAATCACGATGCAGTATCTCGAGTGCTTCGGGATGTTCCAGGGCTACCTCCGGCACGAATTCACCGGCACACAGATAGCCTCGCCGTTCCAACTCGAACAGAAAACCTTCGGCACAGATCATCGGCTCTCTGTCCAGACGTTGCTCGAGAAAGTTTCTGGCCATGAGGCGGCACCTGCAGAATGATGTAACGCTCGGGGTGTGCATGCTACGCCATGCCACCAAACACGAACACAGCGACGTACGGCTGCAGCGGAGATCATATAGCGTTCATTCTCTCCCCGGGTATCGATATGCGCCTTGTGCTTTCAAATGCGCGACAGGAGCTGCCGGCCATATCACTAACAGGTTGAGTCATCCACCCAGCCCGCCATTCCTACTGTGGCACAGGCGCCGACATCAGCAGCGGCGCGGCGGATGCTGGTGTGGTGAGCACCCACTGTGTGGTTGCTCCAAGCAAGGTCTTATCCACACAAACCGTCCCGGTGCAGAACGCGCTGCGCCGGGCCTGGCCGCATTAGCGCCCTGCTTCCCCGCCGCGGCCGGCAGCCATCCGTGGCAAATGCGCTACTATTGTGCTCTTATCAGCTCAGCTCGCTCATTCTCCTCACGGCAATGTGCCACATGCCCGAGCCTGCCGCCGCAGCATCACGGAAAACGCATGCCCACACAAGCCGCTCTGGAAGAAGGCCACTACCGCAAAGACAGCACAAGCACCAGGTACCCGGTCCTGGGCGCGGTCAGTTTTTCGCACATGCTGAACGACATGATGCAATCGCTGATCGTGGCCATCTACCCGCTGCTGAAGGCGGATTTCGCACTCGATTTCGTGCAGATCGGGCTGATCACGCTGACCTTTCAGATGATGGCCTCGGTGCTGCAGCCGGTCGTCGGCCATGTCACCGATCGCTGCTTTCTGCCCTATTCGCTGCCCTTCGGCATGGCATTCACCTGCAGCGGCCTGCTGCTGATGGCCATGGCGCCCAGTTTCGCCCTGTTGCTGCTGGCCGTCGGCCTGATCGGCACGGGATCCTCCATCTTTCATCCGGAATCCTCACGCGTAACGCGCATGGCAGCAGGCGGGCGACCCGGATTTGCCCAATCCATTTTCATGGTCGGCGGCCATCTGGGTACGGCGATCGGCCCCCTGCTCGCCGCATGGATCGTCATCCCGTCCGGACGCGGCAATGTGGCCTGGTTCGCAATGGCTGCACTGCTCGCGTTCATGGTGCTGCTTCAAGTCGGCCGCTGGTATGCCACCAACCGCTCCGGACGCGGCCGCAGTCACCTGAAAACGCCATCCTGGCCCCTGCCCTCGCCCGGACGCGTACGCCTTGCGCTGTTGATTCTTCTTGTGCTGGTATTCTCCAAGTTCTTCTATCTGGCGAGCATCAAAAGCTACTATACGTTCTACCTGATCGAGACATTCGGCATGAGCGTGGGAACATCCGAAATCTTTCTGTTCCTGTTCATGCTTTCCTCTGCGATCGGTGTCATTGTCGGCGGCCCGCTGGGCGACCGATTCGGTCGCAAGTGGGTCATCTGTTTTTCCATATTCGGCGTGACGCCGTTCACCCTGCTGCTGCCCCACGCCAACCTCTACTGGACCGTCATCCTGAGCGTGCCGATCGGCGTCATCATCGCCTCGGCGCTGCCGGCCGTCATCGTCTACGCGCAGGAACTCGTGCCGTCGCGACTGGGCATGATTTCCGGGCTGTTCTATGGGCTCGCCTTCGGCATGGGCGGCATCGGCGCCGCCGTCCTGGGCCATGTGGCCGACCTGCGTGGCGTCGACTTCGTCTATCGACTGTGTGCCTTTCTGCCGCTGCCCGGTGTGTTCGCCCTCTACCTGCCCGGCCTGCACAGTCGGGCTGCCTGAGCGCTCAGAACGTTTCACTCGCGGGGCGCAGATCCAGTTCATGCGTCCACACGCTGCGCGGCTGCTGGTGCAGATGCCAGTAACTGTCGGCGATGGCCTCGGGGTCGAGCAGACTGCCCGCAGCCGCATCCGGCATGCGTTCGACATTCGTGGGCGTGGCGATCTGGCCGTCGATGACGGCATGCGCCACATGCACGCCGGCCGGACCGAACTCGCGCGCCATGCTCTGTGCCAGCGCGCGCAGGCCGAACTTGCCGACTGCGAACGAAGCGAAACGGGCGCCGCCGCGCACGGCCGCCGTGGCGCCGGTGAGAATGATGCTGCCCCGCTCGGCGTCGCGCATCGCCGGCAAAACCTCGCGCGCGGCCAGGAATGCGCCGCGGCAGTTGGTCTGCCACAGGCTGTCGAATTCCTCCGGCTCGATGTCCAGCAAGCCGGCGATCTGAATGCGGCCGGCGTTGTACACCAGCACGGACGGATCACCGAGCCGCGTGCGGACTTCGGCGAAGGCGGCGGCGACAGAATCGGGGGCGGTCACATCCACGCCGATGACGTGCGCTTCGCGTCCCGCGGCACGCACGGCATCGGCAATGCCGGACAGGCGCTGCGTACTGCGCGCCATCAGAACAATGTCGAAGCCGCCACGGGCAAAGCGTTCCGCCACGGCCCGGCCGAGGCCCGGGCCGACACCGACGATTACTGCAATTTGGGCTGCTGCCATATCATCTCCCGCATCCACTGATGCCTTGTCCTGAACCGGGCCGCGCGATCATGTCGCCATGGCCGTCACTGCATTGTCATCCGCGCCGCGCAGACGTGTTCAGGCGGCCTCGGGCCGGCGGAAGACGGGCTGTTCCGGGCTCGAGACATCCGCGGCATACTGGTAGCCGGCAACGTTGAAACCGGCCAGGCCATCCGCATCGGCGATATTGTTCTGCAGTATCCATGCCGCCATCAGGCCGCGCGCCTTCTTGGCGTGGAAGCTGATGACCTTGTAGCGCCCGTTCTTCTCGTCCTCGAAACGCGGTGTCACGGTGGTGGCGGCAAGATATCTCTTGTCGACGGCGCGGGAATATTCCTTGCTGGCCAGGTCGACCAGCACGTTACTGTGCGCGGCTTCCATGTCGGCATCCAGTTGCCGCGTCAGCCGCTCGCCCCAGAACTGGTACAGATTGTCGCCCGCGGCAGTGGCCAGCCTGGTGCTCATTTCCAGACGATACGGCCGGATGCGATCCAGCGGCCGCAGCAGCCCGTACAGTCCGGACAGAATACGCAGACGTTGCTGCGCCCGTTGCAGCGCCGCGGCATCGAACGCACCGATTTCGAGCCCGCCGTACACGTCACCCTGAAAGGCGAATGCCGCGGCGCGCGCGCCATCGCCGGCCATGTCCGGCTGCCACTGCGCGAAGCGCTCCACGTTCAAGCGCGCAATCCTGTCACTCACTTTCATCAGCGCTGCCAGATCGTCGGCCGATTGCGTGCGCAACCGCTCGACAAGTTGTGCGCTTGCATCGAGAAAGCGTGGTGCGGTGCGTTCCGGCAGTTCGGGCAGCGGGTTTTCGAAGTCCAGCGTCTTGGCGGGCGACAGGATGATGAACATGACTACACTCCGTTGACAGGCCGCATGATAACAACCTCTGCGGCAATGTTTTCTCCGCTTCGCGCCAAACGCGGGCCGGGCCTGCCGCCCGCGATTCACATGAAGCGCTCGAGCCAGGCGGTCGGCTCGTCGAGCGAGCCCAGTTCCGCCGCCACCCAGGTATCGTCGTAATAGGTGTCGAGATATCGCTCGCCGCCATCGCACATGAGGGTGACGATGGAGCCGGTTTCGCCGGCATTGCGCATGCGCTCGGCGACCTGCAGCGCACCCCACAGATTCGTGCCGGTGGAGCCGCCGGCCTTGCGCCCGATGCGTTTTTCCAGCCAGCGGATGGTGGCAATAGATGCCGCATCCGGAATCTTCATCATGGCATCGATGACGCCGGGCACGAAGGACGGCTCCACCTGCGGCCGGCCGATACCCTCGATGCGGCTCCCCCGGTCGATCACCAAGCTGTCGTCGTTGTGCTGGTAACTGTCGTAGAACACGGAGTTTTCCGGATCGACCACCACCATTTGCGTGGCATGGCCGCAGTAGTGGATGTAACGCCCGATGGTCGCCGAGGTGCCGCCGGTGCCGGCGCTCATGACCACGGTATGGGGCACCGGATAGCGTTCCCGGGCCATCTGTCCGAATATGCTTTCGGCGATGTTGTTGTTGCCGCGCCAGTCGGTGGCGCTTTCGGCGTAGGTGAACTGGTCCATGTAATGACCGCCGCAATCGCGCGCCTGCTGCCGCGCGGCGGCATACACCTCGCCCGCATTTTCGACGAAGCGGCATGCACCACCCAGATGTTCGATCTGGGCGATCTTGCTGCGCGCCGTACTCGCCGCCATGACGGCCGTGAACGGCAGACCCAGCACGCGGGCGAAATACGCCTCGGAGACCGCTGTACTGCCGGAAGACGCTTCCACCACCGGCGTGCCCTGCCGGATCTTGCCGCTGCAGATGGCGTGCAGAAACAGCGACCGCGCCAGACGATGCTTGAGACTGCCGCTCGGGTGCGTGCTTTCGTCCTTCAGATACAGATCAATGCCGGCGGCATCCAGCGCCGGCAGATCCAGCTTGTACAGATGCGTATCGGCCGAACGGCGCCGGTCGCTGTCCAGCAGCCGCATGGCATCGCGCACCCAGTCACCGGCGGCCATGCCCGCCCCCGTTCGGCTTGCTACCGCAGCGACGACAGCCCGGTAGCAGCACGCCACAGAGCAAGCGCATCATTCCTTCGGAAAGGCGGGCAGCGTCGAATGCGTGATCTGGCGCAGCACGCGGATGACCTGGCAGGTATAGCCGAATTCATTGTCGTACCAGACGTAGACCACGCAGCGACCATTTTCGGCCTGCGTCGCCTGACCGTCGACGACCCCCGCCTTGCGGCTGCCGACGAAATCGCTGGAGGCGGCGTCCGGCACATTGGTGTAGCCCACCTGCTTCTGCATGTCGGAGTGCATGGCAATGTAACGCAGGTGTTCGTTGATGTCGCCCCGGCTCGGTGCCGATTCCAGACTCAGGGCCAGAATCGCCAGCGATACGTTGGGTGTCGGCACACGCACGGAACTGCCGCTTAGCTTGCCTTCCAGCTCTGGCAGCGCCTTGCCGACCGCCTTGGTGGCGCCGGTCGAGGTCAGCACCATGTTCAGCGGTGCCCCGCGCCCGCGCCGATCCGACTTGTGATAATTGTCGATCAGGTTCTGGTCGTTGGTGTAGGAGTGGATGGTCTCCATGTGACCGTGGGCGATGCCGTAGCGGTCATTGAGTGCCTTCAGCACCGGCGCGATGGCATTGGTCGTGCAGGATGCAGCCGACAGGCAGTCATCATCATCCGCAATCATGTCGTGATTGATGCCGTGCACGATATTCTTCATGTCGCCCTTGCCGGGCGCGGTGAGCAGCACACGGTCGATGGCGCCGCTGCTCAGATGCTGGCCCAAGCCTTCCGCGTCGCGCCAGGCACCGGTATTGTCCACTACCACGGCATTGTTGATGCCGTACCCGGCATAATCGGCCTTTTCCGGGCTGTCGGCATAGATGACCTGCACGCGCTGACCGTTGATGATCATCACCTGGTTGTCGGCATCGGTTTCAACGACGCCGTTGAAGGCGCCGTGCACCGAGTCGAAGCGCAGCAGGCTGGCACGTTTTTCCAGATCATTGCCCTTGCCCTTGCGCACCACGATGGCGCGCAGGCGCATGCCGCGACCGCCTCCGGTGCGCTCGCTCAGCAGGCGCGCCACCAGCCGGCCGATGCGGCCGAAACCGAACAGCACGACATCCTTGGGCTCCGGCAGCCCGTCGGTGGCGCGATCATCGAGCGCTTCCTGCAGTTCATCCTCGAGGAAGGCCCGCAGTGCGGGCTGCGGGCTCTGCGCAGCGTAGCGATCCGCCAGCTTGCCGATATCGATGTGTGAACGGCGCAGCGGCAGGTCGCCTAGTTGTTGCAGGATGGGCAGCGTGTCGCGCGGCAGCAGCGTGATGCCCTCGACCTTGCGGGTGGATTCGTGCGCCTTGATGATATCGTTGACGGTGCGCTTGACCATCAACTGGCCGAAAAAGGAAATCTCCACCGAGTGTTCGCGGTACAGGGCGCCGATCAGCGGAATCATCGCCTCCGCGGCCCGTTCCGGGCTGTCGGCGTAGATGATCTGCACGCGCTGGCCGTTGATGATCATGAGCTGGTTTTCATGATCGATATCGGCGACGCCCTTGAACGGTCCGTGGACGGAATCGTAGCGCAGGAGACTGGCGCGTTTTTCCAGATCGTCTCCCTTGCCTTTGCGAACGACGATCGCGCGCAGACGCATGCCGCGGCCGCCACCCGTGCGCTCGCTCAGCAGGCGCGCCACCAGCCGCCCGATGCGCCCGAACCCGAATAACACGATGTCCTTCGGCTCCGGCA
>Ga0079226_10000011_pt1 | contig 108458 bp, 106 predicted proteins | sample Poulit2014_FD_76345 | JGI IMG/M metagenome (GOLD analysis project Ga0079226, IMG submission 76345) | Agricultural soil microbial communities from Georgia to study Nitrogen management - Poultry litter 2014 | ecosystem: Environmental > Terrestrial > Soil > Agricultural land | place: USA...
GCCCCGTTGTAATTTACTACCATATCAATCGTTACAATGTCGCCATCTTGTAACACTTCTTTTCTTGGAAAACCATGACAAATTTCATCATTAATCGATGCACAAGTAGCATACGGATAATCCTGGAAACCTTTTTGTTCTGGTGTTGCTCCTTGCTTTTTCAAAAACTTTTCTACAAAAGCGTCTATTTCCTGTGTGGAAATTCCCGGTTCAATTAATGCAGCAATTTCTTTATGTGTCGCTACTAAAATATCGCCAGCTTCTTGCATTTGGCTTATTTCGCGTTTACTTTTTCGTGTGATCATTACTTTCTTCCTCTCCATCATAATTCCCTTATAGTGTATCATAATTAAAACAATAGAGGTGCTGAAACGTATTTAAACAGAAAAAGAGCGGTAAGTCGAATCCACTCTTTGACTGCTTCGCACTGTTTTATTATAAATATTCACTTACAGCATAAATCTTGCCATTCTCAACATTAACTGGATCCGTTAAAATATCTACTAAGATGGAGGCTACTTGGTCCGTAGTCGACAACGCATCTGATGCTTTGTACTTCCGGAAGGTGTCGACATCCCGGAAATTATCTTCATCTTGTTTGCGAATTTGTGCTTGCATATCCGTATCCATGATACCAGGGCTAAAAGCAAAGACTTTATCGTTCCTGTCCGTCTGTTCGAGTTCTAATGCTAATGTCTTTGTAAACCTATTTAAACTTGCTTTCGCACTTCCGTAAGCACTCCAGCCAAACGTTGTTTTCTCTGCTGCTCCGCTTGTAATATTCACTCCAAAAACATCTGTATCTCCTGCATTTTTAAGGAGCGTGCTTATGATATAAATAGGAGAAAATACATTGACTTGATAATGGTGGTACCAGTCTTCAAGTTCGATGTCTGTAGCTTGTCTGATTGGTTCGACAACTCCCGCATTATTCACAACATATAATTCGCGAACTTCCCGCTTTTGTAATTGTTCTTGAATCATTTGGACCGTTTCAACGAGTGACTCTTTACTGGATAAATCACAGCTTAAATGCTCGTATTGCATATTGTTTTCAGATGCTGTCACATACAACCCGTCATTTCCTGATCGGGAAAGGCCGAATACATGAACCCCCGTTTCCAGCAGATAAGCAGCGATGGATGCCCCCAGCCCTTTGGATACTCCTGTTACGATTGCGTATTTCATTTCGTCTCCTCCTTACTTGCTCACCTCTTCGTAATAGTAAACAAGCGTCTCCATTCCTTTATCAAAACTGTCTAATGGGAAGCTTTCATTTGGTGAATGCAACCGATCTTCGGGTGTGCCGAATCCTAATAAAATAACCGGCACTTGATATAGTGCGTCAAAGCCCTCAACGACTGGAATAGAACCGCCCATCCGCACAAATGCTGTTTCTTTTCCAAAAGCTTTTTCATAACAGGCCGCTGCTTTTTGAATCAGCGGATGGGTTGGATCCACCATATAAGCTTTAGCGGACAATTTTTCCATTTGGACGTCTACTTCTACTCCTTTTGGTGCTTTTTTTTCGATATGCTGTTTCAATAATGTTTGAATTTCCTCCGGATCTTGCCCCGGCACCAGACGACAGGTGATTTTGGCTGTTGCCGAAGCAGGGATAATCGTTTTAGTCCCTTCCCCCTGGTAACCGCCGTACATCCCGTTCACTTCAAGAGTCGGTCTGCCCATTGTATGTTCTTTCGCAGTATAGCCTTTTTCCGAAACAGTTTCTGAAACCCCCGTCGTTTCCAAATAATTTTCACCAGCTGTTTTCTTGATTAATTCTCTTTCTTCTTCGGTCATTTCTACTGCGTTATCGTAAAACCCGTCCACTGTGACAACTTCGGACTCGTCTTTCATCGACGCTAAAATATGAGATAACGCCATCACCGGGTTACGTACTGCTCCGCCATATAAACCGGAATGTAAATCTTGTTCAGGCCCTTTCACCGTCATTTCCAAACCGGTAAATCCTTTCAAGCCGTAAAGAATCGTCGGCTGATTTTCAGCAACCATTCCAGAGTCCGAAATAACAACAAAATCTGCAGAAAATTTTTCTTTTTTCTCTTCTAATACTTGATACAAGTTTTCACTGCCGATTTCTTCTTCGCCTTCGATACACACTTTCACATTCACAGGCAGTTTTCCTGCTGTATTCATGAAGGCTTCCCAAACTGCCAGATGCATAAAAACTTGACCCTTGTCATCACTGGCTCCGCGGGCATATAACCTGTCTCCTCGCACTTCCGGTGCAAATGGCTCAGATTCCCACTCTTCTAAAGGATCAGCCGGCTGCACATCATAATGCCCGTAGAATAACACCGTAGGCACATCTTTTCCTGCTTGTTCATAGGCCCCATAGACGAGCGGATGACCTGCCGTTTCCATTATTTCTGTATGTTCAAATCCAATTTCTTGTAAGTATTCTTCCACAAACGCAGCAGCCATGCGCATCTCTTGTTGATACGTCGAGTCTGTACTAACACTGGGAATGGATAAAAAGCGTTCTAAACGTTCTAATAACTGCTGTCTATTTTCTGTTAAGTATGCAAGCACTTGATCCGTCATTCGTTCCCTCCTCTAAATACTTACGTCTATCCTATCATATTCTTTTAGCTTGGTCATGAATGAAAATCACGACTCGTCGTCTCTGGCTTCCTGAATATAATCAATAGGAATGAACAGCCCCACACGACCATGATTTTCTTCATATGTTGTTGCATAAATAATCCCGATCACTTCGCCATCCTCATCGATAACCGGGCTGCCGCTGTTCCCTCGATATACTGGGGCATCCAGCATGACCATCGGTTTTTCTTTATCTTCCACATGTATATAATCCAACACATTTCCTTTATTTGCGATTCCGGTAAATTTCAATGGATTTCCGATAAAGTAAATGTCTTCCCCTTCATGTAATTGAAAGTCTTCTGCTATATCCAGTGTCGGAAAATCAGCTTTGTCTTCCTCCAGTTCAAGCACAGCAGCATCAATATCAGGATAAGTCTCCGTCACTTCTGCTTGATACATCCCTGCATCAGGGAAAATCACGGATACTTGCTGCTGGTCTTCTATCACATGGTAATTTGTTAAAATCGAGCCCGAAGACGTCATGGAAAATCCTGTCCCTTTTCCATCCTCCGTTTCTACTGTAACGACAGCTTCTTTATAATGTTGAATATCGGCTTGCTGTGACAAGGAGTGGGAAACAGATAAAAACTTAAAAGCCGGAATAGAATAAGTTTGTGGGATAAGCGCCACCATATAAAAACATAAGCCAGCAACAATACTCCATAAAATCCATTTAGAAAAGCCGCGTTTTTGAGGTTGATTTTCTCTCGCTTTTGCTTTTTTTAAAGCTTCAATACGTGCTTCTTCAACCAATTCCATTCGTTCTTCTTCGGTGAAATCTTCGAATAAATCTTTATCTATCATATCATGAAAAAGGTGCTCGTCTTCTTGTTCTTTACGATGCTCCTCTTTTTCATGCTGTTCGTTATTTTTGTTATTCTCTTCATCCATCAAATCACCCTGCCTAGAGAGAAATAATATGGAGTTCTTTCTCTCTATGTATTTTACCACCTCTGACTTAAAAAATCCGTCTACGGAGCATGTGCTTTATGAAAATTATTTCTGATAATTCTTTCTTCTTTTCGTTTTGCTTCGTTATGGTATAATAAAAACGTACATAAATTTTGAAAAAGGGGAATCATGCATGAGAAAAACGATTCAAGACATGTTAAAGTTCAACGAACAGTTTGTGGAAGATAAAAATTACGAGCCTTTTGTGACCGATTCAATTCCAAATAAAAAGCTGGTCATTTTCACTTGTATGGAATCAAGACTTCTGGAATTACTACCGAAAGCGCTGAACATCCAAAACGGCGATGCCAAAATGTTAAAAAACGCCGGGGCTATTATCCGGAAAGATTACGACTCTATCGTGAAAAGTATTCTTGTTGCAGTGTATGACTTAAAAGCCGAAGAAGTGGCAGTCATTGGCCACCATGATTGCGGCATGTCCCATGTGGATACAACCAGTTTAAAAAGTAAAATGTTGGACCAAGACGGTATTACAGAGAAAACTTTCGAACAAATGGAAGCGTCCGGCGTGCATTTTGATGATGAATTTCATGGATTCGATACGGTGGAAGAATCCGTTCAGCAAAGTGTCGATATAATTCGCAACCATCCTTTGCTGCCCTCTTACGTCGCTGTTCATGGATTGGTCATTGACCCGGGAACTGGTAAAGTAGATGTCGTTTCTCTGGATGAAAAAACAGACATAGAAGGGTAATCCCTCTATGCCTGCTTTTTATGAATATCCCTCAACTGTTTCAGAGTCCTCTAAATCTTTCGCAATAAGGCCTGGCAACATATCTATCCGTAACATACTCCCTTGAAACTTTTCCTCCTCGTTCATGACAGCTCATGGATATTTTGTTTCCAATGATTTCGCAATCAAATCATTCACATACTCTTCTTCATGCACGACCACAATTGCTTGTTTTACAATCGACTCTATTGTGTTATTTTTTTGTTCCATGGCCTTAACGGCGTCATTAATCGTAATAATGCTGAGTACATTTCCTGTTTTATCTGCACAAATATACTGGATATGCTGTTTCTTTCCATTTTTGTTTTACTTTTTCATTTTTTGAATAAAGTGTAAGACTTTTTCCTTTGCTCCTGTGCTTGTTTGATGTTGCATACGTTCTTGAATAACGGGAGCATTTGAAGCTAATTGGTCCGTCGCTTCCAGAAATCTTTCCCCGTTCAGTTCTTCTTCAAATAACACATCCGCAAAACCTTGTTGTTGAAATGATTTTGCGTTGTCAATTTGATCTCCTCTGCTTGCTGCTAAAGACAATGGAATTAACAACATAGGAAGCCGCATCGCTAAAAATTCATAAATCGCATTAGCACCCGCCCTTGAAACGACAAAATCAGTAATAGAGAATAAATCTTTTAACTCATCATGAACATATTCAAATTGCGTATATCCTGCTAATTGGATGGAAGTATCCACATTGTTCTTGCCGCAAATATGCACAATTTGATAATCCTCTAATAATGTGTGAATATGATCACGGATAATCTGATTCATTTTTTGAGAGCCAATACTGCCACCCATTATTAATAAAACAGGTTTATTAGAACTGCCATTTAACATAAACCAGCCTCGCTCAGGGTTCCCTTCATATAATTCTTGACGAATGATGGCTCCCGCATGTTCTGTTTTAGCTTCCGGCAGATATTTTGTCGTCTCCGGGAAGGTCGTTATTATTTTTTTAGCAAATTTACTGGCAATTTTATTAGCCAGCCCCGGGGTTAAATCGGATTCATGTATAATAGTAGGGACTCGTCTTAACCGGGCAGCAATAACAACGGGTACGGAAACAAATCCTCCTTTTGAAAAAACAATATTCACTTTTTTCTTCCGGATAATATTCCAAGCTTGAAAAATTCCTTTCATCACCTTAAAGGGGTCTTTGATATTTTCAAGTGATATATAACGTCTCAGCTTCCCTGTTGAAATCGCATGATACGTAACACTGGGGATTCCTTGCACCAACTCTTGTTCTATCCCATCCTCAGATCCAATATAATCAATGGCCCAGTCCATTTCCTCGAAATGAGGTATTAAAGCCAAATTGACAATAACATGCCCGGCAGTGCCGCCTCCAGTAAATAAAATTTGATTCTCAGCCATTTTGCACCTCTTATTTTTCTTTATTATTTTCATTGTTTTCCCAATCTATTAAAAAATTCCCTTTAAAACGGCTTCCTGTTAAAACAAAGTAGTAATCAGCTGTTTCTTTCGCTGTAAAATAATATATCTTTTCTCCCTTATTTTCTTCAAATTTTGCTTCCACAGGGTGATTATTAGGATCTTCGATATAAACAGCATAACCAGCCGCGTTTTCCGGACGAACATTTACGAAAAAACGAAAAACATCTCCTTTTTCTAAAGAAACAGGCAGACGGTGTTCTCCATTAAAATAATCGACATGTGCTTCATAAGAAGCATTGCTTGTTGTATCGCGCCAGTTTTTCTCTATAGTGAAATCCATTTGGGCCAACACCGCCATAAATAAAGGAAAAAGCACTGCAAGCAATATAGCAACCTTTTGATACCGGAAGATTACTTCTATGCCGGCAAAAAACAAACTTGCGCTCAGCGCCCCTGCAATGCCTGTAATAACGATTAACGACAAAGAAGGGAAATACAAAAAAACGAAAGGAATGAAGCCAAAGATTTGGTATACAATCAAAGCACGGTACCGTGACGCTTGTATATTAAAAAAAGAGAAAAAAGTCAATATATCAACAAAATAAGAAATAATAATTGCATAAGGGTAAAATGCAACCCATACCCAAATATTTTGAGCTGTCTCCGTCATTTCATAAACGTCAAAGCCAACCATGATAAAAACAGACAGCATAAATATGGAGAAACTGAAGCCAGACCCTATCAATTTTCTATACAAATAAAGAGCATGTTTCCCCATCATTTTCCTGCACCCTCGCTTTAGTTCCATTCTGCATTTAAATGTTAAGCACTTTTCGTTAAAGCCCTGTCATTCAGTTAGACTTCATAGCGAGTGCCTCAACTGCACTTTTACCGGAGGGAAATGTTATCATTTCTTATCGGCAATAAGCACAACTCCTTTTCTTACACTCCATACTTTTTCTTTAACCTTTCCAGCACTTTACCAACAGGCTTCACGGTAATAAATAAAAAGATCACATTGGAGAAAGCATATAATGCCATAAAAGGGAGAGAAAATCCAATTGCAGTCCAATAACGACGCATATTAAAAGCACTATCAATTGATAAAACTGTCCAAAAGTCCATTAATAAAGAAAAGAGCACCCCGGCAAACAGTCCCATCATCACAATCATCCATTTATACTTTTGCAGCATCAGTCGTATCCATGGCAGCCCGGCGATTAACCCGATGATCCCCCAGGCAAACATCTGAAAAGGAGTCCAGGGCCCATGCCCAAAATAAATATTGGATATAAAAGCAGTTAAAGCACCAACAAGAAAGCCTGCTTCCGAACCGAAGTAAACAGCAGTCAGAATAACAACCGCTGCAACTGGTTTGAAGCCGGGTAAAGCAGCAAATAAAAAACGCCCTAAAACAGATAAAGCAGTCAATACAGCGATGACAATCATGTACCTAGTATTTGACCCTTTCCTTTCAAAAGACAGTATAAATGTCAGCAACGTCATGCCAACCATTACGAATGAGAGCAGTACATATTTTCTGTCCTCAAAAATAAATGTCCCTGCTCCGATGATAGCCGGGACAATAATCAGCAGAATTAAAAATCGAAATCGCCGGTTATACATGAATCTCTCCCTATTTCTCCGTCGTACATCTATTTTGTTTCCATCGTTTTGGGCAGCTTATGATCCTGTCATAAAAAAACTTATCCCTAAAAGAGATAAGATTTTTAACAGGATAGTGATGGTAATTCTGTCTTAAACTATTCTAAGAAGTCAATAAAATCATATAGGTCTCTCTGGCGCATAGCAAATAATGCAGTTTGATATCGAACTTCCTCTGTAAGTAAAGAGAGTTGTCAAAAAGTACAACAAGTACTTATGCATTTTGTGAGCAGCGGATTTAAACGAGTTTTCTTATCGTCATTAAAAACTTCGATATATTCTAAAACATTTCGTTTAGTACATTGATAAAAATTAAATACACTTGTTAAATTTTCAGGAAATCCTAACTCTATCTATTAATAAGTATAGCTTAATTTAAAATATTTTACAATTTCTACTGCTTTTTCTCACCAGGAAATACAGGTCATCACTTTGGGGATTCTTAAAGGTCGAATCACGAATGACTTTGCAGCATGTAAACAGAAATAGAATTTCACCCGATTTACCTGCTAAAAATAAAAATCCTGTTCTTTCACAAAGAAAGAACAGGATGCAGCAGTATTATCCTTGTAACAATAAGTCATACGGATCTTCTAGCATTTCTTTAATACGTACTAAGAATTGAACAGCTTCTTTACCGTCTACAATACGGTGATCGTACGAAACGGCAAGGTACATCATTGGCCGTACTTCAATCGTGTCATCAGGCATCACCATCGCACGTTTTTCGATGTTATGCATACCCAATATTCCTACTTGAGGAGCGTTCAGAATTGGTGTAGACAGCATGGATCCGAAGATACCACCATTTGTAATTGAAAATGAGCCGCCTTGTAATTCGTCAATGGATAATTCTTTGTTATTCGCCTTTTGACCTAAGCGGGATATTTCACGTTCCACTCCGGCAAAATCCAATTTATCTGCATCACGTACTACCGGTACAACTAAACCGTCGTCAGTAGAAACTGCAATGCCGATATCATAGAATTCTTTCATCAATAGATCTTTTCCGTCAATTTCAGCGTTCATTAACGGGAATTCTTTCAATGCTGCTACACTTGCCTTCGTAAAGAAAGACATAAAGCCAAGTTTAATGTCGTTCTTTTTCACAAATTGATCTTGGCGTTCTTTACGCAGATTCATAATAGCAGTCATATCAACTTCATTAAATGTCGTTAACATGGCAGCATTATGCTGTGCCTCAACTAAACGCTTCGCAATCGTTTGACGACGACGAGACATTTTTTCGCGTCTGATTGGTTTCGTTGGGTCACCTTCTGTTCCTTCTTCTTTAGGAGCAGATTGTTTTGGTGCTTTCGCTGCTTCTTTTTCAGCTTGACTTGCTGCTTCAACATCTTCTGGACGAATGCGGCCCAGCGGATCTTGTGCTTTCACTTTGCTTAAATCAATATTTTTTTCGCGAGCTAATTTTCTAGCTGCTGGAGAAGCAACGATTTCTTCCCCATCAGAAGAAGTATCTTCTGTTTCTTGCTTGGAAGTTTCTTCTTTTGGTTCTTCTTTTGGTTTCGCTTCCTCTTTTTGCTCTGGCTCCGATTTCGTTTCTTCTTTTGATTCTGACTTTGATTCATCTGAACCGGAGGAAGAACCTGCTTCTGCATTTTCATCAATTTTTGCAATCGAATCCCCAACGTTTACATCATCGCCTTCCTGGGCGAGCAATTCTGTAATAACGCCGGCTGAGTCAGCATTCACTTCCACGTTTACTTTGTCTGTTTCTAATTCAAGAACAGGGTCGCCTTTTTCTATCTTGTCCCCTGTACCCACTAACCATTCTGCAATGGTTCCTTCTGTAATTGATTCTGCTAGTTCTGGAACTTTAATTTCCTTCACTGTTAATTTCCTCCTTCAATCGGTTTAATCGCTTCTTCTATGAGGTCCTGTTGATTCACCTTATGAATATTAGGTTCTCCTACAGCAGTAGAAGACCGGACTGGTCTGCCAGCGTATTTAATAGATACATCTTCTGGGACTATATCCCGCAGATACTCCACAACAGATAGCCATCCTCCCATATTCTTAGGTTCTTCCTGGACCCATACAACTTCTTCCAAATCAGTTAATTTCTCTAATTCTTCACGTAGAGCATCTTCAGGGAAAGGATATAATTGTTCGATTCGCATAGCACGAAGGAAGTCAAAGTTTTCTTCACTATTGGCAATTTCCTCTTCGATATCTACCATTATTTTCCCAGTTCCTAACAATAAACGCTTTGCCTTCTGATTTATCTCCAGATTAGGCTGGTTGCGCAAAGGCTGAAATTTTCCTTCTGTAAACTCATGTGGTTCAGAAGCCACGCGATCATTACGCAGCAGACTTTTAGGTGACATCACAATGAGCGGTCTTGCTTCTTCCTTCGCCTGCATATGAGCTTGACGACGCAGCAAATGGAAAAATTGAGCAGAAGAAGTAACATTGGCGATAATCCAATTGTTTTCTCCAGCCATTTGTAAGAAACGCTCTAATCTGGCGCTGGAGTGTTCTGGTCCTTGACCTTCATACCCATGCGGCAAGAGCATGACTAAATTCGATTTGTCACCCCACTTCGCCCGAGCAGCAGAAATGAACTGATCAAAAATGACTTGAGCGGCATTGGCAAAGTCTCCGAATTGCGCTTCCCAAATCACTAAAGTTTCCGGAGATTGGACACTATACCCATATTCAAAACCCAGTACTGCTGCTTCAGACAGCGGGCTATTATGAATGTCAAAAGAAGCATTCGCATCCTCTAACCCATGCATAGGACAATATTTCTCTCCTGTTTCGGAATCATACAAAACAAGATGTCGATGAGCAAAAGTGCCTCGCTCTGAATCTTGACCAGTCAACCGAATCGGAATACCGTCTTTTAAGATAGATGCAAAAGCCAGGGCTTCCCCTTCGCCCCATTCAGCTTTGCCGCCTTCTTTTAAGATATCTTTTCTCCGTTTAAACACACGATTTAACCGTTTGAATACCGTAAATCCTTCAGGCCGTTTCAATAAGTCTTCATTTAACTTTTCCAACGTTTCTAAAGGGACGGCTGTTTCATACTCGTCAATATTGCTGGCTAGAGCTTCCGGCATATTCGCTTGTGATATACCTGCTAGCGAATCTTCTTTCATGCTTTCATAAATATCTTGAAGTTCTTTCGTACTTTCCTCTTGGATTTGTTTCAATTCATCTTCCGTGACGATGCCTTCCTCAATCATCTGATTTCCAAATATTTCAGTGATGGTTGAATGCTCATCAATTTCACCGTACAACTCAGGCTGCGTTGCTCTTGGTTCATCCATTTCATTATGGCCGTAACGACGATAGCCAACTAAATCCAATAAACAATCTTTATGGAATTTGCTTGTATAATCATAAGCGAATTGAATAGCGCGTACACAAGCGATAGGATCGTCCGCATTCACACGAATAATAGGAACCTCATAACCTTTTGCTAGGTCACTTGCATAACGGGTAGAACGAGCTTCTTTGTTATCCGTTGTAAAGCCAACTAAATTATTTGCGATGATATGAAGCGTACCGCCTACTTTGTATCCGTCTAAGCGGCTGAGGTTCATCGTTTCCGGAACAATACCTTCACCGATAAACGATGCATCCCCATGAATTAAAACACTTAATGCTTTTTGCAGGTTTTGTTTTGAATACCCTTTTTCATTCCGATAATCCTGTGCCGCTCTGGTATAACCTGCAACAACAGGGTTCACGTATTCTAAATGAGAAGGGTTATTTGCTAATGTTATATGCGTAGAAGTTTCATCATTCTGTACTGTATGGGTTGCTCCAAAGTGGTATTTTACGTCTCCGGTCCAGCCATAGTTAATACCCATAGAGCCTTCCGAAGGCATTAATTCTTTATCAGGCGCATAATGAAACTCTGAGAAAATTTTATCTAAAGGTTTCCCTAAAACATAAGCAAGTACACTCAAACGTCCACGGTGCGCCATCCCCATCATAATGTCATCTACATCATCTAAATTGGCAGATTTAACAATTTGATCTAAAACCGGAACCATCGATTCCAAACCTTCAATAGAGAATCGTTTTTGCCCGACAAACGTCCGCTGCAGAAAATGTTCAAAATCTTCTACATTAATAATCCGATTTAACAATTGCTTTTTTTCTTCAGCAGAAAAATCAAATTGGAATGTACCGTGCTCTATGCGGTCAAGCAACCATTTTCTTTCCTCTTCACTATTAACATGATCATATTCAAATGAGATTTTTCCAGTATAGATATTTCGAATATACTGAACAAAATCATACCCTGTTTCAATATGGCTCGGGGAATCTTCGACTAACCAAGTTGCAGGAATATCTTTTAATTCTTCTTCCGAAATGCCGTACGTATTCGAATCTAACAAGTTTGTTTTGTCATTTCTGCTGCCAACAGCATAAACGTCTGCTTCTAAATGACCGAAGCGGCGAATTGCATCAATCGTTCTTAGAGCAGCAGTGATTTTTCGTACATCATCTTTTGAAAATCCATTGCCATTTTTAACCGGCTGTTCTGTTTCTTCTTCTGGCCATGCTGGAGCACCGTAAGTTTCAAACATTGTTTTTAAAGTAGAATCTACTGCATCGGGATCTTCTTTAAATACTTCATATTGTTCTTCTACATACCCCATGTTAGGCCCATAAAAATTTGCCCAAAAATTCTTTTTTGGTTCTGCACTTTGTGCCACGCCTTATACCTCCAGTGAATAATGACTTTATCCGTTAGAAAACGAGGTAAACACTCGAAGCGTGAACCCCATTTACTACTATACAGTTCAGAATGATCACTTCATTTTATTTCTGAATTAAAACGGAAAATTACATTCATATTTAATTATAGTGCTGTACTAGTTTTAGGGCAACTAATATGTATTATACTTAAAGTTATGATAACTGTTGCACTCCTTTCCGTAATACTATGCTCCGCTAGATATGTTACTTTTTTTCTATGATTTTAAAACAGCCGGGTAGAGCTTTTGTTTTGATTGCTGTATGATGAAAATAGATACTTAATCAGGTTAGGAGAAAAACGATGACTTTTAATGGATTCAAACAAAGTGATTTTGATGTTTTTACTATCGAAGGGTTAGACGAACGAATGACCGCCATACAAGAAAAGATTCAGCCTAAATTTCAACAGATTGGCAATCAACTGGTGGATGACGTAAGTGCCATCGTTGGTTCAGAAATGTATCTTCACATTGCAAAGCACGCTCGCCGGACCGTCAATCCTCCCAATGACACATGGCTGGCTATTGCTGGAAACAAGCGCGGTTATAAAAAGCACCCGCACTTTCAAGTTGGTCTCTGGGATGATCGTTTATTTATTTGGCTGGCCTTTATTTATGAGCTTCCTGATAAAAGTAAAATAGCCAGAAATTTCATAGATAACGCTGCTATGTTTGAAGAACTGCCGAAAGACTTCCATATTTCTTTAAATCATATGAAAAAGGATGCCGAATCTCTAGAAAACATTGATTTAGAAAAAGCTTTAGGCAGGTTCCGAGACGTTAAAAAAGCAGAATTTTTAATTGGGAAGCAACTCAGCCCGACAGATTCAGTTGTCCACAATGGTGGGGAATTAATCGATTTTATTAAACAGGTCTATCAACAATTGATTCCATTCTACCGATTAGCTTATGCTTAATCATGCAAATCAGAAATCATTTCACAAATCGAAAAAAACAGGTATACTGAGAGTAAGAAATCGTAATCGTCTTTTGAAAGATAATGAAGGAGGATTCAAATTATGAATATTGTTTTAATTATAGGAGTTGCTGTTGTGTTTACGGTGTCGTGTTTAACTTCGGCTTACGAATCAAAAGCAGGCGTTCCAAAGCACAATCAATAAAACGAAGCTGCTGTACATAGTAAATAGCTCTCGTTTAAAAAAGACAATAAGAAAAGGGTTTTCCAGATTACAATCTGAGAAACCCTTTTTTATTTTGAAATAGTAACTTTCCTGCTTCAACTCAATTTCTGAAACTGCTGTTGCCGGAGTGCTTCATAAATAATAATCGAAGCGGTATTGGCTAAATTTAATGAACGAATGTCTCCTGTCATCGGAACACGCAGACAACGATCTTCCTTCCCTTTTATTAGTGTTTTAGGGAGGCCTGTTGTTTCCTTGCCGAAAATGAAAAAAATATCCGCTTCTGAATCGCTGTAATCACATTCGGTGTAATACGTTGTTCCAAAATTTTCAATATAATAACAAATCGCTTCAGGATACTGTTCGTAAAATGCCTCCATCGACAAATGTTCTTTGATATGAACATGCTCCCAATAATCCAGCCCTGCCCGCTTCACCATTTTATTTTCTGTTGAAAAACCTAATGGATGAATCAAATGCAAGGTCGTGTTCGTCCCCAGGCATGTTCGAGCAATATTTCCTGTGTTGTTCGGTATCTCCGGTTGATACAATACGATATGAAGTCCCAATGCGTTTCTACCTTTCTTCATGGCTTTAATAATCAAATGAACATAAATGCTATAGACACTTGCTAATAATTAGTAGCTGACGTCCCATTAAAAGTTTTATTCATTAGTCAGAGAAATAGAAGCAATTCATATGAATAAAAGGAATCTTAGATATAACTATTAACGTTTAACTATGAAACTTTTCTAACGCTTCTTGCATAACTGTCCGAACCGTTTCTTCCGGCTCCTCTGTTTTCGTACGTAACAAAACCGTTTCTGCTTCGTCTGTTCCAATTTTCCCCAACGCCCAAGCTGCAGTGCGACGAATCATAGGACGCACGTCTTCTTTTAATACTTCGCCCAGTTCATGGACAGCTGTTGCATCTTTAAAATGAGCCAAAGCAATAATCGAATTTCGCTGCAACGGTTTTTTACCACGCCAAGCGCCAGCGACGTGACCAAATTTTTCTTTAAATTCGCGATTTGACATGCGCAGCATTGGTTTTAACAACGGTTTCGCCACTTCCGGTTCTGGTTCCAGTTCTTCATGAAGATGAAAATCGATTCCTTTGTTACGCGGACAAACTGCCTGACACGTATCACAACCATAAACACGCGTACCGATTTTCGGAATAAATTCTTCAGGTAAATCATCTTTTGTTTGTGTTAAAAAAGCCAGGCATTTACTGGAATTTAATTGACCGCCTTGAACTAAAGCTCCTGTAGGACAGGCATCCAGACAAATTCGACAGTCGCCGCAACTGTCCTCTACTGGCGAATCCGGCACAAATGGCACATTCGTAATCATTTCTCCTAAATAAACCCAGGAACCATATTCTTCCGTAATCAGCAGAGTGTTTTTCCCAGGAAAACCGACTCCTGCGCGTTCTGCAACAGCAGCATCATTTAACTCGCCGGTATCCACCATAATTTTATAATCAAATGAATCCATTTTTTCTTGAATAAAGTCTGCTAATTTTTGCAGCCGGCGCCGCAATACATGATGATAATCCTCTCCCCAGGAAGCACGGCAAAAAATACCTCTGCGTTCTCCCTTTTTACTTTTCGGGGGATTTTCAATGCGTGATGGATAAGCAATCGCGACGGAAATAATAGACTTTGCCCCGTTGAACAATCGTTTAGGTTCTGTCCGCTCTTCTACGGTTCCCTTTTCGAAACCAGATGCGTATTGCAGTTCTTCCTGCTGGATCAGACGTTCCTTTAATTCTGTGAACACATCGGCTGAAGCAAAGCCTAATTTATCTATTCCGATTTCTTTACTGTAGTCTTTTATTTCTTGTTTCAAAGCAGTTAAATGCACACGAACCACCTCTTCTTGTAGTGTAGCATGTTTTTCTGTTTAGATGAATAGTCATTTACTTTCTTAAAGCTAAATTGTAAAATAGATTTGAGTCTAAGAGGAGGCAAATTATGTCAGTCTATCCAATTATTATGTCGCAAGGAAAATTTATTCACAAAGACAGCTTGTACTTCCCCTTTGAAGAACGCGGTTCCCAATTCGGGGACGGGGTCTATGAAGTCATTCGCATTTACGGAGGCGCACCTTATTTAATGGATGAGCATGCCGCTCGTTTAATGCGCTCCCTCGCGGCTATTCGAATCAAACTTGATTATAGCGAAACGGAAGTAAAAAATCTATTGCATACGTTAATAGAAAAAAACGATACAACAGAAGACTCTTTTATTTATTTACAAGTAACCCGCGGTTCTGCTCCAAGAGTGCATACTTTTCCGGAAAATACAGAACCAAATATATATGCTTACATTGCTGATAAAGCGCGTCCACTAAATCTTTTAACAAACGGTGCACACGCTATCACTCTGCCGGATGAGCGCTGGGACAACTGTTATATTAAGAGCCTTAATTTATTACCTAATGTGTTAGCTAAACAAAAAGCATTCGATCATGACTGTTATGAAGCTATTCTCCATCGAGACGAAACTGTTACGGAATGCAGCTCGTCCAACATCTATATGGTAAAAGATAACACGATTTACACACATCCAGCAACAAATCGTATTCTTCACGGATGCGTCCGATCTGCCGTTTTACGATTTGCAAAGGAACAAGGGATTCATGTAACAGAAATAGCCTTTAGTACGGGTGATATACAAGAAGCTGATGAAATGTTTCTCTCGAGCAGTACATCTGAAATTATCCCTGTCGTTAAAGTGGATAATCAGCCTGTTGCAGATGGGAAACCCGGACCTGTTACCAGCAAGTTGCAACAAGCTTACGAAAAAGAAATCGGCATTTCCTCTGAATAAACGGATAATTTGAATAGGAAAACGAGCTATGGTGCCAAAATAACACCGTAGCTCGTTTTTTGAATGGTTAAATGACAGTCTATTTATTGGCATTAATCTATATGCTTGTCTAAATAATTGGTAAGTCTATCTAAGTAGTCTTCCCGGTGCATCACGATAGATTCTCCGTGATTCGCGCCGGAAAATGTTTCGAGTTCTGCGTTTTCTGTCTGCTGATACAACTCTTTCGTCATTTTAAACGGAACAAAGGTATCTGCTTCGCCTGCCATATACAAAATAGGCACATCTGTTTTTTCAGCTGCTTCTAAGGCGGAAGCTTCTTTTAATCCGTAATCTGCCCGGTATTTCATAATCATACTTAAAGTGGGTAAGAGAGGTTTATCAGGCAAGTGATACATGCGGTTGAGCTGATAGGCAAATAAATCATATACGGAAGTGTAGGCACTGTCAGCCACCACTGCTTTTACATTGTCCGGCAATTCTTCGCCGCTCGTCATGACAACTGCAGCTCCTCCCATGGACAATCCATGCAGCACAATTTCAGTATCAGGCCCATTGATGTCAATAATTTCATCAATCCATTTCATTAAATCTTTCCGGTCCGGCCAGCCAAATCCGTAATAATCACCTTCACTGGAACCATGTCCGCGCATATCCGGCGTGAAAATGTTATAGCCTAATTCTTCGTAATAATACTCACCAAACAAGCCCATATCAAACCCATTGCCCAAATAACCATGTGCGAAAATAACTGTTTTGTTCGTATGTTCTTTCTGCGGTAAATAATAGCCTTGTAACTCCAACTCATCAAAAGAAGTCGTTGTTAAAGTGGTAAAATCTTGGTTTTCTGTCCACTCTTTCCATTCCCCTTCTGTAAACTCCTTCATTGTATCCTCTTCGACTTCCAAGTCAGTATTCCCTTGGAGAAAATCTTTTTCACCTCGTTCAATAGCAAGTTGATAAAAGTAAAATCCAGCAATTATATCGAGCAGTAAAACAAAACTGAGTATGCTGCCAATAATAATTACCCAGGTTTTTTTCTTTTTCATATTCTACACCCCGTCTATACATGTATCCGCTTTTCCACTGACACATAAACAGAAGAAACACCAGCCAAAACATATTAGATTCAGCTTGGTGTTTTCTTCTTTAATGAAATAATCTGGACCCTTTGGAAGCCATCAATTTATTTAATATCTTATTAAGTGGTTTTTTCAAGAAAAGACCGATTAGCAGAAAAGCAAGGGCCACGCCTCCTAAGAACAAGCCGCCTGTTAATACTTTCGACCAAATGATTCCTCCTACCGCTTCTCTCATCAAATCGACGGCATACGTAAATGGCAGGAACGGATTAATCTTCTGGAAAAATGGAGGCAGAAGCACAACTGGGTATGTCCCGCCAGATCCTGCAATCTGCAGCACCAGCAGCACAATTACTCCGGCTTTACCTACATCTCCCAAAATCGATACAATCGTATAAATCAAGGTCATAAAGGCAACACTGATACCCAAACCAAAGAGTACAAACCAAACAGGGTTGTGAGCATCAACTCCTAATATAAACAAGTCTCCCAAGGTTACCACCAATGTTTGCAAGAGACCAATCGTGAGAAAAGTGAACAACCGCCCCGTATACATTTGCCTTGGTGTATACGTATGCTCCGGCAAATCTGTCGACAACAGGGAAATAAGCAATAAGCCGCCAACCCATATCGCTAAAACAGTATAAAACGGCGTCATTCCTGTGCCATAGTTTTCTATTGGGAACAATTTATTTTCATTCAATTTAACTGGTTCTTCGAAAAATCCTTGTTCTGCATCCGGATCGTTTTTCAACAATTCAATGATATCTTCTAAATCTGTTTCTTCTTCAATATCTCTTATTTTATCTGCTGTTTCTTTTACTTTTTCTTGTACATACGGGAATTCACCCAATGCGGACTGAAGCATTTCCTGACCATCATCTATATCACCTTCTGTTTTGTTCAGCAAACTTTCCACCCTTGGAATTAAATCCTGAATCTCTAAAACAAGATCTTTTGCACTGTTCAATTGCTCTTTCACATCTGATAATGTGCCGGAAATAGTCGGTTCAATGTTGTTGTTGTACTCATCTGCAAACTCATCCACCTTATCACCGGAGGCTTTGCCAATTTCACGAACTTCCTGAAATGTTTCATCCGCTTTATCTCCAACATCGTCCAGCTCATCTAAATTATCATCCATGGTTTCCAGTACTTCAATTAAATCCTGGACACGGTCTTGAGCTTCTGTTACATCTTCTGTACTTAATTCAGGAATATCGACATCTTGTGATACATTTTCTTCGTTTTGATTGTTTTCGTTATTCTCCTCATTTTCTTCATTCTCATTATCATCTTCTTCATTTTCTTTGCTGCTTCTATTTTCTATTTCTTTTTCAATATCTTCTTTTGATATATTATCCTCTTCAATTTGAGTTTCCACTTCGCCAAGCAATGCATCCAAATCTTTTAATTGTGAAATAGTACTGTCTAAATCATCATGCGTTTTGTCCATACGGTCATCTATGAGATCCTGGACAGAATCAGAATCATCTACTTCATCCAGCACATCATTCACCTCATGAATGACATTTTGTGCTTTCTTTAAATCTTCTTTGATTTTCGGAGAGATTTCATTGAATTTATCTTCAGCTTCTTCCACCTGGCTTAACGTAGAATTAATGGTGGATAGACCATTCTCCACTTCTTCTTCGGTTTCTGGAATTTTCCCCAGCACGTCATGAATAATGTCTTTTGCTTCTGTTGCATCATCGTCGGTAGCCGATAACGTATCATGAATATCCGGCAACGAGTCCTCCAGTGTGAATACATAGTCTCTGAATTGCTGTATATCCGGAAGTTCTTCTTCCAACTCCAAACCGATGTCATTAAACATATCAAAGATAACTCCGTTCACTGTCGAAGTAAATTCACTGCTGACATCATCGACAATAACCGAAACCCCTTTATCGGTGATTTTTGGCGTAATGGCGTTAATTTTTTCGTTAACGTAATAATTAATTTCAGCTTTCTCCGGATCCCCTGAAGCAACTGTAGCCAGTTTTTCTGAAAAATCTTCCGGTATAATAATCACCGCAAAATAATTTCCATATTCCACTTCTTTCATCGCTTCTTCCCGATCTGTAAACTGCCAATCCATTTGATCATTATCTTCCAGTGACTCGACAAGATCCTTCCCTACGTCAATGTCTTCCCCTCGTACAGTCGCTCCTTCATCTTCGTTCACCACCCCGATGGGAATTTCTTCCGTCTGGCCATAGGGATCCCAATTGGCTTCAATATTAAACCACGCATACAGCGAAGGAAGGATGGCCAGTCCACCAATTAATATCAAGACACCCCAATTGGTGCCGATGTTTTTCATATCTAATTTAAAAATCTCCCATATTTGTTTCACAAATGATCATCCTATTATATGTAATATGGTTGATTATAACAGTATTTATTATAAATTACAGCAGATAGAAAGCTTCTTTAATCATTTTCTGAACAAGTATTCATTTTATTAATGCGTTATCATTCCTGGTGCGACAAAGTTTGCTGCCATTGTCTTTGAATGATTTTGGGAATAATATCTTGAACAATGTGGCGCTCTTCTTCATCCCTTCCTTCCTCCTCATATGAAAATGTCGGCACCACAAATAAAGGAGTTTCCGGGTGGCGTTCTTTTAGATTAAGATTGGTTCCCATAGCAGGCATAGCAACTCGATGAATGACAAAGTCAAAAGTATGTTTTGTCATCCATTTTATCCCTTCCGCTTCTGACGCCACATGAATGGACAGAATAAATTGTACTGCCGTAAGCTTTTTTTTAAGATTACTTGTACTTTTACTTGTTGAATCTATGATTAGAACATGTACCATTTTACCGTCCTCCTCCATTTTAAATATTATCCTTTTACTGCTTTTTCGTCTGTGTTTCAGCATCCTTCGTAATTTGCACTTCCCAATGAGCTCCTGATTCTACTTTATATGCTTTTGCGAAGGAGCCCTGGTTGATCCCAATCGCTACATTATCAAGAGAATTTACATAGACAAGTGGTTCTCCCAATTTTATTGCAGCAAAAGATTTCTCATAGACCATGCTGCTCTGATAAATTTTGCTGCGATGATTTGTTATCGTAACTTCTACTCTGTCTCCATGTTCTATATTTAATTCTTCAAATAACGTTTGGCTGATATTTGTCCATACATTTCCAAAACGGGCATCTAATATATCAACCACACCTGTAATAGCAGATCCCTCCCGCTTCGCTGGGGAATTGTGCAATTGAACGAGTTGGTCTGTTTTTAACGGACTGCCGACTTCTTCATATGAAATAACCCCTGAGGCAAGACGTGCCCCTGTGTAAGCATAAACATCCCTGCCGTGAAACGTATAAGAAGCATTGGAATTGGGGAGACGATTCACTGTTTCATCAATCTCTCTTACTTCCTCAATGCCGATATATTGTTGTATATGGGTTAACGTTCCATTATCAGGCGTCACAATAAAATGGCCCGTCTTTGTTTTAATGACAACACTCAACCGATTCGATCCAACTCCAGGATCGACTACTGATACGAATACTGTCCCACTCGGCCAATACGTAATCGTTTGATATAAACGATAAGAACCTTCCCATATATGAAAAGGAGTAATCTCATGTGTGATGTCATAAATAGACAGATCCAAATCCACCGACACCGCTACTCCATACATCGCACTGACTGCTCCATCGCACCAGCCAAAATCTGTTTGCAGAACCAATTGTTTATTCATTACATTTCCTCCTCGGCATATTCTGGAAAAGCAAAAAAACCACGTCCTGATCCACCATGGATAAGGACGTGGTTTGTATACGTGTTACCACCTTATTTTACTGTTTGTTTACACAAAGCAGCCTCTGTAAGTACGCAAATACAACTGTAATAAGTCGATTATCAATACTTTGGTTTGGATAACGGGCACCTCCCCGTCGGAACTTACTACATGTCTAGATGGATTTAGACAGCTTCAGCACGAAACTCAGAGACCATTTTCTGATTTTTCCTTTTTGCTCCATTTCACCATATTGCGAGCTCTCTGTGAAAAATTTCAAATCATACTCTTCTCATCAGCGTTTTTAATGTATACCATGAATTATACGAGAATTCAGATATTTGTCAAGTTCCCCCGATATAAAAAAGCAACTGCAAGAAAAATTTCTCACAGCCGCCTTTTTCACATTTAATCTTTTGGTACAACATCATCAATTTCTGTCCAATCAAAGTCGTCATCTTGAATCTGATCCCGCTTATCTTGTGTAATAATGTCTGTCGGGGCATCTATGCCTGGAAAATCATCATCGTGACCATCCCATTCAGGACGATCTTGAGATAAAAGGAAAGCTGCTAAATCTGCTGCCTCTTGATCGGATAATGTATTTTCTTCACCTACTGGCATATTATTTTGAATATAGCCCGCTGCTTTGGTTAATCGACCCATACCGGCACCGTCATTAAACGAATCATCGCCCCATAAAGCCGGTCCTTCGTTTGCTCCAGTACCTTCGCCTTCTTCACCGTGACAGCTCAGACAACTTTTATCAGCGTACAACTCTTCCCCATGATCTACATCCGGCTCCGGCACTTCTTCCATCGTATTCTCTTCTACCCATGGTCTGTCCTGGCCGATTTCAACACCTTCTGAAAGATAGGTCATATAAGACATCAATGCACGCATTTCTTCACTGTCATAATCCAATTTTTCACCGTTCATACTGCGAACCATACACCCATTAATCCGGTCTTCCAATGTGAAAGACACTCCTTCACGCGGACGGTACTGCGGAAAATCAGCAGCTACCCCTACCATGGAAGACGAATCGGCATACCCGCCATCAGCATGACAGCTTTGACAAGATAATTCGTTCCCTGATTCTTCCAACTCTACGTTCGTTTCATTAAAAATCTCTTCTCCATACTCGACATACTCCGTTTCTGGATCATCCGGGTCCAAATCATCCATACTTGGAGGTGTGTGGCTGGAATCGTCATTGTTTTCAGCATTTTGATTTGAGGCATTGTCATTCCCTGTAGAACAGCCGACAATAATTAAAACGAGTGCTGCAACGACCATCCATAATTTCTTTGATTTTAACATGTCTTCCCCTCCGTTTAATATGTAATATCATTTCAATCAACTCCATTATACCGCACCGGGGTTAAAATTACTTAGAAAAAAGGGAAAATTCATGGAAATTTCACAGTGCTATTACTTTTATATGACTTTATCCTAATTTAGGTTTCTTCCTCTGCTGATTCGTCCTTATTTTTCCTCACAAAAAACGACAGCACTAATCCGATTAAACTGATGCCAGTTGCAGTATAAAAAGCAGTATTCACGCCATCAATCGCACCTTGAGCGCTGCTTCTTCCTGTTTCCGTTGCCGTTAAAGACATGACCGTAACCAGGACAGCCGTACCAATCGATGCAGCAATTTGGCGCATCGTATTGGTCATCGCTGTCCCATGCGGCATTAATGTATCCGGGAGTTCATTTAACCCAGCCGTCGTCGAAGGCATCATTAACATAGCGATACCAAACATCCGCACAGCAAAAACAATCATTAAATAAAACAATGTCGTATCTTCTGTTAATCTGGTAAAGAAAAAAGTAGTGACTACGACGATTGAAAATCCTGTAATCAAGAGACCGCGTGCCCCTGCCTTATCAAAAATCTTTCCAACTACCGGCGACATAAGACCCATTAATAAGGCCCCAGGCAAGATGACCAATCCTGACTCAAAAGCAGAAAAGTCCGCCATGACTTGCATATATATTGGTAAAATAGTTTCGGCTGCAATTAACATCATAAATGCAATCATACTTACAACCATCGTTAAAGCATAGATACCATACGTGAGCACACGAAATTCCAATATAGGTTCTGTTAATTTCAGTTGGCGGGTAATAAAAATGGTTAACGCCACCGCACCGACTCCAAGTGCAATCAGAGCAGGCGGGTAAGACCAGCCGAAATCTCCAACACTGCTGAAACCATACAACAGACCTCCAAATCCAAACACGGAAAAAATAATGGAAAGAATATCCACTTTTGGAAAAGTGCGGGAAATGACATCTTTCATGAAAAAATAAGCGAATATAATGTCAATAATAGCCAACGGCAGCACGATTAAAAACAACGAGCGCCAAGGAAAGATATCAATAATCCACCCTGATAATGTTGGGCCGATACCAGGTGCAAATCCGATGACCAGCCCCGCCATCCCCATAGCGAATCCACGCTGTTCTCTTGGAAAAATCAGCATCATAACCGTCATCATGAGCGGCATGAGTATACCGGCTCCGGAAGCTTGAATCACCCGTCCAACCATCAATACAGGAAAGTTTACACTTAATAAGCAAACAACCGTGCCCAGTGAAAAAATCAACATTGATGTCATAAATAACCTTCTAGTTGTGAACGTTTCCATTAATAACGCAGTAATAGGTATCATTATGCCGTTTACTAGCATAAAAATCGTCGTTACCCACTGCCCGGCATTCTCAGATAAATCGAATTCTTTCATGACATGAGGAGTTGCTGTTACTAACAGCGTTTGATTTAAGATAGCTAAAAAAGCCCCGCCCAGCATCACTGCAATAATAGGAATTCGGTGCGCAGAAATCTCTGCTTCTGCTGTAGTCTCGTTTGACATTGGTTTACTTCACCCCGCAAATATGTTTCAAATCTATTTAATGAAAAACCGCCTGCTCTTTTCGGCAGACGGTTTAATCGTACTTAAATATTAAATGGAAAAACATATAATATGCTTACAATCTTTTAACAGTTCAGTTTTGATACATTCTTTTATTGTAACGTGACACTTATTATGTATGTCTTTGAAATTTCTTTTAAGAATGATAAATCAAAACAGCCACAATGTCGTAATTAATTAAAAAGTTTTAACCACGCACTTGTAAAAGTGGGTGTTTGCAGGGGAATGTCCTGCCGTCCCCTCAAAGGTAGGCTTGGCATTAAATCCCCCGATTGTAAAACTCCCTAATTCTTGTTTAGAGGTTAAACTTAAGTTAAATTACAAACACCGTAGCTGATTTGTACCTCTACTATATATGTTTTGAATTATTTTTTCAACGTTTATACTTGCTAAGTGAGTTCACCAGAAGCCTTCTCTTCCATAAAAACTTTCCTTCATTCTATATATAGATGCTCCGCTCCGCAACGTAAGCCAAATATTGTATGTTTTTAATATAAAATTATTTTACTTTTTCATCTTAGTCTATACTCTTTCATACTGACAAATGCAATTTAAAAGGGTGAAGTGCTCTGCTTGTAAAGGAATGCTCTTATCTTTTTGGCAGAGTAGGCACGTATACATTTCTTCCAGCACAAGCTCAACTAAAATTCACACTTTAAAGTTCGGCAAATTCAAGTTTTCTTTTAAGCATTTCTCTGATCTCAGAACCTTTTATTTTAACCAACCAATTTATGAAGACATTGTCCTCCATTTTTATTGCCAGTTTTTTAGCTTTCTATTTATCATTTGTTATGTATAATAAAAGGAGAATTTAATCATGTAGGAGCTTGAATATATATGTCAAATCAAAACGAACTGAACGAAGGACGACTGCTTGTTAAATGTCCGGACCAACCTGGGATTGTGGCAGCCCTGTCCACTTTTTTATTCCACAATAACGCCAATATTTTGGAATCAACGCAACATTCCAGTGAAGACGAACATCATATGTTTTTTATTCGGATGACTTTTTACCGAGACAACCTCTTGGAAAACAAAGATCAAATGGAAAACGATTTTAAACAATTGGCTGCTTCTTTTTCGATAGATTATCGTTTCACATATAAAGCGGAAAAGAAAAAATCAGCCATTTATGTGTCTAAGGAAATCCACTGTTTGCTTGAATTGTTATGGGAATGGCGCAGCGGTGATTTAGATACTTCCATTGAGCTTGTTATCAGTAATCATGAAACGGCTAAAGAAGTAGTAGAATCTTTTGGTATCCCTTTTTTCTATATCCCGGCCAGTAAAGAAAATCGCCAAGCAGTGGAAGCAGAGCAGATTAAATTGATGGAAGCATACAATATCGATCTCTTGGTTTTAGCACGCTATATGCAAATCTTAACGCCGGATTTTGTTGCTCATTTTCCTAATCGAATCATTAATATCCATCATTCTTTCTTACCGGCATTTATTGGTGCTCGTCCGTACGAAAGAGCTTATGACCGCGGCGTTAAATTAATTGGCGCTACTTCTCACTATGTCACAAACGACTTAGATGAAGGACCGATTATCGAACAAGATATCGAGCGTGTTGACCACCGCGATAATATCCGCAATCTCAAAAAAATCGGCCAGAAAGTCGAACGCCAAGTCCTTGCGAAAGCTGTAAAATGGCATCTTGAAGACCGTATTATTGTCAAAGAAAATAAAACCATTGTATTTCATTAACCCGTTATTTTCCAAAGCATTTTATGGAGCAGTTTAAATTCTAAACTTCTGCTTTTTAAAATGCTTTTTGATTTGAACAGGTTATTGACATTCATTTGTGCTTTCTTTATACTCTTAATTGTTAACCAAATAAAAATTAAGTAAACAATTAAAAGAAAGAAGGTTAAAGATGCTTTCCAACAAGTTATATAAAATGATGGTCATTGCTTTATTTGCTGCAATTATCGGAATACTTGCACAAATCACGATCCCTTTACCTTTTGTCCCCATAACAGGACAGACGCTGGCGATTGGTTTAGCTGCAACTATTTTGGGACCTAAATATGGTACTTATACGACGTTGCTTTATATTTTACTGGGAGCTGCCGGCGTGCCTGTCTTTGCAGCAATGACTGCAGGTTTCGGGGTTATATTTGGTCCTACAGGCGGATTTATCATTGGTTTCATTCCAGGAGTCATCGGTATCGGATTTTACATAGAAAAAGTTCGCTTCACTGTCCTGCACGCTATTTTTGCAAATATCCTAGGAATGCTGATTACTTTAATATTTGGGACGGTTTGGTTAAAATTTATTGCCCAGCTTACTTGGATGGAAGCAATTTTTTCAGGATTTGTCCCTTTTCTGTTCGTTGGTATTATCAAAGCAGTTTTAGCCGGATGGGCAGGGCATCTCGTCCGCAACCGTTTAACCGAAGCAAATTTACTGCGATTTATGAAACAAGCTGTGTAAAACCGGGCTGCGTCTTTCGACTATAACGTTTTTTACAGCTTTCTTGTGCTCACCAGGTTTTCCTGCGAGTCTATCCCAAAAACACATCAACAATTATACACAGAAAACCAATCTTCTCTATACTTGTTGCATGGTAATGCAGAAATAAATTTATTATTCTTACATACATCATTCTTGATTATTCCAGTATAGCTACCTGATGTTCTTGCAGGGATGCAGATGATGAGAAATCAACCAGATGTAAAAGTCCGGGCCTATTTCTTGCGCAGCCTCTCATTCTTTATCATTCGATAACACAACTATCTGTGATAAAATAGAATTGTTGGCTATTAATACAACATATTTCAAACATCCTATATAAAATGAGGAGGCATATCCAATGACAAATACACCATCTGTAAAATTAACCTCCCTTTCCCATAAAGGTGGATGCGGATGTAAAATCGGACCGAAAGAATTACAAGAGGTCTTACAAAACCTTCCGACTAGTATTCCAAACAATAATGTATTAGTCGGCTTAGATACAAGTGATGATGCAGGAGTCTATCAATTAAGTGAAGAGCTTGCCATTGTTCAGACGCTGGATTTCTTCACTCCGATTGTGGATGATCCCTATGACTTTGGACAAGTTGCTGCAGCAAATGCCGTAAGCGATGTTTATGCGATGGGAGGAACTCCTGTTACAGCGTTGAACATCGTTGCTTTCCCTATCGCCCAATTGGAAAAATCAATTTTATCAGCTATTTTAGAAGGCGCAAAGGATAAACTGAATGAGGCAAGTATTGCTTTAGTCGGCGGGCATTCCATTGATGACGAGGAACCTAAATTCGGTCTGTCGGTAACAGGGACTATTCATCCCGGGAAAATCCGCACCAATACAGGCGCAAAACCAGGTGATAAGCTTATTTTAACGAAGCCGATTGGTGTCGGGATCATGACTTCTTCTTTAAAGAAGGGGTTATTATCAGAAAAAGAAATCCAATTAGTGACAAAGGTAATGACAACGCTAAACAAAACAGCCATGGAAGTATCGCAATCTTATGACATAAACGCATCTACAGATGTTACCGGATTTGGTTTATTAGGGCACTTAACAGAAATCGCTCAAGGAAGCGACGTTGGTGTTCAAATAGATTATAATTCCGTCCCAGTGCTTCCCCGTGTGCATGAGCTGGCCGAAGCCGGACATATCCCAGGGGGCTCTAAAAGTAATTTTCAGTATGTTGAAAAACAAATCCACTTCGCAGAATCATTACAGCAAATTGACAAATGGATTTTAACCGACGCTGTTACTTCTGGTGGTTTGCTGTTGTCTGTGCCGGGAGAAGAAGCTATTTCTCTGGAGAAAGCGTTGCGTGCCAAGGAAGTTGATGCTTCGATTATTGGAGAAGTTACTGAAAATACTCCAGGAAAAATTGACGTCACAACGTAAACGAAGAAGGTGTTTTCATATGTTTCAAGATATCACAGTACAAGAATTACAATCTGGGCCACAAAATAAAAATCACACATTCATTGATGTTCGTTCCCCGCAGGAATTTCAAGAAGCAACCATTCCCGGCAGTATTAATATACCAATCTTTACAGATGAAGAGCGAAGTGAAGTTGGAACAATTTACAAACAAATCGGCAAACAAGAAGCCGAGAAAAAGGGATTGGAAATTTTCTCTAAAAAATTGCCTGCTTTTGTGGAAACTTTTCAGCAAATCAACACCGAAAAAACGGTTTTTTGCTGGCGTGGAGGCATGCGCAGTAAAACAGCAGCAACTGTTTTAGACTTGATGGGCCTTTCTGTCCAACGATTAACTGGGGGAATCCGAGCATACCGGGAGTGGGTCGTCCATACTTTGGAACAGATGGATTTTTCTCCTTCTGTCTATGTATTAGACGGTTTTACCGGGACAGGTAAAACAATTCTGCTGCAAAAATTACAAGCACAAGGGTACCCTGTTATCGACTTGGAAAATATGGCTGGGCATCACGGTTCTATTTTTGGACAAATTGGCTTAGAACCTAGCAATCAACGAACGTTTGATGCCCTACTTTTGGAAAAATTACTGGAATACCGAGAGGAACCTTTTGTATTTGTCGAAGGAGAGAGTAAGCGAATCGGGAAAGTTCTCATCCCTGATGTTCTTTTTAATAAAAAGCAAAATGGATTTCATTTTCTTATTGATCTTCCAATGGAGGTACGAGTCCAAACCATTTTAGAAGAATACCAGCCTTGGGAGCGCCCTCATGAATTTGAGGAAGCTTTTCACATTATTAAAAAACACATTCATACTCCTGTTCGAAAACAGCTGATGACTGCTTTAACAGAAAAAAATTACGCAACAGCGGCAGAACTTTTGCTCACCCATTATTATGATCCAAGATATACCCATGCAAATCGAGCTTTCACAGAAGATCAGCAAAAGCGTATACACGCTGACAGTACGGAAGACGCTTTGCAACAAATTATCCAAACTTTAAACGTTTCTGCTTCCTAAAAAAGTGTCGAATTCTTAAAACCAGAATTCGACACTTTTTATGGCTGCTCTTTTATTCTTTTGTAGCTGCAGAATCATTATGTTGCTCTTTCAGTAAATCACGAATTTCAGTCAGCAGCTGTTCTTGCGGTTCTATTTCAGCTTCTTCTTCCTCTTCTTGTTTTTTGCGAAGCACAATACGCAAAAATAAGAAAATCGACAACGCAATAATGACGAAATCTAATACAGATTGTAAAAACACTCCGTATGTAACGGATGCTTCTCCTACTTGCCAGGTCAAGTTGGTAAAGCTGACGCCGTTCATTAAAACTCCGATTAAAGGCATTATAATATTATCTACTAAAGCGGTAACGATTTCTCCGAATGCTGCCCCAATCACAACAGCAACGGCTAAATCAATTAAATTACCTTGAAAAGCAAAATTTTTAAAATCCTCCCACATGGCATATCCCTCCTCTTGCACCATTTCAATTTTGTGATATTTTATCAGAACTGCAACAAATTCTTTATGTATAAGGTACAGTGTATCTTTACTTTTTTACTTTAGCAAGTTGTTTTTTCATTTATAAACAATAAAAACCAACAAGCGTGCTTAAAAATTCTTTTTGGCCATAAAAAAAGCTGCCATCTCTATAAATGACAGCTTTTTAACTAGAAGTTAATTAAACGCAGCGTCCAATGGTGTAACGATCTGTTTCTTTCTGGAAACGACTCCTTCTAATAAAGCGCGATGCTCGTCTAATTTCACTTGAAAAGCATTTTCCACTTTATTTTCCGCTTCCCCAATTGCCAGTACTTCTGAATTACTGTTTAAAATATCTGTAACCATAAGTAAAAATAAATCTAAACCTTTTTGCTGCACAACTTTTTGTATGGCCGTTTCAAATTCTGCTTGTCTTTCATAAACTTTTTCAATATCTATCGCGTTAATTTGAGCAATTTCCACTTTAGAATTCTCCATGGTAAACTCTTTTGCATCCATCTCAATTAACTCTTCAATTGTTTTATCATCTAAATCTGCTCCGGCTTTTAACATATCCAACCCGTACGTATCAATGTCCACTTCTCCAATTTCCGCTAATGCTTTCGCAGCTTCGCGGTCTTCTTCCGTACAAGTCGGCGATTTAAATAAAAGCGTGTCAGATATAATCGCAGACAATAACAGTTTCGCGTTTGTCTTAGATATATCCACCGCTTTTTCGCGAAATATTTTCCGGATGATAGTGGCTGTACAGCCTACAGGTTCGGCTCGGAAGTAAAGCGGATTTGCCGTTTCAAAATTTGCAACACGATGATGATCAATAACTTCTCTTATCGTTACTTCTTTAATGTTATCAACCGTCTGTTGAAACTCATTATGATCGACTAAAATCACTTCTTCGACGTCACTGTCTACACGTGAAATGAACTTTGGAGCATCCACTCCTGCATACTCCAAGGCATAAGCCGTTTCTTTATTCACTTCTCCGAGACGTACTGCTTCTGTTTCCATACCTAATTGCTGTTTTAAATCTGCATACACTAACGCAGAACAAATCGTATCTGTATCCGGGCTTTTATGGCCCATTACTTGTATTTTACTCATACAAACGCTCCCTAATTTCTGATAATATTTCCATTTAATAGCTTATCATATTTCCTTTGGTTTCGTCATGTAATTTACTTTCGCTTCAGGCAGTAAAAGACTGGTGCTTTATTTTTCGTTTCTAAAGGGCTTTTCTTATGTTATCGTTTATAAGGATACATTTTAATCATTTGTACGATTCAAGCAATCCATAAGAAACGCAGCGCGAAAACCTTTCGAAATATCAGCTTGCAGCGTTTGCATCTTTTTTAAAAACCCGTTTAGCAGGCGAACAATCAATAGAAAAGAGGATAATATGAAACAAATTACGATTATTGGGGCCGGCATTTTAGGAGCGGCGGTTGCATATGAATTATCTAAAAAAGGAGCAGCTGTTACGTTGATAGAAAGCCATACACCTGGAAGAGCGACGTCCGCTTCTGCCGGCATTATTTGCCCTTGGATTTCAAAGCGGCGCAATATGGATTGGTATACTCTTGCCGCATACGGGGCCCGTTATTATGAAACGTTGATTCCTGAGCTTAAAGCTTTAGGAGAAAACGACACAGGGTATAAAAAAGTAGGCGCCTTACGTTTACACGAAGACATTGAGAAACTAAAGGAATTGGAGAAACTTGCTTTGAAGCGCCGGGAAGATTCCCCGGAAATCGGTGAAGTTCATATCCTGACCCCTGAAGAAACACAAGCCCGCTTTCCTTTATTAGAAGAAAAGTATCACAGTCTATCTATTTCAGGTGCTGCTCGTGTAGATGGGAGCCAATTAAGGAGTTCTCTAATCCAAGGAGCCATACATTACGGAGCGACATGGATAAATGGAGATGCAGCATTACAACATCAACAGAGTACTGTCACTGGTGTGGAAGTAAATGGTGAGGCAGTTAAAAGCGATCTTGTTATCGCAACAAACGGTGCCTGGATGAATCGATTACTTGCGCCTCTATCTATCACGTTACCGTTCCATGTTCAAAAAGGCGAAATAGTACATATGCATACAGACCAATTAGAGACGAGCAATTTACCCGTCGTTAACCCGCCAAATAACCAGTATTTGTTAAGTTTTTCTGACGGCAGGATTGTTGCTGGTGCCACGCATGAAACAGCCACATCGTTAACCCCTGCTCTTTCAACAACCGGGATGCATTATTTATTGGAACAAGGACTCTATATGGCCCCTGGTTTAGCAGAGGCTTCCATTGTAGAAACCCGGGTAGGTTTCCGCCCATTCACTTATAACCACTTACCTGTTTTCGGTTCTGTCCCTTCCATCTCTGGATTAATGGTTGCGAATGGCCTAGGTGCTTCCGGCCTTACTACCGGCCCTTATATTGCGAAGCTTCTGGCACAAATGGCTGCAGATGAAGAACCGGACATATCTGTTTCTCCATACAAAATAGAGCTGAGAGAATAAGTCGCTCCAGCTCTATTAATGCTTGAATTGTTTCTGCTGCTTCGATTTTGCTTCAAGTCTTTCGACATATCGTTTTAAACGAACATACGAATATTGGAAAATAGGACTTTGTACAAATGTAAAAATGAACGTAAAAATAAAAACAGGGCCGCCAATTAATAAGCCGACTACGAGGACGCTCGTCTCTGTAATAATCCGTACTTTTCCAATGGAAGCCCCTGTTTTATCCGAAATGGATAACATAAAGCCGTCACGCGGGCCTGAGCCAACTCCAGCTGCGTTATACACGCCACCTCCAACTCCCATTACGACAATACCAATGAGTATTATGATGATATCCGTCCAAGTATGAGTCGCTTGCGGCAAAAAATCCAACCATAAAAATAAATCCACAAAAAGACCGATTACAATCGCATTTAAAAAAGTTCCGATTTTTACGTAGCTGCGGTCCAAAATAAGCGATACGATGATCAAAATAATTCCAATGATGACATTCCATGTCCCCACAGATAAGCCAATTAAATCATACAATCCAACTGTCAAAACATCCCAGGGGTGGATACCTAAATGCTGGACCTTAATTGCAATGGATATCCCTAAACTAAAAGTAACCAGCCCAATTAAAAAGAGGCCAATTCGTAAATATATCATGTATCCCCCTCATTTCTCTCTATCCGTCTGCTAAAATTATAGCATGTTCTCGAATTAGTTACGAATGCGCTCTCTTTTTAAAATTGAAAGTACCGGATTAATTGATTGTCCTCATCATTACCCAAGGATCGAAAAATAACCTCTAATCAAATGCATTGCAATCTTGGCAATTCTTGTACCAAAAAAAAGACTGCATAAAAGAAGAAATCCTCCAAAACAGAGATGTTGACCTGAATTTGAGAAACCCTCTCTTCATGGCAGTCTTTTCCATATTTGTCTGTTCTTTATGATTTACGTTGTTTAGCAGCTTGAACAATCTTGTAGGTCCCAATAAATAATATGGGAATCCCATATACTACGAGCATCGCCCAGCCTAACACTGTATAGCCGGTAGATACCAAATCCTGGATCCCAATGCTTGATAAAATAGCTGATAGAGCTAAACCGATGATAGCGATTAACCCGCGCATATTTTTAGTTAATGGTTTTTTACCCAAATCTTCCAAATTCTGTTCGACACGGGCAACAAACGCATAAATCATACCAGTAGCTGTTTCAATAAATGTCCAACCAACGACAATTCCAAAAATAACCGTTACCCAAAATCCGAAACCACTCATCATTTCAAGCCAAGGCACATCTGCACCAAGAATTTCTTCATCCGGATAATGTCCCATCATAGCAAAATAAGTTAAAAACCACGGAACTGTCATCAGAATCCCGGCAATTAAACCTGCAATGGCCGTATCTTTCATCGATTTCTGTCTTTCAACTGTAAATAAAGCAGCAGGATAGACCGCCAAATTATAACTGATATAGATAATCCCTGTTAAAATGAGGCTCCACCACGGGAAGTCTCCTGCCATGCTTGTGTCTCCGCTTGCGAATACTTCTTTTGCGTCTCCCCAAGTTTGTGAAATCACCAGAATAGCAAAAATAATATAACCGCCAAATAAAAATATCGTTCCAAATGTTTTAAAGCGTTCAATTAAATGATGTCCATAAAAGTTTAAAATTGCCGTAATGATTGTAATGATCAAGACACCCATCCAGATGTCCAATCCCAGCGTCCGTTTTAAAATTGATCCTGTCGCGGCAATAACAATAGATAAAATTAATATAGCCAATAAAAAATAAATGATGTCATACAAAAACCATAATGGACCTAAAAATTGCTTCACCAAACTTTTATAATCAAAAGCTTTAAAAGCTCGTGCCACTTCAAACATCAAAAATGCCATGACACCGAAACCGATTAAAATAGTCAATCCTGTAACCCAGCCGATTGCTCCAAACTTGGCACCATATTCGACAACTTCCCGACCTGTAGCGTACCCGCCCGCTATTAGGGTGGACTGAATCACAACACCCGGCAGAATCAACCTTCCATAGGCCCCTTCAAAAATACTGCTTTTCTCTTTATCCGGCACCACATCCAACTCCTTTCCATTCCTTTTGAAAACCCTTACATTTCAGGGGATGTTTTCAGCATAGTACACTATACTCAGGTTGTCAATGCAGCTTGCAGTGAAATTTATCATGCTGTACGAAAAAAAGATACCTTCTCCGATAGAAGATATCTTTAACCAAACTTTCTAGATAAATTCAATTCAAAAGCATACATATCTCCTCTGTAAAACGCTTCTTCGTACTCAATAATCGTTTCATTTTGTCCTTTAATGATACGTTCAGCTTTAAGGGTTTGAATCCCCACATCCACTTTCAAATATTCCATATCCTGTTCAGAAATACTCCCAATCGTAATTTTTTGGTTAGCTTCTAAAAAAGGGATGCCCAGTTCCTGTTGAATGACATCGTAAAGCGTCACATCATCTAATTTATATTCCTGTAATTGTTCACCAATAAATAAAGGATAATATTGCTGTTCTAACCCGATAGGTTTCCCGTCTGCCAAACGCAGCCGTTTTAAAAAATAAGCCTCTTTAAAACCTGTGTATTCTTGAACTCTTTCAGGTGGTGTCACTCGTTTAAATTCAATTAACTGAGCGCCAGGTTTCATACCAAGGCCGCGAATTACTTCCGTTGTACTGCTTAATTGGCCTAACCAGCTATCTATAGATTTAATCGATACATATGTACCTTTACCGTGTTTTTTGACCAAGACTCCTTCCCGAACCAACGCATTGATTGCTTCACGAACCGTACTTCGGCTGACATCATACCTTCTCATCAGCTCCCGCTCACTTGGTAATTGATCTTCAAAAACACCTTCGATAATTTGTTTCTCAATTGCATTCTTTAACTGAATCATAAGCGGGACGGGATTATCTTTATCTAATATTTTTTGTGCTTCCATACAAATCGCCTCTTTAATATTTATTCTATAGGTTCCATAACAAAGAATCAACTATACACCGTTATTTTCCTTCTGCTCTTCTTGTTTCCGTTCTTTCCATGATATAGGATAAATCATTATGGAAGAAAAAAACATCTAGCTGATTTTCAGTAGATGTTTTCCAGATAGAAGACACTGTTTTTATAAGATTGTTTTCTATACGTATTAAGCGTTGTTTTATCCCGTCCTTTTGATGGCAGCAAGATCGTTTACTCTGCTTCATTCACTTCTTTATAATCTTCTGACATGACTTCTTCTTTTCCAAGTATAAGATAATTTAAGCGTTTTTCTGGAATGGCATTAAACTCCCGACGCTTATACGCGTAAAAAACAAGGCCCAGCACAATCCAAATGAGCAAAGCAATCAGTGAATTAGGACCCAGAAAAGCAGGTGAACCCGGCACTAATAACAGACCAATAAATACGATACTGGCCAATGCTCCAAATCCAGCAAGTCCTTTTTTCATAGGGGAAACAACATTGATTTTAGGGTTAAAATCCTCATGTTTATCTGTATTTTTAAATATTTTAAAAGCTGTGTAGCAAGTATAAAAATAAGCGATAGAAACTCCAATCGAGGACATATCCACAACCCAAGTAAGCGCTTCACGCCCGAAAAAAGGTGCAAAAGACCATAAACAAATCGTAAACAAAACAGCGATATGAGGAGTTTTATGTTTAGGATGCAATTTCCCAAAAGCGGAAGGAAGAATGGTTGCCCGGCTCATAGCAAACAACAAACGACTTCCTGCCAGGATAAAACCATTTAAACCGGTAAATATCCCCATACACAAAGCAATGGCTAACAAAAGCATGCCCAATGGTCCAAGCAAATTCTGAATCAGATGACCTGTTCCCCATAAATGTCCTTCTGCTGCAACATCTTCCCACGGTCGTATCATCGCAGTAGCCATAATCATTAACGAGTAAATTACTGCCGCAAAGACAAGAGCATAGACAATCAGCATAAATGCTTTTTTAGCAGGAAAGTCAAATTCCTCCGCTGCTTGTGGAACAGCATCAAAACCAACAAAGGCCCATGGAGCTATGGCAACAATCGAAATGATAGCTGCAAAGGAAGTTTTTCCAGTAACAAAAACCGGCTCCAAGTTTGCCATACTGGTGCTTGATTGCAATCCTACCACGAGTGTAATTAAAACGACTCCCACAACCATAAAACAGGCAAAAACAAATTGTATTCTTCCAGACAAGCCTGTTCCTTTTACATTAAAATATCCAAAAATGGCTAGTATGCCCACTGCTATGACTATTTCCGGCAAATATACTTCCCATCCTGCCACCGAATATAAGTAACCGCTTTCAATAAATGGAGGAAAAATAAATTTAAACATTAAAGAAAAAGCGGAAGCATTTAAAGCAACGATACAAATATAGCCTAAAGTTAAAAACCAGCCGCTAATAAAAGCATGCGTTCGTCCAAAACTTAAGTAAGCGTAAGCAAATTCTCCGCCTGATACAGGAAAACTTCGAATTAATATCCCATAACTTACAGCAATCAAAATCATCAATGCTGCACCTATGGAAAACCCAATCATAACCCCTGCCGGCCCTGCTTCTTTCATCCAGTCAATTGGCTGTACAAACGCCCCCCATCCAATAGCTGACCCCAGAGCAATCGCCCAGACCCAATGTGGTTTTAACGTTTTTTCAAGTTCTGTTCGATCTTCATTAATGGTTTTTTCAGTACCCGTATCGAGATGTTCTCCCTGGTTCTCTGCCTTCATAAAAGAATCCTCCTGTGAAATTGAGTCTTATTTCATTATCCCAAACAATATAGTGGTTTTTGGCTTCATTCGAATAGTGGTCTGGTATTTTATTCGTTTTATAAAGCGATTGAAAAGTATTGATGCCGTTCAATGACAAAAGGGGCGGACTCTTTTTTGAAATAAAAACACCTAATGTCACAATGTCTATTGGCAATGTTCACTAGGTGTTTTAACTTCATTTATAGAACTTTACTTCCATTCATCATAATCTAGATGCTTGTATTTGTCTAAAAATCGAGTCGGCATTTTCAAAGCGTCTTTACGGAACGGCGGAGCAAGCATGGTGCCATCTACCATGATGTCCAGTACAACAGGCTTCTTGGATTTCAGCGCTTTTTCTACTGCAGGGCCGACATCTTCTGCTTTATCAACCGTCATGCCAATTGCTCCCATCGCTTCTGCAACTTCCGCAAATTTTGGCCCTTCAATATTCGAACCTACATAACGGTCATTGTAGTAATCCACCTGATTTTTCTTTTCTGCTCCCCACTGTTTGTTGTTAAAGACACAAGCAATGACAGGAATATCCTGCTCTACAGCAGTCGACACTTCGTGCAAGCTCATCCCCCATGCTCCATCACCTACTATGGCGACAGAAGATGATTCCGGCTCTGCCAGCTGTGCTCCAATTGCTGCAGGGTAAGCAAACCCGCAATTTCCAAACGTTAAGGCAGCGATGTGCCGGCGTGTCTGGTTAAAAGTCATATAAGCATTCGCCGTTGAAGAGACGTTTCCAATATCAGAAGAAATCATCGTATTATCCGGTAAAGCTCTTCGTAATTCTAACAGCGCACGACGCGGGTTAATAGGTGTTCCTTCTTCCATCGCCAAATCCACCAGCTCTTGATCCCATTCTTCATTTCTTTTCGCAATGGTATCTAAACGAGCCGTATCTTTTGCTTTTGACTCTTTGGATAAACCTTCATATATTGCTTCGGAAGCCGATTTAGCATCTCCGATAATACCTACTTCAACCGGATGTGTTCTCGCGATATGACGCGGATTGATATCGATCTGAATAATATCTGCATCTTTCGGGAAATAGTCGATGTCATAGCTCGGCAATGTTCCAAAGACCGATAGCCTTGTACCAATCGCCAGCAGGACATCCGCTTCTTTCAATGAGTGCATCGCTGCTTTTGATCCCATATATCCAATTGGCCCTACTGCCAGTTCATGGTTATTTGGAAATGCATCATTATGCATGTAAGAAACTGCGACAGGCGCTGTTAAGTGTTCAGCAATCTGTTTTACCACATCTACCCCATTGGAATCCACCGCTCCACGTCCAGAGAGAATAGCCGGTTTTTCAGCATTTTTCAATAATTCGATTGCACGTTCAATTTTAGCCGGATCCCCAGCTCCTCGCTCACTTGAACGGTACTGATGCGGTTCTAAAATATAATCTTCTAATTCACCGTAAAAATAATCGCGCGGAATATCAAACAACACGGGACCGCGTTCAGCGTAAGCAATTCGGAATGCTGTACGGAGACAATCAGCTGCTCTGCTCGGATGCGTGACTTCCACCGTTTCTTTGGTGATTGCTTTAAAAATGGAGACTTGGTCAGCTTCCTGGAATCCATCCCAACCAATAGATGGCGTGCCCGCAGATGGTGAAATGACAACCATTGGCGTATGGGCCATATTCGCTGCAGCTACAGAAGTCACCATATTCGTAATCCCAGGTCCATTTTGACCGATAACAACTCCTGCCACATCGGATACTCTTGTATACCCATCTGCAATATGTGCTGCAGCTTGTTCGTGGCGGACAGGGATGAAATCAATTCCAGCTGTCGGCATTAAATCCAGCATATCCATAAATGCCGATCCAAGAATTCCATACACTTCTTTTACATTTTCTTGCACCAATGTTTCTACAATCGCTTCACTTGGGGTCATTTTCACCTTTTGTTTCGTTGGTTTCATTGTTTTACTCATTTAAAATTCCTCCTCATGTTTTATAATTGATTCATAGCATCTGTAATTGTCTTGACGATAAAATGTAAATCCTCTTCTGAAGTAATAAACGGTGGAGCTACGATTAACACATTATTTTGCCCAGGTACTGTATCTCCGTTCTTACCGATGATTAAGCCTTGATCTTTACAATACCCCATCACTTTGCCAATTTCTTCACCTGACAAAGGCTCCTTCGTTTCTTTATCTTTCACCATTTCGAAACCTGCTAGAAACCCGATACGTCTAACTTCTCCAACATTCGGATGACTTTCACATTTTTTTAAATCATCCAGGATTTTATTACCTAAATGTTCTACTCGGTCGACAAGCTGATCTCTTTCAATAATTTCGAGATTTTTTAATGCTACAGCACAAGCTGCAGGATGTCCGCCAAAAGTAGACACATGACGAAAATGATTATCCTCGCCCGGCTCTCTGAACACATCTGCAATTTCAGAACGCACAGCAGTGGCTCCAAGAGGCAAATAACCGCTTGTAATGCCTTTGGCCATCGTAACCATATCAGGTACTACGCCTTCTGAATGTTGGAAACCAAACATTTTTCCAGTTCTCCCAAATCCGGAAACCACTTCATCCGCAATCAACAACACATTATATTTTTTACAAATTTCCTGAACGCGCTGCATATATTTAAAGGAAGGGATGATGACTCCGCCACCTGAGATAACCGGTTCCATGATAAAAGCCGCTACGGACTCTTCCCCTTCCCAGTTAATCATTTCCTCCAATAAATCCGCTGCTTTTAAATCCGCTGCTTCTTTATCATGCATATCGAAAATAGAACGGTAACTGTAAGGGGGGTGCACATGTAAAAATCCGACGGCACCGGGATCATATTTGAAACGTCTATTCGCTTGAGCGGTTGCACTAAGCGCGCCTAATGTCGATCCATGATAAGCACGGTATCTGGAAATGAATTTGTATTTACCCGGATTTCCAGTCTGAACATGATACTGTCTGGCAATTTTAAAAGCGGTTTCATTAGCTTCCGAACCGCTATTTGCGAAAAACGTACGGTACGTTTCATCTGTTCCCAGTAACTCATCTATTTTTTGTGATAAATTCACTGCAGGTTTATGACTGTTCGTTAATGGAAAATAAGCTAATGTTCGCATTTGTTCTGCAGCTGCTTCCACAATTTCTTCTTGTCCATGTCCTACATTTAAACACCAAAGTCCAGAAACGCCATCCAGATAACTATTGCCATCCGTATCTGTAAACCAGGCCCCTTTTCCTTCATTAGCAACCATTGGAGCAGCAGATGGGTCATATCGTCTAACAGCATTCCACAAATATTTTTCGCCAACTTTTTGATCCATGACCATTGTTACTTCCCTCCCCATTTAATATGAAATCGGTTTCAAAAAATAAAAAATAATAATGCAAAAACTTATACCCTCCTGTTTCATTTATTTGGTCGTGATGTCCGTACCAGTGATTTGATAATTCAATCATAAAGGTTACATTTGCGATTGTCAAGAAAATTTTATATATTTCTATTCCAATTTATATTAATCATGTAAAAAAGAGCCGTCAAGCAGCTTTTTTATTGAAATTTTTTTAATTCTTTTTCATAAGTTTGATAATCTTCCTCTGAAAACAAAACAAACACCACCTTATCCATGTCGCGTTTTTGAATAGCTTGCACAATGGACTTTACTGCAATAGTTGTCGCCAATCCTATTGGAAAATGATAGACACCAGTCGAAATAGCTGGAAAAGCAACACTTTTCAAGTTATGTTTATACACCAACTTCAGAGAGTTTTCGTAGCAATTTTTTAACAGCTGTTCTTTCTCCGATTTGTCTCCCCCCCAAACCGGCCCTACAGTGTGGATAACATGGCTTCCCGGCAATTGATACCCTTGTGTGATCACCGCTTCTCCGGTTTGTAATTTCTCACCACCCAGATCGTCTTCGCGGATTCTTTTACAGGCGTCGAGCAATTCTTTCCCCGCTGCCCGGTGGATAGCTCCATCCACTCCGCCACCGCCAAGTAAAGTTCCATTAGCTGCGTTAACAATGGCATCCGTTCTTTGATGGGTGATGTCTCCTTTTTCCAATACGACCTTTGTTCGATTGATAGTAAGTTCCATTTTCCCGCCCCTCCTTTACGCTTCTTATTGCTTTGGAGTTTAACAGTCCCCCTTTTTTAAGTCAATAGCAGCTCGAATAGAACAGTTTGTATAAGTATTCGTTATCCATTCCTTTAAGGTGTGGTATGATTGAACACTAGAAGGAGTTGAATTTATAAATGAGTAAAATCCGAAAGCTATTCTTTCCATTTTCTATCCTATTAAACATGGGACTGTTTGCTATCATGTGGAAACAGCAAAAGCACGTCCCGTACCGCAAGAACCATTCAATAGAAAGTGCTTTTAGTGAATCGAATCATTCACCCAGATGGTTGCTGGAGCAATCCATCAGCCAAGCAAGAGAAACACTTGATATAGCTATTTATAATTTTGACGATGCAGCGATAGCAGAATCTCTTATAAAAGCTAAACATCGTGGTCTGCACATTCGTGTTTTAATAGATGAAACAAAAGCAACTAAAAAAAAGGTGAAACAACTCCTCTCGCAATTAACAAAAAATGGGATTCCTGTCCGGCGGTACGCAACCGGAAAAATGCATCTGAAAATGACGATTATTGACCAAACAACACTTACTATTGGCTCTTTTAATTATACCTACGCTTCGGTAAACGAGAATATTGAGCAGCTTTTTAAAGTTTCCAACCGGTCAGAAGCCCTAAAATGGACGGCTGTTTTTAATGAACTATGGGATGTCAGTCAAAGCTGAATTTGTGACAAAACTATCCATTATTCTCACCATCTACCGGAATATCCAACCCAACTTAATACGGTTTTCATTCCATCCCTGTTATAATGAAAGTACTATACATCTAAGAGAGGGATGATGTCTATGGCGAAAGTTACAACAATTTATGAACAAATTGGTGGTCAACCAGCAGTAGATAAGATCATCGATTCCTTATATAAACATATCGGTGTCAATGAAACGCTTCTGCCTATTTTCCCGGATGATCTTGAAGAGTCCGCCCGGAAACAGCGCTTATTCCTGACACAATTCTTTGGCGGGCCCAATCTTTATATGCAAGAAATTGGCAGGCCAATGCTTCCTTACCGCCATCAGCCGTTTGAAATAACTCCAAGCCGCCGGGATGCTTGGCTGCAGTGCATGTATCAAGCACTCACAGAAGCTAAAATTGAAGACCCTGCTTTTTCAGAAATAATGGGAAGATTGGTCATTCCAGCTAATAACATTGTGAACACGAAAGAACCTGCAGAAGAAGAAATGTAACCTAATTACATAGGTTTTCTTCCAAAAACATCATCAAACGTATGAAGCAAGTTGTCTCCGCTTCATACGTTTTTATTTTCTAATGATAGACACCTTCCATACAAAATGTTTTCAGGTCCTCCAAATCATGTTTAACACTTGCTTCTTCCACTTCAAAAATTCTTCTGTTAATAGTAAATTTCTTTTTCGAGGTCTGGAAAAAGGAATTTCCAACATGCCTTTCACTTCGCCCGGCGCTTCTGTCAGTACAACAATTTTATCCGACAAAAATAGAGCTTCTTCAATATGATGGGTAACAAACAAAATAGAAGCATTGGATTGTTTCCAAATCGAAAGCAGCCATTGTTGCATATCCATTCGAGTAAATTCATCCAAAGCAGAAAAAGGTTCATCCAAACAGAGTAGACTTTGCGGACTCAGTAAGGCCCGAATAAAAGAAACGCGCTGTTTCATACCTCCCGATAATTCATATGGGTAAGCATGGGTCACGCTTTGAAGACCTGCCTTATGAAGCATTCGATACGCTTTTTCTTGATCAGCGTTCCCTTGTAATTCCTGAACCAGTAAAATATTTTGTAAGACTGTACGCCAAGGGAATAACGTATCCTCTTGCGGCATATAGCTTATATGCCCTCTTTGTTTGATTATGGATTGTTTCCGTAACGAAATATCTCCAGAATCGGGTGCAAGCATCCCTCCTATAAGAGAAAATATGGTACTTTTTCCGCTGCCTGATGGGCCTATTAACGTGACAAACTCTCCTGCTTCGACTGAAAACGTAATATTTTCTAAAATTTGTTTTTCCTGAATTACCTTACTTACTTGGTTAAGCTGCAGCATTACGATATCTCTCCTGTTCTTTGAAAGCGTCCAAGAGCTTTTTCAAGTAATACAATAAGACCAAAAAAAGCCAGACTTAAAAGCATTGTAACCAGGATAGCTATAAACACTTGGGAGGTTTTATAAGACGAAGAAGCGACTGTCATAAAGACACCGATTCCTTTTTGAGCTCCCAGCCACTCCGATATTACTGCAGCCATCACACTATAGGTTGCAGCAATTTTAAGTCCCGCCATGATGGAAGGAATGGCATAAGGGAATTTCAATTTCCAAAATATTTGTCTTTTTGTTGCTCCCATCATATTCATGTAAAAAGACAAATTTCTGTTTGTTTGCTGCAACGCTTGTAAAGTTGACATAGCAATTGGAAAAAAACAGGCTAACGTAATAATGATTAACTTAGGAGCAGCTCCAAACCCCAGCCAAATCACAAGTAACGGAGCAAGTACAATAACCGGAATATTTTGGGAGACTATGAGAAATGGATAAAACATTTCCCTCCCCCACCTATTCAAATGCAGAAATATTGCTGCAGCAAGCCCTACTAAACTTCCTACCAGGAAACCGGTAATCGATAATGAAAAAGTAGCCGCAAAATGGGGGAAGAATTCCGGTAGAACTGCTTTTCCTTCGAAGATAATGGAAGAGGGAGCAGGGAGAAACCACTCCTCCACGGTGAAGAATCGTACTCCTGCTTCCCACAGGCACATGAAAACCAAGATGGCCGCAACTGGCTTGCCTATTCTTTTAAATACATTTTTCTTCATTTGTACTTCTCCGTCAATGTATCCATGGCAACTCCAGCGGGCTGGTAAAGAATCTTGATTTGAGAAATAACATTTGATGCTCGCAATGCTTTCATCCGTTCATTCACATTCTGCACGACAGCAAGCAGTTCTCCTATATCTCCCTCCATTGTCGTTGCTAAGGGACTCACTTCGTATGTCACGTTTGCTTCCTCAATAACGGCTATGGCTTCATCTACATAATCATACACGTTTTCTCCTTTTGGCACGCTTGGTATAATCTGGATACTCATTAACGCATTTGTCATATCAAGTCACTCCTTTTTTGTTGGTAAAAACTCATTCGTAAAAGCTTGGTCTTTTTGAATAGGTTCTTCGATAATATCGTAATCCAGCATAAATGCTTCCACCTTTTTCCAGCGGTCTTCTTCCTGCACTCCAAATTGTGCTGAATCATCCCGATATTTCTCAGAAACCCATGCTTGACTGCGCTGTACCAAATCTGGATTTAAATCCGGTTCTTTTTCACTTAATATCTCAGCTGCTTCTTCAGGATGTTCTATAGCGAACTCATATCCTTTTACTGCAGCATGAACGAAGGCTTCCACCTGTTCCGGTTGATCTTCGACCATCGATTCACTCGTCGCCAATACCGGGGTGTAGAAATCCAACGCCTCGGAAAAGTCTTTTAAATAAACCATATTCAAATCCTGATTGCGCAGTTCAGCTTCCTTTCCTGTCCAGCCTTCATAAACCAGAGAAAAATCAATATCTTTTTTGATAGCGGCAAAAAAATCCGCATCCCCAATATTCTTAAAATCAACTTTTGAAAAGTCAGCATCATTTTCTTTCATAATTGTTTGCATGATAGCCTGTTCTAAATCATTTCCAACTGCTCCAAATGTTTTTCCTTCAAAATCTTTTGGATTGTTTATATCCAAGTCTTTATCAGATGTATACCCTGCTGTGTTATGTTGCATAATCGCAGCGATAGATACGAGTGGCATCCCTTCATCTCGTGCAATGGTTAAATGTTCTTGCACACTCATGCCAAAGTCAGCTTTTTCAGATGCTATCAGCTGTTCTGTTCCTGCCTCTCCAGGGAGCATAATATCCACCTCTAGTCCAGCTTCCTCAAAATATCCTTTTTCCTGGGCTACATAAATCCCTGTATGATTCGTATTAGGAGTCCATTCCAGCATAAATGAAACAGGTGTTAACCCCTCTTCATTGGACGAGTTAGATTCGTCATTTGCTTGTTCTTTATGCTGACATGCTGTAAGAAAAATGAACACCATAGCAACCAGCAACAAACTGCCGTATCTCATAAATTCCTCCTATGTTGTCGTTTCAACATTAGTCATGGGATGGGCTGTTCACAGAAACGTCAACTGTCATGACTGTATGGCCTGCTTCTTGCTCCATCGTTTCCTGAAATATTTTCTCTAAGCCAGCGAAGATCGTTAATAAATCTCCTTCAAGCTTCGTAGCATAATGAACCGGAATTACTTGCACATATTCTTTCATTGCTTCGATTTTTTCATAAATCGTGTTCATATAAGCCGCACCAGTTAAAGGATACAAGGAAAATTTTGCCGCAGCGTAATGGGGAGTTGAACGCATCTTCTGGATATTTACGGGATGTTCATGAGTTGCCAAATACGTATCTCCTGCTGAATCGCCGGGACAACCAAACGAATAAGTTGCGTGGAAGGAGACATGATGTCCGCTCTCGGAAGCGTAATATAAGACTGCTTTTGTAACATCAAAAACATGCATTATTTTGCCGCGGATTGTCGTACTCACATCATCCGTTTTTAACCATACATTCGTTGCATCCGTTTCCGCCAAAGCATCTTTAATAACTTGTTTAAAATCATCACTCATAATGTGAATGGAAAAACTTGCGCCCGTTATCTCCATTTTCTTACTTTGCTTTGAAGTCATCTTTAGTTCCACCTCGATTTTAAATAATCATCCCAACTGCATACTTCCTCATTTACAGTTGCTTTTATTTATACAACCTTATATTCTTAAATGTTCTCCTGCTATGGTATTTATAAAATTTTAGTTCACTTGCATTTTTTAACTTCAACAATCAATAAAAAAGAAGCCACTTCTAAATATTCAGAAGTGGCTTCCTCTATTACACGTATCTACGTATCATAAAAAAAGTAATCATTTGGTTTCCACTTCCCTTCGCTAGTTTTAACTAGAGCAGGTTCGAGGGTTAAGACGTCCGTCTTTCTCAGCAATAAAGCGCCCCTAGTGCAAATATAAAGTTGTATACTTTTCATAATCACACAATCCCCAGAGTATGTCAAACTATTTCAAATTTTGGGAACGGATCTTGTTTCTGTCATTTTTAAATTTTATATACAGTGAGTGTGCTCAAATAAAGAGTTATGAGATGTACCTGTATTTAAAACACAAAATTATTGTTTATGCTGCGTATGTATCTTCACTTAAAAGAATAAATGCGCTTCCGAATCTTTACCTTCTACCCAAATTACGGTCATAACACCTCGAAAGCTTATCATATTCACTTTCTTTTTCCCTTTGAAATTTTAAATATTCTTTACTTCGTTTTTACCTTCTCTTGCTAATCTTATATATGTCAATGGCGCTTTTTGCTATGTAACATCATAACAATCAAGAGAAAGGATGAAATGTCATTCAAAGAATCATATTAGGTTGCATTTTTATTGGAGCGTCTCTCTCGCTATTCCTATTCTTTCCACACACTGCCGTGGTCGCAGAAGATCAAGAAAAAGTATTAGTTATCTACACAGCTGATGAAAGTGAGATGGGAGAAGATCAACGTTCGTTAGATATGCTGTTGGGCCATTTTACAACGGACATCACTTTTATAAGCAGCTCCGAAGTGGATAAAAAAGATTTAACAGATGTCACCCATTTGTTCTATTACGGCACAAAAGCTGTCGAGTTACCTGACCAATTTACTACCTTGTTTGATGATTATGAAGGAACTTTCACAGCTATTGGATACAATGCGAATCAATTAGGAGAGCACTTTTCGTTCATCAGCTACGAGCATGAAGTTGAAATTAATTCTCTCTACTTAACAGAAAATAAAGAACAAAAAATGGAAGATTTATCTTTGGAAGCAGTCGAGGTTCACCCGGAACAAGATGCGGAAACTTTGATGAAAGGGAAAAATGAATCAGAAGATAAGACTTATCCTGTGATGGTACAACAAGATAATCACTTTTATTATAGTATAGACACCATGTATTCAAATGAAGTCGTTTTATTCGGTGAAGCATTACATGACATTTTCGAGGTAAATCATGAAGACACCCATCCTGGTTATATCCGATTGGAAGATATTCATCCCGCTGTCGATACGGACAAATTGAAAAAAATTGCGCAAGTTTTAAAAGAAAAGGACATCCCGTATATGGTTTCCGTCATCCCCGTATATACCGATCCGGAAACAGAAGAGGAAATGCATTTTTCAGATTCACCGGAGCTATTAGGATTATTAAAAAAGATGCAAAAAGATGGTGCCAGCATTATTCTGCACGGCTATACACATCAATATAGAAGCAGTGAAACCGGAGAAGGGTTTGAATTTTGGGATGTCGAAAACAATAGTCCAATATTTTCTCCTTCCAATGAGACAATGGATTTAAAATCAGAAAGAGATTTTTCATCCAAAAAGAAATATGAAGCTTATTTAGCAGAATTACAAACATTTGAAACAGATTACGTGCATGAAAAATTGGAAAAAGGGGTCCAGGAACTAGTGAATTACGGATTATATCCTTTAGCTTTTGAAGCACCACATTACACAATGTCTCAAAATGGTTATGAAATTGCGTCTGATTACTTTTCTCATTATGCGGGTCAAGCGCAACTAAGCGATACGGATTGGGAAAAGATGGACAGTACTCCCTACATTTCTTCCCCTTCCTTTTTAGGAGGGATGGAGCTTTTACCAGAAACAATTGGCTATGTAAATCCAGAAGAAAAAGATTCCATTCCGAAAATGATGAAACAAACAGAACAAATGCTCCAAACAAAAGATGGGGTTATTGCCGGTTTCTACCATCCGTATCTTGGAATAGAAGGTTTTCATGAATTAATCGAGCAAATGGAAAAACAGCCTAATATAGATTGGATTGACTTAAAGCAGGAAGATGTTTGGGTAAAAGCGGAGAATGTTCACCTGTCTACGGAAGATGGCAACATTGTCGCGGATGTAGATAAAACAAAACTTATGTTTTCATCCAGTAACTTCCTCTCCTATCATTACTTTGCATGGAGTACTGTTTTAACATGGATTTTATGCTTCATTGGTGCTGTTTTTGTCCTTACCTTTATCGTATTGACTCTCTTCAATCAACACAGAAAAAAACAATATAACTAGGAGTGATTACGTTTGTCAAACTTACTCATGCATCTATCCATTTATTTAATTTGGGCTATGTTATTGTATCATCTGTTTCTTATGTTAGGTGGATATTTTCATTCCATTCGTTATAAAGAATTTCAAAAAAATTGGCTGACCTTGGAAAAGAATTACCCGACAGTAAGTATTCTAGTCCCTGCCCATAATGAAGAAATAGTTATCGAAAATACCATACAAGCGCTCTTGCAACTGAATTATCCCAAAAATAAATTGGAAGTTATTATTATCAATGACAATTCAACGGACCAAACCGGGAAAATTATTGATCAATACGCGGCAAAGCACCCCTTTATTCATGCCCTGCACACGAAACCTCCTCATGCGGGTAAGGGAAAGTCCGGTGCTTTAAATCAAGGATTAAAACGCTCAACCGGAGAGATTATTGCAGTGTATGATGCAGATAACACACCGGAGCCAGATGCCATTCACCATTTGGCACTTGGATTGATTCATGACCCAAAAGCTGGGGCTGTCGTTGGAAAATTCCGTGTCATCAATGCCAAGAAGAACCTATTAACCCGTCTGATTAACATGGAAACTCTCACATTCCAGTGGCTCGCACAAGCCGGCCGCTGGTTCTGGTTTAAAATGGCAACTATCCCAGGCACCAATTTTGCCATTAGACGTTCCATTCTGGAAAAGTTAGGAGGATGGGATGAAAAAGCACTATCCGAAGATACGGAATTAAGTATCCGTGTTTACAATCTTGGTTATTACATCCGTTTCTTTCCCAAAGCGATTACATGGGAACAAGAGCCGGAAAGACTGAAAGTATGGTGGAAGCAACGCACTCGCTGGGCTCGAGGTAATCTGTACGTCATCTTTAAGTATACATTGAAGTTCCGTGAATTAAAAAATAAAAAAATATTTATTGATTTGTTTTATTTTCTACTCACCTATTTGCTCTTTTTTGGCGGTGTCTTACTTTCGCATTCGATTTTCGTAACGAATTTATTTTTTGATTTGGACTTAAAAATTGGACTTGTTTCATATGTTCTTTTAATTGTCGGCTTTTTATTATTTGTGACGGAGGTATGTTTATGTTTGAGCATTGAAGATAAACAATTAACCATTAAAAATTTCTTCATTGTACTCTTGATGTACTTTACGTATTCACAAATTTGGTTATTTCTCGTTGTCTATTCTGCTTATGTTGAACTAAAGCGACTTTTATTAAAAGAGGAAGTCACGTGGTATAAAACAGAACGCTTTAAAAAAGAAAAAGAAGAAAAACCCAGCGCCTAATACCAATCCCAAGAAATTATTAAACATAGGTGCTGAAAAAGCCCGTTTCAAAACACGTTTATTCCAACTAAACATTTTCTATTTACAAACTGAAATAAAGATTTTTATAAACTTTCCAATAAAAAATACACGGAAGGAAGGTATTTCATGCAAAAAATAATGACAATATTCGGTACCCGACCTGAGGGAATTAAAATGGCACCTGTTATCCAAACATTACAACAGGACCAGGAATTAGATTGTGTTTGTGTCAATACAGCCCAGCATAGAGAAATGTTAGATCAAGTACTTGCGTTATTTTCCATAACACCTGATTATGACTTAAATCTTATGCAAGCAGGGCAAAATGTAGAAGATTTAATTGGGGAAATGCTCATTCAACTAACCGCTATTTTACAAACGGAGAAGCCGGACATGGTGTTGGTGCATGGGGATACATCCACGACATTTATCGGCGCGTATGCAGCATTTATGCAAAAAATACCTGTCGGACATGTGGAAGCAGGTCTGCGGACACATAATATTTATTCGCCTTTTCCTGAAGAAATGAACCGGCAAATGGTCGGCAGAATCGCTTCTTATCATTTTGCTGCGACCGAAAAAAATAAAGCGAACTTACAAAAGGAAGCAACAGCTGATTCAAACGTTTATGTCGTCGGTAATACGGTGATTGACGCATTGTTGGACATCACATCGAGAAAAAGGCGATTCAACCAAGAATTAGAGCAAATTTTTTCCACTAATAAAAAAACAATCTTGTTAACCACCCATCGCAGAGAAAATCTGGATGAGTTAGAAAATGTATACCTGGCTATCAATCAATTAGTCGAGCAACATGAGGATGTACAGGTTGTATTCCCTATTCATAAAAATCCGGTAATCCGTCAAAAAGTGCAACATTCTTTTCCTGAAAGTGAACGTGTTCATTTTATTGAGCCATTAGATTATGAAACCTTTGTTCATGTTATGAAAGAGTCGTACCTTATCATCACTGATTCGGGAGGTATTCAAGAAGAAGCACCTGCATTAGGCAAACCTGTACTTGTCGCTCGGAAAACAACGGAAAGACAAGAAGGTATTGAAGCAGGCACGCTTAAACTCGTTGGAACTTCCAAATCTAAGATTTATGAAGCATGCCATCACCTGTTAACAGATAAACAGGCTTATCAAACCATGGCAGGAAAAACAAATCCATTTGGGACCGGTGCAACTGCAAAAAAGATTGTTCGTATTATTAAAGCCAAATTATTGGAAGAATCCCTTTCATCAAATAATTCCAACTATATTTCTGTCTTGCCAAAGTGAAAAAAAACATTACAGTAGCACTGATGTTAGTAGGGATTTCTTTGATTGGCTTTCTTGCAATATTGCATAAGGAGGTAAATACAGTTCCTGAGGACACCGAGCATTTTATCGATTTGTATTTCACAAATACTAACGGCACCTTGGCAACATATATAAAAGATACACAAGAGGAAGACGAAGACATAGTGAAAGGAAGGGAAGCTCTATCTGAATCTCTGGGGTTTTGGATGGAGTACGCCCTGGAAAAAGAAGATGCGGCTTTATTTAAACAAGCTTATTCGACATTGAATCATTACTTTTTAGACGAGCAAGAAACAGGTTTTGTCTATTGGAAAATAACCGAAAACGGCGAAAAGCATGTGCAAACGAATGCACTTATCGATGATATGCGTATAGTTCATGCACTATTTCAAGCAGCAGACAAATGGGAGGAGCGTTCTTATCAACAAACAGCTGAACGTATAAGTAAGCAAGTTATTTCGTCTAATAGAAACGAAGAGCTGTTAACTGATTTCTATGATCAGCGTACAAACGCTTCCTCCCAAATCATTACTCTTTCGTATATAGAGCCGAACGTACTAAACCTCTTAGATGAGAAGGAATTTGTCTCTAGTTCCTTACGTACAAATATGTTCGATGTTTTAGAGAACATGCCTCGGGAGAATGCTTTTTTTCCAAAATCTTATGACGTCAAAAAGAAAAAATACAGTTTTGATCAGTCGGTTAATCTAATAGACCAAACGTTAGTTGCCATCTCTTTAGAACGCATGAATGAATCAACACAAGCTTATTATAATTTTATAACCAACGAACTTAACAGAGAAAAAGCCGTATACGGATCATACGATTTAGAGTCAAAATCTCCTGTTGTAAGTCATGAATCTCCAGCTCTGTACGGCTTACTCATCACCTACGCTATAGAGCGAGGCGAACACGATTTGGCAAAACAATTTCATGAGAAAATGACGTCTTTGCAACATCAGAACACTCGATACAATGGAGGGTATACAGTACAACAAAACAATTCCCATATATTTGATAATCTGGTGCCTTTATTAGCTAAACAGAAGATGAAAAAGAATCATTTGTTTGAATAAAAATAGAATTATAAGGGTAAAAATAATCCTAATTGCATTCCATATAGTGATAATAAATATTATCACTATTCTTTTTTGGAATATAACGAAGAACGTACTATGGTTAACTTTTAAAAATAATGGTAAAATTTGGTTAATAGGTTTACCGTGCAACTTTTGTTTTAACATACACCTAACCTCAAAGCTTAGTATTGTTTTAGATTTTCTTTTGGTGTTAGTCTAACTGGTCTTTGTATTGTCTTGAACAATCGTGGAGGTGAACATATGGAGAAGAAAACAGTGTTGCTGGTAGATAGCAATAAAGAAATTAGTGAATTAATGCATCTCTATCTTGTAAACCGTGGTTATAAGGCGATACAAGCTTTCGACGCCAACCATGCCATTGAACAATTCCACTCGGAACAACCGCAATTAATTTTGCTGGATATTGATATGCCTGGCACAAGTGGATACGAAGTATGTAAAACGATTCGCGTAAAATCAGATATTCCGATTATTTTTGTTACAAATCGAAATAACATCTCTGACAAAATAATGGGTTTTCAAGTTGGTGGAAATGATTATATCACCAAGCCATTTGATTTTGAAGAAATGGAATTACGAGTCAAAACGATTTTAACTAATTACAAAAAAAGCATTAAAAAGAGAAAAGGCAAATTGCTTACAGCCAATCATCTAGAAATCCACACTGATTCGTATAAGTTTTATTTGAATGGAACATTATGCCCTTTAACAACGAAGGAATTCGATATTCTCAAGTTACTTATTCGACATCCGAATCAAATTTTCAGTGCGGAACATATTTATGATCATGTTTGGGGATTTTCTTCTACCGGACTCATTGATAATGTTAAAGTGCATATTCGAAATCTTCGAAAAAAAATAGAAAAAGACCCTACTGCTCCTGAAATCCTCATAACATCAAGAGGATTTGGATATTATATAAAAGGATAAGTACAGATTTTGGATTATGAAACCAAGCTTAAAACATATACAAAATATATCTGAAAGATGAAAAAACCTGAATTTTGATTTGGTTATCTTTTCATCTTTTTTCTTTTGCAATAAATGAATCAGTATAAAATTTTTCTTATCTAAGGTTTATTTTGATTGAAAGCAGATTAAATACGGCTTTCGGTGTTTTTATCTAGAAACAACTGAAGTAAAAACAAATTATAACCAATCTATTAACAAGTCTCATCAGATGAATTAAATAGAGGCGATTCCGTATATTTATAAGACATAAGTGGTTATCATGATTTCGAAAATTAAAAAGACGTTTCAACGATTTGTTCAACCGTTAAAACGTCAATTAAATGCTGCTTTAAAATACCAGTAGTCGGGATCGAACCGACACTCCCAGAGGGAACAAGATTTTGAGTCTTGCGCGTCTGCCAATTCCGCCATACTGGCAAGACATTAAAATTTGGAGGCGGCAACCGGATTTGAACCGGTGGTAGAGGTTTTGCAGACCTCGGCCTTACCACTTGGCTATGCCGCCTTAAGGGAAGGTTTCAAGCGGAAGACGGGATTCGAACCCGCGACCCCCACCTTGGCAAGGTGGTGTTCTACCATTGAACTACTTCCGCAAATAAGCTGGGCTACTAGGATTCGAACCTAGGAATGACGGGATCAAAACCCGATGCCTTACCGCTTGGCTATAGCCCAATAAACAAAAATGGGGCGGCTGGTGGGATTCGAACCCACGCGTGCCGGAGCCACAATCCGGTGCGTTAACCGCTTCGCCACAACCGCCATATGCAAATGTACAAACTTGATTTTTATAGTGAAAATCAAAACAGGGGTAGTAGGAATCGAACCCACATCAAAGGTTTTGGAGACCTTCGTTTTGCCATTAAACTATACCCCTAAAATGGTGGAGGGGGAGAGATTCGAACTCCCGAACCCAAAGGGAGCGGATTTACAGTCCGCCGCGTTTAGCCTCTTCGCTACCCCTCCATTTCCGAAAATGGTGGCTCGAGACGGAATCGAACCGCCGACACAAGGTTTTTCAGACCTTTGCTCTACCGACTGAGCTATCGAGCCAATATGTATGGCGATCCGGACGGGACTCGAACCCGCGACCTCCAGCGTGACAGGCTGGCATTCTAACCAACTGAACTACCGGACCGTTTTAAGAAATAATGAACAAATCGCTATTTGCTTACCTACTTTAGAAAACCATATTATATATAGTTTAAGCACTACTGTTAGATAATTTGGTTGCGGGAGTAGGATTCGAACCTACGACCTCTGGGTTATGAGCCCAACGAGCTGCCAGACTGCTCCATCCCGCGATATAGTAGAATATTTCTTCTTTAAATGAATCTTGAAATATAAAATAGCATCAAGTTAATCGATGGTGGAGGATGCAGGACTCGAACCTGCGACCCCTTGCTTGTAAGGCAAGTGCTCTCCCAGCTGAGCTAATCCTCCTGAAATGGTGACCCGTACGGGATTCGAACCCGTGATACCGCCGTGAAAGGGCGATGTCTTAACCACTTGACCAACGGGCCAAAATAAATCTGGCGGAGAGCAAGGGATTCGAACCCTTGAGACCACGTGAATGGCCTACGCGATTTCCAATCGCGCTCCTTCGACCATCTCGGACAGCTCTCCGAATGGCTCCACAGGCAGGATTCGAACCTGCGACCGATCGGTTAACAGCCGATTGCTCTACCACTGAGCTACTGTGGAATATCATTAATATGACTGTACTACTTATGCTGCTTTTGTATTTTATTGGCTCGTCGTGTCTTAGAGACTCCTCGCAGACTTGCTCACGCAAGTTGCTCTACCACTGAGCTACTGTGGAATATCATTAATATGACTGTACTGATTATGTTTTATTGACTTAACAAATGTTGTGACTTTCACTATCATTAAAGGTTAAATCTCTTAAATGGATAAGTATGTATGATGCAAACAATTTATCGAGCTACTGTATTATAAGACATATTATCGCTTAATGCAATGATTATCTTTTACCGTCAAATAAAATGAACGTTCTTAGGCACGACCTTATTTACTATAACACTTTTACAAAGGAAATGTAAAGAGTAAAATTAAACTTTTTTTAACAGTTACTTGTTAAAGCCAGTCGTTTTTTGCAGCAAATTCTATTATATCTATTTCTATAAATAATGCAAGGGGATTTTAAAATATCTTTGCATTATTGTAGCTTACTCTATTTTCTATGGATTGAACTCTTTTTTCATTGTCTCACAAAATTAATGCGTCTATATTTTGTACTAAAGACATAATTTCCGGCTTACTTACCTGAGCGTCAGCACCTACTCTTTCTCCTTTACGATATAAGTCATTCGTAATCAATGATGAAAAAATAATGATAGGGATATGTCTCAATCGAGGATAATCTTTTATTTTACTTGTTAAATGATGCCCATCCATTTGTGGCTTTTCAATATCCGTTATGATTAATTGAAATTCTTCTTCGGGAAGAACTTCTTCAGACTTTGCGATATTTTCAAAATAGTCCCAAGCTTCTTTTCCATTTTCAATAAATTGTAAGTCAGCGTAGCCGGCTTCCGTCAACGTTTCTTTCAACAGTTCACGAAGCATAGCTGAATCTTCTGCTATCACTATGTTCTTTTCTGAACGTTCTCTTTTCCCTAAAGCTTCTATTTTTTTCTACTGTAATCCCTGAATTTTTATCTATTTTCACCATAACCTTTTCAAAATCAAGCAAAACAGATAACTCAGCACCCAATTTAATAATGCCTATTGCATATGCTTGAGAGCCTGCGGATAAATCAGCTGATTTTTCAATCTGCTCGCACGATATTCTGTGAATATTTGAAACATGATGGACTCGAAAGGCTACTTTTACTTGGTTTAAATCACCTATAATAAATTTATCTTCTAAAGGATTTTCAGAATCTTGTAACTCTAATACTTTTGCTAAATTAACCACAGGGAGCACCTCTTCCCGTACAAGGATGACTCCTTCAACATTTATGGGAGTTAGGAATGACAGTTACTTCTACCGCATTAATGATTTCTCTTACTTTTAAAACATTGATACCAAAATCCCTGCACCTAACATAAATGTAACAACTTCAAGTTCGTTCCAGTTTCCAACAGAATATCCGTTTGATTCGAATTACTCATCATGCTCCTCCTTTTATTTACATCTCACAAAAAGGCGTTAAAGTCCTGAGACAATTATACCTTATTACTCAATGAACTTGAAATGGTTTTCAGCTATTCCTTGAAAATAAGTAATTCTTTATTTCATTTTTAAAAAGGAACAACAGCCAAAATTACTATAATAGTTTCTTTACAGAAGTGAAAACGAGTACTATATAAAATTGTAGCTTTTGACACATTAAATGTAATTCTAATTATCGGTCATTTCGCAGCGCTTTTCGCTGTCCATTAGATAAATATTATTTTTTTATGTTACCTTAAATAGGAAGAAAGTTTATTACATTAAAAGGCTAGTTAGAAGCATAAAATTCAGGGGGATAAAATGAGTAAAGATCATGAAACGGATGAAGAAAGAAGAGAAAGATTAAGACAAGAGGAATTAAAACGGCCTTCCAGCAGCATACACGGCAGTAATCTATCTGATTTAGCAGGTGGCCTGGGATGGAAAGGCGCTGGAATAATTATTCTTATATTAATACTGGTGCTTATTATATTATTTATTTTTTAGGTAACGAATAAAATAATAAATAAAACATTTAGGCATTTAAACTTAGATTAGAAAAGAAACATCTTAGGTGTATGATCAATCATACCATATTTGGAAACCTGAAATTTCGAATGTTTTTATTCGGGTACATTGTTGTCGATCCATTCGTATACCGATTAGCACGTCCATTTACATCATTATGTTGTCTATTCCAACACTGCGAACTGAGATAACCTTTTGAAGTTGATTGAAGCCATTGAACAGATTGGTACAACAATTAAAAAGAGAGTACCGAATCTAATGCGATCCAGCACCCTCTTTTGCTGTATAAACTGTGTTACCACCTTTTAAGGGAATTCGCTCCTCTGATGACTAACAGCTTTACTTTTTAATTTATTTTATTCTAATTTTTAAGGGTTAGTCGTCCATAGCCCAGCAGTTTTTAGGAAAACGCGTTTGTTCAATTTTAGTTGAGCTACCATTAATTCAGCCATATCTTCAGGACGTAGAGCATCTTCATCGCCCTTCACTAAACCTTGCTTGATAGCTAAATCCGTCACTACCGTACTTGGCGTCAGTGCAGACACACGAATATTATGTTTGCGTGCTTCCATAGCTAAAGATTCAGTTAAGCCCAATACACCAGCTTTAGATGCGCTGTAAGCACTTGTTACTGGCCCACCCTTTTGACCTGCCGTTGAAGAAATATTGATGATATCTCCCGCTTCTTGTTCTATCATATTTGGTAATACTGCTCGTGTAACATAGTACATACCAAGTAAATTCACTTGAATGATTTTTTCCCATTCTTCCACTTCTAATTCTAAAAATCCACCGAACTTGGCAATTCCGGCGTTATTTATAAGAATATCTATATTCCCTAACTGATTAGTCAAATGACTTACAGCTTGCTGAACTTGATTATTCTCACTTACGTCAGCTGGGGCGTAAAACACTTGTACACCTTTTTCAGATAATTCTTCTTGTACAGTTTGTAACTTTGCTTCCGTACGAGCTATTAAACCTAAATTTACCCCTTCTGCTGCCAGCGCCTTGGCTGTTTCATATCCTATACCATCACTTGCTCCTGTGATAATTGCTGTTTTATTTGTTAACTTTTGTGCCATCTTGTCATCTTCCTTTCTTTCTTTCATATCTCTATGATTGTAGTATACTTCATTTATTTTTAAAACCATTTCGTATATCACTATTCTATAGTAGGTGTATGTATTTGAAATACCACCTGTTTTTTCTTTGGCAGCTTTTCTAATAAGTTACCGACCAAAAATCTCATAATCTTCAATCTGGAATATGCAAGCTTGTTAACAACCTCATCGTATTCAACCCTTCCTAATACAATTTTGCATTTGTAAAAAGACATTACCAGTTAAAATAAGTAAGATAAATTAGGAAACACTGTATTCTCCTGTAAAATTGAACGACTGACGACATATGTATAAACTTCACTTCTATATTAAAAAGTTATTTTAAATAATTAATTATAAAAGATTTAATGCTAAAAAACTTTACCCCTCTCTCAAGTTGCTTTCTAATAATTTTTTTCTCTGAAAGTAACCATAACATTTCTACTATCTTTATTTTTTGTTTATTTGAAATATTTTGAATATATATGAAATCTAGACCTTAAGCATGTAATCAAAAGTTGTCAGTGAATTTTTTATGATTTTTGGCTTAAATTAAACATATATACCGATATATAATCAAATATGGATGTTGAGAATAGAGCGCTTTCAATATAACATATAAATACAACAATGCGTTATTTGACTTCATAGAAAAAGCTATGTACTAATCACAAATAATCCGTTATTAAGCTGTCAAGAGCGCATACGTTGGAAAATTAAGGGAGGTCATGTAAATATGAGGAAATGGCTAGGAGGATTTATGCTTTGCTTTGCATTCATTTTCGCACTGGCTGCTTGTTCTGGTGATAACAATGATGCAGATGCTGATAATCCAGAAGATTCCGATCGTATAGACGAATTAAAAGAAGATGGTGCTAAAATTGGTTTTGCCGATGAGAAACCATATGCTTATGAAGAGGACGGAGAATTAAAAGGTGTGGCAGTTGACGTCGCAACTAAAGTCCTTAACGACTTAGGTGTTGAGGAAGTGGAAGGAGAACTTACCGACTTTGGTGAATTAATTCCTGGTTTACAAGCCAATAAATTCGACATCATCACCGCTTCGATGGCTATAACCCCAGAACGTTGTGAAAACGTGGAATTTGGAAAACCTGAAGTGGTGTACGGGGAAGGTTTGGTTGTACAAGACGGTAACCCGAAAGACATAACCAGTTATGAAGATTTAGCTGCAGATTCTGATCTTACTTTAAGTATTATGGCCGGAGCCACTGAAATCGGTTTTGTTCAGGAGGAAGGCGTTGGAGAAGACCAGATTGAAGAAGCCGATGATATTCCGGCAACATTTTCAGCAATTGAATCAGGACGCGCTGATGCTACAACTGGTACGGAAATGACCATTAAAATGGCATATGAAAGTGCAGACTCCGAAAATCTTGAGCTTGTAGAAGATTTTGAACAGCCTGATATCACAGGAGTTCCAAGCTATGGAGCTGCCGCATTTAATGAAGATGACGATGCACTTCGTGAAGCTTATAATGAACAATTAGAAGAATTTCAAGATACGGATGAATATGAAGAAATGCTTGCAGACAACTATTTTGATGATGAAGACAACATTCCAGATGATGACGTAACAGCTGATATGGTTTGTTCTGAAGAAGTATATGAATAAAGACAGGTAAAATAGTCTGGTTGAAGCAGGGCCTTTGTTTCTTATTTTTCATTTTGAAACAAGCCCTGTTTTTCACTACATTTTCCTGTTTATTCAGTAAAGTATCAGAAACATTAGGAATGCTTTATAAATTATTAACGTTTGGAGGGGGTTACTATCCAATCGCTACTTGAGATTTTTCCAATCTTAGCTAAGGGGATTAAAATCACTGTTTTAGTACTTGTTTTATCTGCTCTGCTAAGTTATACTATCGCGATTTTTGCAGGGCTATGCCGCGTATCCCGTTTTTGGATAGTACGGTTTTTAACTTCTATTTATGTAGAAGTTTTTCGAGGAACTTCTCTTATTGTACAACTGTTTTGGTTTTATTACGCGCTGCCAATATTGTTTAACATCGATTTAGGGAGTAATCTCACAGCAGGTGTTTTGGCCATTTCGCTAAACTATGCTGCATACATGTCAGAGATTGTTCGCGGTTCTATTTTATCTGTTAGTCCTGGGCAAACAGAAGCAACAGTAGCATTAAATATGACGAGAGGCCAGCGCATGAGGCTTGTTATCTTTCCACAAGCTTTCAGAATGATGTTGCCTGAATTTGGGAACTATTTAATTCAGATGCTAAAAGCCACCTCTCTTGTATCATTGATTGGAATGCATGATGTGCTTTATTATGGTGAACGATTTAGTTCATCTAATATATCGATGACAGCTACAGTCTACATAATGTTATTATTATTTTATTTTATTATTGCTATCCCTCTTATCTTATTAACAAGAAAAATGGAAACCATATCTAAGAAAGGGGTGGCTACTTAATGAAATGGGATTTATTTATGGAAGCCTTCCCTGTTGTTATGGAAGGTTTAAAATTAACTGTTATTTTAACCATTGCATGTTATGTTTTCGCTCTACTGGTTGGATTTATTTGGGTTTACTTAAAAAGAATACCTATTAAAAGCTTGCGTTGGGTGATTACTTGGATAATGGAGTTTATCCGGTCCACCCCGCCATTAGTTCAATTGTTTTTCTTATACTATGGTCTGCCTGTCATGCCAGTTATTGGTGTCAGTCTTTCTGCTTTTACCTGTGCCGTTCTTGGTTTAGGCCTTCACTTCAGCACATATATTGGGGAAGTATACCGATCTGGTATCGAATCGGTGGATGAAGGTCAATGGGAGGCGTCTACAGCACTAAACTTTTCTACGAAAGATAAGTGGTTTAAGATTGTGCTGCCTCAAGCTATACCACCAACGATTCCAATGTTGGGGAATTACTTCATAATTCTATTTAAAGAAGTGCCGTTAGCATCGACCATTGGCGTGCTTGAAATACTAGCAAAAGCAAACAGTTTCGGTTCACAACATTTCAGATATATTGAAGCGTTAACGATTGCAGCTTTGATTTTCTTAGTTCTGAGTTATCCGTCTTCACTATTCATCAATTATTTAGAAAGAAAAATGAATCGCCGTTTTGAGAAAAAAGCAACGTAAAGTTTATTATAGGAAACTTAGCATTCACCAAAATTTAATAACGAATACTTCAGTCACATTTACGCAGGAAGCAGGAAGGAAAGATGAATTTCTTACCTGTCCAGAAAAAGGAGGTATCCTATATTATGCCGGAACCAATTGTTACATTTGATGATATTCATAAATCTTTTGGGGATTTTCAAGTTCTCAAAGGGATTGATTTAAACATTGAACCTTCCGAAAAAATATGTATTATCGGACCATCCGGTTCAGGTAAAACCACAATAATTCGATTGTTAATGACGTTAGCTGAACCTACTTCCGGAGATATTTTTGTAGAAGATAAGAATCTATGGAAAATGGAACGTGGAAATAAAATGGTCCCCGCGAATGAAAAGCATTTGCGATCTATCCGCAGCGATATCGGAATGGTGTTTCAACATTTCAATTTATTCCCTCATATGACAGTGATGGAAAATTGTATGTCTGCACCAATTAATGTTAAAAAAGTAAAAAAGGACGAAGCTCGTAAAGATTCTGAAGAAATGCTTTATAAAGTAGGATTATTTGAGCACAAAGATAAATACCCGAGCCAATTGTCTGGTGGTCAAAAACAACGGGTTGCTATGGCTAGAGCCCTTGTAATGAAGCCAAAAATCATGTTGTTTGACGAGGTAACCTCTGCTTTAGACCCAGAATTAGTTGGAGAAGTATTAGAGGTTATTCGAAATATCGCTAATGAAGGTGAAATGGCGATGGTTCTTGTGACACATGAAATGGATTTTGCATTGGAAATTGCTGATCGAGTATTATTTTTGGATGGAGGAGTTATTGCAGAACGCGGCACAGCTTCTGAAGTGATTGAACAATCCGAAAACGAACGTTTACAATCTTTCTTAAAACGTTTTCGAAGCTCTAATTAAAAAAACAGCATTGTTGGTGCACACTCGCCAACAATGCTGTTTTTTATTTATCTTTCATATTTTACTTCACCTGCAACCGCTGTCGCTTGTATCGTTAAATTTTCATCAATAACTGTAAAATCAGCTACTTTCCCTGTAGCAATACTGCCAAAATCAGCTGCTAATCCAAGACTCTTTGCAGGTGACAAAGAAGCTCGATGCCAAATCTGATGTAGCGATTCATCAGTCCATGCCGCTAAATTTTTCACACCTTCAATTAAAGTCAAGGTACTCCCTGCTAACGAACCGTTATCCATTCGAGCAATACCATTTTTCATGGACACGTCAAACTCACCCAATTTGTATTTTCCATCTTCCAATAAGCCGGCTCTCATACAATCAGTAATAAGGATTAATTTATCCTGTTTTCGTTCAAAAGCCAGGGCAGCTACATCTGGGTGTACATGATGTCCATCACAAATTAATTCAGCGTATGCTTCGTTGTTTATTAGCGCCGTCCCTGCTACTCCAGGATTTCTGTGATGCAAGCCGCTCATCCCGTTAAACAAGTGTACGAAAGTATTAGCACCGTGCGCGACAGCCTCTTGGCAACAATCATATGTTGCATCTGTATGACCTATTGCCACTTGCACTCCTGCTTCGGCAACTTCCTCGATAAAGCTTATAGCTCCCTCTCGTTCAGGAGCCAGCGCAATTTTCACAATCTGCCCTTCCGCCAGTTGTTGCCAGTAGTTGAAGAGTTCTATATTCGGATTTAAAAAATGGTTTGGATTTTGAGCTCCTTTATATTTTTCTGTAAAAAAAGGCCCTTCTAAGAAAATGCCTGCCGATTGCGCACCAGGAAGCCCTTCTTCCACTGCCTGTTTCACTTTTTGTATAGCTGTTTCCAGGTCTTTTTTCGCCGAAGTTAATGTGGTTGGTAAAAAACGTGTAACTCCTAATGGAAGGATTGCCTCTGAGACACCTTTTACTGCTTCGACAGTGCCGTCCATAATATCGAAACCCTTCACCCCGTGTATATGCGTATCGAATAATCCCGGGGCAATAATTGCGTTTGTATAATCGATTACTTCTGCGCCAGCAGGTATAGTATCTGTGAATCCATTAAATCGCCCATTTTCTATGTGTAAGTACCCGCCTTCTTTCTCTCCATTTTCCAGCAAAAACTTCCTTGCTTTGACATAATACGACATACGTTTCATCATCCTTCACTTCCTGATTTATTGTTTTTTAGAAAATTCATCATGTTTATTATTGTTTTCGTATAAAGAAACCCCTATTTTGTTATTATTAAAACGTCTGGCCTGCTTCAGTGACTGAATAGTAATATGAACAGCAGACTCGTTTCTTTATCTAATTCGATTCATAATCACGAGAGACGCTGTGAACAACTAAGTTCTGTTGTTTTTTTAAATCATGCTGATACGTCCCTTTTGGAAAAATCAACGTCCAAGGTGTACTCGTTTTTGCTGATAATTGAAACGGAAAGGAAAAGGAGTGCCGAGCAACTTCTTCTTGCTTTTCATTCAAACAAACAAGCGTTTCGTCCGTTGTCTTCTTCGGAATCTCAGACCAATTATGAACCAAAACCAAAACTAACAAAGCTTGGTCATGGTTTACATCATGTCTCAAATAAGTATATTCATTCAAGTCATATAAAGCTGCTTTTGTTTCTGCGAAAGTGGTTTCCACTAAATTACGATCTTGTGGGCTAATTTGCTTTTCCCAAGCAGCATCTAATGATAAATTCTGCGCCATTGTCACACCTTCTTTCTATTTTATTTTAACACATTACGCAGAAGTTCAAAGTCATAATAGCAGGCTTGTTATTAACGAATGCCTTAGACACACTTATGCTGTAAAAAAGGCGAGAGACTTTCTTTACAGCTGAAAGTAAAGATCGGACAATTCCCCCCTAGCTAATCCATGAATGTTTTGAACGTAAAAAAGCGGCTTTCTTTTTATTCAAGAAAGCCGCTTTTTCTTATTTAGATTTCACTTTATTTAATTGATGTTCTTCAATAAAATCGTCTAGAACACCTGTTAAATTAGGTTCGCCAATTTCATTCAGTTCATAATGAACTCTTGTACAAGGCTTTTCAATGTTGATAATCCGTGTTAAATCCATAGGCGTCCCAATAATAACTGCATCGCATTCCGTTTGGTTAATAGTTTCTTCTAAATCTTTTAACTGTTCTTCCCCGTACCCCATAGCAGGAAGGACCGTATCGATATGCGGGTAGGTTTCGAAAGTTTCTGTTAAAGAGCGTACTGTGTAAGGAGTTGGATCGACTATTTCGCTGGCTCCTAGACGCTCTGCCGCAACAATTCCCGCGCCAATTTTCATTTCCCCATGAGTAAGGGTCGGTCCATCTTCTACGACTAATACCTTCTTCCCTTTCACCAACTCGGGTTTATCTACAGTAATCGTTGATTCTGATTTAATGATCGTGCTATCCGGTTTTGCTTGTTTAATATTATTCTCTACTGTATCTATTGCTTCCTGATCAGCACTGTCAATTTTATTGATGATAGCCACATCCGTTGTCCGCAAACATACTTCTCCGGGATAATAAGCTAATTCATGTCCTGGACGATGAGGGTCAAGTACCGTTACTGCAAGATCGGGGTCATAAAAAGAAGTATCATTGTTTCCGCCATCCCACAGAATAACATCGCAGCCATCCGGGTCTTCTTCCGCTTCCCGCAAAATTGCTTCATAGTCAACCCCCGCATAGATGATGTTACCACGCTCTACATGTGGTTCATATTCCTCCATTTCTTCAATGGTGCAGTCATGAAGTTTCAAATCTTCCAATGTCGCAAAACGTTGCACTTTTTGAGCTGCTAAATCACCATATGGCATTGGATGACGAATCGCTACTACTTTCAAATCATGCTCTAATAATGTTTCAATTATTTTACGTGATGTTTGACTTTTTCCTGTCCCTGTTCGAACCGCACAAACAGAAATAACCGGCTTTTTACTTTGTATCATCGTATGTTTAGAACCAAGCAATGTAAAATCAGCACCGGCTGCATTTACGATAGCACTGATCCCCATAATTTTTTCATAATGTAAATCACTGTATGAAAAGACGCATTCATCTACATCCAGCTCTTTAATCAAATCCGTTAATTCTTCCTGGGGGTAGATAGGAATTCCTTCAGGATATAAATCCCCCGCTAATTCAGCCGGATATTTTCTTCCATCTATATCAGGAATTTGTGCTGCAGTAAACGCAACAACATTGTATTCTTTTTTACCGCGATAATGTGTGTTAAAATTATGAAAATCTCTTCCAGCTGCGCCGATGATAATAATATTTTTTGTATCCAATGTCATCTCTCCTACGTTTCAAATGAATTATTATCATTATACACAAAAATGTATTTTAATACAACAATTTAAATATGTTTTTTCACTTTTGTTTTTAAACCAAGCCCTGTTAACCATTCCGACACACTTATTAAACATAAAAATTACTTCTGTTGAATTTTCATACAAACGGAATGTATATATGCATTATTTTATGTATATATATTTATAACTGATATAGTTTCTCTGTTTTCCTGTCCTCTAGTTACAAAGCGAGCCCTTATTAGCAATCAATATTAGGAAACGATAGAGGATAACACTAAAAATAAAGAATAAAATAACCAATCGCATATAGCTAGTATCTTCAAAGGTTTGAAGATTTTTCCTTTATTTAATCTCCTCATTTTTTATACAAACTGCCCTCTCTATGAAATGTATGTTAAAATAGTTTTAATAAGATTTAGTCAGAAATGACTTCACTCTAAAATAAAGAAGTAGGGACTCCCTATAATTTAACAAAAACAGACAAATTTTATGCAGCATAAACATCCTCGTATTACCGGACATTCTAAAGGTTGGCTCTTTTTCAGGGGAAAACAACAAAGGTTTTGACAAAGCAGGGCTTCTACCTATATATTTTAATGATGGACTCATACATATTTAAATAATACAAGAAGAGAAAGGAAGAAGAGAATACGATGGAATTTGGAATACTTTCACTTTTACCGCCCTTGCTTGCTATCGTGCTGGCGCTGTGGACAAGAAATGTTATCCCCGCTCTATTTGTCGGGGTTTGGCTGGGAGCCACTATGTTATATGGTTGGAATCCATTTTTAGGGCTTTATGCAACTTTTAGCGAGATTATTATACCCAACTTAGCTGATGAAGATAACATCACGGTACTCGTCTATTGCGGGTTGTTTGGTGTCCTTATCGTGTTAATGCAAAAAACTGGAGGAGCTCAGGCCATTGCCAAAGCTATTTCGAGTAAAGTACATACGGACAAAGGTGCTCAAACTTCTACAGGTATATTTGGTATCATTGTCTTTTTTGATGATTATTTCAATGCGCTAACAGTGGGAAGCGTTATGCGTCCTGTCACGGATCGCATGAAAGTTTCCCGGGAAAAATTAGCTTATGTGGTCGATTCTACATCTGCTCCAATGAGTTTATTAGCCCCTGTATCGACCTGGGTGGTATTTGTTATGGGATTGATTGGTTCTCAATTTGTGGAACTTGGTATCTCCGGGTCAGAATACCTGACATACATAGCGACGATTCCATTTAATTTTTACTCTATTTTAGCACTTTTGCTCGTTTTTATTATCATTTGGACGAAATGGGATTTCGGTCCGATGGCTCAAGCTGAATACCGTGCCAGAACAACCGGGCAGCTTACCCGCCCAGGTGCGACACCTCCAACCGATGAGGAGGAAGAAGAAGTAGCAGCAGTGGAAGAGCAACATATGAAGAAACGGAATATGGTTGTACCTATCGTTGTTTTACTTGCACTTATTCCGCCTATGTTTCTCTGGACTGGCGGCTATCCGGAACATGGTATCGTCAAAGCCGTTGGGGAAGCAAACGGTGGTGTCTCTATTTTAATTGCTGCATTTGCTGCAGGGATTGTCGGCTTAGTTATGGGATTACAGCAAAAGTTATTTTCCTTTAAAGAAGCCATGTCTTTGTATGTATCAGGATTTCGCAGTATGACAATCGTGTTTATTATTTTGACATTGGCTTGGTCTATCGGAGAGATTACTTCGGAACTTGGAACTGCTGATTATTTAGTTAATTTTGCAGAAAACACGACGTCACCGATTATTATTCCAGCTCTTTTATTTATCTTCGGTTCCATTATCGCTTTTACGACGGGAACTTCTTATGGAACCTTTGCGATTATGATTCCTATCGCAATGCCTTTAGCCCATACCATGGACATGTCCATGACAATGACGTTAGCAGCAGTCCTGAGCGGTGGAATTTTTGGAGATCATTGTTCTCCTATTTCCGACACCACGATACTCTCTTCAGCAGGGTCAGGGAGTGATCATATCGATCATGTCACGACGCAAATTCCGTACGCTGTTACCGCTGGAATCTGTAGTATTATTGCTTATTTAGTCGCTGGCATGACAAATTCTGCTATTGCTTCTCTTGGTGTGGGCATCATTGTGTTAGTTATTAGTACCTTCCTGCTTTCGAAAATATGGGGTAAACCAAAGTTACAAGAGGAATAGCTGACCCGAGGAAAGCGATATGTGATTGAAAATGAAATGGCGATTGTCCATGTAATAAGAGTCAAAACTCGTAACTCTTTTGTATCCTAAATTGCCAAGAAAACATAAAAATAGCTTTTCTTAAGTTATCTTATGCTTAAGAAAAGCTATTTTATTTCTTTCATTAACTGATTAACGGCTGAATTTCTGATGTCTTTGTAAATAGCTTCCGTTCCACCCCGGCGAGTATTTCACACCCTGTTTCAGTCACTCGAAATGTCTCGCTAATTTCTACTCCATATTTGTCCATCCAAATACCGGGAATCATATGAAATACCATATTGGGTTGAAGAATTGTATCATCAGAGTTCCGTAAGCTCGCAGTCCGCTCTCCCCAATCCGGCGGGTAACTCAATCCTGCAGAGTAGCCAATGCGCGAATCTTTACGATACCCATATTGATTAATCGTTTGCCTCCACGCCTGCTCGACCTCTGCGCAAGTTACTCCGGGCTTAACTGTTTCAAGTGCTGTCCCGATACCTTCAAGAACGACATTTGATAAATCACTCACTTCCTGTGACGGCTCTCCTAAAACAACCGTCCTTGCAAGCGGACAATGATAGCGTTTATAACATCCGGCAAGCTCCAGAATCACTGGATCGCCGTATTGATAATAATCGTCTGTCCAGGTCATATGGCAGGCATCCGTCTTTTCACCTGAGGGAAGAAGTGGCACTATCGAAGGGTAGTCGCCCCCGTATTCTGGTGTTCCTTGAATCTGCTTACGAACAATATCCCCAACGACATCCGATTCCCGAACACCTACATTCACTTTATTAACACCTTCATACATCGCATCTGTAGCAATATTGGCAGCTCTTTTAATATACTCGATTTCCTGATCTGATTTAATCGAGCGAATCCAATTGACTAAACCAGTCCCATCAACAAACTTTGCATCGGTTAAATGTTTAGTAAGTTGAAGATAGCTCTTAGCGGTGAAATAATATGCATCAAATTCTGCAGCAACTGTCTTATTGGCATATCCTTTTCTCTGCAATACAGCTGCAACGATATCCATTGGATGTTTCTCGGTTGATTGCACATAATCATCTTCATAGGGTACGATGTGATCATGATGCAACCATGTGGTCCACTTTGCAGCACTTGCGTCCATTGCTCGTCCAAACCAAATCGGTTCTTCTTCATCTACCATCACAATGACTAATTGATGAACATAGAAGGACCACGCGTCGTATCCTGTAATATAATTCATATTCGCAGGATCTGTTACCAGCAAAACATCAATACCATGTCTCAGCATACTTTCTTTTGTTTTAATAAGCCGACTTTTATATTCAGGTACTGAAAAGTTCAACATATTATCCCACCTTTCCATCTTCACTCTTTTTTTATCTATCCAGTGCTATGTTGCATTGTAAGCTATTGCTTTTGTGCTTCGAAAGCAGCTTCGATCGAAGCATCAACTATTGCAAGCATATCGTCCATCTGTTCTGCTGTTATGATAAATGGCGGTGCAAAAGCTAAAGTGTCCTGTCCTCCATACACGACAGCCCGGCAAATAGAACCTCGGGTTAATGCTTCTTCCACTACTTTCGGACTGATGGGAGCTGCGTCTTGTTCTCTATCAAAACTAATACCGCCAAGCAACCCCATACCCCGCACATCACTGATCGCTTCGTATTTTTCCTTCAGCTTTTCAAAACCTGCAACCATTTGCGTTCCACGAGCCTGTACGTTTTCAATTAAGTTTTCTTCTTTAATAATTTCCAAATTTTTGAGTGCGATAGCTGCAGCTGTCGGATGTCCGCTGTACGTATAGCCGTGCCAGAAATTTCCTTCTGTTTTCTCATATAGCTCCTGGTGCAACTTTTCAGAAATAACCATGCCGCCTAGTGCAGCATATCCACTTGTCACGCCTTTTGCCATCGTTATAATATCCGGTATTACATCAAAGTTTTCCATGCCGAAATTTGTTCCAGTTCGGCCGAATCCGCAGATAACTTCGTCTGCGATGAATAAAATATCATTTTCTTCACATATTTTTTTCACTTCTTTAAAATATCCTTCAGGAGGGATGTTCACTCCACCAGACCCTTGCACAGGCTCGGAAATAAAAGCTGCAATCGAATCGGCGCCTTCTTTCGCAATTAGATCTTTTAATTCCTGAACGGACGTATCAACATAGTGGAAGTCCGGCGCAATCGATTGGGTAAAAGTATGAAATTCCGGGATTCCTGTCGCACTTGTCGCTCCCATTGCAACACCATGGTATGATTTTTTCCGTGATATAATTTTCTTTTTCTCCGGTTGTCCTTGCACGTCCCAGTAATGTCGAACAGTTTTAAACGCTGTATCATTCGCTTCAGAACCGCCGGAAGTAAAGAACGTGACATTTAAATCACCAGGCGTCCACTTGGCTACTTCTTCTGCCAAACGAATCACTTGCTCATGACTCCAATTACTGAACGTAGAAGTAAATGCCAGCGTGCTAATTTGCTCTTTCGCAACTTCTCCAATTTCTTCACGCCCATGTCCAACATTCACGTTCCATAAGGAGGATAAAGTATCCATCCATCTGTTCCCGCTAATATCTTCTAAATAAATGCCTTCTCCTTTCGTAAAAATAAATGCCGGCCCTTCTTCCTGCAACTGTCCCATATTTGATGTCGGGTGTATAAAATGTTTTTTATCCAATTCTTCCAATTCTTTTTTCACGTCTGCGTTCGCCATCACTCTCGCCATGTTCCATTCCTCCTCTATATCATTGCAAGTCAATATTTCTATAAAACCCTCTGCTTCCTTTCCTTACAACTTAAATTGAACTACTTTCGGCTCTGTCATTTCCTGTATCGAAGAACTTACTCCTTCTCGACCCAAGCCTGAACCTTTCACACCGCCAAAAGGCATTCCGTCAATGCGGTAATCACTACTGTCGTTTACCATGACCCCGCCTACATTCAGCGATTGGATTGCTTGGAAGGCTAACTTTGTATCTCTTGTAAAGATCCCTGCTTGTAAGCCATACTCGACGTCATTCGCTTTTTCGATTGCTTCATCTAAAGAATCTACCGGAAACAGCATGACAACCGGGCCGAAAATTTCTTCTTTAACGATGCGAGCATGTCTGGGGACATCTGCCAACACTGTTGCTTCATAATAAGCGCCTTGCCGTTTTCCACCGGTTAGTAAGGTAGCTCCATTAGCCACTGCTTCGGCAACTGTTCCTTCTACACGGATTGCTTCCTGCTCGGAAATAAGCGGCCCCATTTTCGTTGCTGCTAATTTTTTATCACCAGTTGTATATTGTTTGGATAGATTTGCGAACTGTTCCATAAACTCATCATACACAGGGCGTTCAATAAATATTCGCTGCACTCCAATACAATTTTGCCCGACTGCTCCGTACGAACCGGATACACAGCTGTCAACCGCTTCTTTGATATCCGCATCTTTTAGCACAATCGTTGGAGAATTCGAACCTAATTCCATACTCAGTTTCTTTAAGCCTGCTTTGTGTGCAATATCTGTTCCTGTCTCCAGTCCTCCCGTGAAAGAAATCATACGGACAGCTGGGTGTGTTACCAGTGCATCACCGATTTCCGAACCTTTTCCAGTTACCACGGATAGCACCTTGTCAGGTAATCCTGCTGCTTCAAATGCTTCTGCCAGAAGTAAAGCACTAAGCGGCGTTAAAGTTGCCGGTTTTACGACAATGGAATTCCCGGATGCTATGGCAGGACCTATTTTATGTGCCACCAGGTTTAACGGATCATTGAATGGAGTGATGGCTCCTACAACCCCAATGGGAAAACGGTAAAAGTAACCAATTCTGTTTTCATGGCCCGGCATTTGATCAAATGGGATGGTTTCTCCATGAATACGTCTTGTTTCTTCAGCGGAAATACGTAATGTTTCAATACAGCGGTCGACTTCTCCTTGAGCTTCTGTGATGGTTTTACTTCCTTCCGAGGCTATTGTAATCGCATACAAATGTTTGTAATGTTTCACAAAGTCAGCTGCCCGATGTAAGATTTCCATCCGTTCATGCACGGGCATTTTGGCTGCTGTTTCAGCTCCGTCTTTTGCAACATTAATTGCTTTTAACATGTCCGTTTCATTCGCCCGGGGGACTGTTGCAATTACTTCATTATCTTGCGGATCATGCACCTCGATAGTGCTTTCTTTTTCAATCCACTCGCCGCCAATAAACATTTTCTTATTATCAACTGTCGTCATCATGGTCTCACGCACCTCTCTGAATTGAATTTTTATTCCAGTGTCCGTCTGTTGTATCATCTTTTTTTAAGAAGCGATTTACTGCAGTTGCGAATATTGCTGTACCTATCGGTAAACAATTTTCATCAATATCAAAAATCGATGTGTGTAAATCCCTATTCATATCATCTTCCACAGAACAGCCGAGAAAAAACATCGCTCCTGGAATTTGTTCGGTCATATAACCGAAATCTTCGCCGCCCATGCCAAATGGTTCCCAGTGTATATACATATCTGAATACAGATCCTGAATGGTTTCTTCCAGCAGTTCATTTATATCTATATGATTGTTTAATGCAGGTTCCCCTCTTTCTAATTCAAAAGAGTACGAACCGCCAAAAGATTCTACGATTTTAAATACGTTTTCCACTTCAGCTGCCAGTTGCTCTCTAGCAGTCGGAGAATACGAGCGTAACGTGCCTTCAATTTCTACTTCTGAAGGGATTATATTACTTGCTGATCCGGCTTCAACCCTGCCTATACTGGCTGCCACCACATCTAAAGGAGAAACCCGCCGACCTACTGTTCCATAAAAACTGGATAACACAGGGCCAAGCATCCATAAAGGATCTGTCGCCAATTGCGGATACCCGCCATGACCGCCTGAAGCATGAATCTTTGCTTGAAAAACATCCACATTCGCCATACTGAAGCCGTGATTCATTTGAATAACTCCTACGGGATGCCAAGGACATGCATGCAAGGCGATGACAGCTTCTACATCTTCTAACACACCAGCTTGAATCATATAAGGAGCGCCTGATAGCCCAAAGTCGTCCGTGGCTTCTTCCGCGGGTTGGAAAATAAATTTCACTGTTCCTTGCAATTCCCCTTTAGTAAATTGTTCATCTAATAAATGAGCAGCTCCGAGCAGCATAGCCGTATGAGCATCGTGGCCGCAAGCATGCATGATTCCCTCATTCTGTGATACGAACTCATGGTTATTATTCTCTTGAATCGGCAGAGCATCCATATCCGCCCGTAAAGCTATGGTCGGCCCGTCTCCTGTAGATAATGTTGCAACGATGCCATGCCCGCCTATATCTTGCTGGATAACGATATTTTTTAATTGGGCCAATTCAATCGCTACATAATCAGACGTTTCCTTTTCCATAAAACTTAACTCCGGATGCGTATGGATATGTCTACGCCACGTTTTTAATTGTTCAAACAGTGCTTCAGCTTCCTCCGCTAAACTCATGGGCCATCAACTCATTTCTTCTCTGTCAATTTTTCATTAGCATAAAGAGCAATTTTCGTATCCTGTGCTCCTGTACCGGTTAAATCAACGACCGTTACATCTTGCGTGGACTGGCGAATTGAATCTTTTTGCTGAATCACACTCCCCAGTTCTCTTACTTGATTTGGCTGAGTGATGATGCCGGCTTCTTTTGCTGCCCGCAATTCCCCCATTACTTCACATTGTGCAATCACATCACAAACAATGACATCCGCTTTTTCAAATATTGCAGGCTCTAATTCCTGTTTTTGTTTTGCATCTGACCCCATTGCTGTAATATGCATGCCGGGCGATATCCACTCTGCTTTTACTATGGGAGAGGTTGCAGGTGTTGCAGTAATCAGCAAATCACTCTGCTGTACAACGTGTTTCGCATCCTCTTCTATGATAACGGAAACACCTAAAGCTTCTTCCACTTTTTCTTTAAAACTGTCTAAACGCTCTCTTGTTTTGCTGTAAACACGGACTTCTTCAAAACCCCTTACTTGCTGTAATGCCTCTAATTGTAACTGAGCCTGCGTACCTGCACCAATGACTCCCACGGTGTGCAGATTTTCATTCGCCAGATAGTTCGCAGCAATGGCACCAGCTGCTGCTGTTCGAATATCCGTCAAGTACCCATTATCTTGAAGCAATGCATCCACTTGACCGTTGGTTGCGTTGATCAGCATCATGAGACCTCCGGTGCTGGGAAGACCAATTTTATAGTTATTAAAAAATCCTGTAGATACTTTTAAAGCAAATTGTTTATCACCAGGGATGTATGCAGTTTTCACGTCCATCTCACCTTGATGTTCCTCAATATCAACACGCAGGACTTCAGGCATCTGCACCTCTTTAGTCACCAAGTCAATGAAAGCCCTTTTAATTTCTATCATCAGCGAATCATTAAATGTGACGTGATTTCTTATTTCTTCTTCATCAAATATCCGCATAAGCATCCCTCCAATTCGGGTATATCCTTCTGTTTCCATTATATAATTTTCTTTTAATTTAGACAATTGTGAAAATGTATGAAGTTTTTATGATCTTTTTATCCAAATTGTATAAATAACGAAGAAATAGTATCATACTCCAGCTGTCATTTTATAAAAGAGTTCATTTGCCTTTATATCGTTCTATTTCCTTTATTTTGCGGTTATTTGTTTTTTAAAAGCGCTCGACTAAGGTGAGGAAACGGAAGCGGGGTACCGCCACGGCAATAGTTCTTCCTTTTTGGCGTGCTTCTGCCACAACTCTCCTTCCTCGGCAAGAGTTCTTCCTTATAAGCGGACTGCTGCCGGCAATCCTCCTTCCACGGCAATAGTTCCTGCTTATAAGCGGACTGCTGCCGGCAATCCTCCTTCCACGGCAATAGTTCTTCCTTATAAGCGGACTGCTGCCGGCAATCCTCCTTCCACAGCAATAGTTCCTGCTTATAAGCGAACTTCTGCCGACAAATCCCTTTCCACGGCAGAAGTTCTTCTTTACCGGCTTTCTTTTGCCGACAATCCTCGCTTCACGGCAAAAGTTCTTCCTTTTAGAAGTGCTTCTGCCGGCAATCCTCCTTCCACGGCAATAGTTCCTGCTTATAGGCGAACTGTTGCCGGCAACTCTCCCCCGATGGCAGAATTCCCCCTTCTTAAGCTTTTTGCTGCCGGCAAACCTTCCAAACTAAAAAATGTCGATTAGCAAGAAGTTTTCCTTTCGATAATTTTGTAAAATAGATGTCGTTTTAGTTCTTTACTCATAAGTTATTTCTTTCTTTCAAAGATAGAAACTTGGTGTTCGCAAGGCTCTAATAGAGAATGCCTTCGTTATATTTAAGCAGGAAGTAAAGGAGAAGCTTTAAATTTTCCCTTAAAAAAAGATCAGCATTTTGTATGCTCATCTTTTTCCTATTGTTTCAAGTGCAGCTACATTGCTCCTGTTTGCCACACTTTTATACTTATATTTAATAAAAACACATCGTCTGGATTGTCCAACGATAAATTGGTTAAGCTTTCAGTTTTTCTTAACCGGTACAAGAGCGATTGCCGGTGCAGATTTAATACTCTTGCTGCTTGGCTAACGTTGCCATTTTGATTATCATAGGCGATGAATGTATCGATTAAGTTCATCTCCCGCTTTTCTTCGTAATCAACTAATGGTTTCAAAGTGGCCATGGTAATCTCTTGCACTTCTTTGTCATTTGCAAAATGAACAAGCAGGCGATTCAATTGAGTGTCATCAAAACTGACTCTTTCCCCTCTTCCTTTCTGTTTCATGCTCATATCTAATGCTAGATGTGCTTTTTTAAAACTTTCGTGAAACTGCATAATTCCATCTCGATGCATGCCGATTCCCCAAGAAAAAATCACTCCGGGAATCAGTGCATGCAACCGTTTATCCACCAAATCCAAAAAGTGATGCACAGTCCCTTGCTCTTCAGTAATAGATTCCAAATAAATAATAAGTAAATCCTGATCTAAAGTGAAAGCTACTTGTTTGTCTACTGCAGAAGCAGCGTATCGCACTTCTTCTTCAATATAATACATAATATTTTTCACATTATAATCAATTTTTCCGGAAGCCAGATGAGAAAGCGTCTCTAAATTTTCCGAATAGCCTACAATACACAAATAGGGAACTTCCAGTTGATAACCAAATAATTTTGCCCGGGAGCGAAGATTTTCATCTGTCGTATCTTGTGGTTTCTTCGCGAGCCCCCAGATAAACTCATTGCGCAGCCGGAGTTCTGTCTGCACAATCGCATCCTCTTTTGAGATCCATAAAGCCGTCGCTGCAGTTAAGCTTTCCACCATTTGATAAGCAATCGGGGTTAATAAGTTTTCATCATAAAAATAAATAATAAAAAAACCTTGTACGTTATGCTGTGGACCGGAAGTGATTTCCTTCTTAATTAAAATTCCGTCCTTATACGGATATTTTTGTAAATGACGGAAAACCGATTCATCCAAAGCAACTTGTGAATTTTGTTCCAGTTCCTCCCATAGCTGAAGCAATTTTTCAGGTTCTCTTCGATTGGCTTTTACCCGGTTTTTACTATCCATAAATACAATTTCCCCATCTATTTCTCTCTCCACAAGATGTAATATTTCCACCAGATTTTTTCCTGTGATGACATAATCCATTAATTGCTTTTGCAGCTGGCGTGCTTTTTCAAAATACCATTCCTGCCGGCGATTGATTTCCTCCATCACTTTCCGTTGCACATCAGCAAATCTTAATTCCCAGGGCACTTCAATTAACACAAACTGATGAGCTTTGGAAAAAGAGATGATCTCATCCGGAATGTCAAAAATATACCGTCCTAAAGCTATACCAATCGCAGAGGCTCCTGATTCATACACATCTTTCACAAATTCAAATAACAAATCCGGCCGCTCTTCACAGCCCATGCCAGTCGTAATAACTAATTCTTTCGTTCGGACAAAATTTTCAACGGGGGCTTCCATCGCCGAAACCCAATCCACATGACGTTCATCTAGATACTCGATGCCGCTTAATACTTGGGCCGTATTAAATATTGGTAAATTCACTATTTCCTGAACTGAAATCGACATGATTATCTCCCCCAATTTTTCCTTCGTGACTCTTTCTTACGATTGACACGTCTTAAGAATTGTTTCCATAGCTACATTGCGACCTGTTATGATGCAGGCAGTTTGCTTCCCTTCAAAATTTATTTTACCGCTCACGAGACCAGCGATACTGGAAGCAGCTGCCCCTTCTACTGCCAATTGATGTTCTTTCAGCATATAATGCATCCCTTGAGCTATCTCTTTTTCATTCAATAAGACGAATTGGTCCATCAGTGCTTGACATATCCGAAATGTATATTGATTATCTTCTCCAAGCCCGCCTAATAAACTATCTGCTAAAGTGTCTTCTTCCTTTAGAGATACGATGGTTCCACTTTGGATACTTTCATACATGACAGGACTTTTTTCAATCGAAACGCCTATGAGCTGAATCATTGGATTATAATGCTTTAATACTTTAGCAATACCAGCAAATAAACCTCCCCCGGAAACTGGGATAATCGCTGTATCTATCTCTGGAAGCTGATGTAATAATTCCAAACCAATGGTTCCTTGTCCCGCGATAATTTCTTGATCATCAAACGGCGGAATAACGGTAAACCCTTCTGTTTCTTCAAGGTCATACGCATAACGTTCTGCATCATCCTGGTTGAAGCCGACTTTAACAACTTCGGCGCCCATCCTTTCGAGACGCTCGACTTTATTTAATGGCACACGCTTGGATATACAAATCACAGCTTGTATATTTAACTGCTTGGCCATATATGCAACAGCCACTCCGTGATTCCCTGTTGAGAAAGCTGCAACGCCTTTTTGCTGCTGCGCTTTAGATAAGGTCAGCATTTTATTGGCAGCTCCTCTGATCTTGAAGGAGCTCGTTTCATGCAAGTTTTCCAGCTTCAGATAAACATGATGAGAAGCATCACCCAGTTTTTCACTTAGATGAAGTGGGGTTTGTAAAACATGAGGTTCAATCCGCTTCCTTGCGAGCCACACGTCCTGCATTGTTATCTCAAGCTTAGAATTCATCTCCATCCTCCTTTCAACAGGGGAACCAGATTCTTATTTTAACTTCAACAAGATTAAATCCGTTTCTTCAATCGCTCGTAAATCATGAGCCTCATAAGGGTCCATCTGTAAAACCGATTCGTTCGTTAAAGTCACTTCTTCTCCTTCTACATTCATTACTATTTTTCCAGACCGCACAATAATCAATGTTTCTTCTTTAGCATGATGAGAAGTAATGACTTCCTCTTCTTTCATATGAATTTGAATCATATCGAACTTCGCTTCATTTAAAACTCTATCCGCATGTTTTCTTTTTTCTCCGATATTATGTACTGTTTTTTCAAATTTCATGAAACTTCCTCTCCTTTTTTATGTAAAAATTTTTTCTATCCTGCCTGCTTTCGCACCAAATAATTTTACTATGTTGGGAGCAGACTAAACAGAAGAATGACCGTCACCAATTTCTAAGAGCAAATACCTTTATTCCACTTATGCAAGCACCAGCATCCTCAGTCACCTGTGCTTTTGAAAGTTTGTATTCACCCTTGTATCTTTTGTCTTCTTTTTCAGCTGAGTTCTGATGATGCCATAAATAATAAATCCTGCACCAACGATCACACTTAACGTTATCTCTTCAGCTAATAACAGAGCACTGAAAAACAAGCCAAAAACCGGAACAAGCAAAGTAGCGATGGTTGCTGTTACCATATTAATTTTACTCAAAACAAGATACCAGACAGTGAAACACAACGCAGAAGCAATGACTCCGCTGTATATGACGTCATACAGACTGCTTGCATTAATCATCACAGGCTCTCCCCACTCCGCAATGAGTGCAAATACAAGTAAAACTACGGCACCAAATGTCATTTGATAAGCAGAAGATTGTACTTTTGGAAGTGCTGCGAGATGTAAGCGAAAGTATATATTGGAAATGGCCCAAATGACACTCGCAAGGATGATTAACAGCTCTCCCGACACCACTAAAGCGTCTTGCATTGACCAAATATCCCAGCCTAAAATAATCAACAAACCAATCATTCCCAGAAATAATCCGGTAAGTTGTTTCCACGTTAGTTTTTCTTTCAAGTACGGGACTGCCAAAATACTGCTCCAAAGCGGCATCGAGTAAAGCAATACAGAAGATTTACCTGCATCTACTAAATTCAACCCATACATCACCAATAAAAAGACTGCAGTTGTCTGTAACAATCCTACAAGAAATAAATGTTTCCAGTATCGCTTTTTGGGGAGCCCAAGTTTCATCAAAAATGCGACAATTAATAAAGTAATCGCTCCAACCATAAATCGTAAAGCTGTAAACATAGCGGGTCCCATATAGTTTAATCCTGTTTTCATGGGCACCCAGCCATATCCCCATAAGGATGTAATCAATAAAATAAGTCCCCATATGCCCCATTGTTGTTTCTGTTTCTCATTCAATAACAAGACCAGCCTCTCAGACACTTTCTCATGTCTTTTCCAGTTGATTCCCGCAAGGTTCATTTACATTATACCCTTTTAAAAAAATACAAATATTAGTCATAAGCTGTTTTTATTCGAGAATGTTTATATAATATACATATACTTCTTCTTTTATTATACAATACTTAGCAGCCAAATTCAGTATTGTTTGATTATTTAGAGAAAAGAAAACAACTGCTCATCCATCCAGCGTATGGCCTTTTATTAAAAGATATTCTTAACATCCTATCAAAATACGACTTTTTGCAGCAGATAAAACAACTTCCATCTGCCTTTTCACAAATATAAAAACCATTTCGCTATTAGTACGAAATGGTTTCTAAACTGTTCTTTATTTTATTTATTAGAAAAATCCCTTGAAACAGAGTTTGATTTACAGACCGTATTCTTTCAGCCGGATTAGCTTACATTCAATACTTTTGATCCAGTCATTTTTTGTAATTCGTCCGGTGTTGTTTTAAACACTGCCATCGCGTGACCTGCTGCCGCCCAAATCGTATCGTATTTCCACAAATCTTCATCCAGCAGCGTAAGAACAGGAGCTGTATGGCCAGTTGGCGGCACACCACCGATGGAGTAGCCGGTTTTTTCTTTGACAAACGAAGCAGTTGCTTTACCTAAGGTATCGTTCACTTCTTGTTCAATTGTTTTTTCATTAATCCGGTTTGTTCCGCTTGCAACCACTAAAATAGGTTCGCCTGTTGACTCCATTTTAAAAACAATCGACTTGGCAATTTCTTCCACTCGGCATTCTATGGCTTTTGCTGCTTCCTTCGCTGTACGGGTGCTTTCCGGCAATTCTACAATTGCATTCGAAAAACCGCGAGCTTGCAATTTTTCCTGAAATAATTGGGCACTTGGTTTTAAGGTCTCCGACATCTTCTTCCTCCTCATTTCTTGAACAACACAGCTCATGAAAAAATCTGTCCAGGTTTACGCGACAGTTTGATTTTTTCTATGAATGGCTTCCGAAATATTTATCGCTAAGATACGGCAGCGCTCTTCATCTTTTGCTGATGGTTCTAAATCTATTTTAAAGGGCTCTCCGATCACTTTTGCTCCAAGGTATTTCAAATGATCATGAACCAATTCGATCGCCCCTCCATACGTATCATAAAATGAATCCGCTGAACCATATGCAGCTGCGATGAGCTTATCTAAGTTCAGTTCTTCTATATCAATGTAAAAATCTTCTACTTCATATGGCAATTCACCATCGTCCCAAGTGTACGTTCCAACTAATAAAGCATCATATTCATTTATGGCATCCACATCAATCATGTCAAAATCAAATGACTTTACTGTCACCTCATGCTTCAGTTCTTCTAAGTAATGGGCAATAATATCTGTTATTACTTCCGTGTTACCAGTTTGGCTTGCGTACGTCATTAATATTTTCCCCATGATGCTCCCTCCATTCACCTCCATTATAAATGATAACGATTCTCAATTTCAATTTTATCATACGAAATAGTGTGACAACTTTAGCACAACTGATGAAATGATGGGCTTCTTGCGATTTAATCCAACCGCATCCATGGACGGTTATTCCTCCACGTGACATGTAGTTTTTTATCATACATGAGAGATAATGTTTCACTTTGCAAGACGGACTCCCGGTCCCCTTTTGCAAATACAGTTCCATCTTTTAACAGAATCGTATGGGAAAATATCGGCAAAATTTCTTCTATATGATGCGTAACGAAAATAATAGTCGGGGCATTTGCTTGTTTACCAAGGTTTTCTATAACTGATAACAATTCCTCCCTTGCAATAAAATCCAGCCCATTTGTCGGCTCATCCAATATGAGCAAGGAAGGATTTGCCATAAGCGCCCTTGCGATTAACAGCTTCTGACGTTCGCCTTGGGAACACTTTTCATACGCTTGACCCAGAACATGAGCAACTCCCAGTTGTTCCATCCATTGTTCAGCCAATTGCCGGTCTTCTGCTGTCGGCTCTTCAAAAACGAGTCCCAAAGCCGCAAATTTCCCGCTAATGACAATTTCTTCAGCCGGATGACGGCCATTAATACGCTCTCCAAGCGCGGAACTGACCCATCCGATAGATTTTCGCAATTCATGAATATCGGTCTTGCCAAAAGGCCGCTCGAGCACTTCTACTTTCCCGGTGGTCGGCCAAATATACCCATTCACCATGTTCAGCATGCTCGTTTTCCCGGCGCCATTCAGCCCTAAAACTGTCCAATGCTCTCCTTTGTTTACTGTCCAATCGATATGGCGTAAAATTTCAATTCCTTCTCTTCGCCAAGAAACATCTTGCATATGTATCATTCGGTTCATTCACTATCACCTCCACCCCATTGTAGCATTATTCTAAATATTCTTGTATATTTTGCAGCTGTATGTAAAGTCTTTTTTCCGCCCTAAGGTTTCTATTAAAAAACACACTTTCTGTTCGTTACTTGAGAAGCCACTTTTTGTTATTAAAATAAATGACTTAGATCACAAACTTTCCAATACCATGTTAAACTGGAAGACAACATACGTGATTATACAGAAAGAGGTGTTTATTTTGCGTCAACCAAAAAAAGGAATCAAACGGCATGAAGCTTTGAAACCTCTGTCCCAGCATCATATGGCAGGTTTGCACGTTGCTTTGAAATTATCCCGGGCTGGAACAGATAAAAGCCGACTAACCATCAACGAAATTATTCGGGATGCAGAAGTATTTTGGGTTCCAGATGGAAGTAACCATTTTCGGGAAGAAGAAGATATTTTATTGCCTGTTTATGCGAAATATGAAAAAGTAGATACAGAAACGATAACCAACATGCTGGTGGAACATGTGGTTATTCGTTCTAAAATGCAGCAATTGTTGGAAAAAGAATTAAGCGTTGAAGAAATGCAGGGGCTGGGAACTTTACTGGAAAAGCATATTCGGGAAGAAGAGCGTGTGATTTTTCCTATGATTGAACAGGCCCTCCCGGAAGAGGAGCTATGCAAACTGGCTCCTTATCTGCATCACGACGTTTAAAAACCAGGCACCTTCAATTCGGTACCTGGTTTATGAGTTGCTTTTACTCGTCTGTGCTTCTGTAATATGTTTCATCATCACATATAAAGCAAGCAGCGAGCCAATATACATGGGATGAGCGAGCAGGCTGATTAATGCGTCCCGATGATAATCTCCTGCCGCTTCAAAATCAGCAAACAAATCAAATAAAAAAGCAATATTTCCTCCTAAAAAAAGCAACCACCAAACCATAATGTAGCCGGGAGCTTTCTTTAACTTCCAATGCTCGGGATTGGATACTGCATGAAAAGAAGCTAATACGAGCTCTTTCATCACACTAAAAGGTTTAAACAAATTCATAACCGGAATAAAATACCAACCTATTGCCCAGCGGGGTGAATGAGCTAACCCCTCTACAGAGCTTTGTTGTAAATGAGCGTATGCTCTGTACAGCCATATTAAAAAGAAAACAATAAACCCAATGCGAATGATACTCCAAAGCAAATTCATCAAAGCATAAGCAGCAACAAAAATGGCGTCCATATTCGAGAGCTGCTCAGTCGTTTCTTGTGCGCTGTATTCCCCAAAACGAAGACTCATGGGAATAGAGATTAGAAACAAAAGGACGGACAAGGCAAGGATACCCAGCAGGAATACCTCCGCTCTTTTGTTGCTTTTTTGCAGCAGATTCTTTTCATTTTTGGACGTTTCCTGCATGTCTCTCACCCACTTTTAGCAAATCAGATTGTTACAACTGACTTGTGCATTGCCTTATCTATCAGTAAAATTGTTTCCTTTCCCAATTTCACTTCTTATCATCATCTGAGTTTTCTTCTTTTTCCCGTTTTCGTTCAAAAAACTCGCGGATAGTCACCAGGATTAAAAATAATAACCAGCCTGTCACCACATAATAAATGATTCTTGGTATCCCGCTTATATCATCTAAAAAGAACGTCATCCCTAACCAAATAACGAGGACAAACGCAATTTGGTATATATAAAATTTAAAACCAACTTCGATTGGTATCCACTCCTACTTCTCTTAAACTTTCACCTAGCATTTATTGTAACGAAGAAAAAAGAAAAAGCAATCGAAGTTTATATTCAAATCAAGCTGGTTTCCTCTTCATAAACTGGTAATTGGATGACAAACGTATTGAACCCGTCTTGTGACTCCACGCCAATAGTACCGTCATGGTTCTCCATAATTTCTTTGGCGATAGCCAGCCCCAGACCAGACCCGCCTGTTTTTCTGTCCCGTGATTCCTCCAGTCGATAAAACCGTTCAAAAATTCGTTTACGTGCTTCACTCTCTATCGGAGCGCCTTTGGTAGCGATGGAGATTTGATAATAATTTGGGATTCTTTTACCCGTAACGTAAATAACTGCTTCTTCTTCATAATATCGAATCGCGTTATCCAATAAATTGGTGAACACTTGTTTTATCCCTTCCTGATGCATCCAGAGAGAGGCTTCCTCCATTTCCAGATGCAGTGCTATATGATTTTCCTCAAGCTGCAGACGAAAAATTTCCACACATTGCTGCATCATTTGCTTAACGGGTAATAGCTCTTTATCTATAGGAGTCACTTGATCGGTATCCCATTCGTTCAAATGTTCTATCTGTTCCACTAAATCTGTTAAACGCTTTGTTTGTTCATACAGAGACGCGAAAAGTTGCGGGTTACCCTGCATGACACCCGATTTCAATGCATGCATATACCCTGTAAGATTCGAAATCGGCGTACGCAATTCATGCGATACATCTTCCACCAGCTTGTTTCGATACGCTTCATTTCTTTGTAATTGCAGTAGCAATTCGTTATATTGTTTGGTTAATTCAGCTATTTCATCTTCCCCTTCAGTTGGAATCGGAGAAGGATACACGCCTTGTTGCAGCATCTTTGTAGACTGGACCAATGCTTCAATGGGTTTTAACAATTTTTTCGTAAAATAAAACTGTACGACGATTCCGACAAAAACACCGATTCCACCAAACAAAATTAAATACTGAAATAAAGTAGCATTAAACTGTTCTTGGCCGGCGCCTGTAAAATTTCCCATGCCATCGACTAAAAAACAAGCTGTATGATAAATCGCCCAGCCGCTTAAAATAATCGCTATCGTAATGACAATAAAATTAACAAGTGTAATTCGCCAAATAAAGCGAGTAGGCAGCCATTTTCTTTTTTTAGGATACTTCATAAAACATATACCCGATTCCGCGCTTTGTCATAATGCGTTTTGGTTTTGACGGTGTTTCTTCAATTTTCTCGCGGATTTTTTTAATATGAGCGTCAATTGTACGGTCCAAAATCTGCTGCTGATGATGCGGATACAATTCCTGCACGAGTTGTTCGCGAGTAAACACGACATTGGGGTGACCCATTAAATAATATAAAAGATCAAATTCATGTTTCGTTACTTCGATTTCTGTACCATGCAAAAGCACTTTTCGTTCCCGGGGTTGAATAGACAGCCCCTCAGAAGTTATCTTTTGACCTGCTGTCGTTTTACTTCTCCGTAAAGCAGCTTCTACTTGCGCTATGAGTTCATCCGGCTCAAAAGGTTTACGAATATAATGATCTGCCCCCATTTTCAAACCGGAAATTTTATCGGAACTGCGTGACTTAGCAGTTAACATAATGATGGCAATATCTTCATCTTTTCTATCCTCACGCACCCATTGGCAAATCTCTTCGCCGGTGATTTTCGGCAGCATTAAATCCAGAATGAGCAAACTGGGTTCATGCTTGTCATATAAGGTTTTGGCAACTTCCCCATCTTCCGCTTCTATGACTTCGTACCCCTCGTACTCTAAATAAACTTTGATTAAATCCCGAATCATGGCATCGTCTTCTACTATTAAAATTGGTTGTTGCAAAACGCCACCCTCTTCTTGTCCAATTTAATCCATTTCATCAAAGGATTGCACCATGGAATCATAGTTTAATGGCCCAACCGCTTTATTATCGATAGTTCCATCTGTATTAATTAAATAGGAGGTCGGCAGAGCCTGAGCTCCATACGTGTTACCAACACTTGAATCTTCATCTGATAACACATCAAATGTTATACCGTATTCATCCAAAAATTCTTCCACATTTCGATCACTGTTTTCTGTTTCTCTTAAGTTAACCGAAAGAATAACAGCATCGTCATAGTCTTCATGGAAATCTTGCATATCCGGCATTTCTGCACGGCATGGCGGACACCAGGTTGCCCAGAAGTTCACCATTACTTTTTCACCTCTGAAATCAGAAAGACTCACCGATTCCCCGTCGAGTGTTTCCAGTTCAAAGTCAGGTGCTTCATCTCCTTGTGATAAGCCAACCTCTTTCTCGCTGTCAATGTCCTCTCCACCATTTTCTGAAGATACCTCCACGCTTTCTCCGGCTGTATCTACGGCCTCTTCCCCTTTACTCGATGCAAAGTCATAAACAACCCAGCTCAACATCCCTGCAATAACGACAATCACAATCCATTTTTTCATTCTGCATCCCTCCTATTATCCTAAGTTAGATAACCATGTGCCTTCCACCAAATCAAGTAAATAAAGTGATAAACGGCTTAACTGTCCGGTGAATAAAACTACTCCCATCACAATCATAATGCTCCCGCCAATTTTCATAATGATTTGGCTTTTTTGCACAATCCATTTGGACGTACCTAAAAAGAACGTCAGCAGTAAAAACGGAATAGCGAAACCAATTACATAAAAGAGTGTATAGATTACACCGTTTGCCGGCTCGCTCGCAGCTAAAAATAAAATAGAACCAAATATCGGACCGATACAAGGCGTCCATCCTGCCGCAAACCCTGTACCGACAAAGAAAGTACCCAGAAAGCTTACTTTCGATTTCTTATGCTGCTTTCTTTTTTCTTTCATTAAAAATGGAATTTGCAGCCATCCTGCCACAAAGAAGCCCATTACAATAATAAAAATACCGGCTATTCTTTGGACAAGCACACCTAAATCGCCATTCAGAAATGCCTGCAAAAATTCACCTAAAAAAGAAGCCCCTATACCTAAACTGACAAAGATCAGGGATACCCCTAATAAAAAGAAAAAGGAATGCTGCAAAAGTGTTTTACGCACTTGTTTCGTCTGCTGTCCTTGTAATTCCTTCACACTTATTCCTGTAATATAAGATAAATATGCCGGAAAGATCGGAAGCACACAAGGCGAAAGAAACGATAACGCACCTGCACCTAAAGATAAAATCATTCCTACTAACAAAAATGTATCTGTACTTATTTCGCCCATTTCTTACATCCTTTCTGTCTTAATCCTAACAAATTTTTCATTGTGTCACATCTGCTTGCATTGCAATTTTTTTCTTTGTACTTACTAAAACACCTATAAAAAAGAAAGTTAATGCAATAAAATACCATGGTTTCAAGAGGTAGTCGAATACGACGACATATCCTTTTATGAAAGCGAGCAGACTCGATCCCGCAGCCCAGGCAATCATCATCCAGCTGCCAATAATACCCGCCACTTGCGTTTGATACACGAACATCATCACCAGCGTCATCGCTGTAATGCCTAAAAAATAAAAATTCAACGGTGTACCTTCCACTGTTATTTGAATAAATTCATAAATAAACGATGCGAAGAAAAAAATAGGGACAAACCCTTGAAATAATAGATTTGGTTGCACTTTTTGTCTTTTACTTTGAATAAACAAATGGAGCAGCGTCAGGACCGTTGCTGTGTAAAACGCCCACGAATCACCTGTATAAGCTAAAACGGACAAAGGATCCGCTATCGCTTTGGGCAAAGATACGAGTACTTTCCCTACCCACATATAAATCACAAATTGTATGCCATAAGAAGTAACTATTTCCAAATGTTGCTTCTTTTCTTTTTTTGAAATGTTAAAACTTATAAAATAAAGCCCCATCGCCCCGACTGTACTAACAATTAAAATAGCGATGGATACCATGATGGTCGTTGAAGCCATACTGCTACTCCTCCAATTTCATTCTTATCCGTAGTATAACGAAAGAATGTGAAAATATGATGAATTTATTGCAAAGACACAAGATTGTCATGGGATTTTGACAGGACTTTGTACAGGAAGCCGCTGTCAAGAAATGGCATTGATTAAAACATATATACAATCTGTAAGAGGAGGTTTTCAATTTATGTAAGGGCAATTCTTGTTGTGCTTAGCAGAAGCAAACTTTCACTAGAATTCAAACCTTTGTTTGCAGACAAAACATAAGCCCTATACGTGTGCTTGTCGTATAGGGCCGTCTTTCTCTTCGTTTATTGAGCCAGTACATCATCATATTCAGATGTGCGCTCCATTTTTTGTTTGACATAGGAACATTCCGGAATGATTTGAAGATTGTTCTCACGTGCATACGCTATTAATTCGTTAAAGAGCTTTCCTGCCACCCCTTCTCCGCGTAATTTTTCATCTACAAATGTATGATCAGCAATAATAGTCTGTGCGTCTTTTTTCTGATAGGTCAGTTCTGCATCAGGATGACTCTTATCTCCTATATAAAATATACCTTCTTCAAATTGAATGTCCATCATAAATCCCTTCCCTTTTAAGATATTTTAGTACCATTCTCCACTTTTTCATCCGGTTTTAATAAAACAACATCTCCTGCTTCTTCCACTCCTCCAAGGACAAGTACTTCTGATTTAAAACCTGCGATGCGCATTGGTGGGAAATTAAGTACTCCCACTACTTGTTTTCCAGTCATTTCTTCCACGGTGTATCTTTTGGTAATTTGTGCTGAAGACTGTTTAATGCCCAATTCGCCGAAATCAATTTCTAATTTTATAGCAGGCGTTCGTGCTTCCGGAAAAGGTTGTGCACTGACAACCGTTCCAATTCTTAAATCCACCTTTTCAAAATCTTGTAACTCGATCATTCCTGTTATCATCCTTTCTTTTCTTCTTTCAAGCGTTTCTCTTCCTGCTGAAACGACTTTTCATACACCTGTTTTGCTTCATTTTCTGACTGTCTGTCAATAAAATAAGCAATCGCTGCTTCGCATAGCGCATAAGTACCCGCACTTGCGATGGCTCCTGAAATCACACTTCCAGCTCCGGGAAGCAATTTCACCAATTGCCGGGAAACAGTGCGCAGCGCAACTCCAATACCTACGTTCACTCCCATTGCGCCTAAAAACTGAACGAGTGCTTTTCGGTTCAACTTTTGCCCGCTAATCATTGCAATTGTACTGATCATGGAGAGCTGAAGTCCAGTGATAATCGGCATATCGCCTATTGGAACAGGTGTTGCTCCTATTAAGCCATTCGTCGTCATGACACTTCTTCCAATGGTTCTGGCTAATTTTTTTTGCACGCTTTTCACTTTGGATAATTTAGCAAGAATGACTTGGGCTTCTTTAGGAAGTTCTGTCATCAAGTATTCTAATAAAACATCAATATTATAACGCCGGTCATACACCAATTCTCCCGCTTCATATTCCAAATAAGCACTTGTTGGAATCACTTTAACCGGAGCCGTCATTTGCTCCGTCAGTTTCTTTTCCAGCAGATCCACTGCTGCGCTAATATTTTCCTGCTTTTTAGGATGATCAAATGGCGGTTCACTATTCGACATTGGCGCCATTTCGTCCACCTGGGTTACAATTCCGACAACCGGTACCTCATAGGCATGTGTTTTATACACTTCTTGTTTTAACTGGATCAGTTGTGCGATATCATCATCTAATCGAGCGCCTGCTTCCTTCGCTTTACAAAGAAACAGCAATACGTCTGGGCATTTGTCGGTGATCGACTGCTTTACTTCCTCAAGAGCTGTATTTGCTGCACTTTTTTCTTCTGGTGCATGAGACTCCCCCAAGCCCCTTGTATCTAAAATATCTATCGCACCTGATTCATTTTCAAATAAATACCATTGCCCTTCTCCCGTTTGTGATTTATAATCGCCTATGTCGGCTTTCAATTCACCAAATACAGCATTAATCAAACTGGATTTACCCGCTCCTCTGCGTCCTACAATTGCCATGCGGGCAGGTCTTCTTCCAACTACAAATGATTGCAGCCCTAAGATTTCCTCTCGAATTTGTGATTTTTTCCCTTTGGGTAACTTTGTTGATTCCACCTGTTGCAAAATAAATGTAAATAAATCTTCCACCTGCTTCATAATACTTCGAGTTTCGTCCATGCCTTGTCTCCTCTTTCTTTACTTGTTAGTTTATCTCGGCAACGCTTGTGTCCTTGTAATACCGAATGTTTTATAACAAATGGAAATGCTCGAAACAGGTTTTTTTCCTCCATTGTTTCTGCAGATACTTGTAAGAGTAATTTCAATTGTTTATGATCAAGATTTTCTGCCGGAAGTTGAATCCGATAAGCTCCTTGTTCTGTTTCTTCGACTTCCATTTCTTTCCCTTCCAAAGAATCGATAAATACAGCAGATATTTCTAGAGCATCCGGACCGGAAAATGTGATATCCTGAATAATTGGACTCCCAAACCCTTTCCACTGCATCGTATAATTTAGGAAGGCGTCGGTTTCTTTCGTATCTCCATCTGACATTTCTTCCTTATTTATATGTTCTTCGAATTTCCCTTGATTTAAAAAATAAAACACCATGATTACCAATGGGATGGCTATAAGAACTGCTATTGGATATAGCGTTTTTCTTAGTTGCATATCATCAAGCCCTCCTAGGAAATCCTTTCATTCATCGTATACCAAATTTTCTAAAAAGTCATTTATCTGCTATTATTTTGCCATCTTTATCGTGCGGACAATTAGAATTCTTTACTTCTTTCTAACTTTCGCGCATACTTAATATATACGATTTATTGACTATTCAGATAATAAAAAGAAAACGCGGGAAAGGAGTTTTATAGATGACAAATACGATTGATGTAAAGAATCCTGCTAATGGAGAAACAGTTCAAACGATTACCCGTAATTCAACAGAAGAAATTACACAAGCTTTAGAAAATGGAGAAAGAGCATTCCATACGTGGAAGAAAACGAATGCTCATGAACGGTCCCGCCTTTTAAAAAAATGGTCGGAACTTATTCAGAAGGAAAAAGAAACCATAGCTAGAGTGATGACGGAAGAAAATGGCAAACCTTTAAAAGAATCGCGTGGTGAAGTGGATTACGCAACAAGTTATATTGATTGGTTTGCCGAAGAAGCGAAACGCATTTACGGCCGGACTATTCCATCTCATGCAGAAGGAAAACGGATTGCAGTCCGAAAACAGCCGGTTGGTTTAGTTGCTGCTATTACACCGTGGAATTTTCCAGCGGCGATGATGACACGTAAAGCTGCTCCAGCACTTGCTGCCGGTTGTACATTCATTGTGAAACCAGCTGAAGCCACTCCGCTTACAACCATTCGCTTTATCGAATTAGCACACGAAGCAGGGTTTCCGCATCATGTCGTACAAAGTGTGAATGGCAGAGGCAGCGTCGTCGGAGACCTCTTCACTTCGAGTCCGCTCGTTCAAAAAATTACGTTCACCGGCTCTACTTCTGTCGGAAAATCGCTTATTAAAGATAGTGCCGATACAGTAAAAGCTGTCACGATGGAACTTGGCGGACACGCCCCTATTGTTGTAGCAGAAGATGCAGATATTGATTTGGCTGTGAATCAGACGATCGCCAACAAGTTTCGAAACTCAGGACAAACGTGTATTTGCGCGAACCGGGTGTTCGTCCATGACTCTGTATATGAAGCATATGCAAAACGTTTAACGGAAAAAACCAAAGAGCTGGAAGTTGGAAATGGGCTGGATGAAAACGTTGATATCGGCCCAATCATTAACCAGGACGGTTACGAAAAAATTGTAAATCATATTGATGATGCGGTCAATAAAGGAGCGAGTGTTTTACTTGGTGCGGAATACAACACCAATGAAGAGGCAGGATATTTTTTCGTGCAGCCTACAATTTTAAAAGATGTCACGGATGACATGACGATTATGAGCGAAGAAACCTTTGGTCCTGTTGTACCCGTTACAACGTTCTCAACCCTGGACGAAGCCATTGAAGAAGCAAATAACACACCATTCGGCTTAGCTGCTTATTTCTTTACCGAAAATTACAAAACGGGTACCTATTTATTTGAAAACCTGGACTATGGCATTATTGGCTGGAATGACGGGGCTGTTTCAGCAGCGCACGCTCCTTTTGGCGGTATGAAAGAAAGCGGATTAGGCCGCGAAGGCGGTACAGAAGGCATCGAGCCTTATCTTGAGACAAAATATTTGTCCATCGGCAATCTGTATGAATAATCGATAAAACGCATATTTTGAAATAAAATAAAAGGCCTTGAATACATCACTGGGTTGATCTTCAAGGTCTTTTACATGTTCTTTCATATTGTAGTTCTTTGATAAGCAAATGATTCGCAAATCCTTTTCAATATGTGACAACTTTCGGACAAGCGTATTTTTGTATCAAAAATGATTGCACATTCTCCGTCCAATTATCTATAATAGAGAAAGAAATGGAGATTGATACAATGAAGCAAAATATGAATACAGAAACTGAAAATATACCAAAACGCAATTACACCCCTCTGATATGGGTCTTATCAGCACTTGCAGTGATTATTATTTTAGGAACGAATTACATTCCGAGGAGCACCACAGGCACTATTTTGGGAATGGATTTAACCATTCTGCCATTAATGAATGCCATATTAAATGGACTCGCGTTTATACTGTTGATATGTGCACTTGTGATGGTGAAAAAAGGAAAGATTCAAGCGCATCGTAACTTCATTTTAAGTGCTTTTGGCGCAACGTTTTTATTCCTCATTTCGTACCTTACTTTTCACGCGATGTCAGGATCCACCAGTTTTGGCTCTGATGGCATTTGGAAATACATTTACTACTTTATTTTGATTACGCATGTCAGTCTGTCGGTTGTTTTGCTGCCTCTTTCGCTTTTCACTTTAACCAAAGGATTGAATATGCAAGTAGCTAAACACCGGAAAGTTGCGCGCTGGACCATGCCGATATGGTTATATGTCAGTATAACAGGCGTCTTTGTCTATCTATTGATTTCTCCTTATTATTAAATAAACCCATATTAAAAAAGCAGCTTCCACTTGGTAGTTGCTTTTTTGTATTACATACGTAAATCAATTTCATAAGTGTTGATATCCAAAGTAATCCAATCTATTGAAATAAAAATTGATGCAATATTCAATATAACTTTTGTGATTGGCGTGTAGGATGGCTGACTCCTGCGAGAGGAAAAGCCTCGGTAAGACTAGAAAGGCCTTGACCTGACGACGGTTTAACAGCTGCCCGTGGAAAGTGGCCATCCGGAACCCCAATCAAAGCGAAAATGTAATGATTCGGATTCTACTCCTCATGTTGAATGATGAATTTGACTCACGTATTTTAAAATTCGATGCCAAGAAGAAGATTACCTTCCAAAAAAACATTGGAACGGACCTGTGATAATTAAATATAAATTTTCCGTTCTAAAAAAGAAGTCACCAGGCAAACTTCCTTTTTAAAGATGAAAACAAGAAAGTTGTGGGAATCCCGGAGAATGGAATAAACTAGTGATAGATGAAGCCGAAAGTGTACAGATGGAGAGGTGAAAAGATGGAAACACCGGAAAATCAAACAAGTCTACATGAAAACCGTAAAACGAATCGTCCCCTCGTATTGACTTCTTTGATTATCGCTATGTTTATGGCAGCAATTGAAGGGACTATTGTAGCTACTGCTATGCCAAGTATCGTGGGAGACTTAGGTGGATTTTCCTTGTATAGCTGGGTGTTTTCCTCTTTCCTTTTAATGAATGCGGTCACGACCATGATTTATGGAAAACTTTCCGATTTATTTGGCAGGAAACCCATTTTTATGATTGGCGTTATTATTTTTCTAATCGGCTCTATTTTAAGCGGTTTTGCTACTTCCATGATTATGCTTATTGTGTTTCGCTTCGTACAAGGACTGGGGGCAGGAGCTGTGCAACCAATTGCCATGACAATAGTCGGGGATATGTATACGGTGAAAGAGCGAGCCAAAATTCAAGGCTATTTATCGAGCGTCTGGGGAATTTCCGCTATCATCGGTCCGTTAGCAGGCGGGTTCATTGTCCGCTATTCCGATTGGGCCTGGATATTTTGGATGAATATTCCTTTAGGTATAATCGGGATGATCGGGGTCGGATTTTTCTTACATGAAAGTCTTGAAAAAACAGAACGCTCCGTAGACTATGCCGGAGCAGGACTGTTTTTCATTGCAATTTCTTCACTTATGCTGCTTTTTATCGAGAGCGGCGAAGGCTGGAAATGGGTTTCCCTCCCTTCTCTGGCATTACTCGCCTTATTCATTGTCGGCATGACCAGTTTTATTTGGTGGCAAACAAAAGCAAAATCACCAATGATGCCTCTGCACTTATGGAAAGATCGGTTGATTGCTTTTGCCAATCTCGCCACCTTGACCTCCGGGGCTATTATGATAGGGCTCTCCAGCTTTTTACCGACGTATGTCCAGGGAGTCATGGGAGAAACTGCGGTGGTCGCCGGATTCACTCTCACGATGATGTCTGTCGGCTGGCCTTTAGCTTCAACGTTCGCTGGTTATATTTTCTTAAAGATCGGTTACCGGATGACTGCTTTACTTGGAGGTATTAGTTTGTTTACCGGGTCGCTTTTTTTTATTACCATGGACGTGGCTAAAGGACCTGTCTGGGCAGGAATCGGTTCTTTTGTCATCGGCTTAGGCATGGGACTGACCGCAACCACTTTCATTGTCGCTATCCAAAATCATGTCGACTGGAAAACGCGCGGCGTAGCTACTGCTTCAAATATGTTTATGCGGATGATTGGCAGTTCACTTGGTGCAGCATTATTAGGCGGCGTTTTAAACACACAATTAAATCGCTATTTAGGTAATGAAGACTCTGAATTAGGGCAAGAGCTGTCGGCCAATTCTGCCAATACTGTGTTGGACAGCTCTGTAACAAGCAATATGTCAGAAGAAGCGCTGGACCTCCTGAAAGAAGGACTGGACATGGCACTTCATGGAGTATATTGGGGAATTTTTGTTTTTGCAGTCATTACATTAGTCTTAACCATCTTTTTACCAAAAATGAAAAAGTAAATCAGTTATCTTCTCATAACGTACAAATATCTGAATAAAAAGGCAGAACTTCATACATTCCCGTTGTTCCAAGCGACTTTTTGCAGCCAACTGCTGGAAAGAACTCGCAAAAAGAGATGTAAAGCACTTTCCTATACGCCTAACAGCAATAAAGACGTCTCACGAACTGCCATCATTTTGCGGCGAACTATGATACAATTCAAATAGAACAGAATAAAGGAGTTTTAAAAATGGATGAAGTACAATTAAACAATCAAATCACGATGCCTCGTCTAGGTTTTGGCGTCTATAAAGTTCCTAATGAAGATGTGCAAGAGGCGGTTTCTACAGCACTAAAAAATGGATATCGCGCCCTTGATACTGCTCAATTTTATCAAAATGAAGCAGGAGTCGGAGAAGCCATCAAACAAGCTAACATACCAAGAGAAGAGCTCTTTATTACGACAAAAGTGTGGAACTCCCATCATGGTTATGACCGCACGATGGAGGCATTTGAGGAAAGCTTGGAAAAACTGCAGTTAGATTACGTGGATCTCTATTTAATTCATTGGCCAGTGCCGGAACAGGATAAGTTTGTGGAGACCTACCGAGCTTTAGAAGACCTGTACAAATCAGGCAAAGTAAAAGCAATAGGCGTCAGTAACTTCCATATTCATCATTTGGAGCGTCTGCAGAAGGAAACGGATATAACGCCGGTAGTAAATCAGGTAGAGTGCCATCCTTATTTACAACAACAAGAACTGAAAGATTATTGTAAACGAAATGAGATTTTTCTGGAAAGCTGGAGTCCTTTATTTAGAGGTGGAGCTGTTTTACAAGAACAAACCATTCAGGATATTGCTCAAAAACATCAGAAAACAGCTGCACAAGTTATTTTACGCTGGCATGTCCAGGAAAACAGCTTAATTATTCCCAAATCTGTCACCCCATCCCGTATTAAGGAAAATATAAATATTTTTGATTTTAAACTGTCCTCAGCTGAAATGGATACAATTCAAAAATTGGACCAAAACATCCGAGTCGGCAAAGATCCGGACGAAATGAATGTAACATCGCTTTAAACAGCTAAAAGCAAGCAGGGAATCCTTTTCTTTCCTGCTTGTTTTTCTTTTTAGAATTTCTTTAAAAAAGTGAATAAATAGAATATACTTAACAAAGTAAGTGCTTACATTCAAGGAAGGGAAGATGTCTGGTGAAACCTGTCAACAAAGTGGAAGAATTAGTATCGAACATAAATCAAGAAAACGTATCGGTTGCAGAATTACTCTGTGATCGACATGATCAAACAAAAACAGCTCTTTATTATGAAAATCAAGCTGGAAAGAAATGCAGCTATTCTTTTGGCGAATTGCAAACCTTATCCAGGAAACTGGCCGGCATATTTCAACAGCTGGGGGTTGAAAAAGGAGATCGCATTGCTGTTATGCTCCCAAAAGGCCCGGAAATGGTTATCTCCGCACTTGCTGTATGGAGATTGGGAGCTGTATATGTCCCATTGTTTACAGCTTTTGGGCCCAAAGCTATTTCATACAGAGCAACCCACAGCGGTGCATCCATTATTATTACAAATGAAGATCATCGCTTTAAATTACATCATGAGGCTTCTGAGATTGATGCATCAAAAACAGAAGTCATAACTGTGGCTGCAACAAATGAAAAAATGGAGAAGGGAGATATTCATTTTTGGGATAGTATCGAACAGCATTCTCCTGTTCAGCAGGATACAGTGGTTCAACAAGATGATTTACTCGTTCTCATTTACACATCCGGAACCACGGGTCAGCCTAAAGGAGTGGAAGTACCTGTCTTTGCATTAGCATCTTTTGAAAGCTACATGCGTTTCGGTTTACATCTGAAATCAGACGATGTCTTTTGGAACATTGCCGATCCCGGCTGGGCATACGGTCTTTATTTCTCCGTCATCGGACCACTGCTTCTGGGACAGGCATTTATCCTGTATGATGGAAAATTCGATGTAGAGGAAACCATGCAATTAATGAAAACCTATCAAGTCACCAATTTTGCTGCAGCACCTACTGTGTACCGTACAATGAGAGCACAAGAAAGCTCTGGTCCCCTTGCAAATTTACAGCTGCAGACATTGTCCAGCGCAGGTGAGCCGCTCAATTTCGATGTGAGCCACTGGGCCAACGAAACATTCGGGACCCCGATTTACGATCATTACGGACAAACCGAAATGGGGATGGTTATTAACAACCACCATCATCCCGAATTAAAGAGCACCATCCGGAAGAATTCGATGGGGTCTCCTATGCCTGGCTATCGTGCTGTTATTTTAAATGAAAACGGAGAAGAGCAGCCTGCTGGAGTAGAGGGAGAACTTGCCATTGATACAGAGAATTCCGCCTTATTTTGGTTCCGACATTACTATAAAGACGAAGAAAAGACGGAAGATCGCTTTATCAACCAAGGAAAGTACTATTTAACAGGAGACGCTGCCAGCCGTGATGAAGATGGTGTGTTTTACTTTTCAGGGCGTTCTGATGATATTATCACAAGTTCCGGCTATAAAATTGGCCCGTTTGAAGTGGAAAGTGCATTAATGGGCCATGAAGCTGTGGCAGAAACAACCGTTATTGGTAAACCGGACGAGCAAAAAGGAGAAATTGTAAAAGCTTTTGTGGTTTTAAAGCCTGATCATACACCGTCAGAAGGATTAAAAGAAGCTTTAAGCACATTTGTAAAGCATACATTGTCCGCGCATGAATATCCTCGTGAAATTGAATTTCTGGACACTTTACCAAAAACGCCCAGTGGTAAAGTACAACGTTTTTACTTACGACAAAAATAAATCATAAAGATATAAAATACTCCACTATCTATGTACGCTGACAAAGATAGTGGAGTCCTTTTATTCGATAACAACTGCCGTACCGTAAGCAATGACTTCTGACGCGCTGTTCATAATTTGAGATGTCTGGTACCGCATACCGATAATCGCATTGGCTCCTAAAGCTTCTGCTTCTTCTTTCATACGTTTTCTCGCTGTGTTTCTTGCTTCTAACATCATTTCAGAATAGCCGCTGATTTCTCCGCCGACGATTGTTTTTAAACCGGCACCTATATCACGGCCGATATGTTTAGAGTTCACAACACTTCCTTGAGCTAGCCCTTGTACCGAAACAATTGTTTTCTGTGGAATATCATTCGTCGTTACAATAACCATTGAAAAACCTCCATTTAACAAGTTATCCTTATTTTATCATATTTTCACAGAAGCATGGGAATCATTTAAGATATTCTGCTTTCGCAGTTACTACAGGTCTCCTCAAAGAAAACCACGCACAGCAAAAAGCGATAACAACGATGACAGCACCAATAGGAGCTAAATCGACCACTGATCCAAACGTGCCGATCACTGTCCCGCCTATCAAAGAGCCAAGCGCAATCCCTGCCTGCAGTGCTGAATTATTAAAACTCTGGTGAATGTCTGACGTGACAGGATCTGTTTCAATAATATAATTTTGCTGAGGCGGAGCCAAAGCCCAGCTAAGCGCCCCCCACAGCATCATAACAATCAAAAACAAAGGAGAGAAAAAGGTCGTATAAGGTAAAATAAATAAGGACACAGCAAAAGAACCAATGACAAAAAGAATACTTTTTTGAGAACCAAATTTATCTGCAAGTGCCCCACCTAAAGCGCCCCCTGCTACAGCAGCGATTCCAAATAAAAAGTAACTGATACTAACCCATGTTTCATTCATCTGCATGGTTTTCTCCAAAAAAGGTGCGAAATACGCATACAATGTGTAATGACCAGCTAACGTAAACATGGTCGCAAAATGTGCGCCGGCAATTTTAATATTGCCCAGTGCCTTCACTTGAGTCAGCAATGGCGGCTGTTTCTCGCTGGGAATTGTTTCTAAAAAGATGTAAATGCCCAGCATCGCGAGCAATGCTAAACCGCCAATGATAAGAAACAGCGCTCTCCAGCCAATCATATCCGCCAGCAATATACCAATAGGCACACCTAAGACAAGTGCAGAACTGACTCCCATAAAAACAAGCCCGATTGCTTTAGCCCGGTGCGACGGGGCGACAATTCTTCCGGCAATGATAATCGCCAGACTAATAACCAAAGAAGCACTGATTGCAGTGATCACACGTGCGATCATCATCCAGGTAAAAGTCGGACTGAAAAAAGTCATGACATTTCCTAAAGAGAATAGAAACAGCGTAAACAGCAGTAATTTCTTTCTTTCGAATTTGCCCGTCAACGATAACAAAACAGGTCAGGAAATGGCATAAACAAGTGCAAATATGGTAATTAATTGTCCGGCACTGCCAAGAGAAATATGTAAATCATCGGCAATTGTCGGTAAAATACCGCCGACGATTAACTCTACTAATCCGACCGTTACAGCGGCAGCAGCTAAAATATATACTTTCACATTCATTTTATACACCTTTTCTTTTGATAAAATCAAGGGTTTTCATACCATTATAAAAAACCCGACTACTTCTTTTTTAAGTAGTCAGGAATCTGCTTTCCTGGTAGAGACCCTCACAGCATGACAGTGAGGTTATACTTGTCCGTTTTTTTATTGCCTTGTTTAATATATCATGAAGCGATGGGCTTCTCAAGAGGAGAGCTCCGAAAGACGAGCGTATAATCGTTAAGTTCCCGGCAGGATTGCATACCACTTTCTCATGTTAGATTGCGGTGTTGTTTCCGGTGTTCTGCTGGATTTCGGGTGCTGATTTTCCAGGAGCTCCTGCACACAGCATAAGTTGAAAGCTCCCATTGTTCAGCTAATATGACAAACAGAGTTCCATTATTTTAGATACTCATCCAGAAACTTCACGACTTCTTCATAATTTTCAACAGATTGCTCCAGTTGCATATTAAATTGGTATTGATGGCGCAGTTCGGCTTCATCTGTAGAAAAGAAGCTCGTCGTTACAGGGACATCTTCCTCTTCCAGTTCTTCTTCCAATTCTCTTGCCTGGTCTTCAAAAGATGCTGTATTTCCATCTGTAATATACGTAGGCGGGAATGTATCCCCAACGTTACCTACTACATTCGCTTTCTGTACTTCATCGAGCTGTTTCCACTCAGCTTCATCAAAGTAGGCTTGACCGGATTTATGAAAAATTTCATTCACTTCTCCATTTTCATATACATCATATTTATTGAAATCCAATAGAGCGGAGAAGAAAATAATGGCTTGAATGGAATCTGCATCGACGACTGGTTCCATATCTACTTTTTCCGCATACTTTTCATCCACTTGTATATTCACAAATTGACCCATGATTTGGCCGCCGGCAGAAGCACCTCCAAAAGCCACACGATCTAGATCCATATTGTAATCGGACTGATGTTTTTTGGCATATTGATAGGCTTCACGAATATCCTCCAGCGGGCTGGGATAGGTATAAGCCGGAGCTAGGCCATAGTTAATATTTACAACAATATACCCTTCACTTGCCAGCATCACACTGTAATCAGCGAAACTTTTTTTATCCCCGGCAATAAATGCTCCTCCATGAGCTAAAAAAATCACCGGTTTTTTTTCGCCATCTAATTTTTTAGGTGTGTAAATATCCATTGTGAGATTTTCTTTTTCTGAATTAAAAGCAATTTCACTGTCTACATTCACTTGCTTCTCCATATCTTCATACCCTTTCATTCTTAACTCTTTGGGCTGCTCCGTCACGTCTTGTGACACATTTTTTTTAAATACAGTAAGAATTTCAGGATAAAACAGGATAGTAAGACCCAGCAGCGCGATAAAGCAGCTGGTAAATATAATAATCTTTTTTTTCATCGCTTGAGACGCTCCTTCAGCGTTTGAAGTCTATCATTTTATTTTAACATATTTAAAAGAATCTTTTACGAGTGTATAATCTGGAAAATTCTTTTTCAAGTCTTTGCATGTTATAGTGAAAAAGAATGAAAGTATGAATGAAGGAGTAGATGAAATGAAAGTAGAAATATGGTCTGATATCGCCTGCCCGTTTTGCTACATTGGAAAAACAAAGCTTGAAGAAGCTTTGGCTGATTTTCCTGCCAAAAAACAAGTCAATATGGAATATAAAAGTTATCAATTAGATCCAAATGCCCCACTGTACGAAGGCCGTCCTTATTACGATACTCTGGCTGATAAATTTGGCAGTGTGGAGCAAGCGAAACAAATGACAGAGAATATAGCTAATCATGCTAAAGAAGCGGGTCTAGAGTTCAATTTTGACCAAATGAAAGCAACGAACACCCTGGACGCTCACCGCTTATTACACTTTGCCAAGGCTCACGAAAAAGCACTGGAATTAAAAAACCAGCTTTTCATCGCTCATTTTACCGATGGCAAAGACATTGGAGATATTAATGTACTTAGTGAACTGGCAGAAAGTGTTGGACTGAATGTTGCTGAAACAAAGAAAGTTCTCATTGACAAAACGGCTTACAGAGATGCCGTCGCCTTTGACGTTCAAGAAGCCCAACAGTTTGGTATTACTGGTGTTCCTTATTTTATCTTCAACCGGAAATATGCCATTTCGGGCGCTCAGCCTAAAGAAGCGTTTTTTCAAGCTCTGGAGAAAATTCAAGCAGAAGAACAAACAACCTCCCCTTTTGAAACGTTGAATACAGACGCAAATGCTGCGGCATGCGAAGATGGCAACTGTGAGGTCCCTCAATCAGAAGAAAAATAACCGAAAAAAACAGTGTAATAAGCAAAAGCTTCATTACACTGTTTTTATGTGCTTGTTCCAAAAATCAACATGATACCGCCAATCATAGGGACGATAACTAATGCGACTTTTAATATCACAGGGTGAAGCCGGTTGGTAAATTTAGCCCCGATATATGCTCCAATAACCGTTCCAAAAGCAACTTTCACAAATAGAAGCAAATCCAAATTTCCTGCCGAATAATAACCTATCCCGCCAACAAAAGCAAGTGGCAAAACAATTAAAAATGTTGTGCCTGCTGCTTGTTGCACAGGCAATCCAAAAAACACCAGCAGTCCAATTTGTATAAACGACGATGATCCGATTCCAAACAATCCTGACAAAAGTCCTGTGGATAGCCCTACACCGAAAGCAGTCATCCAAAACTTCATTCCAACAGGAACTTTTTGGGCTCCTTTTCGTTCCCAATACATTCCAATGGTTGTAAACAATCGAAGAGCCAATAATAAAGCAGATAAAAACAGCATACTTGCTGTGAGCCACGCAAGCCTTTCTTCCGGAATTGCCGGTGAGATTTGTGATCCTAAAAAGGCGCCTGCTGCTCCAAAAATCCCCGAAGCGATTCCAACGGGTAAAAACAGGTTTTTTTGCCTAAAATGACTGACACTGCCTGATAAAGCTGTAAAAACCATAGCTAAAAGCGATGTTCCAAGAGCCGTATGGACCGGTACAGCAAAAAATGTTACGAGGATCGCAATAATAAAACCTGAACCACCTGCCCCGATAAATCCTAAAATGATTCCCATGAAAACCATTGTTACAAAAATTCCCATTTTCTAAAATCCCTTCACTTCCATCTAACTTGCTTCCATCCACATCATCCAAAACATCGTTGCAAATTGGCAGCGTTTTTCATAATGAGCAAGTAGAAACTTTCTCTCCTTTATTCCCTCTAAAATAAGCAGAAACGACGGCAGGTTGTACTAAAGCTTAACCTGCCTTTAACAGAATACGTTTGCTGCATATGTTTAAAAGAAGCAACTGCGGGTATTTTATAATCGATTCTACTTTGTGTTTTAAAGGAGGAGTTTTTTTGAGCGATACTAAACAAAAACGAAAAAAAAGAAGTCGCATCTTATTTTCCATATTTTTATCTCTTGCCTTAATTCTTTATATTATTACCCCAAGCTCCATTTTCTACCAAGCTATCGGCTGGAGCGTTGTTTTACTTCTTTGGGCTGTCTATTTTTCATGGAATTATGTGCGTAACGTAAAGAAAAAATAACCGACAACCCTCATTTGGTATCAGGATTCAAGACTTTCCACAAGCAATGAAAGTTCTTCCCATCTTGAAAGTTTTTCTTCCAGTGTGGTTTCTAACATTTGCTGGTCATCATATAACTTCTGTACTTTTTCGACATCACTGCCTGAATCAGCAATTTCAGTTTGTATTTTTTCTATTTTTTCTTCTACCTCTGTAATCTCGTCTTCAATCGTTTCCCATTCTTTTTGTTCGTGATAGGATAATTTCTTTCTCTGTTGCTTTGGCTGGGAGGTTTTGCTTGCTCTTTTGTCGGAAGTTTTTACCGGCGCCGCTTCAATTGCAGCTTTATTTTCACTGTAGTTGCCATACAGATGCTTCACTTCTCCAGCCCCGTCAAATACAAGCAATGTATCCACAACATGATCCAGAAAATAACGGTCGTGGGATACAGTGAGTACAACCCCTGGAAATTGGTCTAAATAATTTTCTAAAACACCCAACGTCTGAATGTCTAAGTCATTGGTGGGTTCATCCAATAAAAGAACATTTGGTTCCTGCATCAATATCTTTAACAAGTAAAGGCGTCGTTTCTCACCACCGGATAATCCTTTAATATAGGACCATTGTTTAGGACGCGGAAATAAAAAGCGTTCGAGCATTTGTGCAGCAGTAATTTCCTTCCCTTCCGCTGTATAAATCACTTCTGCGACTTCCTGGATGTATTCAATTACCCGCTTATCTTCCGGAAGTTCTTCTTCTCCTTGCTTGTAATATCCAATTTTCACCGTTTCTCCTACAATAATTTCCCCTTGATCGATGCTTTGATTACCGTTAATGACATCTAATAACGAAGTTTTGCCAGCACCGTTTGGACCAATGATGCCAATACGATCTCCAGGGCTAATGAGCAAATGAAAAGCAGAAAAAAGCCTTCTTTCCCCAATTGTCTTTTGAATGTCGATTAATTCGATGACTTTCTTTCCTAAGCGTGCAGAACCAGCTTCAATACTGACATTCTCTTCTTTGGTATGAAACGTTTGCTCTTTCATTGCTTCGATTCGTTCTTTTCTTGCCTTTTGTTTTGTTGACCTTGCACGGGCACCGCGATTAAGCCAGGCCATTTCTTGCCGTAATGTATTTCGATGCTTTTCTTCCATTTGGCGCTCTAATTGTTCCCGTTCCAGTTTTTCTTTTAAAAACACCTCATAATTTCCTTCATACACATACAAGCTGCCATGATCCAATTCATAAATGCGGTTAGTTACCCGGTCTAAAAAATAACGGTCATGGGTAACAATTAACAAAGCTCCTCGATAAGCTGCTAAGTACTGCTCCAACCAGACAATCGTCTCATTATCCAAATGGTTTGTTGGTTCGTCCATAATCAGTAAATCAGCAGGCTGGATTAAAGCTTTAGCAATCGCTACTCGCTTCTTTTGACCTCCGGATAAATGAGTAAGCATTTGATCAAAAAAAGTAACGCCTAATTTTGTCAGCACCGTTTTAGCCACAGTGCTTGCTTCCCACGCCTCATACCGATCCATTTGCTGCTGTGCTTTTAATAAATTCGTTTGTGCCTGTTCGTCTTGAGAATTTTTCGTTAAATCAAGGAGTGCCGCTTCATGATGCCGCATGGCTTGCATTACGTCTGAATCGCCGCTGTATATATAATCTAAAACCGTCATTTCTTCTTCAAAATGAGGATTTTGCTGTAAATACTCAATGCGATATGCTTTGGCATGCTGAATGTCACCGGTGTCAGCTGGTTCTATCCCAGCAAGCACTTGTAAAAATGTAGATTTTCCCGTTCCATTAACCCCGATGAGACCAATTCGATCTTGGCTCGCGATACTGCCGTTAATATGTTGAAATAAATCTTTTTCCCCGTACGATTTTGATATATTTTCAAATGATAACATTCGCTTCATTCCTTCTGTTACATAGTAGATACATTATAAAGCATTCTTCCGGCATTTTCTATTCCTGATGTTTCGCTGTTTCCATTCTCCCTGATGTATTCTGCAGGGAAACCGATTATGTTCTCCATTTTACAAAAACCCGGTATCTGACAGTATTGCTTTTTCATTGGCTATTGCTGTTACAAGAATTTTTTATATGAAAAATGAAAAAATCGAAGCAAGCTGTTTCGCTTCCTTCGATTTTTCTGTAAACCTTTTTATTTTTCTTCTGTTTTCAGCCATTCGACTGTTGGTCCAAACAAATCCGTTGTTTCCGTTTGGTCCAGCCATTCTAAAAACATACGTAACGTGCTGATAAAAGATTTCGTTTCTGTTTTACCTGGAGATTTATCATAAAGAGCGGGGTGCTCCTCGGTAACGATTGCTTGCCAAAAAGCATCATTACACTGTTCCCATCGAAACAACGTTTTTTGTTCCAGCAGGGCTCGTAAATCATATAAACTAGTGCGGTATTTACGTTTCGTACTTTCTGATTTACCAACTACCCGTTCTTTATAAAACCGGATAAAGTCACTTATATAAAATTGATCAATCGTTTCCGGTCGAAATCCAAGCTCCTCTAAATACGGGATATCTTCTTCCATCAGACGAGGGCTCTTATCTTCCAGTTCAATTGGTTCAATCGTTGTTTGACGATGAGTTCCTCCAGTAACAAAAGGAGAAGGTGGTAAACCAAGCGAACTGCGAATGCTGTTAAAGTTTGCAGTTACTTCTACTTGTTCCTGTTGAGCAAGCACTTGTTTGTACATGACAAACTCTGCATTTCTCAACCACGCTTCCATTTTGCCGGTCTCTCCTTTGGCCTGTAAATCTCGTAACGAATCCCCTTCGTACATCGGAATAGGCTGTTCTGCTTCTTGGAACAAATCGTCTTGTGCAAAGAGAGCAAAATATTGTGGCACTTCATCATCCATCGAAACCATCGTATTATGTGTTTCTTTGGTAGATGTACCAATTAAAGAAGCTGTTTCATCCGTCCGTATCAATTTTTTACCTAGCGTTGCTAAACGATTTTTCATTTGTTCTTTATACTCTTCCTGCATTGTTTCAAACGTAAGTGTTTTTCCAAAATTTTTCACTTTAACCGTTCCAAAAACATCTGCTAATTTCACTGGCAATTCACATTCAGAATCATGGTACACGCGCCAATTTCCTGCCCATACTAACTCTTTGTCATTCTTTTCCCATTTATTAATTTTAAAATCTTTCTGATCCCTGAGAAATTCTGTTACGTATAAACTGTTTTCTATTGAATAAGATAAATGATACTCATATACTTCACGCTCAAACACCTGATTTTGTACATTACGATCAAGTAAAGCAGTGATGATTTCCAGAAAATACTGTTCATATACTTCAGCATGAGATAACCCTGTTTCTTGTACAAGCTCTGCCGCTTTCGTACGTGCTTTATTCAGCTGGGCTGGTTCTACGCCCATCCAAAATCCATTAAAATAATAAAGCCTGTCAAACTCTTCTATCATTCCAAAGGTGCTAAGCCACGGTGCCTGGTGCGGCAAATTCTCTGAATCTGTGGAAACCGGAAAACGTTCTTTGGTATCTTTATCTTCAAAAATCACATGGCGGCCTTCTATATCTATCAATTGCAAAAAGCGCGGCTGCATATCGACCCACACATCAAGCATACGCTTTTCTTTCACTTCTAAATTTTTACCGCGGGCATTTTTAAACCAATCAATACCACGCAGTCCATCACTAAAACGATAATAGAAAAAAGTCCAAAAGATAAAAAAGCTTTCTTCAATTTCATCTTGTATTTGTCCATTCGTTCGCTGAACAAATTCATTTTTCATCTTTTTATAATCTTCATGGAATATTTTACTTTCTAAGAAACGGCCAATTTTCTCTACCAATTGCTGTTTCGCCTGGTAAAATTGTTCTCTTTTATATGCAGCCATTTCTTCTACGTTTTCTTTTTGTAAACAGCAGTTCTTAAATTTATGCCCACTGCCGCAAGGACATGGATCATTTCTTCCTACAGCCATTCTCTTTCCTCCTGGTTTACGGTTGATCATTATAGTGAGATGTTACTTAAGCAGCTATATTTTTAATCATGAGATAGTTTACCAGAGAAACGCCTTTTCTCTCCACTATCTTCTCACTCACTAAATGATAATCATGATATTCAAAAAAAGCTTTTGCGGTAATGCTTACGTCTGCATGTATATAAGAAAGTCCTTCTCGTTCTGCTCTTTCTTCAAGTTTTTTTAACAGAGCACTTCCAATACCTTTCCCTTGGTAGTCTTTGTGAACATAAACCCTGTCGAGATAACCATCTTTGGAAACATCAGCAAATCCAATAAGTGTATTGTCCAGCTTCGCGACATAGGAGTAATTATTTTCTAACGTTTCTCTCCATTGCCTTTCCATTTTATTCCTGTCTTCCTCTGGCGCCCAGGCTTCTACTGCAAGCGGAGAGTAATCGTCCTTGTTCACTGAATGAACGGTCTCATAGAATAAATCGACAATTTGTTCCGTATCTGATTGGTGATATTTGTTAATTTCCATCGATATTTCCCCTTTATTTTCGGTTAAAAACGGGTCAGCAAAGGCATTCAATATCATAATTATTATAGCATGTTCTTGCCATATCCCAAAACAGACTACATTACAATATATTCCAGGTTACTTAATTAATTTTCTAATATCGTTAAATTTCGGATGATCCGCTGACTTCATTAATTCAAACAAAGCCATCTCCACGGATGTTTTATTCGCCCCCATAGCAGTCATTTTATCAATGGCAATTTCTTTATTAAGGGCAGTTCTTGAAGAGATAGCATCTACTACTATATCCACGCTTTCTTTGCTTTCTAATAAATCAGCAACGGTTTGATAAACACATACATGTGCTTCCATTCCCACAACTAAAAATTGCTCTCGATTGATGTCACGCAGCCGATCATGAAAGTCATCATTGTCAGACGCACTAAAATTCCTTTTTTCAATCGACTTTTGATCCGTTAATAGAGTTTGAATTTCATTTTTAGTTGCCCCTAAACCCTCCGGATACTGCTCCACCCAAATAATGGGGATGTTTAGCAGCTTCACACCTTTAATGAGCGTCCTAATATTTTGAAGCATTTCCTCACTCTCGTACACGATGTCTGCAAGTTTCCCTTGGACGTCAATAATAACTAATGCTGTATTATCTTCTAATAGCATATTTCTTTCTCCTTTCTGATTTTAACTATGTTTTTTATTTACGTACTTGAGTCAATTTCATCATTCAAAATGAGGAGTAGAATCCGTATCATTAAATTTTCGCTTTGATTGGGGTTCCGGATAGCCGCTTTCCGCGGGCAGCTGTTAAGCCGTCGTCAGGCCAAGGCCTTCCTAATCTTACCGAGGCTTTTCTTCCAGCAGAAGTCTGCCAGCCTACACGCCAATCACATAAGTTATATTTCATGAACACGAACATTGCATCAATTTTCATTTCAATAGTTCGGATTTACTTTGGAAATCAACCCTTAGGAAAATGGATTCACTTTTGTATTTATTTATCCGTTTACTTATTCTATTGTTTAGACAACTTGACAAATAAAGCGGTTGCATTTTTGTGAATGATTATTCAGTTTATGGTATAGTAAATAGAAATCTATTGTTGCAGAGAGGTGAAAATATGTTCGTCCAAACAACCAAAGAAGAAAACAGTACCAAGAATGTTCGCTATATCCAAGGGTTTGTCCGTTTTAACAAAGTAAAATTAAGTGTCTATTGCTATGAGATAGATGGAGTGCTTATTGATACGGGATCTGCTTCTTTAATGTCTTCTTTTCGGCCCTTTTTCAAAGAGGCCGCTATCGATCAAGTGGCTGTGACACACTATCACGAAGATCACACTGGAGGTGCCCGGTACATTCAGGATACATATGGTGTACCTATTTATATGAACGAAGCATCTATTGATTACTGCCGGCAAAAAGCAGACTATCCATTTTACCGGAAAATATTTTGGGGAAAACGAGCTCCTTTTACTGCCAAGCCAATTGGCCATACATTTGAATCACGACAGGCTCGCTGGAAAGTGATTCCCACACCTGGGCATGCTTCCGATCATCTTACTTTTTTAAATGAAGAAACAGGACAGCTTTTCTCAGGGGATTTGTATGTACATCCCAGAACAAAAGTCATTTTGCGGGAAGAAAGTATTCCACAAATCATTCAATCTATCAAACATGTATTGACTTTCGACTTTGATGAGATGTACTGTTGCCATGCAGGATTTGTTAAAAAAGGCCGAGAAGCTTTCGAAAACAAACTCCATTATCTGGAAGAACTGCAAGGCAACGTATGGCAACTCCATCAAAATGGATACAGCAAAAAGGAAATTCACCAGACTTTGTTTCCCAAAAAATATCCGATTACTTTATTCTCATTTGGCGAGTGGCACTCCAAACATATGATAACGTCTATTATAAATAATACATAAACCTGAATTTAGATGACAATGTTCTTGCAATCTAAATTCAGTGAATAGTTAATCATTCGTGTTTAATTGTTTTGCTAAGTCAATAAAATACTGTAACGATTCGGGATTCACCATGGAACCCTCATTGACTACTTTATCAGGGTCTTGGCCCAGCAATATTTTTCGAACAGGCACCTCCATTTTTTTCCCGCTTAATGTAGTTGGAATTTGATGAACAGCAAAGACATCATTCGGCACAAAATGAGGAGAAACGATTGATTTTACATTGTTTTTAATGGTTTGAATTAATTCTTCCGTTAAACTTTCTCCTTCTGTAAGCACGACAAATAAAGGCATATAAGACTTCCGGTCAAGCATTTCTAAATCAATCACCAGACTATTTTCCACTTCCTCCAGCGCATCGACCGCCCGGTAAATCTCGCTCGTTCCTAAACGAATGCCCTGACGATTAATCGTGGAGTCAGACCTTCCATAAATAATACAGCTGCCCTTTTCATCAATTTTTATCCAATCTCCATGACGCCAA